>MKWU01002704.1_pt1 | contig 25527 bp, 27 predicted proteins | sample 809101 | NCBI WGS metagenome assembly MKWU01 (sample SAMN05860141, study PRJNA318959) | sponge metagenome | host: Aplysina aerophoba | place: Slovenia: Piran, Adriatic Sea, Gulf of Piran | collected 2013-05-07 | reverse complement strand
CACCAGGCGGGGGCGCTGGTGGCGGCGGCGGAAGGGGTGGCGGTCGGGGCAGGGGTAGGGGTCGTGGGGGCGGGGGGGGGGGTGGGGTCGGGAGGGGCCGCGCCGCCACCGCACGCAATCGCGAGGGCGGCGGGGAGGGCGAGGATGGGCCAGAGGCGTCGGAGCGAGGCCATCAGTCGTCGAGGGGCGGCAGGCCGCCACGGGCGACCAGCTCCATGCGCACGCCGAGGTCGTCGGTGACGTAGCAGAAGCCGGCGAGCATGCCGTCGCGGTCGAGGCCGGCCATTTCGAGTTCCATGCCGGGGCCAAGCTCGTCGATGGCGGCCTGGACGCTATCGACGTAGAGGCCGAAGTGGTGGAGCTGGGAGCGTCCGGTCACGGACCAGACGGTGCCGGGAAGCGCCTCTATGAGCTCGAGGGCGATGGGGGTGCTGTTGTCGCAGAAGGTGACGCGGGGGGAGAGGATGCGGTCGCCGGCGTGGTCGCGGACGCGGACGGTGGCGGTGGAGGGGTCGCGCCAGCCGACGTTGAAGCGGCGGCCAAGCTCGTCCATGGCCGCCTCCATGTCCGGGACGATGATGCCGACGTGGTAGATGTCGTCGAAGGTGATCACGGCACGGACTCCTAGGGAAAGATGCCCTGGACGGCGTAGGACTGGGCGACGCGGTTGATGGCGAGGGTGTAGGCGGCGACGCGCAGGTCGGGCATGGAGCGCGACTTCCAGGTCTCGTGGACGGAGCGGTAGGCGTGGATGATCGTGTCGGTGAGGGCGGCCTCGACCAGGTCGATCTCGTCCGGGCCTTTCACGGCCTTCATGAAGTCCTGGTCGCTGAGGTGGGCGCCGGTGGCGCCTTCGAGCGCCTTCACGACGCGGGTGGTGGCGACCTCCTGGTAGCGGCTGGTGAGGCGCTCGGGGGAGACGTGCTGGATGTTCTTGAGCCACTCGAAGTAGGAGACGGTGACGCCGCCGGCGTTGAGGAAGAGATCGGGGATGACGAGGATGCCGCGCTCGCGGAGGATGGCGTCGCCTACGCTGTCGACAGGGCCGTTGGCGGCCTCGGCGACGACGCGGGCCTTGATGCGGTTGGCGTTGTCGGCGGTGATCTGGTTCTCGAGGGCGGCGGGCACGAGGATGTCGCACTCCATCTCGAGGACGGGGCCGGGCCGCTCGATGGTGCGGGTTCCAGGGGCGCCGCGGATGGAGCCCGTCTCGGCGCGGTGCTGCTGGACGGCTTCGACATCGATGCCGACGTCGGAGGCGATACCGCCGTCGTACTCGGCGATGGCGACGATGCGGGCGCCTGCCTCGCGCAGGAGCCGGGCGGCGTGGAAGCCGACCTTCCCCAGTCCCTGGACGATGACGCGCTTGCCTTCGATGCCGGGGGTGAGGCCGACGGCCTCCATGTCCTCGGCGGAGGCGGTCGCCTCGGCGATGCCGATGGCGACGCCGCGGCCCGTGGCCTCGGTGCGGCCGGAGATGCCGTGGAGGGAGATGGGCTTGCCGGTGACGCAGGCGAAGGGATTGAGCTGGCTGGGGTTGAGGGCGGTGTAGGTATCGACGATCCAGGCCATCTCGCGCTCGCCGGTGCCGTAGTCGGGGGCGGGGACGTCGACAGCGGGGCCGATCATGTTCTTGCGGTTGAGCTCGGCGACGTAGCGGCGGGTGGCACGCTCAAGGAAGCCCTCGCTCTCCTTGCGGGGGTCGATGCAGACGCCGCCCTTGGCGCCGCCAAAGGGGGCCTCGACGATGGCGCACTTGTAGGTCATGAGGCTGGCGAGAGCGCAGACCTCATCCTCAGTGACATCCGGGCTGAAACGGATGCCGCCCTTGGTGGGGAGGCGGTGGAAGCTGTGCTCGGCGCGATAGGCCTCGACGGTGCGGATGGAGCCGTCGTCGTCGCGCACGGGGAAGCTCATGCGGTGGACGACGTTGCACATCTTGACCTGGTCGAGGAGGCCGCGGGGGTGGTGGCTGTAGACAGCGGCACGCTCGAACTGGGCGTCGACGTCGGCGAGGAGGTTGCCGGCTTCGGTCTTCATCACACTCCCTGCGAACGGAAAGGCCGCGACCGTAGTATAGGCGGGCGCCTGGCAGCAGCCGGGAAGGGTTGCGAAGGCGGGGGGCGAGCATGTCCCTGGAAGAGCTGATCATCGCGATCGTGCGGGTCGTGGGCTCGCTGGCGGTACTGAAGTGGGCGTTCGTCGGGGGCTGGGCAGCGATCCTGATCGACCTGAGCGACCTGTTCCTGCGGAACCTGCTCGACCTGGGCGGGGTGAGCAACTACCAGGCGTTCGACAAGTGGCTCGACCAGGTCTACATGGTGGCGTTCCTGGTGGTGGCGTGGCGCTGGGGGGGACCGGCGCGGAATGTGGCGGTTGCGCTGTTCGCGTTGCGGCTAGTGGGGTTCGTAATCTTCGAGTTCACGGAGGAGCGGTACGTGCTGCTGGCGGTGCCAAACGTGTTCGAGGTGTGGTTCCTGTTCGTGGCCAGCCTGCCGCACTGGCGCCCGGACTTCGAGTTCTCGAAGCGCAACATCGTCCTGGCGCTGATCCCGCTGACGGCCCTGAAGGTGTTCCAGGAGTACGCCCTGCACGGGGGCAAGTGGCTCGACAGCTTCACCGCGGTGGAGGCGGTGGAGGCAATCGCGGACTGGTTCGCGGGGCCGTTTACCTAGCGGGGCGGGCGTCCTCAAGGTGCTGCCATCGAGCCTAGGGCTCTGGGATCGAATAGAGTTTCACGCATGCATCGCTGGCTCGTCTTAGTCATTGCGGGCGTGTTTGGCATCTCCGCCTTGCGGGCGGTGACACGTCTGGCTCGCACGATCCTTACGCAGCAGGGCGACGCCCAGACCGAGACTCACCCCGGTGGCGAGCATGCCGGTCATGAGGCACCGGTCTCCATGTTCGACCAAGCGCTCGAATTCACCGAGAATCTGCCCAGCCGTACCGCGAGTGAGTTTGAAGGCGTTCGGGCCCTTCATAGCTATGTGTTGGGGATGCTCCCCAACACGGCCCAGCGACTCATCGACGCCAAAGCCCGGGGCCGCGAGCTGAACGCTCCGGATGAGGCGCTTATCAGGCTGTGCAACCGGCTCTTCAACGAGTCGTTCGCCGGTTACATCGCGCTAAGCCACGGATTGCTCGGGGCGGCACTGCACCACCTCCGGGCAGCGGTGGAGACCACCAATCTCGCGATTCTGTTCCTGGACCAGCCCGAGCACGCGGAGCGCTGGCTGAACGACAAGGCGTATCGGCCCGTGGAAGTTCGGAAGCGCATTGGCGCTCCAGAGGAGTTGCGCAAGTGGTATGCGCACCTCTCAAAGATGACGCACGCGAACGCCGCCTCCTCCGTCACGAGCGTCTATCCGCTGGGAGACAGCGCTGAGGCACTGTCCTATGGAGGACATCATGCCCCTCGTACAATGGCCTCCACGGCGATGGCCTTTGTCTGGGTTGTGTTGGGATTCTTGCGATTCTTCTATCACTACCGCTCCGATGATCTGGAAGAAATATCTCTGTTGTGGAAGCCAGAAGTCGCAGAAATTGCCAGCGAGATTGATCTCACATGGGATCGATTCATCGATTTCTATGAGAAATTGGCTGAGGACATCCAACGCGAGATTTTGGCACTTCCCGAAGATGCCGTTCGCACGCCTGACTGGGCCAAGGAGATTCTCTCCCGCCGGGCTTCGCACTCACCTGAACGAGCGAACAGCCAGCCATGAGCAACCCGGGGCTAGCTACCTAGCGGGGCGGGCGTCCGGTGGCGGAGCGCCAGGTGCCCTCGGGCATGAATCCGAGATACTGGTCGATCTCCTCGGCGCAGTGAAACATCTCGAGGGAGAAGCCCTGGTCGTCGTTCACGTAGGAGGAGGTGAAGGGGCCCTCGGTGTTGGGTTCGACGTTGGCCGTGTAGCCGTTGTCGATGAGGCGGGGGAAAGGCTCGGTGAAGGGCCGGGGCGGGCCGCGTGCGGGGGGCGGGTGGAGGCCTCGGTGAAGGCGGGGCGCGTGCGGTAGCCGAGGGCGATGTTGAGGATGCCGACGTCGCTGAGGAGGTAGCCGAGGGGGCGGGGACGGGGAGCGGGGTCGGAGTACTGCTGGAGCTCGATGAGCTGGTCGCCGGCGCGCAGGAGGAGGGTCTCGCTCTTCGCGCCGGGGAGGCCCCAGAGCGCCTCCATGTCGGGGGTGTGCAGGAGGTTGGGGTCGACGACTTCGAGGGAGAGGGTTTCGACCCAGAAGCGTCTCGCCTTGTCGAGGTCGGGGACGGAGAGGCTGACGGCGCGGATGGCGCAACCGGCCTCGGGCCAGCGGGCGGGACGCACATCGGTCAGGGCGTCGCGCTCCATGACTTCGATGATGAAGCCGTCCTGGTCGCGCAGGCAGACGCGGCGGTCGCCGGCGGGGCCCTGGGGGTCGGTGATAGTGGAGGCGCCGACGGTGGGGATGCGGGCGACGACGGCGTCGAAGTCGTCGACGTGGAAGGACATACGGGTGTAGCCGATGTCGCTGGGGCGCCAGTCGAGGGGGAGGGGACGGGGGACAGGGCGGGTGTAGCCCCAGACCTCGAGCTGGACGAAGTCCTGGCGGTCGATGAGCCACCAGAGGGAGGCAGCGGGGTCGGGCACCTTCTGGAGGGTGGCGAGGAAGTCGCCCCAGATGAGGAGGCCGCCGGCCTTGAGGCAGCCGATGACGTCGACGTAGAGCTGGGCGGCGCGGGGCATGTCGCTGGCGCTGACGGCGAACTGGGCGACGCCGGGGTCGGGGCCATCGGTGCTGGTCATGGGGCCTCCAGGGGGCGCGATTGTACGGCTCAGTGGACGGCGGCGAGGGGTCGGGTGGGCTTCGATGCGAACACGATCAGGAGGGCGCCCAGGAGGGAGAGGATGCTGAGCACGACGAAACCGGTCTCGAAGCCGCCGGTGATGTCACGCATCAACCCGGCGAAGATGGGGCCGCTCATCATTCCGGAGGTCATCACGAGCTGGGAGAGGCCCATGATCTTGCCGAAGTCGCGGCGGCCGAAGTAGTCGGCGCGAAGGGCGAGGAGGACGGGTCCGCGGACGCCCCAGGCGGCGCCATGGGCGAGGGCGAAGACGAAGATCATCCCGAGCGAGTTCGCGAAGACGAGGACGAGGAGGGCGCAGCCGGCCGTCAGCATCGCACCGGCTCCGAGGGCGCGCTTGTTCACGCGGTCACCCAGTATCCCCCCGGCGATCGTGCCCACCACTTGGGCGATGGGAATGACGATGTTGATAGCGCCCGCCTGGGTGAGGGAGTAGTCGAGGCTCTCAGTGAGGTGGGTGAAGAGGTGCACCATGACGGCGGAGACAACGAGCAGCGCGGACCCGTGCCCGAGGGAGATGAACCAGAACTGGCGCGTGCGCAGCGCCTCGCGGACGGTGAAACCGGTGTCCTGGGCGATCTCAGCGACGGCGCCGGTGGCCGAGGCGGCGGGGGGCTCGGGGGCCGGGTCGCCATCGACGCGGGCGCCGTAGTCCTCCGGGCGGGTGCGGATGAGCTGGGCGGCGGGGAAGCCGAGGGCGAGGATGATGAGGGCCGAACTGAAGGCCGTGGTGCGCCAGCCGAACGCTTCGATGGCGAGGACGACGAGGTAGACGATCACGCCGCCGACGGCGAATCCGCCGGTAATGAAGCTGATAGCCGTCGCGCGGTAGCGCTCGAACCAGTTGACGATCGCGACCATCACGGAGAGGAACCCGCCCAGGCTCATGCCAACGGCGACGACGAAGAGCGCGGGGAAAAGGTGGGCCAGGGCCGTGATCTGGCTGAAGATCATGAGCCCGCCGGCCAGGAGGACGAGGCCGACGCGGATGACGGCACGCGGGCCGAAGCGATCGGTGAGCCAGCCCTGGCCGGGGCCGACGGCGCCGTTCGTGCCCTGGATGGTGGAGTAGCCCAGCGAGAGCATCGTGCTGCTCCAACCGAACTCCGTCTTGAAGACGGCGACGTAGGCGCCGTAGGCCTGCATCACGAAGGCGCCAATGAGGGCATTGATGACCACGCCGGCGCCGACGATCCACCAGCCGTAGAAGAGTCGGCTGGGATCGGCGACGTACTGGGATCCCGGCAGGCGGTTTAGAACGGGGGCCTCCCACGGGCGACGGCGCGGTCGCGGCGTGCTCGCCCGATGGTAGCAGCGCGGCTCGTTGGGGATGCAGGGCGCTCTATGCTGGAAGCATGCGACGAGATCCGAGACTGGCCCCGCTCTCGGAAGAGCACCACCACGGGCTGGTGTTCGCCCTGCGGATCGAGCGCGAGCTTCCGGGCGCCAGCGAGGCGGAAGTCGAGCGGCTGTACTCGCAGCTCTTGCGGTTCTGGTCGCGGGGGTTGCTGCCGCACTTTCACACCGAGAGCGAGTGCCTGCTGGCGCGGCTCATCCGCCACCGTCCGGTCGAGGACCCGCAGATCCAGCGGCTGCACCGGGAGCACCTGTCGATGTACGGGCTGGTTGCGCGCATGCGGGACGCCCCCAGCCCCGCCGGTCGGCGGGAGGCGCTGCGCGAGTTCGGCGTCACGCTACACGACCACATCCGCTGGGAGGAACGCGATCTGTTCGAGTTGGCGCAGGCGGAGTTGTCGGAAGGGGAGCTGGATGCCCTGGGCGGGGAGATTGCCGCGCGTCATCCGAAGCTGGCCAGGGCTCCCTGGGAGGACGTGGGGGAGTAGCCGGAGCGCTGGCAAAATGCTGGCACTGCTGGCACAATGCTGGCATGACAGTAAAGATCACCATCAGGAACGTGCCCGAGGACGTCCGCGATGCGCTGGCGCTGCGTGCGGCTCGCAACCGGCAGTCGATGCAGGAGTACCTTTGCGAGGAACTGGAGCGGCTCGCCTCGCAGCCGTCCATCGACGAGTGGCTGGAAGAGGTCCGAGCACAGAAAGCGACCATGACCAACTCCGTGACTGCGGCGGATATCCTTGAGGCTCTACACGCGGATCGAAAGTGACCGTCGTTGTCGATGCATCCGCGCTTGTCGCGACACTGGTCGGCCGAGATGCGGACGGCCTCTGGAGCGAGAGGGTGCTGGCCAGCGAATTGCTGGCTGGACCGGAGATCGTGCCGGCGGAGGCAAGCAACGTTCTACGGCGGCTTGAACAGCGCGGAGCGCTCACGACGGCGGAAGCTGCCAATGCCCACGTGAGGCTTGGAGAGGTCTCCATGGCGCTCTACTCCTTCAACCCCTTTGCCGAGCGAGTCTGGGAGTTGCGCAACAACCTGAGCAGCTACGACGCCTGGTACGTTGCGCTCGCGGAGGCGCTCGATTGCCCACTGGTCACGCTGGACCTCAAGCTGAGCCGCTCACCCGGACCGGCCTGCACGTTCCTTACGCCACCTGGCGAGGACGTGTAAGGGACCGGACACAACCCGGACCCAGCACCTAGCCCGTATCGCGCAGGAAGTCGCTCAGGGCGCCGGCAGTGGCGTCGGGCTGCTCGACCCAGAGGTCGTGGCCGGCGCGGGCGATGGTGACGTGGCGGCTATCCGGGATCAGGTCCGCGATCCGGGCGCGGGGCCACCGTGGCCGCGGATCGGCCTCGCCGTCGAGCACCAGCGTGGGGACCGCGATGCGGGCGACCTGGTCGGGAAGCTCGCCGGCTTCCTCCATGCGGCTCAGCTCGGCGTTGAGGGCAGCGTTCAAGGGGTAGTTGACGGGGAAGCGGTCGTAGCGGGGGAGCTCGGCGAGGACGGTCGGGTCGTTGTACTCGGTTGCTTCGAGGAGGATCGCGCGCTCGGCGTTGATGGCGTCGAGATCCGCACCGGTCGCCGTGCTTCGCTGTTGTTCGAGGTGGCGGAGGCGGTCACGTTCGGGGGGCGGCAACTTCGCCTCCCGGTTGCGGCGGTATTCCTGGTGCCAGGCCGGGTCGATGCCCGTACCGGACATGTAGACCAGCCGCTGAGTGCGGTTCGGATACTGGATGGCGTACAGGAGGGCGAGGGTCGCGCCCCAGGAGTGGCCGATGACAGTCCACGCTTCGTAGCCCCAATGCTCACGGAGGGCATCGAGGTCCTCGACGAAGGTGACGACGTCGTTTGGGGGCCGGTCTTCGGAACGGCCGCAACCGCGCTGGTCGTAGCGGTGCACGGTGGCAAGGCCGTCGATCATGTCCGCCACGGGCTCAAGGTAGTCGTACAGTCCCGGACCGCCGTGACAGAGCACGACCGGGGGTCCGGCGCCCTGGGTGGCGGTCCAGAGGGAGAGTCCGTTCGCCGTTACCTGTCGCTCGGTGGCGGCCATCGCGGTTGGCACTACTCCTGCGGGGGCGGCGCCTCAGGCGCGCTCGTAGACGGAGACGTGGCCGGTGCTGGCGGAGGTGAAGGGGTTGCGACGCCAATCGGCCCAGCGGTCCCGGAGCTTCATGCCGGCGAGCTGGGCCATGAGGTCGAGCTCGGAGGGCCAGGCGTAGCGGATGTTGACGGGGTACATGCGGACGCCTTCCGGCGTTATGTAGAGGTGCGACGAGACTACGGTCTGGGTGGCGATGTCGTGGCTGTCGAGGTTGATGGAGAGGCGGTCGTTCTCGACGATGCCGGCGGAGATTCGCTGGCCGCGGTCGAAGCGGGTCATGTCGGGCACGAAGACCTCCACGAGGAACACGCCGTCGTCGTCGAGGTGGCGGAGGACGTTGCGGAAGCAGTTGATCTGGGCCTCCTGCGAAGGGAGACCGAAGAAGGTGTTAAAGACGATGTAGATGAGGGAGTAGCGCCCCTCGACCTCGAACGCCTCGAAGTCGCTCATGGTGACGGGGATGGCGTCGCCGCCGGGCTTCTCACGGAGCTTCGCGACCATGGCCTCGGAGGCATCGAGGCCGTGGACCTCGACGCCGCGCTCGGCGAGCGGCAGGGCGATGCGGCCGGTGCCGATGCCGAGCTCGAGGGCAAGGCCGTCGCCGGCGAGGCCGGCAAGCACGTCGACCATGGGGTCGACGACCTCGGGCGCGCCCAGATGCTCGTGAATCTCGTCGTAGACCTCGGCGATGCGGTCGCCGTAGGTGGAGGCGTTCGTGTCGTCCATGCGGGACCTCCGAGCGATCCATTGACCCACGGGCGGGTGCGCCAGTCCAGCGGGGGCGCCCTGCCCGAAGGCTCAGTTTCCGGCGGTCTCCCGAATCAGGCTCAGGTAGGCCTCTTCCAGCGTGGGTTCGCGGGTAACGACACCCTGGATCGTATCCGCGCCCGCCATGTTGCGGAGGGCGGAGGCGACGTCGCGACCGACATCGGAGTAGAGGCGGAGGCGCTGGGCGGCGCCCTCCATCTCTGACTCAACCGCGTTCACCCCGCGCAGGGCGCGCAGGCGCTCGGCGAGGTCGGGGTCGGCGTGGCGGAGGGTGGCCTCGGTGACCTGCCCCTGGCCGAAGCGCTGCTTCAGACCCTCGGGCGTGTCGAGGGCGACGAGCCGGCCGTGGTCGATGACGGCGATGCGCTCGCAAAGGAGGTCGGCTTCGAGCATGTAGTGGGTGGTGAGCAGGATGGTCTTGCCGCGATCGCGCAGCTCGGGGACGAGGCGGCGGAAGTCCTGGGCGGCCTCGGGGTCGAGGCCGATGGTGGGTTCGTCCATGAAGATGACGTCCGGGTCGGGGAGGAGGCCGCGAGCGACGTGGAGGCGCTGGCGCATGCCACGCGAATACTGCTCAACCTTGCGGTCGCGGGCGTGGGTGAGCCCCACCTCCTCCAGCACGGCATCGGCCCGCTCAGCTCCTTGCCTCGGGTTCATCAGGTAGAGGGAGGCGAAGTACTCGATGTTCTGGCGGCCGGTGAGGCGCTCATAGAGGCCGCGCTCGCCGCCCAGGATGAGGCCGATGCGGCGGCGCACGTCCCCCGCCGCTCCGACGACGTCGTGGCCCATGACGCGGGCGGCGCCGGCGGTGGGGATAAGGAGGGTCGAGAAGATGCGGATGGCGGTCGTCTTACCGGCGCCGTTCGGGCCCAGAACGCCGTAGACCTCGCCGGGGTGCACCTGCAGGCTGAGCGAGTCGAGGGCGACAACCTCCTCGCGCTGGCCGGTGAGCCGGCGGGAGCGGAACACGCGCCGCAGGTCCTCACACTCGATGGCGAAACCGCTGTCCATATGGCCTCCTACCCCACCCTCGCGAGCACGCCGCGCCGCTTGGCCTGGACCTCGGCGATCCGGAAGAGCAGCAGGCCGACAACGCCGTAGCCGATCCCGAGGGCCGCTTCGCGGGCGAGGTCGGGCCAGTAGCCGGAGCCACCGGCGAAGGCCACACGGAGGCCATCGAGCCCGTGGGTAACGGGCAGGATCTGGCCGAGCTCGAAGAGGACGGCGGGGAGCTCGGCGGTGGGGATGATGACGCCGGTGAGGCTGAGGAGGAGGCCATCGAGGATGATGATCCAGTTCGCCCAGCCTGTGCCCGAGAGCAGGATGAGGGTTGCGACGAAGAGGGAGAAGAGCATCGTCGAGAACGTCATGACGGCGAAGGCGGCGATGAGTCCGCCCCAGTCGACCTGCTCGAACCCGAGCCCGAGGAAGAGAGCCGCCGAACCGAGCACGCTCAAGGCGACGAGGGCGGCGTTGGGGACGTGCAGGATGCAGCGGCTGAAGTAGAGCGTGGCGCGGTTCACGGGCGAGGCGTAGACGGCGGCGAGGGTCCCGAAGGCGGCGTCGCGGTAGAGGGACTGCATCACACCGCCCGCGATGATGCGTCCCACCGAATAGCCGGCCAGGCCGACGGCGTAGGCGCGGGCGGTCTCCTCGTCGAGGGCGTACTGGGCGAGGAAGCCGAACATCATCACGGCGAGGACGGGGCGGAGGAGGATGTTGGAGGTATAGCTCACGGGGGTGAGCCAGAGGAACAGTCCCCGGTAGGAGAGGTACGACTGGAGAGCGAAGCTGCGAACGGCGTTCAACATCGCTACAGCGCCAGATCGCCCGAGAGGCGGACTTTGCGTTCGACGAGCCGGAGGAGAGCCTGGGCGACCCCGAAAAAGAAGACCATGAGGAGCAGGCCGAGGGCCAGCTGACCAACGATCTCCGCGGAGCCAGCTCCGCGGATGGAGCCGTCGACGGCGCGCATCGCCCAGGCAGTCGGCCAGAACCAGGTGAACACCTCGAGACCGAGGGGGAGCACCGGGGCGGCGAAGGTGAAGCCGCTGATGACGGCGGCGAAGGGGCGGACGGCGTTGGTGAAGCCGCTGCGCTCCCGCGAGAGGACCATCAGCGGCGAGAGGACGAGGCCGAGGCAGAGCAGGGTCACGTAGCCGAAGACGGCCGAGAGAGCGAACAGGGGCACGCTCTCGACGCGCAGGGGCACGTCGGCGATGGCGACGATCGTGAGGACGCCACCAACGGCGGCGACCAGCCCAAGGACGAGGTCCGAGGCCACGCGCCCGGCGAGGATGACGAAGAGGGGGGTGCGGGTGAGGAGGCTGGGTCCGAGGGTGCCCACGAAGAATTCGGTCTGGAGGGAGAAGCCGGTGCGGAAGGCAGCGCCGTTCCAGACGCCGAACAGGACCACGCCCACGCAGAGATAGGTGAAGATGGCCTCATCGCCGCGGGAGTTGGCGACCCAGGCGACAACGGCGGCGGTGGGGACGCCCGTGGCGAGCCCCATGAGGAACGTGTCGAGGTCGCGGCCTTCGCGGAGACCCTTGAGGAAGGCGCCCCGGAAGGCGTGGATGTAGCCGAACTCGATCGTTCTCAATGGCGCTCCCGCGCACCTATGATCGCTCAAGCGATGCCTCTGCCCAAAGCGGTCCACGGCGAACGTCGCCACCGTTGTCGTCTGGCTCGCCCGGCCGCAGAGGGCGCAGCCGGCGGCTGAGACCCCAAAGCGTCAGCTCAACAGCTCGGACAGGGAGTGGACAATCCTGTCGGGGCGGATGGTTGAGCCCTCGGGGAGGCCCGCTTCGCCGGCATCCATCCAGACGGCGTGAATGCCGACCTGCTGCGCGCCGAGGATGTCGGCTTCGAGATTGTCGCCCACCATCCAAGCTTCGGCGGGCTCGGCGTCGAGCGCGGCGAGGGCGTTGCGGAACGCGCGGACATCCGGCTTTCCAACCCCGAACTCCTCCTCGATCTGGATGTGATCGAAGAAGGGTTCGAGGCCGAAGCGGGCGACCTTGCCGCGCTGGGAGGCAGCGTTCCCGTTGGTGAGCAGCCCCAGGCGGACGCCTGCGTCCTTCAGACGCCGAAGCGTATCCGTGGCGTCCGGGAAGAGCCGTATCGCCTCATGGCGGAGGGCCGTGAAACGGTCGGCCATTGCCTCCGCGGCCGGCGAATAGGAGACCTCCAGGCGGCGAAGGGCCCGCCGCACGATTTCTCGACGTGTCCCCGTCATGTTGAGGCGGGCTCGACGCGAGCGCTCGGGATCGCCCCATATCCAGTCGCGCGACTCGAGGACAGCGGCATGAAGGGCTTCGGGCGAGGGGGCGCCGACCCGTCCGGCAAACTCCCGGCAGACGCGGACCCAGGCCTCGTCGGGGTTGCGGTGGGCGTCGAGGATCGTGTCGTCGAGGTCCAGCAGCAGCGCTCGGGGGAGAGACGTCACGTCTGCGAAGGCCCGCCTCAGGGGCGGGTCATCTCCTCGGGGCGGACCCACTCGGCGAACTGCTCCTCGGTGAGGAGGCCGAGGGCGAGGCCGGCTTCGAGCAGGGTGCTGTTGTCGGCGTGGGCCTTCTTGGCGATGGCGGCTGCGTTGTCGTAGCCGATGTGGGGGTTGAGGGCGGTCACGAGCATGAGGGAGGACCGCATCAGTTCGTCGACGCGCTCCAGGTTGGGCTCGGCGCCGGCGATGCAGTTGTCGGTGAAGGAGACGGCGGCGTCGCCGAGCAGCTTGATGCTCTGGAGGTTGTTGAAGGCGATGACGGGCTTGAAGACGTTGAGCTCGAAGTGGCCGGTGGCGCCGGCAACGGAGACCGAGACGGCATTGCCCATGACCTGGGCGCAGACCATCGTCAGGGCTTCCGACTGCGTGGGGTTGACCTTGCCGGGCATGATCGAGGAGCCGGGCTCGTTGGCGGGGAGCATGAGCTCGCCGAGGCCGGCGCGGGGGCCGGAGCCGAGCATGCGCACGTCGTTCCCGATCTTCATGAGGGAGACGGCGATGGTGTTGAGGACGCCGGCCAGCTCGACCTGGGCGTCGTGGGCGGCGAGGGCCTCGAACTTGTTCGGCGCGGTGACGAAGGGGAGGCCGGTTAGCGTGGCGATCTCGTCCGCGACGCGCTCGGCGTACTCGGGGTGCGAGTTGATGCCGGTGCCGACAGCGGTGCCGCCGAGGGCCAGCTCGTAGAGACGGGGGAGGGTCTGCTCGGCGCGGGCGATGCCGTAGGCGACCTGCTGGACGTAGCCGCTGAACTCCTGGCCCAGGGTGAGGGGGACGGCGTCCATGAAGTGGGTGCGGCCAATCTTGACGACCTCGGACCAGGCATCGGCCTTCGCCTGGAGGGCATCGTGGAGGTGGCGGAGGCCGGGGATGAGGTGGTGCACGGTCTGCTCGGCGGTGGCGACGGCCATGGCGCCGGGGAAGACATCGTTGGAGGACTGGGACATGTTGACGTGGTCGTTGGGGTGAACGGGGGACTTGGAACCGATCTCGCCGCCGAGGAGCTCAATGGCGCGGTTGGAGATGACCTCGTTGGCGTTCATGTTGGACTGGGTGCCCGAGCCCGTTTGCCAGACGACGAGGGGGAAGTGATCGTCGAGATCGCCGTCGATGACCTGCTGGCCGGCGGAGCGGATGGCGCCGGCGAGTTGGGCATCGAGCTTGCCCAGCTTCTCGTTGGCGCTCGCGGATGCGTGCTTGACGATGCCGAGGGCGCGGAGGATGGGGCGGGGCATGCGCTCGCCGCCAATCTTGAAGTTCTGCAGGGAGCGCTGGGTCTGGGCGCCCCAGTAGCGGTCGGCGGGGACCTCCACGGTTCCCATCGTGTCTGACTCGATACGGATGTCACTCATGCTTCGTCCTCGGTGTGGTCGGGGTGAAGGGGCGTCGGGGCGACGCCGCACAAGTGGGATTGTGGCATCGAATGCGCGCAGCCGCTCGGGGGCGGGCGCGGGAGGGGGCTACGCGATTCGCGTCAGGGGAGCACGGCTTCGATCTGGGCGATGTGGTCGTGGCGGTGCTGCCAGCGTTCGACCGCGAAACCGAGTCCCTCGGCGACGAGCGAGTCGCGCCGGGCCGCCGACAGACCTGCCAGCGTGGCATCCACGAGTTCGGCGGCGCGCACTGCTTCGGGCCCAACCGTGTCGGGGCGGATGACCGACGCGAGGGACACGAGGGTGTCGTTCACCGTCTTGTCTTCCGCGGGAAAACCCTCGCCATGTGCATAGACCTGCAGGGCGAAGTGCTGGCGGGTATCCCAGAAGGCCAGGTGCGCGAGGGCGAACGCGACCGTCCAGCCACCGCCCAGCGAGCGTTGCAGATCCGCCTCGTCGAGTCGCTCGACGAGGGCGCGGAGGCGGGCCGTCGCCTCGGCGTTTCGTTGCGGTGCGGACGCACCCCCGCTCAACGGTCCCCGTCGACGGCCTGCACGACTCCAACCGGGCAGCCGACGCCGGTCCCGCCGATGCCGCAGTAGCCGTTGGGGTTCTTGGCGAGGTACTGCTGGTGGTAGTCCTCGGCGTAGAAGAACTCGGGCGCGTCGATGATCTCGGTCGTGATGGGGCCGTAGCGGGCGGCGGTGAGCGCCTGCTGGTACTGGTCGCGGCTCTGCTCGGCGGCCTCGCGCTGGGCCTCGTTGTAGACGTAGATGCCGGAGCGGTACTGCGTGCCGACGTCGTTGCCCTGGCGCATGCCCTGGGTGGGGTCGTGGCCCTCCCAGAAGGCGCGGAGGATGTCGGCGTAGCTGATCTGGGCGGGGTCGAAGACGACGAGCACGACCTCGTTGTGGCCGGTGCGGCCGCTGCAGACCTCGTGGTAGGTGGGGTTGGGGGTCATGCCGGCGGCGTAGCCGACGGCGGTGCTGTAGACGCCGGGGAGCTGCCAGAAGATGCGCTCGGCGCCCCAGAAGCAGCCAAGCCCGAAGACCGCTCGCTCCAGGCCCTCGGGGAACGGCTCATCGAGGGGCCGGCCGTTGACGAAGTGCTGAGCCGGTACGGGCATACGCTCGGAGCGGCCCGGAAGGGCGTCGTTCGCCGTGGGGAGCTCGGCCTTCTTGCGGAAGAACAGGGACATTGGTGTGTGCCTCTCGGTGTGTGCGTGGTTCACGATCAATGGTACGCGGTCGACCCTCAGCGTTCCGTAAGGGCGGGCTGCACGGGCGTAGAATGGGCCCACGCACTGCTGGCTGCCGGACCCGGCAGCAACGCGCGAAAAGGGGCCTGCGCCATGTCCGCACCATCGACACACGACCAGAGGATGTTGAACGCCGAGATGGCCTGCCCGATGCAGGTGGGCGAGGTTGACCTGTTCGCCCCCGGGTCGCAGGAGCACTGGTACGAGGCGTACTCCCTGCTGCACGAGCAGTCGCCGGTGCTGAAGATTCCCGAAGGCGGGAAGTTTCCCGGCACAGACGCCTATGTGATCACCAAGTACGAGGACATCTCGCGCATCATCCGCGACCCCGAGACGTTTCCGCCCGCGGACTTGCGGCAGGCGAGCGACGAGGCTACGGAGATCTTCCGCGAGACCGGCTACGGCACACCGGGCGATACGCGGAAGTCACTGCGTCCGGACCTGGAATCGCACAAGCAGCACCGCCTGCAGCTGACCGACCCCTGGGTGGGGCCCGTGGGGGCCGACCAGCACGAGGACATGATCCGTTCCCAGGTCGATCTGCTGCTTCAGGGCTGGGACGAGCGAAGCGAGGCGGAGCTGGTCGAGGAGTTCGCGCAGCCGCTCCCGCAGCGGGTGATCACGACCATCCTGGGGCTGCCGCTCGAGGACATGCCGAAGCTGAGGGCGTTCGAGGAAGCCCAGGTCCGGCGCTTCGTCTACTTCATCAACCACAAGGACGAGCTCCCGCCCGCCGAGGAGCTTGAGAACGCGCGGGCGCTCGTGGAGTTCCAGCGGTACCTGAAGGAGCAGGCGGACGAGAAGCGCCGCCACCCCGGGGACGACATGCTCACGTTCCTGACGCAGGTCGAATACGAGGGTCGCAAGCTGACGGACGCCGAGATCGTTTCGGTGACGTTCGGAATGCACATCGGCGGCAACGAGACGACGCAGTTCGCGCTCACCTCGGAGTGGCTCCTGCTGGCCCAGAATCCGGACGTGTGGGCGGAGCTGAAGCGCGACCGCGGCAAGGTGCGGTTCTTCGTGGAGGAGGCGCTGCGCGTGTATGCGCCCACGCAGGGCAGCTCGAGCCGCGTAACAGCGCGGGATGTCGAGTTCCAGGGGGTGACGATCCCGAAGGGCTCGCTGCTGCACGTGCGCTATGGCGCCGGGAACAGGGACGAAGAGGCGTTCCCCTGTGCGGACAGCATCGACCTCGCGCGCCCCAATCCGGGGCGGCACCTCACGTTCTCGCAGGGACCGCGCAACTGTCCCGGCGCGGGCCTCTCGCGGCTGGAGCAGAACCTTGCGGTGCACGGCTGGCTCGACCAGTTCGAGTCGATCGGTCTGGCCGAGGAGAAGAACGACTACCGGCACATCCCCGGCCGGATGCTGGGGCTGCGGGAACTGCACGTCACGTTCGAGCCGGCCAGGTCCTGAGGGACCGGACTACTCCTCCGGGAACTCGTCGGCGGGGAAGACGTCGTTGACGAGCCGCAGGTCGGCGTTGGGGCAGTGCGGGAGCACGGTGCGGCGCCACTCGGCGCGGGGGATGTGGTAGAGCACCTCGTCGCCGACCACGATCTCGGCTTCCAGCTCGTATCGGTGGTGGCGGCTGATCCGCACGCCCTCGTGGGGCAGCTCGAACTTGATCGGGAAGCCGTCGAGGTCCCCCCTGCTGGCCTGCGTAACGACGACCGGGTCGTCCGGTTCTGTTACATCCACCAGGCGCACGTGGAGTACGGCCCCTTCGGGCGGATCTTCGTCGCGGAAGCTGGAGTGAAGCTCCCCCGGCAGGGGTTCGACGCAGGTGTCGAAGGGATTGGTGGAGACGACCATGACATCGCTGTTGCGGGAAGCGCCCCGGGTGAGGACGGGGTGGACGGTGTCGTTGACGTAGAGGAGGTCGTCGCCATGCCTGACATCGGCGCTGAGCGTGTACTCGGCGCGGTCGGAGATGCGGTCGCGGTCGTACTCGATGCGGAAGCGGACGGGCAGACGGTCGGCGTTCTCGATCACGTCGCGGCCCAACTCCACGGCGGATGCGTCGGCCAGCGAGGTATCGAGCAGCCTGACGGTGACGACGGCGCCCTCCGGCAGCGCGACCTCGCGGGCGAAGCGCACCTCGCCGGTGATGGCGCCGGAAGACCCGGATGAGTCGCAGGCGACGGCTGTTCCGAGAAACACGGCGAGCACGGTGGCAACAAGGAGACGCGACACGAGCACGGTCACCGGTTCACTCCCCTACCCGCCTGCAAGAGAGTATGCGACCACCGCCGGAATCGTTCCCGCCGGAGCGCCGGTGGCTCCGCCCTTAAACCCGCACCGCGCGCCTCGCGCAACGGTATCCTGCGCAGCACATCTGATAGGGAGCGATCTGTCATGGGCGTGAAGCCACCAACCCTCGAAGAGCATCTCGAGATCGAAGCGATCAAGCAGCTGCGGGTGCTGTACTCGCATCTGTTCGACAGCCACCGCACGGACGACATGGCGATGATCTTCACGGAGGACGCCGTCTGCGAGTTCAGCGACGACCTGCCGTACGGCGACTGGGTCGGTCGCGACGAGATCCGGAAGCAGTACAAGGAGGTCGCCAGTCACAGCACCAAGCCCTTCTCGTACATGCACGCGACGACGAACGGCTGGGTTGAGCTAACGGGCCCGGACAGCGCGACCGGGAGCTGGTTCCTGCTCGACCTGGGGATGGGGGACAACCCCAACCCGGTGGGCCTGATCGGCGTCTACAACGACGTCTACAAGAAGGTCGATGGCGAGTGGTTCATCCACCGCACGCGGATCGACCACATCTGGACGCAGGGGTCGGCAGGCGGGAGCTAGGCCGGGACTGCGGTAGGCTGCAACCCACCAAGATTGGGGGCAGGCTATGGGCAGGCGACCACCAACGCGCGCCGGCCGCGCCCTGATTTCACTGCTGGCCGTGGCCGCGCTGCTGACCGCGACATTTGCCTTGCTGGCCGGCTCCGCCAGGGCGGGCGACAGCGAGGAACCGACGGCCCAGTTGCGCGTGAGCGTGGACGAGGCGCAACCGGGCGAGACGATCACGGTTGAGGGGTCCGGTTTCCGGGTGGAGACGGAAGGGTCCTTCATCTATAGCTCAACCATCACGATCGGTAGCGTGCCGATTGGCGGCGTGACGAGCGTGGACCCTGCCTCGGGCTTCCTCCATTTGGGCAGGACCACCGACACCGGGCTGTGGGTCGCCGAGCACATCGACATCGACCCCTCCGGCACGCCGCCCGACGGCGCTTTCACCGCGACGTTCGTGCTGCCCGAGGACCTGCCGGCAGGCGACCACGAGCTGGTCGCAATCTCCTGCTGGGCCGGTCCGGACGGGGACTACCCCGAAGACGGGGTGGCGCCGTGCGGCATCGAGGGTCTGGGCGGCGGCGTGAAAGACCGCGTCGCCACGGCCACCCTCACCATCATCGCCCGCAGCGCCGGGGCCCCGGTCGCTGCGGACACCGGGAACGCCGGACCCGGTATCGAGCGGGACTCCGGCGTGCCCGCAAGCGTGGTCGCCTTCCTCGTCGTAGCCATCGCCGGCCTCGCGGTACGGCACGAACTCTCGAAGTGAGGGCGGCCGTGCGGGGCACGGCTGCGGTGTTCGCCAAGACGAGGAGGGATTCGTGATGACGGAAGGCGCGAACGTCGACCTTGCCAGCCTGGAGAAGCTGGGTGAGGGATACGAGGCGGAGATCTTCGCGTGGGAGGACGGTCAGGCCCTGCGGCTGTTCCGGGAGGGGTACGAGGGTAACGTCGAGCCAGAGCGGGTCGCGATTCCGGCGGCGCTGGCGGGAGGCATCCCGGCGCCGCGCATCGGCGAGGCGCTGAGCCTCGGCGGCCGCGCAGGCACCCTCATGGAGCGCATCCACGGGGAGAACCTGCTGGACCTCGTTGGGCGCAAGCCGTGGCTCCTGGCGCGGGAGTCGTGGGAGACGGGCAGGATCCACGCGAAACTGAACGCGCTTCCCGCCCCGGAGGGGATCGCGACCGTGCACGAGCGGTCGCAGGAGTGGATCGGGAGCGTGGAGGTTCCGCCGCACCTGGCGGCGCTCGCCAGGGAAACCCTCGAAGGGCTCGAAGGCGGGGACCGGTTCTGCCACTGCGACTTCCACGCCGGGAACATCTTGCTGGAGCGGGGAGGGCGGCGGGTCGTCATCGACTGGGGGTCCTGCGCGGCCGGGCCACCCGAGGCGGACGCGGCACGGACGGTGACCCACTTGCGGCTGGGCGAGCCACTGGACCCGAGTCCGGCAATGCGCGTGCTCACCCGCCTGTTCCGACCGCTGGCGGCCTTCGCCTACCTGCGCGGATACCGGCAGGTGGCGCCGTTCGACACGGCCCTGATGTGGCGCTGGGTGGTGGTGCGGGCAATCGAGTACCTAGTGACCGTGCGGGCGATTCGTCCGTCCGAGGCGGACATCCCGCGCCGAGTGGCAGCGGTCGAAGGGCTGGTGACGTTGGCGCAGAAGCGGGCGGGCGGGGGGGGGGGGGGAGGGGCGGTGGGGGTGGGCGGAGAGGGGGGCGGGGGGGCCCCCCCGCCTCTCCCGGCGCCAACCCCCGGCGGGGTCCTGCTGCAGCCAAGTGCGCTCGCACGGGCGCCAGCGAAGGGCTCACCAAGGAGGCTGTAGACGAACCTTCGAGCCGACGGTGGGGCTGTCGCCTGTGGACCGGGCATAGGTGTGGGAACTCGCTTCGACCGGGGTTAACCTAGCGGCATAGTGCTATTTGGAACATGCAGATACAGATATCTGCTGGGTGTCCTGACTGCGGCGGCGTTGCTCTGGGCGCTGGTATCCGGGGTGGAGACCGCGCTGGCAGCGGGCGACACGGTCACGACCGAGCTCCATCCCGGGTGGAACCTCGCCGGCTGGACCGGCAAAGAGACCGATGTCGACGTGGTCTTTGCGGCCATCCCCCAACTGGTGACCGCTTACGCCTGGGATGCGCACGAGCAGCGCTACCGCTTCGCCTATCAAGATGGCGAGACTGTATTCGGCGACCTTGCGACGCTTTCGCCCGGCACGGGGCTGTGGCTGTTCCTGGAGGGCGAGGAGACGGTGCCGTGGGAGCGGCCGCTCGTCCTCCGGGCTGGCCTCGCGGACCTGCGGCGCGGCTGGAATCTCGTCACCTGGGCCGGAGACGACGGCATCGCTGCCGCCGTTGCCCTGGCTGAACTAGACGCCATCCTCCTCGAGACGCGGAAAGCGAACGGCAGCGCCCCGCAGACGCTGGAGAGGGGCCGGCCCTACTGGCTCAGGGTCTCTTCGGCGAAGCAGTGGTGGCAACTGACGCCTCCGCCCCACATCGACTTCCAGGGTGAGTTCACGCCGGAGCGGAAGCGGGAACTGCGGGCCTATGTCGACGATGTCGTGGCGTTCTTCGTCCGGCGCCACGGCGTTGCCGTGCCGGGCCTCACGGTCCAGTTCGGCGACGCCGCTTCAGCCGTGTGGTGCGGAGGCTACGGCGGTCGGACGATCGGCATACAGGAACTCTGCATAACCGCGTTGCCGCACGAATACAGCCACGCCGTCCAGGAGTACCTCGCCACGCTCGATGCGGAAGGGAACTGGGGCACCATCAGGAACCGGATCGGTCCGGCATGGTTGAGCGAGGGAATGGCGAACCACGCCGCAGCCGTCTACCACGATATGACCGGACTCTATCCGTTTCCCCGGTACCTCGACGACGTGGCGAATGGCGTCTGGCTGGCAGCCAACACGCTGGAGGCCATCGAAAGCGACATGTCCATCGACAATGCGGGAGCGAACTACTCGCTGGCGTCGCTCGCCACCCTGTTCAGTATCGAAATGGCAGGCGAAGCAGCACCAGTGGAGTTCTACAGGCAGAGGCCTCTGGATCGGGACTGGAGGGACACCTACCACACGGTATTCGACCTCCCCATCGACGCCTTCTACGAACTGTTCGAGTCTCATCGAGCAGGGATCAGGCCAACGCAGCCAAGGGTTGAGGGAATCGTGCAGCTGCCCCTCGGCGACCCACAGCAGGGTATCCATGTCCGCCTGCACAACCCGGACAGCGGCTTTATTGCGGGAGCCGGAACCCGACCGGATGGCACATTCAAAGCCCTGGTCCCCGAGGGCGACTACGAAGTTCTGCTCTACGCGGAGGACTACGACTGGTGCCACCTGGGCGCGTACAGCACGAACGACAGCCCTCCCATCTATGGAAGGCCCCCAAGGATTACGGTGACCGACGCCGGCGTCACCAATGTCACCATCCAGCTACCAGGAACCGTGCCCGAACTCTGCCGACGCATGAGCGGCACGATCCTCGGGCCAGCGGGCGACCCCCTGGAAGGCGTGCATGTCCGGCTCCATCGACCAGCGGATGGCGTGCTCGCGGGAAACACGACCGACTCCCAGGGAAGATTCAGCGTCGTCGTCCCGAATGGTCTCTATGAGGTCCTGCTCTACGCCGAACGTCATGACGGGTGCTTTCTGGGTGCTTACGACAGGGACGCCGACGCCCCGGTTGCTGGAGCACCGCCGCTCGTTGACCTTCGCACAGAGGATCCGGCCGACATCGTCATCCAACTCCCTCAGACACCCGCCGAATTCGCCCGACAGAACTGTGGATGAGCAGCCGGGAGGCGTCCGATGTGAGCGCCAACCGCAGCTCTCAAAACCAGCTCAACCCGTGGCGTCGCCTGGCCTTCCATGTAGAGCGACCGTGGACACGTGGGCTGGCTGACTGTAGGACGAACTTTCGAGCTGACGGTGGCGCTGTAGGCTACGCTCGGACACAGCGGGCACGCATCCGCGCCGGGATGCGCCAAGCTCCCGTTGTTCCTGCGAAGAGCGGTCCGCCCGCAACGTGCTTCCAGTCCATCGAGCCCAGCGTCTGGAAGTCGCCCTCATCCTCTCCTGTCTGAGACGGGTTACAGACAGGGTTCATCACGCCCACCGGAACACCGGGATCGTCGATCTCGGGCCGCACCTCGACGACCTCCTCCCGAGTCTCCGCCTGCCTCAGGAGAGCGGCGTCCAGACGACGGTGTCCGGGTGGAACTGGCTCCAGGCGAACCAATACGCCTGGTGACTGGGCAACGGGCGGCCGTCGGTCCACTCGGCGCGAAGTCCGCCGCCGTCCAGGACGAGCTGGACCCCGGCCAGCACCACGGCGTCGCCTGCCTGGAGCGCGGCTCGCGACTGGGCGACCGGGAACGCAAGCGCCTCCCCTGCCGGCGTGACAACCCCAAGCACGTGTTCTTGCACGGGGAGCCGCGGGTCCACGGCGCCGATGGGGAAGATGGGTCCCGCAGCGTCGCGCCCGCGGAGCGGGTCGAGGGGGTAGCTGCGGCCGATGCCGCCATCCGCCGCCACGATCGTCGTGTCGGGGTAGGCCGCCTTCCATTCCCCCCAGGTACTGGTGACGACGGGCAGCATCTCCAGGACGAAGCGCTCGTCCTGGAGCGGCCCCGAGAGCGCCACGCCGGTGAATGTGTCGAAGACGGAGTAGGTGTGGAAGTCGAACATCACCTTGTTGGATCGGGAGAGCAGCCCCGACGTGCGCAGCTCGATTGTCGCGAAGCCACGCGGAGGCCGGTCGGTGAAATAGGCCTGTGCCGAACCGCAGAGGGTGCAATAGGGCATGCCGATGCGCCGGCCGCCGAGGGTGTCGTTGACCATCTCATGCACTTCCATGATGTGCCTGGGGTAGGCACGGGCCTCGCCGTTGACGACGACTCCGAAGACGATGCCGACGTCCGCGTACCAGGAGCCGCCGCGGACGCCGGTGGTCGCGGGGTCATTGAGCGCGGGGATGCAGCCCTGGGGGCAGGGGAGCTTGATCTGCTCGAAGGGCCGGTCGTCGATCAGGACGCCCCCCCAACTGACCAGGCGCCAGTCGATCGCAGCGTCCTCGTCCTCGAAGAACGGCGCCCAGCCGCGCTCGACCAGTTCGAACGGCTGGCGCTTCCAGGTCACGTAACCGGGCGGCGCCGGCAGATCCCAGGCGATCAGCCAGTTGGTCACGATCGGCCAGGCGAATCCCCTCGGCACATCGGTGGCTGTTAGCGCCTCGAAGGCCGAGACCACGCGATCGGCGCTGTCCCCACCCTGCAGAAAGCGCAACAGGTCCGCGAGCAGCCAGGCCACGCGCGCGTCTCCCGACGCTCCGACGCGTGCGAGCGCGGCGCGGTCGATCGCCGGGCCGACATCGCCGAAGAGCAGGTCGAGGTCGGCAACGAGCGCCTCGTCGAGAGGGCCGCTCGGGACCGACGGCGCCGGCGGCGGCTGAGAACCGTCAGCAAGCACAAGCGGGGGGATGCCCTCCTGCGTTGGGTCGGACCGGGCGTCGGCGGCGCCGGCCGCGGGCGAAGGGCTGCCGCCGGCTCCTTCTGCGTCGCCGCCCGCTGCGCCGCAGCCCCACACACCCAGGCAGGCGACCAGGATGGGCAGCCACAGGGAGACCCTGTGCCAGGGGGATGGGGCTACGCCCACCCTCGTATCAGGGCGAGGCGGAGGCCTCCACGAGCGCAGCCGTGCCCACAGCAACGCCAACGCCCTACTTCGGCAACCACTCATCGTTGTGCTCGCCGAGCAGAGGAGCGCGATGAACCGACCACGGCGACTTCTCGAACTTGTAGGGCGCACCGGGGTAGGTGAATGAGCGGCCGTGTTCGCGGTGTTCCACCTCCACGGGGAAGCCGCGGGCGACGAAGTGGGGGTCGGCCATGGCCTCCTCCGGCGAGTAGATGATGCCCACCTGGAACCCACGCTTCTGGGCGCCAGTGAAAAAGTCATAAGCGGTGAGATGCGAGGCGATGGAGGCCATGGCCTCCCGGCCGGCGCCGTAGATCGCACGCCAGTCCTCGTCGAAGGCTAGCTTCGAGAGGTCTATCCGTTCGCATTCGGCGCCCAGCAGGAGCAGGGCGGCAGGGTGGAAGTGCTCCAGCAGATCGAGTTCCTCCAGCCACTGGTGGATCAGCTTGAAGTCGTGCGGGCGGCGCGGCGCGACACCCGTGTTGACGTAGCGGCCGTCGGCGGAGCGCACTTGCGAGGGCATGGTCGGGTTCTCGGCGGCGTGGCGGCCGGTCTGGCGCTGCACGGTCTCGCGAGCCACGAGCCAGTTGTAGGTGCCGGCCTCGGTTGTGACGTTGGCGGCGGCGTGCATGTTCACATCAACGTGCTGGCCGCGGCCCCCGTTGTCGCGGTGGAGGAGGGCAACGAGCGCAGACATGACGGCGAAGTGGCAACCGGTGTGGTAGCCCTGGTTGCCGCCGCCACGCACGGGCGGGAGGGAGTGGTCGTCGTAGCCGTTGTTCCAGCCGGGACCCCCGCCGGCGAGGATGGTGAGGTCGTTTGCCGGCTCGTTCGCGCGGGGCGCGTTGCGGCCGAAGGGCGTGATCGAGACGTAGATGAGCCGCTCGTTCGACGGCTGCAGGTCGGGGAAGTCGAGGCCAAGGGCGGCCATGACGCCGGGGTCGCGGTCCTCGAGAAGGATGTCGGCGCGGGCAGCCAGCCGCCGAAACGCATCGCGGCCGGCGTCGCTCTCGAGGTCGAGCGTGACGCCCCGTTTGCTGGTGTTGTAATGCCAGAAGTAGAGGCTGCGTTCCGGGCCGGGCTCGTCATCGAGGAACGGCGGATAGGTGCGCGTGATGTCGCCCCCGGGCGGCTCGACCTTCACGACGTCGGCGCGCATGTCGGCCAATAGCTTGCCGGCCCAGGCGCCGCGCTCGCTGCACAACTCGACCACGCACAGGTCCGCCAGAGGGCCGCTCAAATGACGCCCTCCTCGCGTAGTGACGCCATCTCGGCGGGCGCGAGGCCGAGGACCTCGCCATAGACGTAGTCGTTGTGCTCGCCGAGGCAGGGTGCGCCACGCTCGAGGCGCCAGTCCGTCTCCGACAGATGCACAGGCAGGCCATCGACCCGAGCGTCTCCTATCACGGTGTGTTTCACGCTGGGCCAGAGGCCCCAGCCCTCGGTGTTCCGGTCTTTGTCGATGCGCTCCTCGGGACGCTGGACGGCGGTCGCCGGGAGCCCGGCATCGCGGATTCGCGCGGCGAGTTCGAAGCGCTCGTGCCCGCGAGTCCAGAGCTCCATGTTGCGGTCGAGTTCGTCCTCGAACTCGAGCCGGCCCGAGAGGCCGTCCCAACGCGGGTCTTGTGTCCAGCGCTCACCGACGAGTTCCCGCAGGGCTCGCCACTCCTCGTCGGAGCGGCAGGCGACCGCGATCCAGTTGTCTTCGCCCCTGGCCGCGTAGATGTTGTGCGGCGCCATCGGCGGGAACTGGCTGCGATTGGCGTGGGGCATCCCCTCGCGGCGCAACGGCCGGCCGTTCACGGTGGCG
>MKWU01002702.1_pt1 | contig 25538 bp, 24 predicted proteins | sample 809101 | NCBI WGS metagenome assembly MKWU01 (sample SAMN05860141, study PRJNA318959) | sponge metagenome | host: Aplysina aerophoba | place: Slovenia: Piran, Adriatic Sea, Gulf of Piran | collected 2013-05-07 | reverse complement strand
CGCAAGCGGCCTCCCTTGTGCAGGGGCTGCGCCCCCGCAACGCCCCCCTACAAAATCATGCCTCACCGACCGTGTGCCTTCTTCGCAACGTGTCTGCTGGCGAGCATGGCGGCGGCTGTACACCAGTTGCGTCACCAAGAGCCTGAATGGTTCCAGGGATGACTGGCTCGCAAACTACTGTGGCTTTGTAGTTACTGTATAGGTAAATACCTTAAGAGATTTCGCGCCTACCGGCTTTTGTCTTGAAGGGCGTAAAAAGGTATACTTCGTAACGGTGTTGCGCAGGGACAACGCTGATTTCAAAGAGGAGCGGAAGATGACCGAAGAAACCCTAACAGTCGAGACAGAAGAAGTTGGCGTGACCGCGGGCGAAAACGAAGGCGGCACTGAAGACGAAACTGAAACCGGCAAAACGGTTGTTCGTCTTAGCGTCGGCCAGGAAATATCCGGCACCGTCAAGCAAGTTACCGATTTTGGCGCCTTTGTCGACATCGGCGCTGGCAGAGACGGGCTGGTCCACATATCGGAACTCTCGGTTGGCCGCGTTAGCAATGTCAAGGACATTGTTGAAGAGGGTCAAAGCGTCACCGTGTGGATCAAGCGCTTGAATCGGGAGCGCAATCGCATCAGTCTGACGATGATTTCGCCGGATACGAGGACGATTCGTGACCTGCAAGAGGGCGAACTCGTTGAGGGTGTGGTTACGAGAATGGTTCCATATGGTGCGTTTATCGACATAGGCGTGGGCACGGATGCGCTCCTCCACGTGCGTGAGATGGGGAACAACTATGTCGAAAAGCCCGAAGATATTGTGGAAATTGATGAGAGGCTTGAGGTTCGAGTCATCACTCTCAACCGGCGGCGACGCCATATAGATGTCAGCATTAAGGGTCTCCGTGAAGAGCCGGAGAGTGAAGAAGCTGGATTTGGGGATGGAGAGGCGGCTGCGGGCGAAGATTCCGACTCGAATGTTGTTGACAAGTTTGAAGATGTCGAGGTTCTTTCGCCGATGGAGCTGGCCTTCAAGCGCGCCATGGAAGCCGGCGGCGAGGAGGTTCCTCTGCCCAAGCCTGCACGGCGGCGCCGGAGTCGTCAACACCGGGATCGCTCGGTACAGGCCGAGATTATTCAGCGCACTTTGGATACGATGCGAGAGTAGTTGACCGAACTGGTTCTCGTTCAATACAGGCGACGGAAATGTTTATGTTCCGTCGCTTTTTTTGATTGGCAGTTTAGTTCCCAGGTAGGTATCTGGCCACAGATCGTGTGTTCCTCGGCCAGTCCGTTATTCAGGGCGCGACCGCGGCAATCCGACTGGGGATTGGGTTGGCAGCCGTCAGGTTAGCTGAGCCGCACAGCTGGTATGAAGGCGCGGCGGTCGCTGAGGCATGGTTTTGTAGGGGGGCGTTGCGGGGGCGCAGCCCCGGCAGAAGGGAGGGCCGAAGCCCCGACCGCCCATAATACAGGAATCGAGGAAAGAGAAAACCTGCGCTTGCCCCGGTCAGGGCGGCGAATCGGTTGCGGCAAGGGGGGCGAAAGGCACAATGGAACTTCGAGGCGGAGTGGCACTGGTGACAGGCGGGGCGCATCGCGTGGGCAAGGCAATCACCCTGGAGCTGGCCAGGGCCGGCGCCGATGTTATCGTCCTTTACAATAGTTCCGGGGAGGCCGCGGTCGGGACGGCACGGGAAGCAGAAGCCCTCGGCGTTGCCGCGAAGATTGTGCAATGTGATGTCGCCGACGTGAAGGCAGTTCAGCAGATGGCGAAGGATGTGCGGGCCCAGTCTGGCCGGCTGAGCGTGCTCGTCAATTCGGCCGACTGGTTCGCGCAGGATGCTTTTCCGACCGAGGACTACGAGACCTGGCGCAGGGTGCTGGACATTACCGTTCACGGAAGTTTTTACGTCTGCAACGAGCTGGCGCCGCTCCTGCTGGAACAGCCGCAGGCGGCCATTGTCAATATTGTGGACATATCGGTCTGGCATGCCTGGCCTGGTTTCACGGCCCACGCGGTGGCGAAATCCGGCCTGCTCGCTCTCACACGACAGATGGCGCTTGAACTGGCTCCCACCGTGCGGGTGAATGCGGTGGCGCCTGGACCTGTTATGCCCATGCCGCACTACTCCGAGGAGCGCCTGCGGCGCAGTAGCGAACGCACGTTGATGAAGCGCTGGGGCGAGCCGGAAGACGCGGCCAAGGCGGTCCGCTTCCTGGCTGAGTCCGACTATGTGACGGGCGAGGTGGTACGCGTTGACGGGGGCGAGTTGATTGCGATGCGATCCAGGTCCGGATAGGGGCGAGCGGCAGCGGCGATCCCTGGCTGGGTTGAAACTTCAGGCACAGACACTCAGGGTGACCGGGGCTGGCAAGGGGAAATTGGAGGCTGCATTGACCTTATTCTTCGCGGCACTGTCCGAGGGCCGCAGAGGTATACATGTTCAGTCTTTTGTTGAGCGACGACAGGAACGCGGTGGGATGGACAGGATCGTGCAACCTTCAGACGCCGGCAGCGTAGAGAAGAACGTAGGCTTGTATCGACATTCGGCCGGAGGCAAACAATGGAACTGTTGGTAATTTGGCTGGTCACATCGATCAGCCTCCTGGTTATATCCCGCATCGGGCTGTTTGGCATCGGCATTGAGGACTTCGGGACTGCGCTTGTGGTGGCAGTCGTGCTTGGTCTGCTCAATGCCGTCCTGAAGCCTGTCCTCACATTCCTCTCATTCCCCTTTTTGTTTCTGACATTCGGCCTCTTCAGTGTCTTCATTAATGCTGTTGTTTTCTGGCTGGCGGCGGGCCTGGTCAAGGGATTTGAACTGCGCCGCGGCTGCTTCAGTGCGCTGATTGGGCCGATCGCGTTAGCAGTTCTGAATTCACTCATCCTCGCGATTGTCTCCTAGCCAACAGGCGCCATAGTTGAATCGGGTCGTGACTAAGGTCAGGACATTCCTGCCGCGACCAACGCGGCTGGACCGCTGTTGACCGCCAGGAGCGGGTCGTGTTTAGCCCTGAAAAAGGGTCCGTTCACTTGCCAGATTCGCTTGTTTTTGGTACTGTAATTCTGCTTCTCACGAGGGCCAAGACGCAAAGGGAGGGAGGTTCGCCATCTCTCTCAGGCGCGGGTTTGGGGGCAGAAAGGAGTTTCGGTGGACCATCTTGCAGCATTCTCTACAGCATTGCACGCAGACAGCGATCGACCGGAGCACCTGGCACTGTTGATCGGCAAATTGATCGATCCGGCGCTGGATGTGGATAGCTATGTCAGGCGGCTGAATGAGCTGGCGGATCAAGTTGAGCAACGTCTGCCGGTGGGCGCTCTGGGCCGCGCCAAGGCGGAGGCCCTGATTGCCACACTTCATGGTGAGTACGCGTTCTTCGGCAATGACGAAAACTATTACGAGGCGTCGAACAGCTTTCTGCATCGTGTATTGGATACCCGGCTGGGTCTCCCGATTACGCTGTGCCTCCTTTACACGGCGGTAGGCCGCCGGCTGGGAATAAGGCTGCGCGGGTTAGGACTGCCCGGACATTTCATGCTGGAATTCAGGGATGTGAACGGCGTGTGGATATTGGACCCCTTTCATGGAAAGGTGTTGGCTCCTGAAGAGCTCTCCCACTATCTGTCACAGATGTTTCACCAGTCGATTCGGATTTCGGTCTCGCTGGAGCAGTACTTTACCGATACCAGCAGCTGGATTCTGCGCATTCTGAATAATCTGCGCACGGTTTATATCTCGCAACACCGCCTGGACGATGCACTTTCGGTTCTGAATTACATGGTGACTGTAGACCCGGAGGCGGCGAACTTGTGGCGGGATCGCGGGTTGCTCCACTATGGGCTGCAAAACATGCTTGCGGCTGAGAACGACCTGCGGCGCTACTTTCTCCATCGTAACCGTCTGCACCTTTTTACCGGCGAGTCTGAACTGGCGTTCAGCGGTGTGGCGTTGGGGGGCTGGCTGCCGGAGGCTGAGCAAAAGCCTTCCCAGGAGGACCAGCGCGTCTTGTTTGTGCTGAAACAGATCCGGGAAGGCATCAGAAGACTGAACTAGAATGCGATATCCAGCCGGCTCTACGCCCACCTGGAAGTACAGCTATCAGGCGATTCACACGCTTCGACCATTGTTCTGTTCCTTGCAGGTGGCGGGGGTGGAGCATGTGCCGCTTGAAGGCGGCGTCGTGTTGGCCTGCAATCATCCTGGCGGGCTGGACAGTTTTGTGCTGGGCTATGCGTCGCCGCGCCAAGTGTATTATATGGCCAAGAGGGAGTTGTTCAACGTCCATCCCCTGGTGACCCGGTTTCTCCATGGGATTGGCGCGTTTCCTATCAACAGGGGCGCGCGCGATACGGCCGCAATCGAGCACAGTGTGAAACTCTTGCTGGAAGGGCGTGTGTTGGGCATGTTTCCTGAAGGAACGCGCAACCGCGGGTTGCCGCTGCGGCGAGGAAGGAGCGGCGTGGTGCGTGTTGCGCTCGAAGCCGATGTGCCGATAGTGCCGGTAGCAGTAATGGGGATTCCCCATCTGCACAGATACTGGCGCAAGCCCTTTAATCGCACCCACGTATCGGTTCAGTTCGGACAACCAATGCGCTTCGCGGCTCGAGAGATGGAGAAGGTGCCGGAGTACACTACTGAGGTGATGATGGCGATTGCGCGTATGATGCCATCAGAGCTGCGCGGCCGATACGGTGAGCCAATGGCCTCGCCCCCGGAAAATATTCCTCCACAGTCAGGCGATGTAGCCAGCGCCAGCCAATAGCGCGCTGGCGAAGGCAAAAAGATACCTTCGCCAGCTGATTGCTGCCTCGATCAGTTCTGAGAATTCAAACACCAGACAGCCAAATTGTTCGGCTCCGCTCAGGCCAGGGAGGCCATCACCCCTTCCAACGCTTCTCTGCTTGGCAGAAGCTTGTCTTGCGACAGCTGTGTCAGGGGCGTGTCTGTCAGGTTCAGAAGCTCGGTGAAGGTGGGCTCTTCTTCGCTGATATACAGGAGCCCGGTGATCAGTTTCTTCTCATCCAGCGAGCGTTGAATTGCGCTGTAGGCTGCTGTGCGATCTTTTGGATCATGATCCGGATCGATCTTCTTGAGGACTATGCTGCCGCCGTCATGCAGTTCCACCTCGATTTCGTCCTCGTAGTCCTCTATTTCAATCTCTTCAAATTCGGGCACGAAGCTCAGATCGTGCAGCCGGACCTCATTGGCCCTGCCGAATCCGTAGCTCTTGGTGGAAGTGTCGTGGTTGTTGAAGGTTACGCAGGGGCTGATGATATCAAGGACGGCGATGCCGCGGTGATTCATGGCGGCTTTGAGCAGAGTTTCGGACTGCTTGGGATCTCCGGCAAAGCTACGGGCTATAAACGTAGCATTGGCTGTTAACGCTTCCATACAGATGTCGAGCGGCGGTAGATCGTTTACGCCTTGATACTTGAGAAACTGGCCCTCGTCGGCGGTTGCGCTGAACTGGCCTTTTGTGAGGCCATACACGCCATTATTCTCGACGATATATACCATAGGCAGGTTGCGGCGCACGGCGTGCTTGAACTGGCCAATACCGATTGAGGCGGAGTCGCCGTCGCCGCTGACGCCGATCACCTGCAGGTTGGTGTTGGCGATGATGGCCCCGGTGGCCACAGAGGGCATACGCCCATGCAGGCTGTTGAAGCCGTGGCTCCAGCCCAGATAGTAGGCTGGCGTCTTGCTGCTGCAGCCGATTCCGCTGAGCTTTACGACCTGCGTCTGGTCCAGGCCCATTTCCCAGGCCGCGTTTACTATACGCTGGCTGATGCTGTCGTGGCCGCAGCCTTTGCAAAGTGTAGACGGGCGTCCACGGTAGGCAGTTTTCTCTAAGCCCAGGGGATTGGTTTTGGCGGGACGTGCGGCGCGGCGCGGCGCCTTTGCGGCGGTGGTTCTGGTACTCATAGCGGTTGCTCCTGTAAAGCCTGCTGAACCTGTTCGACGATAAAGCGGGCGCTCAGGGGGAGACCGTCGCACTTTGCGATCGATTTCATTTTCAAAGCCTGCGCCGGCTCCTCGGTGGTCAATATCGAGTGGAGTTGCCCGTCACTGTTGGCCTCAATCACGAATACTGTTTCATATCTGTCAATGAAGCTGCGGACGGTGGCATCGATGGGCAGCGCCCGCAGGCGCAGGTAGCTGGTGGCCACGTCGACGGCGGCAAGGCGAGCGCGGCCTTCTTCGACGCCGTCATGGTTGCTGCCCAGGCTGATGATACCAATCCGGGCCTCGTCGTCCTCATCCAGAACTGGTTCGGGCACCATGGTACGGGCAGTCTCGAACTTCCTTTTCAACCGTTCCAGATTCTGTTCCCAGTCATCGGGGCGCTCACTGTAGTAGCCGTACTCGTTGTGTCCGGTGCCGCGCGTGAAGTAGGCGGCCATGTTGTGCTTTGTGCCGGGCAGCGTGCGGTAGGTGACGCCGTCACCGTCGACATCCATATAGCGCGCCCACGAGCCCTGCCTCTCCTCCAGATCCTCGGCGCTGAGAACTTTGCCGCGCTTGAAGGGGGCGTCCGAATACTCGAACGGTTCTGAAATGTGCGAATTCATGCCGAGGTCCAGGTCGCTCAGTACGAGCACGAGCGTCTGCAGTTCCTCAGCCAGATCGAAGGCCACGCGGCCGAACTCAAAGCACTCGGCCGGATTGGCGGGGAAGAGAACAACGTGTCGGGTGTCTCCATGGCTCATGTAGTAAGCGGCGTGGATGTCGCCCTGCGACGTGCGGGTTGGCAGGCCGGTGCTTGGCCCCATTCTCTGAATGTCCCAGATAACGGCCGGCACTTCGGCAAAGTAGGAAAGTCCGGCGAACTCGGCCATGAGGCTGATACCGGGCCCGCTCGTACAGGTCATCGCCCTGGCCCCCGTCCAGCCCGCGCCGACAACCATACCCATGGCCGCCAACTCATCTTCAGCCTGGATGACGGCGACTGTCGACTTGCCCGTGTCCGGGTCGGTGCGTAAGGCGGGCGCGTACTTTTCGATCGACTCCGCCAGGCTCGATGACGGCGTGATTGGATACCATGAGGCAAGGGAAAGGCCGCCTGCCAGGGCACCCAAGGCGCCGGCGGTATTGCCATCCACCAGGATCTTGCCTTCATTGAAGCCCGTCATGCGCTCAACGCGATAGCCGTCGTGGGCCAAAACATGTTCGGAGGCCCAATCGATGGCGCTTTCGACCATTTTCATGTTGAGGCCGGCCGCCTTCTCTTTGCCCTCGAAGTGGTGAAGAAGCGCGGCCTCGATTTCGGCCGGTTCGATGCCCAGAAGCTCTGCGAGGACGCCTACATAGACCATATTGGCCACATAGTCGCGCAGAGCATGGGGCAGGCCAGCCTCTTTGACCAGGTCCTTGACAGGCATTGGATAGTAGGTGACGTCTTTACGATGGTTGGCTATCGGCAAAGTGTCGTCATAGAAGACTATGCCGCCGGGGACGACCCTATCCATATCCTCGGCCACGGTGCGGCCGTTCATACAGACCTGGATGTCGGTCATTTCCCTGCGAGCCAGGAAGCCGTCCTTACTCAGGCGAATGATGTACCAGGTGGGCAGGCCCTGAATATTGCTGGGGAACAGGTTCTTGCCGTTTATGGGGATCCCCATTTTGAAAAGGGCGCGCAGTAGGACACCGTTGCTGGTCTGGCTACCGGAACCGTTCGCAGTTGCGACATTAATAGCGAAATCATTGACGGCCGCCGGCGCGTCCGGCTTTGCAATCAGCGCTTCCCGAACTGCAACACTCATGCTTTACTCCTTACGTTAGTGGTCAGCTCTGCTTCAGAATCCTGGGGTAAATTGTTGCGAGAGACGCCCCGGATCCGCAGCAGCAGCAAGTGCTCCTCATTCAATGCCCTGGCCTCGTCGACCAGGCCCTTTTCGATGGCACCCGCGATTCGTTCGTGATAGCTCCAGACCTCGGTCAGATAGTCGTAGTCTGCGTACAGATTCAGTTCGACGGCTTCGTATGCGTCCCAGTAGGCTTCCAGCAGTCCGGTCGCGAACAGGTTGTCCAGCCTTCGAAAGATCGTCAAGTGAAATGCACGGTGTTCCTGGTGCGGTATCTGGATGCGGCTCTGCTGAAGTTTGTGCCATGCAAGCGAGACGTACTGCTTGAGGTCCTGCTTGTCGGCAGCAGTCAGGGCGAGAACGGCCGGCTGCCAGAATGCGCTTTCGATGCCGTTACGCAGCTCACTGAATTCGCGGAAGAGGCGTTCGTTGGTAGCGAGACCGAACATCAGGCTGGCGCGGGCAGCAGGGGTGAAGCTGTAGCTGTTGCATTCGATTCCGCGGCGGGGGCGGGCAGCCACTAATCCGAGAACGCGGGCGCCCTCCAACTGTTCGCGCAGTTTTCCAATGCTGACACCCAATTCATCGCTGAGTTCATTCAACGATGGCAGCCTGGCGCCGGGTACGAAACCGCTATTCACGATGTAGTGCAGAAGCTCGGAGTTGCCGTGCAGTTGCTTGATCATGTTGACGCGGGACCCACTACAAACTTTGCCTTGGACAAGGAAATCATTGGATTAATTATATCAATACTATCAAACAGGCTGATCGTACTGTATTGTGCACGAAATGTCAATATGAAGATCAGGCGAATTGTAGTCGTTGGGCCGGGGTCGTTGTCTTGTCCGGCGTGACCCTTGCGCCGTGGGGCAGGGCGCTTAGCGGTCCGCTCCTTCCCCATCTTTCTGATTGAGCGCGAGTTGTGAAAAGGCGGCTTCGGCAAGCAGCGCGACGCCGGTGGGCATTACACTTTCTTCGAAATCGAAAGTGGGGCTGTGGTGCGGACTGTAGAACCCTTTTTCAGGGTTGGCCGCGCCGACCAGGACGAAGCAGCCTGGAGCCCGGTTCAGGAATTCGGCCATGTCCTCGCCCACCATCATCGGGGGAATCTGGGTGACATTCTGTGCGCCGACAACGTCGTTGGCAACGCCATCCATCAGCCGGGCGCCGGCTTCAGAATTGGAAGTCGGCGGCACGCAGTTCTGAATATTGAATTCGTAGGTAGCGCCGAGGGCCTGGCAGACGCCGGCGCAGATTTCGTCGATACGCTGGATGAGCAGGTTGCGCACATCCTGCTCGAAGCTGCGGATCGTACCTGCTAGTTCAGCTCGTTCCGAGATGACATTGGCTGCATTTCCGCTCTGGAACGAGCCTATGGTAACGACCGCGGTATCGGACGGATTGACGTTGCGGGCCACGATGCTTTGCAGCGCGGTCACCAGCTGACAGGCGACATAGGTTGCGTCGATGGTGTCATGGGGGGTAGCACCGTGGCCGCCCTTTCCGTGAACTGAAAGGGTGAACATATCGGCCGCTGCCCACAGCGGGCCGGGTTGGACGACAACCTGATTGTAGGGGAGCCGGCTCCACAGATGCAGCCCGTAGGCGGCAGCCGGTTGGGGCTCGTCGAGCGCACCGTCCTCAATCATGGCAAGCGCGCCGCCCAAGCCTTCCTCGGCGGGCTGGAAAACGAGCTTGACCCGTCCCGGCAGCTCGTTGCGGTGGCGCGTCAACAGCTGCGCGACACCCATGCCGATGGCGGTGTGGCCATCATGTCCGCAGGCGTGCATTACACCGGCGTTTTCAGAGGCGTAGGGTAGTCCGGTCTCCTCGTGAATGGGGAGTGCGTCCATATCAAAGCGCAACATGACGGTCTCGCTGCCGGCTTGCGGATCGTCCGGTTCCACCATGGCGATTACGCCGGTTTTGCCGACACCGGTGCTCACCTCCAGCCCCAGTTCCTGCAGATGCGCGGCGACTACGCCAGCTGTGCGCACTTCCTGGAAGCCCAGCTCCGGGTGGCGATGGAAATCTCGGCGCCATTCAACGAGTTTGGGAAGCAGTTCGTCGGCTTCTTTTTGGATCCACTCTTGCACGATTTACTCTCCTGTCTGGCTTAGCGCGCCTCTTTCCCAGCCTGAATTTTTCGCAGGGCGGGCAACAACTCCGGCCTGGCCCTATTGTAACAGTTGTTCTACCGATCGCCATATGTTTTTTCTTGTCTGACACCTGCATTCGTCCTGCGTCAAGCGGCACTGTGGGCCATCAAAGCCAGCCGGTACGTCGTAGAGTCAGTGTCACGGGCGGTTTCTTGAGAATGACGGCCGTTCGTAGTTCTGGTGTAACTAGCAGGATGTCCCTGATTTCGGTATACTGCACAGGAATGTGCGTGGTCAGCAGGCTGCGTCCAAGCACTGGGTTCAAGCCCTGTGTCCAAGCACTGCGTCAGAAGGGGGCGCGCAAGCCTGTTCTGACTTAGAGACCGGGCGGAGCAGCAGTTCCGGCATTCACAATTCGGGACAACCAGAGAAGGGAATACAATGTCAATGATTACCGGAATCGCCGAAATCGTTCTGTGGGCACGTGATAAGCAGAAAGCGGTTGCGTTCTACAAGGACCTGCTGGGGCTGGAGGTGATTTCTGCGCCCGAGCTGCCCAATGTTTTCCTCAAAGCGGGCGAAGGCGCGGCCGGTATTCCCCAGATGATCGTAATCGTGCCAATGCCGCCGGAGATTGCGGAGAAGCCGCCCGGTCACCAGCTGCATCACCTGGCGTTCGAGTTGCCGGCTGAAAGTTTTGACGCGCAGGAGCAGGCGCTGCGGGCGGCCGGCTACGAGCCGCGGGGCGGTACGCATCCGGTGCTTGCCAGTCGGACAATTTATATCGACGACCCGGACGGAAACGAGGTCGAACTGATCTGCCAGCTGTAAGCGGTTGGCTTCCAAAAGGGGACGCGCAGAGGAACTATGACGAGATCATCCTATTCCATGTTGTCGGTCGAAGAGGCATTGGAAGTTACGCTGGCGCAGACAAAGCCGCTGGCGCCGGAGCACCGCTCACTTGCGATGGTTCGAGGGGCGATACTGGCGGCTGACATTGCCGCGCAGGAGCCGCTGCCGCCGTTTCCCGCCTCTACAATGGACGGCTACGCGGTCGTGGCCGCCGATGGCCCGGGCGACTATCCCCTGGTTGGTGAGGTGAGTGCAGGGGCGCTGGCTGAATTCAGCGTTGAACCCGGCACGGTCGCTTACATCACGACCGGTGCGCCCTTGCCCGCGGGGGCAGACGCGGTTGTGATGGTCGAAGAGACGGAACGGTTGGAGATGGGCGCCGGTGCTCCTCTCGTCCGTATCAAGGAGCGGTTGCAGGCTGGCACCAACGTCCGGCCGATAGGAATTGATGTGCAGGCCGGCCAGACCGTGCTGGCGGCCGGAGAGCGACTGGACGCCGCCGAAGTCGGGCTGCTGGCCACGGCGGGATTCGTAGATATACCTGTCTTTCCCCGTCCCAAGGTTGCGGTCTTGTCGACAGGCGACGAACTGGTCGAGCCGGGGGAACCGCTGGGACCGGGCCAGATCCGCGACAGCAACCGGGCGATGCTGGTGGCTGCCATCTACGCGGCGGGTGGGGAGCCGATTGACCTGGGTATTTCAGGTGACACGCAGGAGGCGCTTGAGGCACGTGTTCAGGATGGTTTGGCGCGGGCCGATATTTTGCTGACATCCGGCGGCGTTTCGATGGGAGAGCTCGATCTGGTCAAGCCCTTGCTCGAACATGCCGGCACCGTGCATTTTGGGCGCGTGCGCATGAAGCCGGGCAAGCCGGTGACCTTTGCCACGGCTGATGTGGAAGGGGGGCGACGGCTGGTGTTCGGGCTGCCGGGCAATCCGGTCAGCAGTCTCGTGACGTTTTATCTGTTTGTCGTGCCGGCGTTGCGAAAGATGGCCGGCTGGAAGGAGCCGGGCCTGCGCCAGGTACAGGCGCGGCTGGCACAGCCCTTGCCCTTGGACGCGTACCGGCCTGAGTATCACCGCGCCACGTTGCGCTGGGATGATGGCCAGGCCTGCTTCGTGGCCAGCAGCACCGGAATCCAGGCAAGCAGCCGGCTTCTGAGCATGCGTACGGCGAACGCGCTGCTGGCGCTGCCTCAGCGGGAGGGTGTGTTGGCCGCGGGCGAGTGTGTCGAAGCGCTGTTGATCGGGGAAATCTGAGGAGCTCTCGGTTCAAACCATGTCTGAACTGACCCATCTTGACAAGGACGGCCGCGCTTCGATGGTGGACGTTGGCCACAAGGATACAACCAGCCGCGAGGCTGTAGCCGAGGGCAGCGTCACGATGGCGCCGGCGACCCTGGCCGCGATTCGAGATGGGGCCGTGCCTAAGGGGGACGTGCTCTCTTCGGCTCGAATCGCAGGCATAATGGCGGCGAAGCGCACGCCTGACTTGATTCCCCTTTGTCATCCTCTGCCACTGACCAAGATCTCTGTCGAGTTTGAGATAGACGAGCAGGCGAGCCGGGTCGTCATCGTCGCGACGGTCCGCTGCAATGGCCGGACCGGTGTCGAGATGGAGGCGCTTACGGCTGTCAGCGTGGCCGCGCTGACAATCTATGATATGGCCAAGGCGTTGGAAAAGAGGATGACGATAGGCGGCGTAAGATTACTGGAGAAGAGGGGCGGCAAGTCCGGCGACTGGCAGCGGTCGGCGGCGGCCGCCGCCGATGGAGACGGCAAGACGTGAATGTACGGCTGATACTTTTTGCCGGACTGCGTCAGGCGGCCGGCTTCAAGCGGGAAACGGTCTGCTTACCAGAAGCTGCCACGGTTGGCGAGCTGCTCGAGAGCCGCCTGCCAGGTTTCCTTGATCGGACTTTCTACGTTGCGGTAAACGAGGAGTTTGCGCAGCGAGACACGGTCTTGCAAGACGGCGATGAGGTCGCGCTGCTGCCGCCTGTTTCCGGGGGCGAGTTATTCCCGCGGCGGCGCAGTCTTCGATTGTAACTTAAGCTGAAACGGTTGGAAGAGGACATGTCCGCCAAACTTTTTGAAATCACGAAACAGCCGCTTTCGCAGGATGATATTTTGCGCCGGGTCAGCCGCTTTGACTGCGGGGGCGTGGTTACATTTGCGGGAACGGTGCGGGGATCGACGGCCACAGACGGCGGCGCGCGTGAGACCGACTTCCTGGTATATGAGGCGTATTTGCCCATGGCTGAAAAGATGATGGCGCGCATCGGTGACGAGATTCAGGAGCGCTGGCCCCTGGTAAAGGGCGTCAGCATACTGCATCGGATTGGTCGCTGCGACGTCGAAGAGCCGACTGTTTTGATAGCAGTCGCCACCCCTCACCGTGATGACGGCTGCTTTGAGGCCTGCCGCTACGCGATTGAGCGTCTCAAGGAGATCGTGCCGATTTGGAAGCAGGAGAACTGGCGGGACGGTGAGGTCTGGGTTGAAGGGCCGCGGCAGCCTGAGTTGGATGTTGGTTCGCCGGATGGTCTGCAGGGATAGCGTCGAGCCTTCCGCAGGCAATTGGAAGGTCCGGCTCGACTAAGTAAGCGGGTTTGAAGCGCTGGCGGGGGCCGTAAAGCCTGACCTTCATGGAGACGGAAATGCAGCGCAATTCGCTTGTTTCGGCCCAGGCGAGAGGCTGCCAGTCGTGATGGCATATGAAAACGGGGCAACTGGCCGGCTTCGCAGGCGGCGGCGATTTGGGCAGCATGTGGCTGCAACCGGGAAAACGCAACTGAGCTTCGTAGTTTTGGTTGGCGAAGGGTTGTCTAGCGAACCACGCGTGGGCAGCGAATTTTTTGGCAGCTGGCCTTCCTCATGCTAAAATAGGTGGTTGTGAATCCGGCCAAGTTTGTGTAGGAAAGGCCGTATGTTCTGAGATTTTCGGTGTTGAGGTTCGGAGGCAGGTGCAGTCATCGCTGTCGGCGGTATGCCGGCAGAGGAACTTCCCGACTCTCACCCGCGATGTCTGTCAAGCAGCGTCGTTGGGATGTTGCCCCATGAAACCGTAAGTGGGGGCGCATGGTCGGTAACGGCTATGTGACTACAACCGCAACAGAAAGCAGACCTGCCAGGCGGGCGACCGTGTGGTTAGGGGTGAAACGGTGGGGTAAGAGCCCACCAGCGGTTTTGGCGACGAAACCGGCTGGGCGAGCGTGCAACGGAGAGCAAGGCGAGTGGGTTTTGCACAGTCTGCAAAGATGGTGTAAGATCTCGTCGCAGCGGGGCGGATGAAGTTGGGTAACACCCAGCAAGTTACGAACCGCCGGGCAGAGATGTCCGAGACAGATGATGACCATCGGAGTTTGTCCTTTTGGGCATTCTGATGACAGAATCGGGGGTACACCTGCCTTTCGAAGGTTGGCCTGAGTAGGGGAAGAAACCTTCGACAATCTCAGATGGCTTGCGAGGCTGCTCTGCACAATTGGCGCCGGATAGCTTGCCGGTATGGAAGCCGACGTGGCGGAATTGGCAGACGCGATAGACTTAGGATCTATTGCCCGAAAGGGTGTGGAGGTTCGAGTCCTCTCGTCGGCACTGGAAAACAGCGTCCGGGCCCGTGGCCAAGCGGGAAGGCGCCTGCTTTGCAAGCAGGAGATCGTCGGTTCGAATCCGACCGGGTCCACTAGATGTCCTGCCGGGTTCACAGTGGTGGTGGAAGTATTAACAATTGATTTGCGGGCGTAGTTCAGTGGTAGAACATCTCCTTGCCAAGGAGAAGGTCGTGAGTTCGAATCTCATCGCCCGCTCTTAGAGGACCGGCCCTTAAGGGGGTGGAGCCGTTGTCGGCGAGCGTGCAGGTTGCTGCGGCTCAGTCGCCTTATGTGTCGGTCCTTTTGCCGAGGTAGCTCAGTTGGTAGAGCAATGGACTGAAAATCCATGTGTCCCCAGTTCAAGTCTGGGCCTCGGCACCTGAAGGGAGCTCTTTGGTTCTGGCTTTTTTTGTTTGGCGGGGTTGTGGTGTGCCTGGTGAAGGGGTTTGATCGGCCGGGGAGCAGAGTTTACAGGTCCCGATTCGGCATGAGATGGGGGATCGTCTAATGGCAGGACTACGGTCTTTGGAACCGTCAATCGGGGTTCGAATCCCTGTCCCCCAGCCTTTTTCGGGGTGGGGCATGCTCATCTCGGATTGAGTGAATTTGGGAAGTGGTTTTGTTGTTGGTTAATTGAATATGGCGCCTATAGCTCAAAGGCAGAGCGTCTGATTGTGGATCAGAAGGTTGCGGGTTCGAGCCCCGCTAGGCGCCCCAGGTCTTGGGCTGTGTCTCTCATCTTGGTGTTTGGGGGGGCACGGCTCTTGTTATTTCTGGTTGTAGGGATTCGGAGAAGTCGTGGACAGTTCTGCCCATTTTGGTCAATGAGCCTCCGTCGTGCCAATGGTCGGTAACGGGATAAGGGTCGACTCGTAACCGCGGTCCCTCATTTGGAGAATGCAATAGTCGACCGCTCGCCGCACGAACTCGGTGGGGTTTAGGCCGGTTTGGCGTTTCAGGTCTTCCAGCTGCTCGAGCTGCTGCTGTGTGAATTGTATCTGCGCGATCTTCTTTACCATTCAGCCCTCCTTTCGGATTTAACGTCCGCAAGTAGGATTCTAGACAAAAACATCTTTGGCTCGATGTACGGAAAGGCCATTAATGGCCTCGCAGGTACTTGGTGACTTAACTCGAAAGGCCAGCGCAATGGCGGCATCCTCCCCGACTCGTAGTTCAAGCCTCAGGACCCTCTTCCCGAATTCTGACGCAACTGATGACAGAGGACACTTGATGAAACTTAGAAGAGTAGAAATTCACAACTTTCGCGGATTAGTCGAACTAGATGTCGTATTGGATGATTACAGCTTACTGGTGGGTCCTAATAATGTTGGGAAGAGCACCGTAATTGATGCGATTCGCGCTTTTTACGAAAAAGATGGGTTTAAGTTCAAGAAGGCGCACGATATGCCCAAGCACTTCAAATGTGATGAGTCGTGGGTAGAATTGACGTTTGAGTTGACCGCTGAAGAACACGATTCACTGGCAGATGATTACAAGGTGCAAAATCGGCAGCTTCGCCTTCGAAAGTACTTCATTTCGCCTCACAAGCTAAAGGCCGGTGTAATCTATGGCTACAAAAATGGCAACGAATTATCAGAGGATCAGTTTTACGGTGCAAGAGACGTTCAACATGGAAAGCTGGGAGACATTGTATACATACCAGCAATGAGCAGTGTGGACGAACACACAAAGCTCAGTGGACCTTCCGCTCTTCGAGATCTACTGACCAACATAATGGAAAAAGTCGTAAGGGACGGAAGAGCATTTGACGATTTTCATAAGAACTTCCAACAATTTTCGAAGGAAATTTATCAGGAGTCCACTGAAGACCAACGCTCTCTTGAGGGATTGGAATCTAAACTCAACAAGATGCTGATCCCTTGGAAGTCAGAATTTAGGCTCAACTTTCGACCACCATCGGCTGCTGAGACCATAAAGTCATTACTCGATTGGGATTTGGTCGACAAGTTTCATGGTCAGGAACAAGGTATAGAGTATTTTGGATCAGGTTTTCAAAGGCATTTCATTTTTTCACTTATTCAACTTGGTTCGGATTATGCGGGGGAAAGACCAAGTGGGAGGTCCAAAGACTTTTCACCGTCCCTTAAGCTTCTTCTTTTCGAAGAGCCTGAGGCTTTTCTGCATCCACCTCAGCAGGAAGTCCTCGCGCGAAGTCTCATGAGACTCGCATCTTCCGACGACTCTTGGCAGGTAATCTGTGCTACACACTCCTCGAACTTCGTGAGCCGGAGCACTAGAAGTTTTCCGTCAATTGTAAGACTGCGAAATTCCCCTTCTACTGGTGCTTTTGAGGCGTACCAGATTGATACTGCTCAGTGGGACAATATAGTTGACGATAATCAGCAGATAAATGCGATCGTTTCGAACACTAACCCAGATGACAGTGAACCAGAGATGGAGTCTGTCAAGTATTTCCTTTGGCTCAATCCACACCGTGCCAATCTGTTCTTTGCAAATCATGTCTTGCTTGTCGAGGGGCCTACCGAGGTCGCCCTAATCAATCGGCTTGTGGACGATGGGATGATCCAGGAAGCTGAAGGAGGATTCTATGTAGTCGATTGCATTGGCAAGCACAATGTTCATAGATTTATGAAACTGCTTTCTGCATTGGGAATATCGCACAGTGTCATCCATGATGATGACGGCAACCAAGATCAACACAGAAATATTAATCAGCTAATCCATGATTCGGTCGATTCAACTTTCACACATTGCGTAGAACCCATTTCGGGTAGTACCGAAAGCATGTTAGGGATACCGGAGGGGAAACCGAAACACCGTAAGCCACAAAACGTCTTATATCATTATGAGTCTGGTCAAATCGACCAGAGTAAGATAACTGATTTTTGTGCATTGGTAGAGTCTTGTCTCCCCCTATCCTAAGAGCAGGGATAAGTCCTGATATTCTTGTGAGTAAGTTTGTAGTTTTTCCTGGCGTGGAGCGGATAGGACTGCACCCGAACGAAGTAGGCACGACCGGCTGAATCACAAGCTGAGGCGCAAAAATGACGAAGACGGCCCGATTTGGTTAGAATTCGACACACTGGGCGATGACCCTGTCCGGCACATTCTTGTTAGGCCCGTGTTCGTTTATGGACGTGGCCCATGTCTACTCTTTGTACTTGGTTATGTGGCAAATGAGTCCCAGTGGTTCTAATGGCCAAGAGTATATTACTTGAGGTAGAGAATAGAATATGGAAGAGAAATTCGACGTAAATTGGTTTATCTCTCGTATTGGAGAAAGGTTGGTCCAGAGTTTCGAAGACGCCAGAGCGGCCACTTCACCTGGAGCAGTTGGAGAAGCTATGGAACAACCTGTCAGGAAACAGTTAGAGCAGATACTTCCAAGGGGAATTGGGGTAGGGTCTGGATATATATTTGATAGCAGTGGCACGACCAGCCGACAGACTGATGTAGTCTTGTACGAAAAAGAGTTTTGTCCGGTATTCACTATCAATAATGCCCCAGAGACAACCTACTATCCATGCGAGGGCGTTATTGCAGTAGGGCAGGTGAAGAGCATTCTAACCAAGCAGTTATTAAAGGAAGAATTCGAAAAGATTGCATCTGTGAAGCGGCTACAGCGACACCCAGTGCATCATTTCATGCCTCATCCCACGACTGGAGCCCCAATTCCCCTTGAGAGAAGCTACGGCAACGTGCAATCTCCTTCGCGGATCGATGTCAGTGAAAGAAGCGAGGCTGACGAAACCAGACAGGTCCTTGGCTTTGTATTAGCCGGTGAAGCGAGAATGCAAAGTGGCACATTTATGGATGCATTTCTAGAATTCACTCGTGAAACCGGTGAACATCTGTCCCCTAACATCGCGGTCATTCTAGAAAGAGGAGGAACGTTAACCTGGGGCAATATTTCGACACGACGGACCGAACGGACGGGGCCGAACAATGCTGGAATGTATGGTATGCTTGAAAGAAATGATGGCCCTCTGAAATGGCATCACTCTTGGTCGGCACAGAACGCTGAAGTCTTGTATTTCACAGAGAACGGGGAGCCATTCCGCGCCCTGATTCAATGGATTCATGAATTGTATCGAATAGGGAAAACGAGCGATTTCCGTGCTTTTTATCGCTATTTCCAGAATGACAGTATTTCCTCCGCTGCTCAACAAGAGTTCAGGCCTAAGAACGGAATGGCTATTGAGGAGTATCTCAAGACTAAGAACCTGGTATCTTAGAGAGTCGCTCGAACGGACGGCGCTCGGAAAGGATTATTTCGATGTTGTTTTCCTGTGTCCCAGAAACTGGCGGGTGCGAATGGGCGAATCTTAAGGGTTTTGTGGCCCAACTCAATTCAGAGCTTGGTACTAAGTACGAACGTACTGCTTGTCTTGACGTTGAAGAGCGAAATGTCAAAATGCCAGAAATCTTACTAGAGGCCCCGGGGTCGCCCCCTCTGGTGGTCGAAAACAAGGTTGTAGCGTGGCCCGAAGACTATTGTCGTCGGCATGAGAGTTTCCACACTTTCGTCAATCAATTTGTTGGAAGTCTACGAAGGACTAGCATTGGCTTCAACGGCTCGCCTTACAAGTTGAGCATTCACGAGGATTCTCTTGACGGAATGAGACTTAACCAGGTTAGAAGCCTAGCTGATGAATTGGCACGTCAGGTTCACGCAAGAGAGGACGAAGCAAAGAGTAAGAAAGGCGCAAAAGGGAGTCAGCCGATTACATGGCATTTTGGCTCTCGGAATCCTGAAGAGTGGGGAGAACCTGCTTCCAGTCGCGCTATAATGGTCGAAACGCAGGGGAGTTTGGAGCCCGTTTGGGAGTCGGGAGATTTCAAAATCACCGATGAAGAGTCGCTGTTACAATTTGTGGAGGCAAGGAACCAGGCAGAAGAGGCGAGAAGACTATCAGCCCTTAAGGGTATAGCAGCCAGTTTGGATGAAGCGATGAAGAGAGCAAAAGGGAAATTTGAGAAGTTTGATGGTCACACGAAACTACTCCTTTTGACATTTGTGGGAGATTCCTCCAGTGGCATCTCCGTCAAAGATATAGGTGGGCTAGTTGTTGCGGCAGAATTGCCCACGGAAATCGACGAAGTGTGGGTGGCGTACCCCAACTGGACTAGCCAGTGGGATTACGAATACGCGTGGAAGCGTATGCGATAGGTGTTTGACTTCTTAAGCGACATGCCGGAAGGATGAAGAGGACGCCGTGCATAGCTTATGTCACTTTCTGAATCCACATAGCGCTGGTCCGGGACGAATTGTCCGTATCCCTCGGTGCCTGCGGTGGCGCTTTTGAGGCAGAGGGTAGGCTGCGGTTTACGGAACGCGATGGCGTATCTCTTTGCTACTCGAGCTAGGGGTGCTGAGACCACAACGAGCCCGTCTTTAGACAGGGCTCTCTTGCTCCCTGCGACCTGCTAGGAGTTGTCCTCTACAGCGTCATACTGGGTTAAAGGGTTCAATCTTGATCAACACAATGCCCAGGAGCAAGCTCAACGGTCTAAACTTGCCTTCAGAAACATAAACGCATGATAGGAGGAATAGAACAGTGAAAAGAGATTGGGAACTTTGCCGAAAGATTCTCAAACTAACCGAGAGTTACGAGAAGATTCCACGACCAGGTATCCCGACAATTGAAGGATACGGGGAAGAGCAGATAGGATATCACTGTTACCTTCTGGACGACGCTGGGCTCCTGGCCGCAGGTAACTTGGGACTGCTGAATATGAGTTGGGGCTATTACCCACGAAATCTCACATCAGCAGGGCACGATTTTCTGGAAGCGGCTGAGGCACCGGGTGTTTGGCAACGGACTTTCGAGACTATAAGGGAAAAAGCCCTTCCGACTACTGTGGAGGTAGTTAAGGCGATGCTATTTGAAGTTGTCAAAAGTTCAATGTCGGGATCGGGACCCTGAATTGCGCTTGACTCGTCTAAAGGGAATCTCCGCCTCGTCAATCACTCGCCGACGTGCAAGACATATTTTCCAACCAGAACTTATTATTTGCACTTGCACTGATTGGTGCTTTGGGCGCCTTGATTCCTCTGCTCAAATGGTTGATTCGGCATTTGCGAACCCTCTCTGACATCGTAGGTTGGCAAGGATTCCTTGCCAACCTTCTATATTTAGCGACTATCGTATTTGTCTCTTTGTAACAGATTCGTTTTTTGAATCCCTGTGGGCAGTCGTGTTGCTAAATATGTTTGTTCAAGTCCTAGTTCATGCGATTGCGCGATTAGTGGAGAGTACGAGTTCGTAGTAATCGCCCGTCTCGCTGACTATTGTAGTAGAAGTCTAGACGGATGAAGTGCGAAGTTGGTCCCTAATACTGGACCAACCGGGAAAACCGGTCAGGCGACAACCTTGACATCAAGGGTGGCGTTTATGACAGGTAGGGCACATGAGCACACGTTGAATGTTTGGCTGGCTTCTCATTTGCAAAAACATGGTTTGGACGCCCAACCCGAGGCAAAGAATCCAGGGAGCCGCCGTCTTGATATAGAGATAAGAATCGGACCACTAGCTATTTCTGTTGAGGCAGAGCACAGGCAAAGTCCCGCGAAGAAGTTAGCCGCCATTCAAGATGCTGACGCTTGGCTAACACAAAGGTTGGTTCAATGTTCAATCGCTGTATGCTATTCAGAAGGAACAACTGAGGATTCATAGCTTTCGACTCTTTTGACTCGGCCGGTACCCGAATCTGCCAAACCTATTCCCGTGGTAGCACATTGGAGCGCAGGAAATATCGAACAGCTAGTATCGGTTGTTCGCGTTACCACGGCAAATCTCGACTGGATAAGATGTGGGGCGGGCGTGAAGGGGTTGGGCGAATCAGGAGGCGTGAAAAAACTGCTGCGGGACCCGAAACATCTGGCTGTGGATCAGGATCCAGCCAATTCGAGCCCTGCTAGGTGTCAATTCTGAGTATTCGCAACCAATTTTCCACTTGCAGTTTCTGCGTGACCTTAACTTTGGCCAAGGCTGAGGTAGATTTAAGCCGGCCTAGGCTCTATCAGGTCGAGAATTCTCAACAGGCCGATAGGCATTCTCCCGTTCGAACAGTCCGTCTCCACTGTCGTAAAACACCTTCACCCTGACTCACTCGTCCAGTTTCCCCATCACCGCTAACGGCGTAGCCGCCAGCAGACCGCCATCCACCGGCATGATAACGCCGGAAATCCAGCGGGATTCGTCGCTGGCGAAGTAGAGGGCGGCGTAGGCTACGTCCCAGGCCGTGCCCTCTGTGCCGAGGGGGCCGATTTTGCGGCGCCGCTCGCGTTCCTCGTGGGAGAAGCCGGCGGTGAAGGAGGCGTGAACGTGGCCGGGGGCGATACAGTTGGCGCGAATGTTTTGGCGGCCGTGGTGAACTGCCATCAGTTTTGTGAGGGTAGCGAGTCCCCCCTTGGCGACGGAATAAGGTACGTTTATGTAGGCGCCGGCGAGAAGCCCGTCGATTGACGAAATGTTGATGACTGAGCCGCCGCCGCTGGCGGCCATGTGGGGCACCGCGTACTTACATACCAGCACCGCGCCTTTCAGATTCACGTCCAAGGCCACGTTCCATATATCCTCTTCGAATTGTGTCACATCGCCGCTGCCGGCCGTGCCGGCGTTATTGACAACGATGTCGAGGCTGCCGTAGCGGTTAACACACTCTGCGGCCAAGTCCTGGCATTCATCCTCGCGTGTGATGTCCACTAGAACTGTGGAAGCTTCGCCTCCACCTTCTTCGATCACTTTGACAGTGGTTGCGGCCCTTTCCTCGCTCAGATCGGCCACCACGACGCGAGCGCCCTGGCGGGCAAAGAGAACCGCGGTGGCATAGCCGATCCCGGGTTGTGAACGCTCGCGCGATCCGGCGCCGGTGACAATCGCGGTCTTGCCAGCCAGCCTGTCCCCTTTGGGCGGGAGCTCGGTATGTACTGTCAAGGCAGTCGGGTCTCCGTTGGTCGTTGCGGCTGCTGAGAGTAGAGTGGCCACTGGGGCAGAGAGGTGGTTATCTTCACGGTCCTACTGACATTCTGAATGCTGCTGGGATCATGGCTGCCCGAGCACGTCCGACAGATAGCGGGCCTTGGTAATGCTTACAACCTCATCCGGGTCGCGCTGCCACCAGTTGCGCTCGGAGAAGATCTCCACTTCGCGATAGCCGGCATAGCCGGTCGCTTCGACCAGGCGGCGAATGCGGCCGATGTCGATGACGCCGTCGCCCATCATGCCGCGGTCGAGGCGCAAGTCGGTCGTGTTCATCAGCCAGTCGCATACGTGGAAGGAGACAATGCGGCCGGCTGCGCGCTGGAGTTCATGTTCCAAATTGGGGTCCCACCAGACATGGTAAACGTCGACGACGATGCCCAGTTCCGGGCCGGCATCCAGCTCTTCAATCCAGTCGTTGGCCTGGCTCAAGGTGGAGAGGCAGGAACGGAAGGCGCATATCATCGGGTGTAAGGGTTCCAGAGCAAGGGTTACGCCTGCCTGCGCGGCGTAGGGCAGGACGTCGGCCAGGCCCTCGAGGCAGCGCACGCGGGCCGCGGGCAGGTCTTTTGAGCCTTCGGGAAGGCCACCGGCGACGAAGACGAGGCACTCTGCACCGAGCTCTGCGGCCTCGTCGATGGCCCGCCTGGTATCCTGCAGGTTGGCCTGGAATCGTTGCGGGTCCGAGTCGGTCAGCAGACCGCCGACGCAGTGACTTGTGACCTTCATTTGGTGATCGCGGAGGGACTGCCGGGCGGCGGCCACGCCAACCTCGTGCAGTTTGTCGCGCACGATGCCAATCGCATGGACGCCGTGGCGGGCGTAGCCTTCGATCGCCTGGGGCAGGGACCACTGGTGCAGGGTGGTGAATTGGTTGATGGCTAGTTTGCTGAAGTCGCTCATCGGCGCCTGCCCTCACAGTGGCGCGGCCAATCAGGTGGACCTGCTGGCGGGGTCAGTATGTGGCTCGACCGCCGGATACGTCGAAAACGGCGCCGGTGGCGAAGCTGCAGGCGTCGCTGCACAGCCAGGCGACCATGTCGGCGTTTTCCTCGATCGTGCCGAAGCGTCCCATTGGGATTTTGGCTGTCACGGTTTCGATGTATTCGGGCGTCATCTCGTCGAGGAGGTCGGTCTGGACCATCGCCGGCGCGACGCAGTTGACGATGATTCCGCGCTGGGCCAGCTCTTTGCCCAGCGACTTGGTGAGGGCGATGACGCCCCCCTTGGCTGCCGAGTAGGCGCTGGCGTTGGCGTTGCCCTCTTTTCCAGCCACCGACGCCACGTTGACGATCCGGCCGCCACCCTGCTCCAGCATGAAAGGAATGACTGCCCGACAACAGAGATAGACCGACGTAAGGTCGGTGGCGATGACCCGGTCCCAATCCTGCAGGGGGTATTCCCAAGTCGGAAAGGTCGGGCCGGCGATGCCGGCGTTGTTGACCAGGATGTCGATTACGCCCAACTGGGCCAGCGTGTCCTGTACGGCCTGTTCTACGCTGGCCGGTTCGGTCACATCTACGGCAAAAATGGCATCGAAGGCCTGGCCGGCCTCGCTGCCGCGCAGATTGTCCGGGTTCAGGTCCCAAACCACCACAGCCGCGCCGGCGCCGGCCAGCCGCTGGGCGATTCCCAGGCCGATTCCTTTGGCCCCTCCGGTGACAACTGCTGTGCGACCGCTGAAATCATATTGGATCATCTGATTGGTCCTTGGGTGGCCCGGTATCTGTGTTCATATTGCGGAGGCAGCCAGGGCGGCGCCGCCTGGATCGTACAGCTATGAGTCCTGTTGGTACAGTGACTGTTCACTTATACCTCAATTCGGGGGAAAGCGCTACAGAAGCGGTCGATACTGCGGATGTACTGCCATTCAAATCGGGTTGGTCAGAACCGAGGTGAATCAGCTAAAATGCTGCCAGACTGAGCCGCAGCACCGGAGCTGACACATGAGTCAAATTCGCATAGTTGTAATTGGGGCCGGTACGATGGGCCGCCGGCACATTGAATACATCGGCGCCAGCGAGGCCTGTGAACTGGCCGCGGTATGCGATCCCGATGCTGGGGCGGCAGTACTGGCCGCTGAGAATGGCGTGCCGTTCTTTCATGACGCGATTGAGGCCCTGGACCTGGCCGCGCCGGACGGCGCGGTTATTGCCGCGCCTACGCAGCTGCACGAGGAGCTGGCGATGGCTTGTATCCGCCGCGGGGTGGCGCCGCTGGTGGAGAAGCCGATCACGGGCGAACTCGATGAAGGGCACAGGCTGGTGGATGAGGCCACTGCGGCCGGCGTGCCGATCCTGGTGGGACACCACAGGCGCTATCATCCCCGTATCAGACGGCTATGGGAGCTGGTACAGGGTGGAGCGATCGGGCCGCTGATAGGAGTCTCACTTTTGTGGGCGGTCAAGAAGCCGGACGCATACTACGACATTGTCTGGCGCACGCGTGCGGGCGGGGGGCCGGTGCTCATCAACCTTATTCATGAACTCGATACCTTGCGCTACATCTGCGGCGAGATTACGAGCGTGTACGCGGCCAGCAGCTCGGCGACGCGCGGATTCGAGGTTGAGGACACGGCGGCGATTACGCTTACTTTTGCAGGAGGCGTTGTCGGGTCAATCTTTCTCTCCGACGCGACACCTTCGCCATGGTCCTACGAGCTAACGATGTTCGAGAATCCATCGTACGCGCATGTGGCCGAGAACTGTGCTTTCTTCTTTGGCAGGGAGGGTTCGCTTGCCTTCCCGAAGATGGAGTTGTGGCGCTATCCGGCGGCCGGCAGCGCGGGCTGGGAGCATCCGCTCGATCTGGACATGTATGCGCCTGAGGATGCTGACCCGCTGGCGGCGCAAATTGCCCACTTCTGCCGGGTAATACAGGGGGAGGAGGCGCCCTTGGTCAGCGGTGTAGAGGGCCTGCGAACGCTGGCGGCAACACAGGCCGTGCTGACCTCCGGTCGCGAGGGGAGGCCGGTTGATTTGCCTGCGGTATGAGCTGTAGAGCTCCGGGACCAACGCCCCGACACCTTGACCGTTGATCTGGAGCAATTTTTTCCTTCAGGTGGGGCGGCGGGTTCCACTTACAAGGTTCCGTTGACATTTTGGGAAGGCTGTTCAGATGTCAACAAGAACTGAAAGCCTGCAGGCCTGTTAGGGATGTTTCTCGCTTGAATGTTGAGATAGACAAAACCATTTGATCCGCGAAGTCACGCGAAGGGTCG
>MKWU01002698.1_pt1 | contig 25577 bp, 22 predicted proteins | sample 809101 | NCBI WGS metagenome assembly MKWU01 (sample SAMN05860141, study PRJNA318959) | sponge metagenome | host: Aplysina aerophoba | place: Slovenia: Piran, Adriatic Sea, Gulf of Piran | collected 2013-05-07 | reverse complement strand
CGTCGGTGTCGCCAACTTATGGGCCGCTCCCGCCTGAGGCACAGCAACCAACAACGACCCCAACAACGCCAGAACCAGGGCCGGCGCAACACCGACCCGAAACAGAAACCGGCTAGACCCTACCCAACGGGGGGGGGGGGTGGGGGGGTGAAAGCAGACCCCGACCCCGTACGCCGCCACACCCAACCACGACCCGAGCCCCCGCCCAACAAGCCGCGCACACCTCCACGCTTGGTTCCGCTGTCGTATCGCATGTCAAAGCCTCCAGAGTCAGTCACCGTGCAGCATACCCTACACCACACCCCCACCAAACACGCGCCACGCCCCAACCCCGGCGGGGACTGTCCACAGGAGTGGAGCTAAGGGGAATTGAACCCCTGACCTCTTCCATGCCATGGAAGCGCTCTACCAACTGAGCTATAGCCCCGTGTTCTCCAGACGGGAGCGTAGCAGGCGCACCAGCACCTCCCACGCCGCGGTTCTCACGGGCGGTTCTCACGGGCGGGTCCCCGCGACGGGCGGTTCCCGCGACGGGCGGTTCCCACGACGGGCGGGTCCCCGCGACGGGCGGTTCCCACGCCGCGGTTCCCCGCGACGGGCGGTTCCCACGCCGCGGTTCCCCGCGACGGGCGGGTCCCACGGGCGGTTCCCCGCGACGGGCGGCAGAGACGCTGGCGGGTGGGGGAGCGGCAACTGGAGCGCCCCGCGGTCAGATGAGAGCAGACCGTCGTAACCCAACGCCTCCATTCTGACGGCTGTCTGGGCCACGCTGTCGAGTGGGCCCATGAGCCCGGCATTGAGTTTCATTCGGGGTCCCCCTCGTTGATGTCTCCCTCGCCGCCGTGGTCTGGAGCAGCGCCGCGCTCTGGAGCAGCGCCGTCCTCTGGAGCAGCGCCGTCCTCTGGAGCAGCGCCGTTGTGGTCGCGCAGGAACCGCTCGAACTGGGCGCCGAGCTCCTCAGAGATGGCAAGTGTGCCCTCGGCGCTGATCCCACCCGAGTCGAACTCGTCGTGGTGGCGCTCGAGCTGGGCGATGGTCTGGGAGTGGTCGTCGTCTTCAGCAATCAGGGCATCGAGCTGGTTGCGGATCGCCAAGGCGTGTTCTGAGAGGTCGCCACTGTCGATGCTGATCCCGGCGGCGTCGTCGAGCCCCTCGATGAGCGACAGCGCGGCCGCTGGGTAGGGTGCCGCAGCGATGTAGTGGGGAACCTGCGCCCAGAGGCTCAGAGAGGCGATCCCCGCGGCGGTGAAGGCCGCCTCGATCGCTGCGGCCATCCCGGCCGGCACCTCGAGGGTCGCCCCGGCGTGGTTGGCGCGCACCAGCTCAGGAGTGGGGGAGGTGATGGTCAGGCGGGTGCTGCGGGTGTGGGGGACAGCGGCCGGGTAGGCCCCGAGGCTCACCAGCCGACGCACGCCGAACCGCTTGCCGAGCCCGACCACAGCCTCTACGAACGACCGCCAGTTGTGGTCAGGTTCAGATCCGCTGAGGATCAGCACGTCACGGTCGTCGCTGTCACGGCCTGCAGCGAGCTCGATGACCGGCCAGTCGATGTCGGCGTTGATGCCGTTGACGATGTGCAGCGTCGGTCGATGCGCCCGATAGTCGAGCAGGAACTCGGTGTTGAACTCCGCCAACTTCTCGGCCCCGGTGACATTGCTGATATGGCGGATCGCGGTTCTGGCGCCCCGCCCCGCGTCAACCCAGCCGTCGAAGTGGACCAGCAGCACTGGATCGACGACGTCGGGGGTTCGCAGCACTCGATACAACTGCTCAGGGTCGATAGCAGAACTCATTGGTTTTCGTTGCCTCCGAATCGATGGGAGCGTGGGGTTGTGCGTCGGTGCAACATGATGGCCCGAAACTTGTTGAGGAAGGGAATCGACCGCCGTTGCGCTACGTTGCACGACACTATGGCCGACGTGACCGACTCGACATTCGACCGCGATGTGGTGCAGCGCTCCAAGACGATACCCGTCGTCGTCGACCTTTGGGCGCAGTGGTGCGGACCTTGCAAGCAGCTCACCCCGATCCTCGAGAAGGTCGTCGCCGAGACCAACGGCGCGGTCGAGCTGGCGAAGATCGACATCGACGCCAACCCGGCGGTGGCCCAAGCCTTCAAAGTCCAGTCGATTCCGGCTGTGTACGCGATGGTAGACGGGCAGGCCGTCGACGGCTTCATGGGTGCCCAGGGAGAGGCCCAGGTCCGTGAGTTCGTGGCGCGCCTGGTGCCGGTGCCGGAGCCGAGCGAGGTCGAGAGGCTGGTGGCGATCGGCGACGAGGAGTCGTTGGTCGCGGCGTTGAGGCTCGAGCCCGACAGTCCCGCCGCGGTCACGGCATTGGCGGAACTGTTGGTGGCCCGAGGTGAGGCGGAGACGGGGTTGCAGCTGCTGGAGCGCATCCCAGAATCGGCCGAGACCCGCCGGATCACAGCTTTGGCCCGAACCGGCGGAATCGGCGAGGACGTCGAGGAGATTCTCGCTGAGCTTCTGGCGACGGTGAAAACCGACGACGAGGCCCGCAGCAGGTTCCTCGACCTGCTTGAGGCGCTCGGCCCCGACGACCCCCGCAGCACCCGTTGGCGCCGCAAGCTCAGCACCGCGCTGTTTTAGCGCGCTGCGTTGACGACGCCTGCGCCGGAGGTCGTCGAAGCGCCGGCGGCGGGGTCGCACAGCCAGATCTCGGCGTCTAGGCCGCTCTCGTCGCGGTAGCGCTGTGCGACGCGGGCTTGGAACTCGGTCGCCGCCTCGGTCTGCACCAGCGCCACCGCGCAGCCTGCGAAACCGCCGCCGGTCATGCGCGCACCGAGGCAGCCGGCGCTGCCGCGGGCGATCTCGACCATCTGGTCCAGCGCTGGCCCGGAGACTTCGTAGTCGTCGCGCAGGCTGTCGTGACTGGCAATCATCAGCGAGCCGAGGGCCGCGGCGTCGCCGACAGCCATCGCCTGCGCGGCATCTGCGGTGCGGCGGTTCTCGGTGATCACATGGTGCGCCCGGCGCCGTTCGGTCGCGAGTTCGCACGGCATCCGCTCAAGGTCAGCCAGTTCAGCGTCGCGCAGAGACCCGACGCCCATGGCCGCCGCCGCTCGGGCACATGCCGCGCGGCGGTCGGCGTACTCGGAGTCGACGAGCTGACGGCGGGTCCCCGTGTCGATGACCGCCACAACGGAGCCCTCCGGAAGCGGGTACGGCTCGACGTGCAGCGAGCGGCAGTCGATCAAACAGGCGTGCCCTGCCAGGGCCGCGGCCGAGATCAGTTGATCCATGATTCCGCTGGGAATGCCCACGAGCTCGTTGTCGACACGTTGACACAGACGGGCGACCTCGGCGGCGGACAGTTCGCCGCCAGCCAAATGCAGGACCGTCGACACGACTGCCACCTCGAGAGCTGCCGACGACGACAGCCCCGCACCTGCGGGAATGTCGGTGGCGATGGTGGCGCGCCACGGCCCGGGACGAAACCCCTCGGCGTGCAGCAGGCGGTGGACGCCGTGCAGGAATACGGCCCAGTCAGTCGGGTCGATCTCTGCGGTCGACGGCGCCAGCACAGCGTGTCCGAAATCCTCGGAGAAGACCTCGGTGCTCGACCCTTCGGGTGCTCGCCGCGCGGCGACGACGGTGTCGAATGGCAGCGCCAGCGGCAGCACGAATCCGTCGTTGTAATCGGTGTGCTCTCCGATCAGGTTGACCCGTCCAGGTGCTCGGCCCACGACCTCTGGCGTGCCCCAACGCTGCCGGTGGCGCAGCACCGCCCGGTCCATCGCACGAGGGCCGCCACTGCGGACCAAGTTCACCGTATTCACGCTGTGCCGGATTCGGGCGCCGGCCCGAGGCTGGCGATCATGTCGACTCCCGCACCACGAGTTCCACGGGCAGTACCAACGGGGCAGGGTTGGTTTCCGGCGCCTCGATCAGTCTATTGAGGATTCGGATCGCCTCGGCGCTCAACCGCGGGCGGTCGAGCCTGACGGTGGTCAGCCTGGGGCTCACCAGACCACTCAACTCGATGTCGTTGCAGCCGACTATGGCCAGATCGTCGGGGACTCGGTAGCCGGCCGACTGTGCTGCGCGCATCGCGCCCACGGCCATCGAGTCGTTGAAAGCGAAGATCCCGTCGAGGTCGCTTCGGCGTTCAAGCAGCTGCGCCAGCCCGTCTGATCCACCGGCCACAGTGGGCTGCACGCGGACCAGTTCCGGCGGTGCCGTGCCCGTCGGCGCGTTCTCGAAGGCTCGCAAGAATCCCCGCTCGCGGCGGCGGTTTCGGGGAACTGTGACCTCTGAGCCGATCATGGCGATCCTGCTTCTGCCGGTTGCGAGAAGATGTTGGGTCGCCTGGTTGGCGCCGTCCTCGAGATCGAACGACACCGAGGCCAGATTGGGGAACTCGACGATGTCGTCGACGATCACCAGGGGCATCCCCTGCCGGGCGTGGGCGGCCAACTCTTCGACCGTCCCGGGGGCCGGGAACACGATCACTCCGTCGACTGCGTGCGACAGCATCGACTTGAACACTTCTGCCTGCCGTCGGGGGTCGCCGTCGTTGCATGCGAAGAACATCGTGCGGCCGGTCTCGCGGGCCTCGTTCTGGATGCCCTCGGCCATCGCCGGGAAGAACGGGTCGGTCATGTCCACCCCGACGAGCCCGACCGTGCCGCTGCGACGGGTGATCAGGCCTCGGGCCAGCATGTTGGGCTGGTATCCGAGGTCCTCCACCGCTTCGAGCACCCTGGCCCGGGTCGCCTCGGAGAACCCGCCTTCGTCGTTGACGACCCTCGACACCGTTCGGGGCGACACTCCGACCCTGTAGGCCACGTCTCGTAGGGTTGCTCCTGTTGCCATCTGGTTCTGCGTCTCTTTGGGTACGACGATGCTATCTGTCTAGCCGCTGGATTCTCGGAGCGGGTGGACTCAGAGCCGGCAGGCAGCAGCGGATCAGGCCAAGTTACGTCAACGATAGCGTCAACGTTGACGTAGCCCGAGAATTGTTCTATAGTGAGCCACCGACCACGGGAGAGAAGTTGGCCAGAGTCGCATTCATCGGAGCGGGCAGCACAGTATTTGCCCGGAACCTCCTCAATGACCTGCTTGGTTACGAGGACATTCGCGACCGCCTCGAATTCCGGCTCCACGACATCGACCCGCAGCGCCTCGCCACCTCAGAGGTCGTCGCGCAGAAACTGGTCGCCAGCCACGGCGCCGGAGCGCAGGTTGTCGCCGACACCGACCTGCAAAGAATCCTCGACGGCGCGGACTACGTGATCACGATGTTCCAGATCGGCGGCTTCGAACCCGCCACCGTGCTCGACTTCGACCTGCCCGAACAGTACGGACTCCAGCAGACCATCGCCGACACCATCGGCATCGGCGGGATCATGCGGGGCCTGCGCACCGTGCCCGCCCTCGTCGAAGTCGGCCGGGCCATGAACGAACAGTGCGCGGACGCAGTGCTGCTCAACTACGCCAACCCGATGGCGATCAACATGTGGGGCCTCGCCGAACTCTGCGAAGTCGAGGCCTACGGGCTCTGCCACAGCGTCCCCATCACCGCCGAGCAACTGGCAGGCGACCTGGGGCTGCCAACAGAGGAACTCGACTACACCGTGGCCGGAATCAACCACATGGCGTTCTTCCTGCGGCTCGAGCACCAGGGGCGCGACCTCTACCCAGAGCTCAAGAAACTCCACCGCGACCCCGCCGACGCGCCGAGGCGGAGCGAATCGCAACTCCGAGACGCAGTCCGCTACGAGATGCTGCGGCGGCTGGGCTACTTCGTCACCGAGTCGAGCGAACACTTCGCCGAGTACACGCCCTACTTCCTCAAGCGTGGCCGCCCGGACCTGATCGAACGCTACGAAGTCCCAGTGCGCGAGTACGTGCGCCGCTGCGAGAACCAGATCGCGCAGTGGGACGAGCTTCAGACCCGCCTCGAGGGCGGCGAGGAACTTATGGAACTCCCCAAGAGCAACGAGTTCGCCCCGCAGATGATCCACAGCCTCGAGACCGGTACCGAACGCGAAGTCTACGTCAACGTCGCCAACCACGGACTGATCGACAACCTGCCGACCGGCTGCATAGTCGAGGTTCCCGCCACCGTAGACGGCAAGACCGTCACCCCCAAGGTGGTCGGGAAACTCCCGCCGCATCTCGCAGCGCTGATCAGCACCAACATCGCGCCTCAGCAACTCACCGTCGAAGCCATCAAGACGGGCCGACGCGACCACGTCTACCACGCGGCGATGCTCGACCCGCACACCGCCGCGGAACTCGACCTCGAACAGATCTGGTCGCTGGTCGATGCACTGATCGAAGGACACGGCGACTACATCCCCGAGTCTCTGCGCATGCACGAAGAGAGGGCCTGACCATGCTCGGGTCTCGCAAAGAACCCAACAACAAATCTGGAAACACCAGAAACCCTAGGAGGGAAATGACCAAATCAACTGAGAGTTCACACAAGCGCCGCGGCGCTGGACTGAACCGTCGAGACTTCATGATCGGAGGCACCGCAGCACTCGGCGGCGCGGCACTGCTCGCATCGTGCGGTGATGACGGCGACGCGGCGCCGGTGGCGACCACCGCCGCGCCGGCGACCACCGCCGCGCCGACAACCACAGCGGCCGACACGGGCCCCGGCAGCACCTCGCTCGGCTCCAACTACTCCGGTGAGAAGAACCGCGAGGCCCTGGCCGCGGCGGTCGCCGCAACCGGCGTGGAGACGATGATCAACACCATCGACCACAACACCTACCAGGAGAACTTCAACACCTACATCCAGCAGCCCGACGACTGCGTCTCCTGGTTCGCGGGCTACCGCATGCGCGCCTTCGCCGGCAGGGGAGTGCTCGGCGACATCTCCGACGTCTGGAGCGGCCTCAACGGGATGTCCGACGGCTTCCGCAGCGCCGCATCGGGCCTCGACGGCAAGCAGTACTTCGTGCCGTTCTACTTCTACCCGTGGGCGGTCCACTACCGCAAGAGCCTGTTCGCCGACAACGGCTACTCGATCCCCACGACCTGGGCCGAGTTCACCGCACTCTGCGACACCATGGCGGCCGACGGCATCACCCCGCTGAGCGCAGCCAACGACGGACGCTGGCCCCAGATGGGCATGTTCGACATGCTCAACCTGCGCGTCAACGGCTACGACTACCACGTCAGCCTGATGGGCGGCAACGAGAGCTGGGAGAGCCCCGAGGTCAAGAACATCTTCTCGACCTGGTCAGACATCCTTCCCTACTACCAGCCCGACGCCAACGGGCGCACCTGGGAGGACGGCGCTGGCGCGCTGCGTGAAAAGGAGACCGGAATGTACCTGATCGGCACTTTCCTTACCTCGCAGTACACCGAGCAGGAAGTCCTCGACGACATCGACTTCTTCCTGTTCCCCGAGGTCAACCCCGAGCACGGCCAGGACGCCATCGAGGCACCGATCGACGGCTTCATGATGGCTGCGAGCCCCGACAACGAGACTGCTGCAAAAGCACTCCTCGGCGGTATGGGGTCAGCGCCTGCCATCGATGCCTACATAGCGGTCGACCCCTCGGTCGTCGCCGCCAACAGCAACGCCGACACCAGCGGCTACAACGCCCTGCAGCAGCGCTCGGCTGAAGCTGTGGGCTCGGCGAAGTACATCGCGCAGTTCCTCGACCGCGACACCGACCCCAGCTTCGCAGCCGACGTTGTCGGCGTGGGCATTGCAGACTTCCTGGGTTCACCGGACAGCATCGACACGTTCCTGGCCGACATCGAAGCCAAGAAGCAGACCTACACCTTCGAGTAGTCCGAGCACTCACGAATAGTCCAAGACGAGAGACTAGGGTCCCCTCCATGGAAGCGACGGCGGCGCCACCCTCCAGGCCCAGCCTGAAGGCGCGCCGTCGTCGCTCGTCCACGCTCACCGGCAGAGACCGGATGTGGCTGTGGCTGATGGTGGGTATCCCGGCCTTCCTCCACATCGCGCTGGTCTGGATACCCGCAGGGTTGACCGTCGCCCTGTCGTTCAGCGAATGGGACAACCTGGCCCCGCTGAGCGACATCAGCGCGACCGGTTTCAGGAACTACTGGATCATCTTCACGATCTTCGAAGGCGACCTCTTCGCGGCACTGTTCAACAACTTGATGCTGGTCGTGTGGCTGACCGTCTGCTCCGCGGTCGGGATGCTGTTCGCCTACCTGCTCGACAAGAACGTCCGCGGCAGCGCCATCTATCAGAGCATCTACTACTTCCCGGTGGTCCTGTCGCTCGCCGTCGTCGGGTTCATCTGGAAGTCGACGATGTTCTCACGGGACCGCGGCCTGCTCAACGAGATCTGGCCCGGAGGCCCGGTCGACTTCGTGGGCGACGGCAGCAAGCTGTTCTCCTTCGACGTGCCGTTCCTGGACCCGGCGCTGGGGCTCTCCAAGAATTTCGCGGCGCTGCTCGTGGCTATGGCCTGGCGGCACATCGGCTACATCATGGTCATGTACCTGGCCGGGCTGAAGGCGGTCGATCCCTCCCTGCGGGAGGCAGCCCAGATCGACGGCTGCAACGAGTGGCAGTCCTTCCGGCGGGTCGTCTTCCCGTCGCTTCGGCCGATCAATGTGATCGTCGTGGTCATCACCGTGATCGAGGCGCTGCGGGCCTATGACATCATCGCCGCACTCAACGAGCCGCGCGGCACCGACGTCATGGGCACACTGGTGACCAAGAGCCTGCTGGGCGAGGGCGGTGGCCGTGTCGGGTTCGGGTCCGCCTACGGCGTCGTGCTGCTGCTGTTGTGCCTGGGATTCATCATCTGGTATGTGACGAACCACTATCGAGAGTCGGAGATATGAGCGCGGTGACCCTCGACGGCCGTTCGGGCTCAGAATCGGCGGGGTTCGACCCCGAACTGTTCGACCAGGTCCGCCTCCGGCGTGCCCAGCGGCGGGGCTCGAAGGTCAAGCCGATGCGTATGCTGCTGCATGGATTCCTAGTCGTGATGGCCATCGGTTGGCTGGTGCCGATCGGCACCGCCATCTACAACTCGTTTCGCGACTACGCGACCGACACCCGGACCAACGGCCCCTTCGCGGCGCCCGAGACGCTCACGCTCGACAACTACCGTGCCGCCTGGGACGTCGGGGAGATGTCCAAGACGTTCGGTAACACCGCGTTCATCGTCATCCCCGCCCTGTTCCTGACCCTGCTGCTGGCGGCCATCGTCGCCTACGTGTGCACCCGCTACAGCTGGAAGTTCAACATCGTCTTCCTGGTGCTCTTCACAGCCGGAAACCTCATGCCCCAGCAGGTGCTGTTCCAGCCGCTGTTCCAATTCTTCAAGTACATGCCTTGGCCGGACTTCCTGTCCGACACCGACACCGGCAACCTCCTGGGCACCAAGATCGCGGTGATCCTGATCCATGTTGCGTTCCAGATCGGATTCTGCACGTTCGTCCTGTCGAACTTCATGAAGACGATCCCAAAGGAGATCAGCGAGGCCGCCGCGGTCGACGGCGCCGGCGTCTGGCGGGGCTTCTTCCAGGTGATCCTGCCGCTGACCCGCCCCGCGCTGGCGGCGCTCGGCACCTTGGAGTTCACCTGGCTCTACAACGACTTCTTCTGGGGGTCGGTCCTGCTCAATCAGGGCGACGAACGCCCCATCACCTCGTCGATAGCGGTGCTGAACGGCCAGTACGGCAGCGACTTCAACCTGGTAGCCGCAGCGTCGATCCTCATCGCGCTCCCCACGCTACTCGTCTATCTGATCCTGCAGAAGCAGTTCATCTCCGGCCTTACCCTCGGCGCCAGCAAAGGCTGACCCCGCTTTGAACGCAGCGCTCGGCAAAGGTGGGCGGCCTCTCTCGGGTTCTAGCTGTCTGCTCTAGTCCCTGCTCGGGCTTGCACACGGACATGCGACTGAACGTCCGCATACAGATTGATGTCAATGCGCGACCTGTCCTCCAACTGCACGGCCAACGCATATTTCTGGTTGGTGTAATCCTCCTTCAGGTTGTCAGCCCAAGGCTCCTTGAGGTGCTTCACGACCAAGTAGTAGGTGTCGGAGTCATCCGGATTGAGCGAGTTGGCACTCTTGGCGTGCCAGGTCCTCACCTGGAGGGTGGAGGAACCACAGGTTTGCGAACCGGGCTCTAGTTTGCCAGCAACGCGGCGACGATCCTTCACAGTCGGTACTGGTTCGTCCTTGGGCTGCTTTCTGACGACTTCCTCGACTTCGTCAATCGACATGGCCCGATAGAAATCAAGTTCCAGGTGTCCTGCGGTGTATTCACGACGTTGACGCCGAACCGGCGGGTCGTGGGCCACCGCCACGGTGATTGTGCGGTCCGATTTTCCAGTTGTGAATGACGCTGGCATGGGGATCGGGTGGATCGCCACCGTGTCTACATCAATCTCGCCTTCATGAAGGAGAACGACTCGGGCGCGCTCAGAGTTCACAGCCCGGACCTTGTCGGGTATGCCGTAGCCGAACGCTCGCCGGCTTTCCGCTTTGTCGGGAAACTGGGAGCGCGCTTGATATGGGACTTCGGCGGATATGCCGAGTAGTACTCGCAGCAAGTTGGCGCTGGCTGCTGGATACGTGTGAAGAATCTCTGCCGCAGTTCGCGCAACGCGGGGCGCGGCATAGCTGGTTCCAGAACTGGAGAAAAATAGTCTTCCGGTCTGTCCCAGGGAGGTGGATACGACCGCAGCGCCATGGTCGTTGTAGTTCAGGTGCCCCAAGGAAGTCCACACACAGTTGCCGCCGTAGTGGACGAAATCGGGTTTTACCGCGCCAAGCTTGAATGTGCCGTTAAGTCCCGGACCCGTGCGCGAGAACGGCGAAAGCTGGTTTTCCTCAGCGATCGCAACATCTGCAAGATCGGAGTTGCCGCCAAGACTTGCTGATGCCCCTGAGCGAGCGATCGAGCCCACAGCAACCACGCTGGCCGCGATCCCTGGCTCAGCGATTCGCGCTTCCGCATCGAGTGTGTAGCGCGGATACCCGCCGAAGGCACTGACGTCCTCGGTCACTTGGCCCAACGCAGCGATCCTCCTGTTGCCAGCCGCAGCAACTATGAGAACATCCAGTTCCCGAGCCAGTCGGTCGAGCGACTCCGTCCACAGACCGACATGGGGGCCGCTGTAGGCATGATCGTCAGCTATCGACAGGTTGATTATCCGCACGCCCTTGCGATGCAGCACCCTGATCGCTTCTTCCACGACTAGATGTTCGGGAGTGTCGGAAGGAAAGGCCGTGGCCGTTTGGTTATTTGGGTCGGGTTCGAGGACTCGGATTACAGACAGTCGAGCGGGTGCTGGAAACGGCCCGCCATTACGCAGGGTCTTCTCAATATCGCCATAAGCGGCAAGTCCAGCGACCATCGATCCATGATTTCCCCCCTCGCCCCACTGGCGACCACTAGGAACATCGACCTGCGAACGGACGAGATCTTTCAGGAGTGGATGTCCGGCATGGACCCCATCGTCTATGACACCGATGGTCACATCAATGGGTGACTCTGCCGTTAGATCGTCGGCGCTGGCGTTGAACCACACCGACGGCTCCAGGAAGGGCTTCGCAGGCATCCGAACCCTCTCTACCACCATGAGTTCCAAGAGAGCATCGAGCGCCGGACTTGAAACACGAACACGAGCCATGGTTGATAACGGACGGTGATCTCGGTCCAGGACCTCACCCTGCCCAGCTTCGACCACGGACTCCACCTGCTGAAAACGGCCGCTTGCCTCGTCGGCGTCACTTGACGGCCAGAGAAGCACATCAACAGTGGTGCTGCCAGAAAAACCCGGGTCTGGCAGTCCCTGGCCTCGTCGGTCGGCGGGTCCGTACCGTTCAATGCCGTCAATGTCACCAAAAAAGTCCTCGATCGTCCGGCTGCCAGATCCAGAATGGTACGCCACCAGGTCGCCGAGGAACTTGGTCGCAGCAACTTCATCAGGTACTACGAAGTAGCACCAGTCGACAGTGTCGCCCAAGAACTGGAGTCCGCGCTGTTCGACGCCGACCTTCAATCGGGATCTTGCCTGCACCTTGAACACAGTTCTCGGGTCGACTCCCTCGGCTGGAACTCGGGGAGGCACTGAAACAGCAGATTCCACTTGGGCCCTCAGCATTCCGCCATGAATCCGATGGTCGGGCCGACTCTTCTCGGAACCCCCCGACCCACTGGAGCGCCGCGTGTCAAGCAGGCGCGGTTGAGGGAGTCGAAGGTGCGACGGCATCAGCTACCACGGCCGCTCAGAGACGTCTGATACCGCCTCGTTCAGGTCTTGGTCGTCAACCTGCTCTCGCTCAGCGAGCACGGCACGGCGCAGCGCGCCCCACGCGGCCGCTTCGGCCGCGGCGTGCGGCAGACCTTTCAACTTTGATGCGGCTTTCTCGATAGCTAAACCCCGATGGCGTACCGGCCTCAAGCGTTTGCGCAGAACCGACCGAATCTGATGAACGGTGGGCGGCGGAAAATGAACAACCTCGTCAAATCGCCGCCAAAGAGCCGGATCAAGCAGTTGCTCGTGGTTGGTCGCAGCAACAATCAGGCTCGAACCCCGGTAGTTGTCGAGCATCTGCAAGAACGCGTTGACGACTCGCTTGATCTCGCCGTGTTCAGCGGGGTCGTCGCGGGCTCTGCCGATAGCGTCGAACTCATCGAACAACACGACCCTCGGCCCTTCTTCTGCGCAATCCATGATGCGACGAAGGTTCGACGCTGATTGCCCCAGGTATGACGAGATCACCGAATCCAAACGGACTACCAGCAACGGCACGGAGAGTTCGGTGGCGAGGGCTTCTGCTGCCGACGACTTTCCGCAGCCCGGTGGGCCGTAGAAGAGCAGGCGGCGACGCTGAGGGATGCCGAAACCAGCCAGCTTGTCCCAGGAAGGCACTTCTTTGACCATGCCTTGAAGTTTCTGAAGCGAACCTGCAGCGAGCACCAGATCCTCAAGACTCAGGAACGGTTGTCGAACCTCGGCCAAAGGCCATTCACCGTCGCGGTCCAAAGGCGGATCGGGCAGAGTCCCCCAACTTGTGATTGCTTGCTCGCCGCTGGCGAGCAGCTTGCGAAGATCCCGCGCCAAGGCGACATGATGCTTGGCTTCCTCCTCTTCGACAATCGCTAGGGCGGCTCGGCGGAACGACAGTTCGTCTCCCGACCCGAAAGCCCGAAACAGTTCCTTCAGGTGACGCCCAGCCATCACAAGACGATACCTGTTACTGGCCTTGTCGGCAGGAACGCGGGTGGATAGCAGTGTTCATGTGTCCAGTGTCGCTCAGCAGTGTGACAACGGCCGAGACAACGGCCGACACCCGCCCAACAACCAGCGCAGCGGGCCGGGCTCAGGCGTCGGGCAAGCGGGCGCCGGTGGTGGTGTCGAAGAGGTGTACCGTTTCGGGTTGGGGGACCAGGCTCACCTTCTCGCCCCGATTTGCGGTGCTGAGGCCCTCGGTCCGCACCACGACCTCGCGGTCGTCGATCCCGTCGGCAGTGCAGTACAGATACGACTCCGAACCGAGTTCCTCCACGAGATCGACACCCGCGTCGAGCCCACCCTCGCTCGCCGTGATCCAGTTCTCGGGACGCACGCCGATGGTGACCGCAGCGGAGGTGAGCATCTGCGACTGCTCAGCGGTGAGCGGAACCTCCAGAGAACCGGAGCGGGCGACGCCGTCGCTGACGGTGCCGTCGAGCAGGTTCATTGCGGGCGAGCCGATGAAACCGGCGACGAACAGGTTGTCGGGATGCGTGAACAGCTCACGCGGCGTGGCGCACTGCATCAATATGCCGTCCTTGAGCACCGCCACGCGGTCCGCCATAGTCATGGCCTCCACCTGATCGTGGGTAACGTAGACGGTTGTGACCGAGAGGCGCCTCTGCAGCGCGGCGATCTGGGTGCGGGTCTGGACCCGCAGTTTGGCGTCGAGGTTGGAGAGCGGCTCGTCCATCAGGAACGCCTGGGGCTGTCGCACGATGGCCCGGCCCATGGCGACCCGCTGGCGCTGGCCGCCGGAGAGCTTCGCCGGCTTGCGGTCGAGGTATTCGGTCAGGTCGAGCATCTCGGCTGCCTTGGCGACCCGTTTGGCGCGCTCGGCCCGGTCGACCTTGGCGATCTTGAGGTGGAACCCGATGTTCTCGGCGGTTGTCATGTGCGGATACAGGGCGTAGTTCTGGAAGACCATGGCGATGTCGCGGTCCTTGGGCGGAACGTCTGTGACATCGCGGTCGCCGATGTAGATCTCCCCGTAGTCGACGGGTTCGAGACCGGCGAGCATCCGCAGCGTCGTCGACTTCCCGCATCCCGACGGACCGACGAGCACGAGGAACTCGCCGTCCTCAATCTCTAGGTCGAGGCGCTCAACCGCGGGGCGGTCCCCGTCGCGGTAAACCCTTGTGGCTTGATCGAATGTGACTGTGGCCATGGAATCCTCTGTTCGGTTGTCCCAGACCAACACTACCTGACTGGGAGCAGGAGGGCCGCGCGCCGCCGCAGGGTGAATGGGTTGGGGTATCTGTGTTGGTGGGGTCACGGCATGGGGAGCAGGAGGGCCGCGCGCCGCCGCAGGGTGAATGGGTTGGGGTATCTGTGTTGGTGGGGTCACGGCATGGGGAGCAGGAGGGCCGCGCGCCGCCGCTTCGGGTGAACCGCGGCGGGCCTTGCAATTGTCGGCGTGTGATCGGGTAGGGTGCGGTAGCGCTCAGGCGCTTCGCTTCCCCCGCAGCAGTCTCACAGAAGGACGACGCGCGCGGTGGGCAGGGCCGAGGCGATTCAAAGGTGGACCGATTCGGTTGCGGACCGTCTCGGGGTGACAGTCTGGGGGTTCCTCGCGGGCATAGCCGCGGTCGTCGCCGCGGGGCTGGGGGGCTGGTGGGCTCTGGCGTCGCCGGAGGTCGCTCCGGTGGAGGACGTGCTGCCGCGCGCAGCGACCGCGCCGGGCGCTCCGGCCGCAGCCGAGCCCATCTCCGGCCCGGAAGGGCGGATCGTCGTGCATGTCGAGGGTGCAGTCGTTTTCCCCGGCGTGCACGACCTTGCGGAGGGATCCCGTGTCCACGACGCCATCGACGCCGCGAACGGGCTCACCGCCGACGCCGACCGGTCGCGGCTCAACCTGGCGGCGCCGCTCACGGACGGTCAGCGGGTCTGGGTGCCTGTGATCGGCGAGCCGGAGCCCCCGGTGGTAGGCCCCAGCGATCCTGGCGGCGGCAGCGGAGGCGGATCCTCCGGCACTCTGGTGAACCTCAACACCGCTGACCTCGCGGCCCTGGAGACGCTGCCGGGAATCGGGCCGAGCATCGCTGCTGCCATCGTCCGCCACCGTGAGCAGCACGGGGCGTTCAGCCGTGTGGAGGCCCTGCTCGACGTCCCGGGAATCGGTGAGGCCAAACTGGAGCAGTTGGCTTCGTTGGTGTCTGTGTGAGCGCGCACCTGGTGGCTCTGGCCGCGGCGCTGGTGTCTGTGTGAGCGCGCACCTGGTGGCTCTGGCCGCGGCGCTGGGGGCTTGGTCGATGTGGGCGGTCTCGGTGCCCGTGTTGGTCGGGATGGCGCTGTTGGCGGTTTGGCGAAGACACGTCGCGCTGATCGTGCTGGTCGTCTTCGTCGCCGTCGGCACCCGCGGCGCGGGCGAGCTCGACGCTCTCGACCCTCCGCAGGCCGACGCGTTCTCCGGCTGGGTGACCCTGCTCGACGACCCGCGGCCGCTGGGTGCGGTCGGTGTGATCGCCACGGTCCGCCATGACGACAGACGCATCAGCGCGGTGGCCCACGGCGCAGTGGCGGCGCGCTTCGACGATGCCTTGGCGGGGGAGAGGCTGCTGCTCAGCGGACGGATCGCGCCGGTGGGCGCCGAAGACGACTTCGACCGTTGGCGTCACGTTGTGGGCAGGCTCACGGTCGATTCGGTCGATGGCCGCGAACCGGGATCGCCGGTCTTCAGATTCGCCAACACGGTGCGCCGAACCCTGGTGGGTGGGGCGGAATCGTTGAGCCGCGGCGACCGGGCAGTCTTTCTGGGGATGGTGATCGGTGACGACCGGGGCCAGACGGCGGTGGTCGCAGACGACTTCCGAGCCGCGGGTCTGGGCCACCTGCTGGTCGTCTCCGGGCAGAACGTGGCGTTCGTGCTGGCGGTGGTCGCCCCGTTCGCCGGGCGTTTCCGTCCGGCATTTAGGGCGCTGTGGCTGTTCGCGACCCTGCTGCTGTTCGCGGTGATCACCCGCTTCGAGCCCTCGGTGATGCGTGCGGTCGCGATGGCCGGCACCGGGATCGGCGCGTCGGTCATGGGCACGCCCGTTGACGGCAAACGGGCCCTGTCCTGCGCGGTGGCGGGGCTGTTGCTGATCGACCCGTTCCTGGTGCGCCTTGTGGCGTTCCAACTCTCGGTGGCCGCCACCGCGGGCATCGTCTGGTGGTCGGGCCCGCTGGCGCAACGGCTTGGGGGCCCTTCTTGGCTGCGGGTGCCGGTGGCGACCACCGCGGCCGCGCAGTTGGCCGTGTCGCCGGTGCTGTTGGGGTTGTTCGGGCCGCTGCCGCTGGCCTCGCTCCCGGCTAATTTCTTGGCTGGTCCGGTGTCGGGAGCGGTGATGGTCTGGGGTTGTACCGGCGGAATGTTGGCGGGGCTCCTCGGTGGTGTCGCCGCGGAGATCGTGCATGTTCCGAGCACGGTGATGCTCTGGTGGATCGGGGGTGTGGCCTCGCGGGCTGCGCTCGGTCCTCAGGCGACGCTCGGGGTCGTGTCGATCCTGATGCTCGGGTCCGCAGCGTTGCTGGCGGTGTCGAGAATCCGTTCGGCCGCGGTTGTAGCCGGGGTGATGGCAGCGTTGGTCGCTGTGGCTGCATTGATGGCCGCTCCGAGTCTGGGACCTGGTGAGCACCCCTTGGTCGGGGAGTCTCGGGCGTTCGTGTCTGAGGGGGGCGACCTGGTGCTGGTGCTCGACAATCCGCCGACACGGGGACTGATCGAGTCGCTGAGACGCAGTGGCGGCGGCCGGCCCGACCTGGTCGTGGCCCTCGACGGCGACCGCTCCGACGCGGAGGCCGTGCTGGCGCTGCGCGAGCGGTTCGGCACCCTCGCAGTGGCCGCCCCGCCTATGCACCGCGTGCCCGGGGGGCGAACTGTGCAGGCAGGCCAGACCGTCGAGTTCGACGACCTGCTGGTGCGGTTCGAGCGGGTTGCACCCCGGTTGCAACTGAGCGTCAAGCATCGACTGCCCGAGCACCTGATGTGAGCGGTATCGGGGCGGTGCTTGTGTCGCAGTCGGGGTGTAGGGTCTGGCCGATGTTCGTTGAGTTGGGCGACACTCGTTTCGACGTGACGACTCGGGCACTGGTGATGGGCATCCTCAACCGAACTCCAGACTCCTTTTTCGACGGCGGGAGGTATTGGGAATTCGACGGTTTCCTGCGCCAGGCGGAGCTGCTGGTCGACCAGGGGGCGGACTTCCTCGACGTCGGCGGGGTCAAGGCCGGGCCGGGGCCCGAAGTGACCCCGACCGAGGAGGTCGACCGTGTGGTTCCCGCTGTCGAGGCCCTGCGGGAGCGCTTCGACCTGCCGGTCTCGGTCGACACGTTCCGTGCATCGGTGCTGGACGAGTCGCTCAAGGCGGGGGCCGTGGTCGGCAACGACATCAGCGGATTCGCCGACCCCGACTACCTGAGCGTCGCCGTGCGCCACGGTGCCTCGGTCGTAGCCACACATGTGCGGATCGGCCCGCGGATCGCGGACCCCCAGCCCCGCTACCGCAACGTGCGGACCGAGGTGGCCGAGTTTCTGCGCACACGCGCCGAGGCCGCACTCGCCGCCGGCATCGACCGCCGCCGGATCATGGTCGACGCGGGGCTCGACTTGGGGAAGACTCCAGCCATGTCGGCCGAGTTGATACGCCACAGCGACGATCTGGTCCGGTTGGGCTTCACGGTGTTCCTGTCGGCCTCCAACAAGGGCTTTCTCGGCGAGTTGACCGGCACCACCGTCGACGACCGGACCCATGTCACTCTGGGCGCCCACGCCCTAGGGATCGCGCTCGGCTGCCGCGTGCTGCGTGCCCATGATGTGGCCCGCAGCCGTCGAGTGGCAGACATGATGAGCGCCCTGCTTCAGAACCGGCGCACAGACCTGAGCGGTGCGACCGACCTAACCGGCCCGGTCGCACGGGCGCAACGCAACGGGAGCTAGGCGCGATGGCTCTGCGACTCATCGTCGGTGATGATCCGGTGCTCGTCGGCGAGTCCGTCAGCACCGCGATCGACGAGTTGGTGGGCGACGGAGACCGTTCCCTGATGCTCGAGATACTCACCGAAGCCGAATGCCGCAGCGAGGACGGCTCCTTCGACCCGACGCGCCTGATCGACGCGGCCCGAACCCCGCCGTTCCTGACCGACAAGCGGGTCGTGGTCGGTCGCCACGCCAGCCGCTGGACAGGCAAGGAACAGCTCAGCGCGGTCACCGACCTGCTCGGTGAACCGCTCGAGTCCACCGATCTGGTGATCGTGTGGGAGCGCGGCGTCGACCCCAGAGTCGAGCGGATGCCCTCGCTGCCCAAGGCGCTGAAGGTGGCGGTGGAGGTTGCCGGTGGGACCGTCGAGCAGACGACGGTTCCGAGGGGCTCAGGGGCTGCGGTCTGGCTGCGCGACCACCTGGCGGAATCGGGCCTCGATTTCGACCGTGGTGCGGTGGCCGCGGTGGAGACGCTCATCGGCGAGGACCGGGGCCGCGTCGTCGGGCTCCTGCTGACCCTCACGGGCGCCCTGGGCGCCGGCGCAAGGGTCACCGCCGACGACGTGGCTACCTACGGCGGAGACGACCTCGGCTCGGCGGTCCCGTGGGCGCTCGACGATGTCATCGACAACGGCAACATCTCAGCCGCGTTGAAGCTGCTGCCGCGGCTCGTCCCCTACGAGGGCACCCAGAGCGACCGCAACAATGCCGCGTTCCGTCTGCTGGCGATGCTCCACAAGCGCTACTCCAACATGCTGCGCCTCGACGGCGCGGGCATCCGCGACCAAGCCGAGGCGGCGAAACTGTTGGGAATGAAGGGATCGACCTACCCGGCAAAGAAGGCGATGCAGCAGAGCCGCAAGCTCGGCACGGCGAGACTGGCCCGCGCCATCGACTTGTTGGCGACCGCCGACATGCAGCTTCGGGGCACCGTCGACTGGCCTCCCGAGCTGGTGATCGAGGTGCTGGTCGCCCGCTTGAGCAACCTCAGCCGTCGTTCTGGGCGTTGACCTGGGTGTTGAGCCTGCGAAGCAGGCGGCTCTTGTTGCGAGCCGCGGTGTTGCGGTGGATCACGCCCCTGCCGGCTGCCTTGTCGATGCGCTTGACGGCTAGGCGCACAGCCTCGTCGGTGTCCGCAGCGCCGTTGTCGATGGCTTCGAGCGCGCTCCGGGTGCGGGTGTTGATCTCTGAACGCACGCCCCGGTTGCGCTGGCTGCGTTTCAGGTTCTGTCGGTTGCGCTTGATCTGCGACTTGATATTGGCCACGGTTACCTGCCGGTGTTGGGTTGAACGACCGACAAGCGTACCGGCCCCGCCCAGCGGATCGCACCACCCGTGACCTGGCTTTGGCGAACGGACCCGGTACCGGCCCCGCGGATCGCACCACCCGTGACCTGGCTTTGGCGAACGGACCCGGTACCCGCGGTGCCCAGCGGATCGCACCTACCTGCTGGTCGAGTCTGTTTGAGACAGCGGCGGTATCGTTTCGTGGCAGATGGAGCTTGAGCGCATACGCAACACGTCGATCATCGCCCACATTGATCACGGCAAGTCGACGCTCGCCGACCGTCTGTTGGAACTCACCGGCGCGGTCGACGTCCGAGACATGCGTGCCCAGTACCTCGACTCCATGGAACTGGAACGCGAGCGGGGGATAACCATCAAGCTCCAGTCGGTGCGACTCGAGTGGGGCGACCACATCATCAACCTCATCGACACGCCCGGCCATGTCGACTTCGGTTACGAGGTCAGCCGTTCGCTGGCGGCGTGTGAGAGCGTGATCCTGGTGGTCGACGCGGCACAGGGGATCGAGGCCCAGACCCTGGCGAACTGTTATCTGGCGATGGAGAATGACCTGGAGATCGTCGCCTGCCTCAACAAGATCGACCTCCCCGCTGCCGAGCCCGACAAGTGTGCAGCTGAGATCGAGCAGGTGCTCGGCATACCCGCAGACGACATCTCGCACATCTCCGCCAAGACCGGCGAGGGAGTCGCCGAGCTTCTCGACGCGGTGGTGGCGACCACACCGTGCCCGCAGGGCAGCGCGACCGAGCCGCTGCAGGCCCTGATCTTCGACTCACACTTCGACCAGTACCGCGGCGTCGTGTCGTCGGTCCGGGTGGTCAACGGTGTCATGTCGGCGCGCTCGAAGCTGCGTTTCATGCATGCCGGGACCACCCACGACCCCGACGAGATCGGCGTGCGAACTCCAGGCAACCAACCCGTCGAAGAGCTCGGCCCCGGCGAGACCGGTTACCTGATAGCCGGTATCAAGAACGTCGGCGAGGCCCGCTCGGGTGAGACGGTGACCACCGACAAGAACCCTGCGGGCGAGCCCCTCGACGGCTATGCGGAGCCCAAACCGATGGTGTTCTCCGGCCTGTACCCGATCGAGGGCGACGAGTTCACCGACCTTCGCGAGGCGCTCGAGAAGCTGCGCCTCAACGACTCGAGCTTCACCTACGAGCCTGAGACGTCGGGCGCGCTGGGCTTCGGGTTCCGCTGCGGCTTTTTGGGCCTGCTGCACATGGAGATCGTGCGTGAGCGCCTCGAGCGGGAGTTCAGCCTGTCGCTGATCTCGACCGCGCCGTCGGTGGAGTACCGCGTCACCCGCAGCGACAACAGCAGCGTAGTCGTGTCGAACCCGTCGGACCTTCCCCCGGCCGGCGAGATCAGCTCCATCGCCGAGCCCTACCTGAAGGTGAGCGTGTTGACGCCGTCGCACTACACGGGGACGGTGATGGACCTGTGCCAGGGCCGCCGCGGCGAGATGGTGAAGATGGAGTACCTGTCGCCGGAGCGTGTGGAGATCGTCTACCGGCTGCCGCTCGGGGAGGTCGTCATCGACTTCTTCGACCAGCTCAAGAGCCGCACGCAGGGTTATGCCAGCCTCGACTACGAACCCGACGGTTACGTGGTCAACAGCCTGGTGCGCGTGGACGTGCTGCTGCACGGGGACGCTGTCGATGCCTTCAGCACCATCGTGCACAAGGACAACGCCTACAGCTACGGCAAGAAGATGGCCGAGAAGCTCAAGGAGCTGATCCCGCGCCAGCAGTTCGAGGTGCCGATCCAGGCGGCGATCGGCGGGAAGATCATCGCCCGCTGCACGGTGCGCGCCTTCCGCAAGGATGTCACCGCAAAGCTCTACGGCGGTGACGTCACCCGCAAGAACAAACTGCTGGCCAAGCAGAAGCGCGGCAAGAAGCGGATGAAGTCGATCGGCCGGGTCGACATCCCCCAGGAGGCGTTCATCTCAGCGCTTCAGCTCCATGACTGACAGAACAACGGTGTCAAGCGCAGCGGTTCAACGAGGGTACAATCCTGGGATGGTCGACGATCGGCACATGATGTTCGACAACCGCAAGGCAGCGATCCTCTCGGCCGTTGTCCAGCAGTACATCGAGACGGCACAGCCGGTGGGTTCGCGGCGGATCTCGGACGCGCCCGGTGTCGCCGTGTCGCCCGCCACGGTGCGCCACGACATGGCAGTGCTCGAAGAGCAGGGGTACCTGGCCCAGCCACACACAAGCGCCGGGCGCGTTCCGACTGACAAGGGCTACCGGTTCTTCGTCGACACGCTGCGCCAGCGGGAACCTTCGCTGGTCGTGGCGGACCGTGGGATGGTCCGCCAGTTCTTCGCCGATGCCCACGGAGAGCTCGAATCGGTTCTGGCCCGCACCTCCGACCTGCTCAGCTCGCTCACGGACTGTGCGGCCGTTGTGGTGGGGCCCAACGCCGATGTCGCCCGGGTGCGCTCCACGCAGCTGGTCGACCTCTCCACGCATGTGGTGATGGTGGTTGCGGTCATGTCCAACGGGGTGATCGAGAAGCGCACCATCGAGGTAGCCACAGAGCTCACGCCGCAGATTGTGCACGACGCCAACCGGCGCCTCGCCGAGACGGTCGTGGGCAAGTCGCTGCTGGAGATGACCCCCGAGCCGCGCGACGACGACCCGCTGCTCAACGCGGCCGTCGAGGCGCTGCGGGCCGCGGCCCGTACTGCGGAGATCGTCGTCGGCGGGGTCTCCCGCGTTGCCGCCGCGTTCGAGGCGGTTGAGCAGATCCGCGACGTGCTCGCCATCCTTGAGCAGCAGATCGTGGTCGTGTCGTTGATCCGCGACGTGCTCGACCGGGGCATGCGGGTCGCCATCGGCGGGGAGACCGGCGTCGAGACCCTGGCCGACTGTTCGCTGGTCGTTGCGCCGTACTCGGTCGAGGGGGAGACGACCGGGATGATCGGCGTGTTGGGCCCGACCCGCATGGACTACGAGCAGGCCCTGTCCGCGGTGGCGGTGGTCAGCCGGCGTCTCGGCCACGCTTTGAGCGAGAACTGACATGGCCGACCATTATCAGACGCTGGGAGTGGAGCGCGGTGCCACCGACGAGGAGATCAAGCGCGCCTACAAGAAGCTCGCCCGGCAGTACCACCCCGACCTGAACCCCAAAGACGCCACAGCCGAGGCGCGTTTCAAGGAGGTCGCCTCTGCCTACGAAGTTCTTGCGGACCGTGAGCGCCGGGCCCGTTACGACCGTTTCGGGACCGACGCGCCGGGCGCGGCGGATCCCTTCGGCGGGGGTCTGGGCGACATCTTCGAGGCCTTCTTCGGCAGCGGATCAGGTTTCGGCGGCCAGGGTCAGGGGCGGGCGAGCAGCCCCCGAGGCGAGGACATCGAGGCCCATGTTGACCTCGACCTTGAAGATGTCGTGTTCGGCGGGGAACGCGAGATCAAGGTGCGCACGGCGGTCCGTTGCGAACCTTGCGACGGGTCCGGCGCCGCCCCCGGCACCCGCCCGGTCGTCTGCGACGAGTGCGGCGGTTCCGGGCAGGTTCGCCGGGTCCGTCAGTCTGTGCTCGGGCAGATGGTCACTGCGTCGGCCTGTCGGACCTGCGGTGGTGCCGGGGAGAGGATCGAGACGCCGTGCGACGAGTGCGGCGGTGTCGGCAGAGCCATCGAGCAGCGGACCTACAAGGTCGAGGTGCCGGTGGGCGTGGACGACGGGACGACTCTGCGGCTCGGCGGCCGCGGCGCCGCGGGTATGCGCGGCGGCCCCCATGGAGACCTCTATGTGCATGTGCGTGTGCGGCCCCATCCGATCTTCCACCGTGACGGCGACGACCTCGTCCATGCCCTGTATGTGCCCTTCACCCAGGTCGCCCTGGGTGCGGAACTGGCCTACGAGACCCTCGACGGGGTAGAGAACCTGGTGATTCCCCGCGGCACTGAGAGCGGCACGGAGTTCCGGTTCCGCAACTGCGGAGTGCCCCATGTCAACGGGCGGGGTCGTGGAGACCTGCGTGTTGAGGTCGTCGTTGATGTTCCCGATGAGCTCGACGACCATCAGGAGGCGCTGTTGCGCGAGTTGGCCGAGGCCCGCGGCGAGGAGGTCGCTGAGTCGGGCCAGGGCTTGTTCTCGCGGATCAAGTCGGCTTTCTCGTGAGTGCCGAGTATTCCAAGAGGGTGGGGGAGACGCTTCGCTCGGTCAGGCGTGCCAAGGATCTGTCGCTGCAGGAAGTCGAGGGGTTGTCGAACCAGGAGTTCAAGGCCTCGGTGCTTGGGGCTTATGAGCGTGGCGAGCGCGCTGTCTCGGTTCCCCGCCTGTGGCGGCTGTCGAACTTCTACGGCGTCGCGGTGACGGAGCTTCTTCCGGCTGATGAGCCCGCGACTGCTGCGGGCGGCGGCGACTCCAACGAGACGGATGCGCGGCACTGCGACCTCGTCGAATCGTTGGGTCTCTCGCGTGCTGAGGCTCAGATCCTCAGTCGGGTCGTCGCTAGGGTCGGGGCGGCACTGGAGGCAGAGCCAGAACCATCCCCGGATGAATCAGGTCCGGGTTCCCGTTGAGTGCCTCGCTGTTGCGGTTGATGAGCCGTCGCCAGTAGTCGAGGACCGCGGCGGGCTCGGTCGGTTGGCCCTGTCGGCGCAGCGTCTGCGTGGCGATCTTCCAGAGGTGGTCGCCTTCGCTGACGGTCCAGAGCTGCGACTCCGAGCCGCTGCCGACTCGGTGGCCGGTTGTGGGCGCGTCGGTGGGCGCGGCAGAGCTTGGGTGGCCGGTTGTGGGCGCGTCGGTGAGGGCGGCAGCGCGTGGGTGGCCGGTTGTGGGCGTATCGGTGGGCGCGGCAGAGCTTGGGTGGCCGGTTGTGGGCGCGTCGGTGCGCGCGGCCGATTGTGGGTGTCCGGTTGGGGACGCATCGGTGGGCGCGGAGGTGGGCGCGGCAGGTTGTGGGTGGCCGGTTGGGGACGCATCGGTGGGCGCGGCGGTGGGCGCGGCGCTTGTGAAGCCAGCGATCCTTGATGCGGTCGTATCGGAGTGGGGCGGGGGCGTCGCAGCAGCCCCTGGTTCGGCGGACGCGGCGACGGTGCTCGGGCCGAGGTCGGTCAAGACCGGCGTGAACCTGACCGGTCCTGCCTGCTCGCCAGCTTGCGGTGCAGCCCCGAGGTCCTCGAGCACGATCTGCGCCTCGACACGCTCGCCCCCGACGGACGCGACCGCTGGCGAAGACAGCGTGAGGGTGACGGCCCCGACGGCGAGTATCTTCCTGAACGAGCGGGGCGTGATGCGGCACCAGACCCCGTGGAGCAGGCCGCTCGGCCGGATCGATGCCAACAGTCCGGCGGTGCCGATGAATATCCCCCAGCCGGCCAGGGCGATGCCGACGATGCGAAGCAGGGTGATCGCCGCGGTGGCCGTGCCGAGCCTCTCCCACCAGTCGAGGAATGCTCCTGGATCTGTCGAGGGCCAGGGTGTCGAGCTGTCGATCTCGATCAGCAGCGCGGCGCAGGCCAACGAGAGCAGCACCGTCGCCGCGCAGCGCAGAAGGTTGGGTCGGTTGGTGTTCATGGGAACTCCGTTTCTATGAGGGTTGATCCGCCGGCGTGGGTTACTCGCAGTTGATCGCAACCGCCGGACGGGTCGTTGCGAATGTCGGTAGCGCCGTCGACCACGGTGACGTAGCCGGCCTCAAGGCGTTGCGACGGCGCGGGCCAGCCTGCGAACACTGCAATCACTCCGGTGCTCGGCTGGAGCAGCGCCAGAGTGGGGTTTCCGTCGCAGTTCCAGTCGCCGACCACGGCTTTGTCGCCTGGTTGGCCGACTCCGTATCGGCGGCCACGATGATCGATGATCACGCGTCCGCCGTCATCGACTCGGATCTGGTTCCCGCCTGAGGAGACCGCATCGGCGTCCGTGATGGACGCCAGGTTGGCCGGCCCGGCGCCGGTCGTTCCCTCGCCGGTCGTTCCTGCGCCAGTTGTTCCTGCGCCCGTTGTTCCTGCGCCGGTTGTTCCTGCGCCGGTTGTTCCTGCGCCGGTTGTTCCTGCGCCGGTTGTTCCTGCGCCGGTTGTTCCTGCGCCGGTTGTTCCTGCGCCGGTTGTTCCTGCGCCGGTTGTTC
>MKWU01002697.1_pt1 | contig 25604 bp, 22 predicted proteins | sample 809101 | NCBI WGS metagenome assembly MKWU01 (sample SAMN05860141, study PRJNA318959) | sponge metagenome | host: Aplysina aerophoba | place: Slovenia: Piran, Adriatic Sea, Gulf of Piran | collected 2013-05-07 | reverse complement strand
GACCGTTGGCGCTTTGCGGTTACCTACAAGCATGCAACAGGCCTGTGACACAACCAACCCGTCGCATGACTGCACGTCTTCCAGACACAACCGAACTAAAGACTCGGGACACTAGGAAAGTGCTGAACAATGACGATTGCTGGGGCCTGCCGCCCGCCAGCCCAAGGAATCATGCCGGCGGTTGGCAGGCCGCTGGTGGATTGCTCAGCACCCTCCTAGCGGGTAGCTCCCGGGATGCCTCGCTTGATGGTCTATAGCTACACAACTCTGGGGGCTTTCCAGGGCGTGATGTGAGTCCGCGCCGTATACTCGACTTGTGTCCCTGGAAGCATCATGACTGGAGGATGCTATGGCTGACTACACGAACCGACGATCTAGACAGCGCGGACGGGGACGATTCTCGGGCCCGGTTTCCATTCTGGCCCTGCTATTGGCGCTAGCGCTGGTGGCGGCGGCTTGTGGCGAGGACGAGGAGGAAGCATCCGCGACTACCGCAGCGGCTCCCGCCACCACCGAGGCGATGGCCGAGGAGGAAGCTCCGGCGACCACCGAGGCGATGATGGAGGAGGAAGAGGAGGCTGCTCCGGCGACGACCGAGGCGATGATGGAGGAGGAGATGGGCACGGTCACCATCGCGGTGCCCACCGACATCGCCACCTTCGATCCCAACGGTGTGACAGGCGTCCGTGACCTGGACATGTACATCAACCTGTATTCCGGCCTGACCCGCCATAGCGTGATCCCATCGACGATGGCCGAGGGCCACTACGAGTGGGACCGGGTGGAGGTCGATCCCAACCTGGCGGAGTCGATCGACATATCCGACGACGGCACGGTGTACACCTTCAAGATCAGGGAAGGCCTGAGCTTCCCGAGTGGGAATCCGTTGAGCGCCAAGGACTTCCACTACTCATGGGAACGGGGTCTGGCCCACACCGGTAGCATCACCGACTTCGAGTTGGGGGTGGCCGAGATCTCCGACATGAACCAGGTGCAGTTGCTCGACGACTACACGCTGCAGGTGACCCTGCCACGGCCAAACCCGAGAATCCTGCGCGTGTTCTCGCTATCGGTCATGTCGGCCGTCGACTCCGAACTGCTCAAGTCGAAGGCGACCGATGACGACCCGTGGGCTGATGAGTATGCCCGGAACAACCCGGCCGGGTACGGCCCGTACGTGCTGGTGGAGCGAGAAGTCGGTACCCGTATGGTGTTCGAGCCCAACCCCGACTGGTGGGACACGGAATCAGCCGGCCGCTCGAGGATCGTCTACCAGGTTGTGCCCGAGGAGGCGCAGCGGCTGCTGCTGGTCCAGCAGGGCGCCATCGACCTGGCCTACGCCATGTCGGCCCGGACCGCCCAGAGGGCGGGCGACGACGTGCAGGTCTTGGACTTCCCGACCTTCGCCCAGCGGTACCTGGGTCTGAACCAGACCAAGGCGCCGTACAACATTCTGGAGGTCCGCCAGGCGATCGCCTACGCGATCGACTACGAGCGGATCATCGACGAGGTCTACTTCGGTAGCTCCCAGCGCCTGGTTTCGCCCTTCCCGACCGGCCACGAGGGCTGGGTGGACTCCTGGCCGTACAGCCCGGACATCGAGAAGGCCAAGGCCCTGCTGGCGGAAGCCGGTTATCCGGACGGTTTCGACGCCGAGATGCTGGTCTACGGCGACCTGCCGGAGATCGAGGCGTCCACGGTGCTGATCCAGAGCGACCTGGAGAAGATCGGGATCAACCTCGGGGCCCGCAGCGTCACCGGAGCGGAGTTCTTCGGGCTCATCACCCCGGGAACGGACGACTTCGACATGGCGATCATCCCGTGCACCCCCTGGCTGCCGGAGGTGTGGTACACGTCGAACCTGCTGCTCCATTCGGGTACGACCTGCTCGATCACCTACAACAACCCCGAGGTGGATCAGTTGGTCCAGGATATGAAGACGGCGGCCACCACCGAGGAAGCCATCATCCCGGCGCAGCGGGCCCAGGCCATCTGGGAGGAGGACATCGGTTTCATCCCGATCGCCCAGCCCAACCAGGTCCAGATCCTGAGCAAGGACTTGACGGGCTTCCTGCTGACCAACGAGGACGAGTCGGTGTACTTCGCCTATCTCGAGAAGTCATAGGACGTAGGCTCGAAGGCAATGGGTCCGGGCAGGAGCCCGGACCCATTGCCTGATTGCACGCCACTCGCCTGCCTGTCGCCGCATCGTGCATGTGCCGGCAACGGCGAGCTTGGCGGCCAAGGCACGGCGCGGGGCCATGCAGGCGGATCGCTAGGAGGGTGCTGAACAATGACGATTGCTCGGGCCTGCCAACCGCCAGCCCAGGCATTTTGCCGGCGGTTGGCAGGCCGCTGGTGGATTGCTCAGCACCCTCCTAGGTTGTAGCCGATGAGGAACCTGGGTGTCTTCATAGGGAGACGATTGCTGATCGTCATTCCCATGCTGTTCATCGTCTGCATCCTCACTTTCGTCATCCTGCGGGTGATACCGGCCGACCCTGTGGCTCTGATCGTCGGAATCAACCGCACCCCCGAGCGGGTCGAGTTCGTAACCCGCCAGTTGGGCCTCGACAAGCCATTGGTGGAACAGTTCGTGATCTGGATGGGGGATGTTCTGCGGGGCGACCTGGGGACCGCCTGGCACACCGGCCAGCAGGTCACCACCGACCTCGCCGGCCGCATACCGGCATCGGTCGAACTGGCCTTCCTGGCTCTGCTCATCGCGGTGCCGGGCGGCCTCGCCACCGGGGTCATAGCCGCCCGGTACCGCGACCGCTTCGCCGACTTCGGGCTACGCTTCTCCTCGCTGCTGGCCATCGCCACGCCGGAGTTCCTGTTCGGCATCTTCGCCATCTGGCTGTTCTTCGCCGTGTTGAACTGGGCGCCCGCACCTCTGGGGAGGATCGAGTTCGGGGTCTCGCCGCCGGAGGCCATCACCGGTCTCTACATCGTCGACAGCATCCTGACCCGCAACACCGAAGCGCTGGTCTCGTCGCTCCGCATGATCGCGTTGCCCGCCATCAGTCTGGGGGTCATCCTTTCCGGCGGCTTCCAACGGTTCACCCGGGCGACGATGGTCGAGTCCCTCAGTTCGGATACGGTGCTCTCGTCGCGGGGCCACGGGTTGCCCAACCGGCTCGTCTTCTACAAGTACGCGCTGAAGCAAGCCTTGCTCGTGGTCGTACCGGTTTTCGGCATCGTGGTGGCCTACGCCATCGGTGGTCTGGTGGCCATAGAGAGGATCTTCTCGTGGCCGGGGGTGGGTCGGTACGCGCTGGAGGCGGCCAGCAAAGCGGATCTGAACGCCGTCCAGGGCTTCGTGCTCTTCTCGGTGGTTCTCTACGTCGCCCTGAACCTCTTCGTCGACATAGTCCAGGCGATCATCGACCCGAGGATCGAGTACCGATGACAACCATGGGCGCCACGCAGGAAGGGACCCGGTTGACCGTCCGGTTGAAACGGATGTGGCGGTACCCGTCGCTGGTCGTCGGGCTCGTCATGTTCTCCCCGATCCTGCTGGGCTCGATCATCGTGCCCTTCATCAGCCCCCACGGTGCGACCGAGTCGGTGGCGGGCCGCCAACTGCTTCCGCCCAGTTCCGAGCACCTCTTCGGCACCGACCTGTTCGGCATGGACATCATGACCCGCATCTTCGCCGGCGGGCGCTACGACCTGGGCGTGGCGATGGTCGCCGCGGTGATCGGCATGAGCTTTGGGGTGATCATCGGTGGCTTCACCGGATACATCGGAGGGCGATTCGACGAATTGGTCAGCCGGGTGATCGAAGCCCTCCAGTCGTTCCCCCCCTTCATCATCGCACTGGCGGTCGTGTCGGTGCTGGGCAATTCATTGGTGGTCCTGACCGGGGTCATCGCCCTCATACAGCTCACCTACTACGTGCGGACCATGCGGGCCCAGGCCTTCTCCATCCGCGAACGGGCCTTCGTGGAGAGCGCCCGGGCCATCGGACTGCGTACTCCCGCCATCGTGTTCCGCCACATCATTCCCAACGGGGTCCGACCGTTGATTATCCAGCTGATGATCAACGTGGGGGGCGCCATCCTGATCATCTCGCTGCTCGGGTTCCTCGGGCTCGGTGCCCAGGTGCCTACCCCCGAGTGGGGCTCGATGATCTCGATCGGCCTCGAGACGGCCATCACGGGTGAGTGGTGGGTGTGGGTCTTCCCCGGCTCGGCGATCATCCTCACGGTCATGTCGCTCAACCTGATAGGCGACGGTCTGCGCGACGTGCTAGATCCCCGGCAGGGCGGCTAGCGCGATGCTGCTTCTCTCGATCCGGGATCTCGACATCGAACTGCGGCACCAGGAGCGTTTCGGTTACGCCGTGCAGGGCCTGACTCTCGATATCGAGGCCGGCGAGATCGTGGGGCTGGTCGGCGAGTCGGGTTCGGGCAAGAGCCTGACGGCCCGGGCGGTGATGGGGCTGCTACCGAGTGCGGCGTCAGCCGCCAGGGGCCAGATCATCTTTGACGGGGTGGACCTGCTGACCCTCGACGAGGACGGGATGGAACAGGTGCGCGGTCGTCGGATCGGCATCATGTTCCAGAACCCTCGGGAGAGCCTCAACCCGGTCTTCACGATCGGGGATCAGCTACGGACCATCTACCGGAAGATCCGTGGTCGCGACCGGCGCCAGGCTCGTGAGGAAGCGCGCCGGATGTTGCTGTCGCTGGGCCTGCGCGAGGTGGATCGTGTTCTGGCCAGCTACCCCCACCAGCTCAGCGGTGGCATGGCCCAGCGGGCCCTCCTGGCATTGACGTTGGCGTGCGACCCGGAACTGTTGATCGCCGACGAGCCGGCCACCGGCCTCGACGCCGCCACCCAGACCCGCCTGTTCGTCGAGATCGGCCGGATCATCAAGGAGACCGGCAGGACCGCCGTCGTGATCACCCACGACATCAGCCTGGTCAGCGGCATCTGCGACTCGGTGGCGGTGATGTACAGCGGCCAGGTGGTCGAGCGGGGGACGGTCACCGATATTGGCCGACAGCCACTCCATCCGTATTCGAACGGCCTGCTGAAGGCGGCCGACTTCGCCGACGAGGGGGGGCGGACCAGCTTCATTCCCGGGGCTCCCCCGGACCCGTTCATGCCACCCGGCGGGTGTCCATTCCATCCCCGCTGCCCTCAGGCGTTCGAGCCCTGCCCCGACGTGGTACCCGTGGCGACCTCGACCGATGGTCGCCAAGTGAGATGCCATCTGTATGACTGACCTGCTCGAGGTCCAGGGCCTGACCAAGGTCTTCGCCGGGGCGGGTACGTTCTGGTCGCGCCGCGCCCCGACGATCGCGGTCGAGGATGTGTCGATACACCTCGACAAGGGGGAGACCCTGGCCGTGGTGGGTGAGTCCGGCAGCGGGAAGACGACGTTGGGTCGTTGCATCCTGCGCCTCGTCGAGCCCACCGAGGGTGTGATCGTCTTCGAGGGGACCGAGATTCTCCCTCTGAGCAGCAAGGCACTGAAGGGCTTCCGGCGCAAGGCGCAGATGGTGTTCCAGAACCCGCAGGGTTCGCTGGACCCCCGGATGCGGGTGGCTTCCATCGTCGCCCAGCCGATCAAGCACCACGAGGGCCTCTCCGGTTCGGAGTTGGAACGCCGGGTTCTCGAGGCGCTCCGAGCAGTGGGTTTGGGCGAGTCCGATCTGCCCAAGTATCCGCATGAGATGAGCGGCGGTCAGCAGCAGCGGGTGGCCATCGCACGGGCCATCGGCACCCGACCGGACCTGCTCGTACTCGACGAGCCGACTTCGGCGCTGGACGCCTCCATCCAGGGCCAGATCATTGCTCTGCTCGACGAACTCAGGGACGCGTACGAGATGAGCTACCTGTTCATCTCCCACGACCTGCGCCTGGTGCGGGCCCACTCCGACCGGACCGCCGTCATGTACAAGGGGAGGCTGATGGAGCTGGGGGCCACGGCCGACGTGTTCGCCAACCCGAGACACCCCTACATGCGGCTACTGGAAGAGTTGATCCCCACCGTGCCGGCCAATCCCATCGCCCCCGCCGCCGCAAGCTTCCTGATGGACGACACCTCAGACCGGCCCGATGTCGGCTGCGTGTTCAGGAACCGCTGCCCGGCCGCAACCAGCGAATGCGAATCGCCCCAGGAGCTGATCACGGCGGGGGGGGGCCGGCGGGCGCCGACCCCCGGGCCGCATGCTGGCGTCACACCGACCCCGCCTTCGACCACGAATGGGAACGCCTCATAGCGGAAGCGCTGAAAGGTCTCTGATCGGCGGTAGGTCAGTGGTTGTGCACCAAGAGTTCGGGCACCGAGTTCATGATCCGGACAGGAGCTTCACATAGATGTGGATAGGCCCGTCCGCCGTCTTCGTTTCTCTCCTGGTTTCCAACAGGTCAGGGCGGGACTCGATGAGCAACGACAGCTTATCATGGCCGAAGTCACTGGTATCGAAGGCGGGATCCAGCAGCCTTATGTAGTTTCCTACGTCTGCGAGGTAGGCCCAACCGTCGTTTCGCATCGCCATCCTCGTCGCCCTCGTTACCGTTTGGATCCAGTCTCTGGAGGAAGTGTTCCGTGGTGGAAGGGTCATGTCAGGCGACGTCACGAGAGCGACTGTTCGCTTCATGAGTTTCTGAAGGGCCACAGCCAGTGATTGATCGAGCCACTCGTATAGCTCCGCTGCTCGATCCTCCACCTCTTCGTCGTGAGAAAAGGTGAAGGCATCCCACGACGTCGGGATGAAAGCGTCCATTCGGGTTGAGGGTCCCTCATCCACTATGCGGATTTCCCCGAACGAAGTGATGGCCATGACCCCGGTACGGAGGCTTCCTACGTGATGCATCGAGGCCACGAACCGTAATTGCAGTCCGTTCACCGCGATCCCCAACATGGTCCACCATCTGTCGGCCCACAAGACGGCGAAGTGCTCTGCCCGTTTCGCCGATTCGATGATCTGATCATCGAACCACATCGAAGGAGAGCGCTCGCCAGTCCGGCGTGGCGGTTCCTCCGGTGTAGCCTCATCTTTCCATATCCGTATGCTTAGTCCTTCCTGGGCGAAATCTTCCTTCAGGTCGCGACGGGCATTGTCGAACCAGGCGCCGATACTGCCGTGGAGTTGGGAAGCTCGGATGCGAACCGCCAGCTGCTTACTTTCGGCCTCTTCCCGCCGCTTCTGTTCGAAGGATCGTGCAAAGGCGCGCGCGATGTCCCGAGCTGTCTGTGGAATGGGGGCGGGAATCGGTACTACCAACTCGCGCCGGATCGACCTCATGGCCAGCTTGGCAAAGAGCTGGCCCAGCGGGGCTAGGCTACCTGCGTTTGCCAGGTCCAGACATTCGAGATATTTGCTTCGGTTATCCCGGTCAACCACGAGGGGTGGGTACAGATTCTGCTCGAGTGAAAGGAGGGTCAGAGCTCTTGCTACGCGCCCGTTACCATCCTGGAATGGGTGGATCTGTACGAATCGGTGATGCAGCCATGCCGCCGAGACCACTGCGTGCACGTCGTCCATCTCGTTGTACCATTCGACGAGGCTTTCGATCTCGCCGTCCACTTGTTCCGGTGGAGCAAACTCCCGGAGCGATCCGTCAGCGAGCCTCACGTTGTTCGGCAAAGTCTTGAAGCTGCCGTGGCTCAACTCTGCTCGCACGCGACGCCCCAGAGCGTCGGTAGCCTCGTAGTCGATCTGAGCGCGGGTTATCAGGGCGTGTAGCTCCTTGATGAAGGACGTGGTCAAGGGCTGATAGTCCCTCACGTATTCCGTCACGAGTTCCAACCCGTCGAACTGGGCTTCGAGCATGGCCAGAACTCGAGGGGACACGTCTCCGCCGGCGCGGGCAACCGCCTCCATTGTCAGACCATCGGCTACCAACTGTTCGGTGACACCCCAGTCGATCTCATACAAGCGCTCGATAATTCCGGTCTCTATGGCGTGCTTGCGCAAAGTTCGACGCCGCAGCGTGTAGCGATCAGCCTCGTCCAGGGAAGCAGTGAACTGTATCCACGAACGGTGCAGGGCGTCCACAGCGGCGAGGTCACCTCGGAGCACCTCCTCTACAGCCCGGTCAAGTTGCGTGATCGGACTCCACTTCTCAATGCGCGTCATGAGGCTCACTCTACTGCCGTAGCCGTCCGTTATCGGACAGCGAGGTTACCGACTCTGCGCGAGGCTGGTCCAGCCAGCCTCCGGAGACAGCTTCTATCTGGGGGGAGTCCAGCGCCCTGTGTCTTCGAAGGCGATTCCAGGCGGCCATCCAAGCAGTTTGCACCTTGGGGCGGATCGGCGAGCCGACTCGGGGCATCGCCGGTGTCGTCGACATCACACCTCTGCTGCAAGCGTCAGCAAACCGGCGCCGCTCGCACCCTGGCACGGATGGCGGATGCCTCCTTCCCGCTCATCGAACCGGTCAACGCGTCGGCGACTGGTCACCGGATCCGCTATCGCCTCTCGAAAGCCGCCTACGCCGAGCTCGGGTCCGCGGTCGAGCATCGACGCAACACCGGTCGTGAGATCGAGAGATCGGTGGTGGAGCATGTCCGCGAGCACGGTCGGATCACCAACCGGGTCGTCCGTAACCTGTTCGGAGTCGGCACACCACGGGCGTCGGTGATCCTCCGGAATCTGGTCGAACGATAGGTGCTCGAGCGGACCAGCGACTCGGCTCGGGGGCCCGCCGTCGAATACGGACCCGGGCGGCTCATGGCCGACTGATGACGGTTTTCCGCGTGTGAGTATCTGGGCGAACACGGGGTTTTCGGCGGGGTTTTCAGAGTTTTAGTCTGGCGTGAGATGTGTGGAGGGCCAAAACTAGTCTTGTATTCGATGAAACTCTTGGCGTTGATGCAGGGTTTGGTTCTCGGGCGCGGTGTTGGGAGTTTTAGTCCTACGCAGGAAGTGTGGAAACCGAATGCTGGTGTCTATACGACGACATGACTTTAGGGTGGAAACCACGGCATCGTATGAGTTGATGCCGGGATGAAGGATCAGCCACCGAGCGTGAGGTGCACAAACTTTCGAAGAGCCACTGCGAGTGACTGATCGAGCCAGTTGTCCAGGTCCCCGACGCGATCGTCGATATTCTCATGATGGGAGAACGTGAAGGGTTCCCACGAGGTCTCGACGAAGACGTCGTCGGGTCCCGAGAATTCCTGGCCGCGGATCCGGATTCTCCCGAACGACGTAATGGCCATCACCCCGGTGTAGGGGCTGGCCACATGGTGGATCGAAGTCACGAACCGGAGGTCCACTCCGTTCACCGACATTCCCAGCTTCGACCACCACGCACGGGGTTTGAAACAGGCGTAGTGCTCGGCCGTCTTGGCCGTCCTGATGATCTCGCGCCGCCACCACCTATCCCGACGGTCGAAGTGCATTGGCCGGTCCGTCCACACACGGGCTTCCTGTCCCGCTTCGGCGAACTCCTGGTCGATGTCGACGCGGGCCGCTCGTAGCCAGTCCCATATGTGGTCGTGAAGGCGGTCGGCGCGCATTCGGGCCTTGGCTCCTGTCTCCTTCGCCTGGTCGATCAGATCGAGTTGCTCGGGATCCGCCACCTCGTTGAGTAGCCACTCCTCCTCCAGGGCCATACCCGCGAAGCTGTCGAGAATCGACTCGTCGAACTCACGACGGATCGACCGCAGGGCCAACTCGGCGAACAGCCTGGCGAGCGGTACCAGGTCTCCGTTGTTGGCCTCGTCCAAGGCCAAGAGATAGACATCCCGGCAGTTCCGATCGACCACGATCGGTGGGTATTGTGCCCTTTCGAGAGGGAGGGCGGCTAACGCTCTCCCCACCCGGCCGTTGCCGTCCTGGAAGGGATGGATCTGCGCGAACCGGTGGTGCAACCACGCCGCCACGACAACCGGATGCACGTCGCTCGTCGTCTCGTACAGATTGATCAGGCGCCGGATCTCCCCGTCCACCTGCGCGGGCGGAGCAAAACTCAGTATGGTCCCGTCGGCGCGTCTCGCCCGGTTAGGAAACCTCTTGAAACTCCCGTGGTCCATCATGACTTGGGCGAAACGGCCCGTCGGGTCCGTGAGGAAGCAGAAGGGTTGAGCCCGGGTGATCAGGGCATGGAGTTCCCGGATGAAGGAGGAGGTCAGGGGACGACCCGCTCGGGCCAACTCGAAGACCATCTCGAACCCTTCCTTGTGGGCTCTCAGCATCCGCAGGACCCCTGGAGGGACCTCCTCGTCGGCTGTGTCCGCCCCTCTGGTGATTCCCTTGATCACCATAACGTCGGTGGTGGGCCGGTCCAGGTCGTACAGTCCCTCGATGATGCCGGTTTCGATGGCGTGCTTCCGGTAGGTCCGATGCAACGGGTATGTGTTTTCGACCCGACCGAACTCGGTCCGATGCTCCTGCCACGAACGGTGCACGGCGTCCAGCGTGGCCAGGTCGCGTCCCAACACCGTCTCCACCGCCCGGTCGAGCGGCTCGATCGGACGCCAGCCCCTACCGCCCATCGCTACCTCGAGGTTGGGTGTGTCCTACCCGCAGGCCCGTCGATGCGGCGTCCAACCAACCGCCTGCCCGATCCGCACACCAGCCACCAGCCACTATTCCGGCTTGGTCCAGCCGAACTCCCTCACGTAGCCGCTGGAACCCGCTCCGATCCGGGCGTCGTCCAGCCGTCCGGCCTCCTCGAGAGCTATCTGGATCGGTACCGGGGTTCCCAACCTGGTGCTGCCGGCTTCGACCATCTCGATGGCGTCGGCCAGGGTGAGGATGTCGGGCGAGGCTGCCTTGACCTCCACGTGGTCGGGCAGAGCGGCCCGCATCGCCTTCACCTGCGCCACAGTTCCGCCCCCGTACACCGACAGGCCGGTGGAGGTCTTGCCGAAGTCTGCGCCCGACTCGGTCACCACCCGGCAGGCGTCCTCGAGCTTCCCTGGGATCTGCTCCATCTCCGGGGACTCGATGATCGCCTTGGTGATGACCGCCGGGTTCTCGGATTTCGCCGCCTCGACCACGGCCGCTGCGTCGCGGATGGCGGCGTCGAGGTCGCCGTAGAGGATCGCCGACCATGCAGCCAGGAAGTCGATCTCGGTCGCTCCCGCCGCCACGCAGTCCTTGGTGGCGGTCACTTTGGCGGCGGTACCTTCCAGCCCGATAGGCATGCTGACTATTCCTGAGGTGGCTACCCGGTCACCCATCCGTCTCGCCACCCGCTCGACCCACCACGGGTAGACGCAGAAGGCAGCCACGCCCAGTTCCACGCACTCGTCTGCCATCCGGTCGAGCGTGTCAGGCCCGGCCCTCGGATCGATGCACACCTGGTCCAGCATCTCAGTGATTCGTCTGGTCACCGTATCCTCCCCTCGCCATTCCTACGGGAAACTACCCGATCCTCCAAGACCACGTAGAAAAGATACCGACTACAACCATCTGACTTCTGACATCTGGACATCTGACACCTGACATCTGACACCAACGACAACCGAGAGCGACAACCCGGCAAACGGATTGGGCAAGTACTAGACCTTGCTCTTCGGGCGGGGTAGCGGTGGTCGCTTGGATACCACCTTGGGAGGGGGCGGCGCGTTCCGAGGGTGCTGACCAATGACGATTGCTGGGGCCTGCCGTCCGCCGACCAGGGATTATGTCGGCGGTTGGCATGCCGCTGGTGGATTGCTCAGTACCCTCCTAGGCTCCTTCCCGCTCTGGTTGATCACCTGGTAGGGCCTTCTGGTTCGTTTGCCGTGGTTGTTGTTGGTCATCGTCCAATACTAGCAATAAGTGACTTCAACGGCTATTGAAGGTTGGCATAGTTGTGGGCTCTCCCGGCCGACAACCTTTCGTGCGGGGAGTATTCCTCCCGGCCAGTCCACCGGCTCCTAGACTCGAAGCCGATGGCTCAGGTGATGACGGTCAGGGGTCCGGTGGAAGGCTCGCAACTCGGAGTGACGCTCTCCCACGAGCACGTCCTGATCTCGATGGCCTACGCCTTCCCGGTTACCAACTCCGAGGCCACCCGGCCGATCACGATGGACCAGTTGGGCGTGTTACGCAACGACATGATGCGCAACGTGAATACGATCACCATCGACGAGTCCTGTGATCCCGTGGGCGAACTGATCAAGGCCCGCGACGCCGGGGTGGACACCATCGTGGACCAGACGCCCCCCGAGTTGAGCCGCAATCCGGCCGGCCTCGCCCGTATCTCCGGGGCGACCGGGGTCAACATCATCTGCGGGACCGGTCACTACCTGCGGCTCCAGCAACGACCTGAGACCCGCCGGTTCATAGACGAGTCCCCGCCGGAGGCTATCGCCGAGCCGATGACCAGGGACCTGACGGAGGGCATCGGAGACACCGGTATCAGGGCCGGGGTGATCGGCGAGATCGGCCTGTTCTCTCCTGTACACCCGGGTGAACTCAAGACCTTGGAGGCGGCGGTGCTCGCCCATCGGACTACCGGTGCTCCGCTATTCGTGCACCTGATGGAGGTGCCGATCTCAGAGTACGCCTTGGAGGTGCTGGACCGCGTGGAGCCGGACTGGGGGCGGGTGGTGTTCTGCCATATGGACTTCGACATCCGGGATCTCACCTGGCACCGGCGGGCCCTGGAGCGTGGCATCAACGTCGAGTTCGACTTCTTCGGATCCACCTGGTGGCCCCACGAGTGGTACTTGCATTTCCCGACCGACCCGCAGCGGCTGACCGCCCTGAGCAGGCTGGCCGACGAGGGTTATGCCGGGCAGCTGCTGGTCAGCCACGACGTGTGTACCCGCCTGCAGTTGACGGCCTACGGGGGTTTCGGCTACGGCTACCTGCGCTCGGTTGTTCCCGGAATGATCGATGCTCTGGGCTTGGACCCCTCGCTACTGGACCAGTTCATGGTCGAGAACACCCGCCGGGTACTAACCGGGTAGGGAGCGACAGCCACACGACTTCTCCTGATGACCACAGATTCACATGTGTCAACCGTGCCGAGCGGTTCGTTCCCGGATGTCGCACGGACGTTCTTGGCTCACCCTCAGAACAACTGATCCAGGCGAAAGAAGTCGTAACGGCGCCTCGGCGGTTCATGAGGATTGAGACTGCTACGGCTCGGTCGGTAAGGCCAGACGTTGGTCAACGGACCGCGCAGGATGGACCGGCCGGAGTAGCTTGCGTCGCCGTCGCGTAACTGGGTGTATGTGGATGACTACGGAGCGGGGCGCGAGCTTGAATGCAAAGTCGAGAAAACATTGGTTCGGCGAAGAATCAACCAATCGGTGCTCATCGACACACACGCGGATTTCGGGTGAGTGCCGCGACCCGGTAGCGAGACCGGCCGGCGCTACATACAGGAGTTCTGACCCGAATTTGGCGGGTGTTTCGCGTTGTGCCTGGTCAGATGGGGTTTGGGTGTGACGTGTTTCCACTACATTGCCGGTGTGGGGGGCTGGTGGGGGTTAGGTGATGGTGGCTTTGTTCCAGGTGCGGGTGTCTGTTCCGATGGCGGTGAGGGTGCGGGCTTGTAGGGGGCTGCGCCGGGTGGTGAGTGTGATTCGGCGGCTGTTGACGCTGAGTTGGTGGCGGCGGATACGGTTGAGGTCTCGCAGGGCTCGAGCGGCGGTGAGGTGTTGGTCGCCGATGTCGGGGTCGCGGATGTCGGCTTGGGCGAGGGCGTGGTTGATGAGCGTTTCGACTACGGCGGCGTAGACGCAGACAGCGACATGGCCTCGGACTCGTTGTTCGGTCCAGTGCCGGACGGGGCGGAGCCGTAGGTGGTCTCCGACGACCCGGAAGCGGGCTTCGACTGCTGCGAGTTGGCGGTAGTAGCCGACGACTTGAGCTGTGTTGGCTTGGGTGGGTGTGAGGCTGGTGGCTAGCACGTAGCGGCCGGCGAGGAGTTCTTCGTATGTGTGGGCGTCTTCGTTGTAGTGGTAGAGGATGTGGCCTTCTCCGATTTCTGTGTCGAATAGCCGGCCGGCGCCGCCGGAGGCGAGGATACGTTGGGCGGCTGCCCCTATTTTGGCGGGGTCTTTGACCCGGCCTGCGCGGACGCGGTTCTCCAACGCGCGGAGTTTGGCTTCGGTGGCGGCGACGATTTCGGCTGTGCGGGCTGTGTCACGACGGGCGCGGGCGTCGGATTCGACGACAACCGTGCGGGTGCCGTCGTCGAGGGTGATATCGGCGGCGCGGCAGCTGTGCTGGGCGATGTCGACCCAGGCGGTGTCTTCGTTGATGGCTTGGAGGGCTTCGGCGCTGATGCGGTCGCGGCGCAGTCGTGTGGCTAATAGGTGGTCGAACCCGGCTTCGGTGACCGCTTCGACGTTGGCTGCCGAGATCGGGCCCCGGTCGGCGACCACACAGATACGACCAACCGCGAACCGCTCCGCCAAGTCGGCGAGAACGGCGGGCAGGGTGGTGGCGTCGTTGGTGTTCCCCGAGAACACGTGATGCGCTACAGGGATCCCGTCTGAGGTGCATAACAGGCCGATCACTATCTGGGGCCGATCGGAGCGGTGGTCCCGCGAGTACCCGAACGCCCGGGAAGGGAAACGCCCCGAGGGCCGGGTCGAACCCTCAAAATATGTGGAAGTCAGGTCGTAGCAGACCAGCCGAAGGTCCAGGTTCGCCAAGTCGCACAACCGCGTATACAGATATGTTTCGGTCTCGTCTTTGGTAGCGGCGACCGCGTCCAAAGCCCGGTAGTACTGATCGGGTGACGGAGCCGACCAGCCGTCGGGCATGACCACATCGGAAGCCGTCCACTCCACGAGCCGTCGCTTCGAGCATGGCGCCACCAGTCGGTTGGCCACCATAGCGAACACCGCATGCTCCAGAGCCTTCGCGCCCCGCGCGGCACCGACCTCAGCGAACCACCCGTCAAGGCCCAGACGCTGCCACACCGCCCACACCGCTGCTACCGCCCCCACCCCGGGTGCCCCTTCGGCTTCCAGTGCGCCGACGTCGACACGTTCGCGTCGTAGGTGACGCTCCAGCGCGGCGACGATGCGTTCCAGCTGGCCGGACTCGCGTAAAGCGGTCACCTCTCCGAGGCGCAGCAGGGTGCGGTGCCCGACTTTCGAGCCGTTGCGGACGGACTCCACCAAAGACAGGTACTCGTACACCTTGTCGCCCCTGCGACGGCGGGTCGTTTTCACGAACATGCCCAGCATGATACCACTGCATCGCAGGGCATCCAACGACATGTCGCCCCTACACTTTCTCACCAAAACGGCAGCTTACACTAAGAAACCCCAGGTCAGCGGCCTTTCCCCATCACCAAACCCCCACAACCCGCCAAACTCGGGTCTGAGGTAGCCTCGAACCACGGCGATCCCAACCGATTGGCGCCTGACCGAGGCACGGATGTCGGCACAGGGAGAGGCGACTCATCCCCTGCGTGACCACACACTCAACTGGCCCATCCCACAAACTGCCGAGTATCTGAAGAGCTACAACACGGTTGCGGTTCCTACGTTTGGAGACCGTCATCGTCGTCGTTGTTGTGTATTCCTGAGATGGCCGCTCCCTCGGCGGCGTGCCGGAAGCAATCGTTGATGCCGACTGCCGTTGCTAGGCGAATCCCCGGGCGGTCGACACCTCGGCGATGGATTCGGACAGGCCGTCGAGCATGATGTCGATCTCGGACTCGGTGATGACGAACGGCGGGGATATCTGCAGGACCCCGTAGGCGCCTCGCAGGCCGATGGTGATGATTCCCCTGTTCAGGGCGGCGCGGACTACGGCGTCAAGAAGCCCCGAATCCTCCTGCAGTGCGTCCTCGGACAGGACTACCGCAGCAAGCAGGCCGGCGGACCGTGTTCCGTCCACCACCGGGTGGGAGACGAGCCTGCCGACCCCGTCAGCCAGGACCGGTTCGAGGTCCGCGACTCGCGATGCGAGGTCCTCCCTCTCGATGATGGCCAGGTTGGCCAGCGCGGCCGCGCAGGAAGCGGCATGGCCTGAATAGGTGTAACCGTGGCGGAAGGCGGCTTCGCCCTTCCAGAACGGTTCGCGTATGCGGGGAGCGATGAGGATCCCGCCCAGCGGGGCGTAACCGGACGTGACCCCTTTGGCGAAGGCGATCACGTCGGGTGTGAAGCCGTAGTGCTGGCATCCGAAGTCCCGGCCGACCCTTCCGAACCCGGTGATCACCTCGTCGGCGAGCAACAGCACGTCGTGAGTCCGGCAAAGGCGTTCGATCTCCGGCCAGTAACCCTCCGCGGGCGGGACGACGCCACCCGACCCGATCACCGGCTCTCCGACGAAGGCGGCTATCCGGTCGGCCTCCCGTTCGAACAGGTCGGCAACTGCTCCGGTGTCGTGGGTGGGTACATGCACGACGTGCGGAACCAGCGGCCCTCCGTACCCCTCGCTGTTGGAGGGGAGGCCCCCGAGTTCGGTGCCCCAGGCGTTCATACCGTGGTAGCTCAACTCGCGGGCCACGATGGTCCGCTTCTCCGGCCTGCCCACCGCGTTCCAGTACCGGCGGATCAGCTTGGCGCCGGTCTCGATCGCGTCGCTACCTCCGGTGGTCATGAACACGACCGCGTCGTCGATCGGGGCCATGTCCGTCAATCGGTCGGCCAACTCCACGGTGGGAGGAGTGGTGGTGAAGCCCATGGTCGAGTAGGCCGCCAACTGCGCCATCTGCTTGGCCACAGCGTCGGCTATCTCCTGGCGTCCGTGACCCACATTGCAATACCAGAGCGCAGCTGTGGCGTCGAGGTACCGGCGTCCCTCCGTGTCGTAGATCCATACCCCTTCGCCCCGGTTCATCACGATCTCGTTGCCGGGCACCAGGCTCATATCCGCGTACCCGTGCCAGAAGCTGGTCATGTCCCCTCCATGGTGAGAAGCCGTTTCATATTCTCGACGAGAATCCTGTCGAGGGCGGTATCGGTGATACCCGTCCTCCGCATCCGGGGAACGATCGTGTCGAGGATGTGCCCGAACCCGTGCCCCCCGTAGGCGCGCAGCTGGAACTTCATGCACATGTCGGTCGAGATGAGGACTTGGTCGGCCCAGCCCCTCTCGACCAGCCCGGCCACCGTTTCGATCCGTTCCCGGTCCGATGGAAAATCCCAACCGCCGTAGGCATCGGTCGTCATCTCGAGGCCGAAGCAGTCCAACTCCAGGGTGATCCCCCTCTCCAGCATGCGGTCCTCGTACTCAGGATCGCGACCGCTCAGGTCCTGATGGCTGAAGATCACCCGGCTCAGGTCGGCGCCCGTCTCGGCGAGAACCTCCGCCGCCCGATAACAGATGTTCTGCCTGCCCATCCCGAACGGCACATGCACGTTGAGAGCCGCGCCGGTCGCCCGCTGCGCCAACCCTGCACCTCGTAGGGACTTCTCCTCGGCCGGGGTGCCGTTCTGGAACCCGATCTCGCCGATGATTCCCGCCCGGATGCCGGAGTCGCCGAAGCCCTCTGTGACATGGGTGACAATCTCGCCGGCGATGTGCTCCTCTGAGAGCTCCGCCATCGACGGCGGGTGACTCTCGTCGATGTAGTAGCCGGCACCCAGAACAACATTGAGCCCGCTCTCCGTGGCTATCCGGCACACGGTCTCCGGCCGAGGGTCGAGACCACGGCTGGTGAGATCGACCAGCGTGCGCCCGCCTTCGGCCCTGAAGGGGCGGAGTTCTTCCACTATCAAGACCGGGTCGTCCAGCAGGAGGTTGTCCCAGTTGGTGTTGCAGTTGGCGACGATCCTCCAGCGGTTGTCGACGGTGAAGGTCTGGGCTGCCCACTCCTCGGCCTCCGGGTCGGAAGTTTCCTCCATGTAGAGGGTCAGATCGCAGATCAGGTGCTCGTGGGGAAGGGTGATCCCGGCCTCCGCGGGCGGGATCGGCCCGAGCACGGTCTGGATGGCAGGCATCGTCGCGGTCAGCGGCCCGTCAAGCGGCCTTGCGGACGCTGATCGGCAGGCGCCAGAGTCCGTGCAGCTCGCCTCGGGGAAGGATCATCGGTCCCACGTCGCCCCCGGTCGTCACCTCCCAATGGGGAAGGGCGACCAAGGCTTCCTCCAGAGCGACCCTTATCTCGAGACGGGCGAGCATGGCGCCGAGGCACAGGTGCCGGCCCGTCCCGAAGGACAGGTGTCTGGGTTTGCGCCCCAGCCGGAAGCGCAGAGGATCGGTGTACGTGCCGGAGTCGACGTTGCCGCCCGCGTAGCACATCGCGACTGCCGATCCCCTCGGGATGACGCAGCCGCCCATCTCGACATCGGTCATGGTCTGCCGTCCCAGGAGCGTGACCGGGGCGCGCAGGCGGAGCAACTCCTCGACGGCGAGGGGCATGTTCACCGACGGGCTGCGCAGCAGATCCTGATCGTCCGGATGGGTGCCCAGATGGTGCATGCTGTTGGCTATACCGTTGACGGTGGTCTCCACCCCGGCCAGGTAGGCGAGCGACCCGAAACCGAGGACCTCCTCGTCGTTGAGCTTCCGGCCGTTCACTCGGCTGGCGGCCAGGAACGAGAAGTAGCTGGACTCTCCGCCCCGGTTCCCGGACATCCGGTCGTGGACATACTCCATCAGCCCGTAGCGGGACTGGTCGGCCGCGTCCTGGCCGGCGGCCCGACCGATGAACGTCCCCTCCGCGTACTCCATGAACCGTTCGGAGTCGCCCACCGGGACCGCTAGGAACCGGGCCAGCGCCTTCATCACGTAGGGAAGGGCGAAGTCCTGGACGGCGTCTCCGCCACCCGCCTCGGCCAGCTTCGCAAGTAGCTGCCGGGCGTCGTCACGCAGGTCCGGCTCGAGCGGCGCCACATGGTCCCGCCCGAACCATGGGGCCACCAGAGCCCGGTACTTGGTGTGCTCGGGCGGGTCGCTCCCTACCGGAAGCTCGACGATGGCCGCCTCGGGCGGCCACTGCGCATGGATCCGGGACGGCGCGAGCCCGGCCGACGAGAAACTCTGCCAATCGAGCAGGGCGGCCCGGACATCCGCGTAGCGGGTAAGGAGCCAGTAGCCGCCCTTGGCACTTGTCTGGAGGACCGGCTGCTCCTGATGGATACGCCTGAACACCTCGTGGGGGTTCAGGTAGAACGAAGGGTGATCGTGATCGAGGATGGAGAGGTCCATAAAGCAGCATACCCAGAGAGGCTGTCCGGGGTGTTAGCCGTTGCGGGTCTTGTTCGTGTTGGCTATTGTCCCCGGTCTGTTGGGCCATGGAGGATGCTCTCGCGGGCGGTTGGCTAACGAGTGCTACCGGTTCTAGTCCTAAGAACCAGCAGCTCCTCGTTGGCTACCGATAATCAATTCTGTACAACGCGTGATCGAGCACTTCCGGCCCGCGACCATATGGGAGGCCGCCTACGATTGATAGGCTTGGTCGGTCCCGACCGATCTGGAGCAGGCAGCCACCCGCTCGCTGTGCTGAGCATTGTTGAGGCTGCGATCGGATGGCCGCTTGCCGGTCACCCCCAGTTGTGGCGACCAATCACCCGTGCCTACTGCGGGAGCGGATTCCTTCGTTGGCGTCAATCGCTGACCAGGATTCGCCTGGGATTCTCCACGGTCATGTTCCCGATCTGGCGCTCGGTGACACCGCGTTCCCGGAGCATGGGGACGGCGTGCTGGAGAACGAACGAGTATCCGTCCCCACCGTAGGACTTCCAGCGGATCTTGATGCCGACATCGTGCGACATCACCAGCTGGCCGTCGTAGCCCTCCCGGCACAGGGTGGCGATGGCGTCGACCCGCTCGATGTCGGTGGGCATGGCGAAGCCCGCCATGAACGCCGACTCGTTGATGCCCTCGGCGCCGAACAGGTCATAGGAAAGCGTGATACCCCTTGCCAGCAGGCGCCGGTGGTAGTCGAGGTCGTGCAGCGTCATGTCGCAGTGGCTCAGGTAGAAGCGGTCGAGGTCCGCTCCCTCCTGCTCGATGAGGTCTACGTACGCCTCGCCGACCTTCGCCAGCCCTCCCAGGTCCGGGTCGTGGATCGAGGGGTGGAAGGTGAAGCCGACGCCGGTGCGGATCTGTGCCCGGCAGGCAGCGCGCAAGACCTTCTCCTCCTCCGAGTGGTAGGGAACGGGTTCGGTGCATGCGCACTCCCCGATCGACCCGGCCCGTATTCCGGTGTCCTCGATCCCCTCCTCGAGTTCCCGGATCATGAAGACGGCGATGTCGTCGACGGTCATGCCGGCCAACCAGGACGGATGTACTGACTGCTTGTAGAACCCCGTGGTGGCGATGATGTTGACGCCGCTCTGGAGGGACACCCGTTGCAGCCCGCGTACATCCCGACCCAGACCCCAGGTCGTGTTCTCGACGACGGTGGTCCCGCCCCAGTCCCGGTAGTCGGCCAAGGCCTCGGCGACCCGGTCCTCGTCGTCGAGCATCAGGTTGGTCCGGTTCGGAACACCCTTCCGCAGCGCACCCAGTATCTCGATGGAGATGTCCGCGTCCCACAGTTCGGAAACGCTCGGATCACCATGCAATTCGTACAAAGCGACCTGGTTGCTGATCAGCACATGCTCGTGGAGCAGCACGGTGCCGAGGTCCTCAGGGGCGACCGGTCCCGTGACGGTCTGGACGGTCTTCACCGCCGGGACTTCCCGGCGCTAACGATCACCGGCCACTGGTAATCGAGAACTGCCGCAGGACGGACAGGATCCCCGCCCAGGTGGCTGCCACCAGGTCGATCGGCCGGTCCCGGTTGGCGGCTCGGGCCTTCGCCTCGATCTCCCCCCGGATACATGATGGGCCGTGAGTCGTCGCCGAGCCGAGTGTTCTCGATGTGGACGGTCATCGTCGCGGCCTCTCCAGTATGCCCAACGGCGTGAAGCGATGAGGATCGAGGACGATCATCATCGAGTCGTTGCTGAAGGAGTCGGTCGGGTCTCCCGGAATCCCGCCGCCCGACAGGACCCCGCCTAACAGGTCCACCATGAACGCCCGGGCATACCCCTTGTGTCCTTCCGCTTGACTCAACAGGAGGATGGCGCCCCCGTCGTAGAGGTCGGCGGCGTTCATGGTCGGGTCTCCGTTCGACTCAATGAGCCACCCGGGTGGGGTTTGGAGGCCGCGGCCCGGTACATCCGGACCTTGCCTTCCGCCACGACCGAGGTAGCCATGTCCATGACCTGCGGTCCGTCGAGGGTGGACGGGAAGGACATCGCGATCGGCGCGGAGCTGAGCTTCGGCTCCGCGCCGCCTAACGGCGGCTGGTTGATGCCGTGACCACGTTTACAGGTGAAGATGATCGACGCCATGTCGGACCGGGCCGCCTTCTCGGCAACAATCCGGGGACGGGCGCTCGGGATGACTTCGCCGCGGTCTATCGTATCGGCGTATTCACGCACCCGAATCATGCCGTGGGTGTGGTGCCCGATGACATTGTTGTCGACCAGGTGGCCGGCTACGACAAGGGTATCGGCCTCGGAGGCGCCCGCGATTCGTAGGGCGGATGGGCAGATGTCCTTGAGTTGCTTGCTCTGGGTCCTCCGCACCCTCCCGCATCCCTTCGATCCGGTCGTAGGACGTGGTGACGGCGTCCCCGGCTCCCCAAGTACTGTACTCCGCGTGAGTCCGAGACAACGGCTGGAGGCGAAGGATGGTCGCGTGCTCGTACGGCGGGGAGCGCCGAACCCTGCGGTGGTGGGCGCGGAACCCTCCCGTTTTGCTGATCGTTGACTCCGGCGCTTCGAGACCACCCCTACTGAGGTCGACTTCGCCAGTGGCTTGGCGCGGGAAGGACCGGTAACCAACACGCTGGTTCGTGAACGCACGGGTTTGGATCGGATGCGGGCTCTGGCCGGGCCGCGGTGAGAGCCAGCCTCGGGGTGGTATCCCGAGTGGACAGTCGGATGGGTGAGCGAGCGAAGGAGGAGTGAATGAGCGTCGAACGATTCAATCTGTCGGGACGGCGGGTCATCGTCACCGGTGGAGCACGAGGACTCGGGTTCGGTATGGGGATCGGCATGGCCCAAGCCGGCGCCGAGGTGTGGGCACTGGACATTCTCGAGGATCGCTTCGACGTGGCCAACGCAGAAGCCGGCGAGGCCGGAGTCACCATCGACTTCTTCGAATGCGACGTGAGGAGCCCGGAACAGGTGAGGGAGTTGGCTGCCCGGTGCGACGATGGTACGCCACTGGTGCTGCTCAACAACGCCGGTATCGGGGAGCGTACCCCGATGATGGATCTGCCCTACGAGGAGTGGTCGAAGGTCCTCGATGTCAACACCTACGGGCTTTTCGTCTGCGCCCGGGCGTTCGGTGCGGTGATGCTGAGCCAGGGTGGCGGGTCGATAGTCAACATCGCCTCCGTGTACGGCTTCCTCGGCCCCGATGCGCGCCTATACACTATCTATGACGGGGGCCCGTCATCGGTCGCTTACTGCGCCAGCAAGGGAGGGGTGCTGGGCATCACCCGCTCGCTGGCAGCAGGCTGGGCGGCACGCGGGGTTCGGGTCAACTCCATATCGCCGGGGATGTTCATCACCGACCAGACCAGCGACATAGTCGACGAGACGGGCAAGGCCGCCATCCTGGGAAGGACCCCGATGGCCCGGTTCGGTCGGCCCGACGACCTGATCGGTGCCGCGATCTTCCTGGCCTCGGACGCCTCATCGTTCGTCACGGGACACAACCTGGTCGTCGACGGCGGCTGGTCGATCTGGTAGGTCGGGTGTCATGTGTATCGATCCACGTGCAACCCGCGATCGAGGTAGTTGCTACGGTCGGCTCGACGACCACGGACCACGGACACCCCAGATAGTGGGAACATGAGAGTTGGCGTATGAACAGAGAGGGGATACGTAGCCTATTCCCGGTCCCGGCTGAGCGGGCCTATCTATTCAGAGGTGGTCTGGTGCCCCGTCGATACGCACACCGGAGGCTATTGCCCGGTTCGCCGACGAGATCACCTACGACCCGAATGATCGCTGCGACCGGCTCGACGAGGAGTACCGGCGCGTGCAGGACCTGTTCGCCCCGCTCATCGGGGCTGATGCCGACGAGGTATTCATCCCCGACTGCACCGGCGCCGGTTCCAGCCTGGCGATGAAAATAGTCGACGGGTTTCGCAGGTCGAACGTGGTATTCGACACACTTTGACATGACCTAGGTCCCAAAAAGAGGATATGAGGTGAACATGAGCAACGGAGTGGAGCGCAACCTGGTGGCCCCGCTGAGCGACGGCGAGACGCTGGCGGTCGACGTCTACCTACCGGAGCGACAGCCTTCCCCGGCTGTCGTGAGCTACTACCCGTATCACAAGGACGACGTGATCGGGGGGTTCTTCGAGTATGCCAACCGCTACTTCGCCCAGCAGGGTTACGCAGCGGTGCTGGCGGACTTCCGGGGACTTGGAAGCTCCAGCGGCTTGCCCGGCGAGGCCATGAACGCCCTGGAAGCCGACGACGGGGCCGAGTTGGTGGAGTGGATCGCCGCCCAGCCGTGGTGTGACGGTTCCGTGGGTATGTGGGGGCTCTCCTACGGCGGCATAGCCTCCTTGAAGACTGCCGCGGTCCGCCCGCCCCACTTGAAGGCGATCGTGCCGGTCATTGGATCCGCCGACATCTACCTGGACTGGGTCTATCCGGGAGGATGCCTCAATTGCCTGGGACTGATGGGATGGGGATCGTACATGGTGGCCATGCAGATGGTTCCTCCCATGTTCCAGGATCCCGAGGGCCGTTGGATGGAGGTGTGGTTGAACCGGCTCCACAACGCCCGGCCCTACATCCTGGATTGGCATGCACACCCCGAGCGCGACACCTTCTGGGATTCCAAGACCACCGCTGTGGAGGACATCGAGGTGCCCACCTTCCTGATGGGTGGCTGGCGGGACATCTTTCCCGAGGGCATGGTGTCCCCTTACAGCCGCCTGTCGGGGCCGCGTAAGCTGCTGATGGGACCGTGGTTGCACTGCGCACCCGATCAGTCCCCGTTCGAACCGGTCGACTACCTGGCGGAGATCACCCGCTGGTGGGACCGTTGGCTGCGCGACCTGCCCAACGGCGTCGAGGACGAATCCCCGGTGACTCTGTATGTACAGACGGGTGAGGGAGGCGAGGGCCGCTGGAAGAACGAAGATGCCTGGCCCGCACCATCTGCCCGGGACGCCACCCTGTTCCTCGACCCGGAAGGACTGTCGGCAGAGGTCTCCGCAGAAAACGGTAGCCGGGTCTACCGGGCCGATCCGACCCTCGGTTCCCACTCAGTCCTGTGGGATCCCATGGCATTGGGCCTGGGCAATCCTCAGAACCAGGCTCCCGAGGATGTGCTCTCCCTCGCCTATACATCCGAACCGCTTGACGAGGCGGTGGAAATCACCGGCTCCCCTGAGGCGGTCCTGTACGTGGGTGTGGACGAAGGCGACGAGGCCAACCTAGTGGTCAAGCTGTGTGACGTGGCGCCGTCCGGCCACTCGACGCTCATCTCCACCGGCTGGCTGAACCTGAATCACCGGGATTCCCACCGGCAGTCTGCTGACCTGATCCCTGGCGAGGTGGTCGAGGCCCGCGTCGCCATATGGGCGACATCCTACGAGGTGGCTGCCGGGCACCGGCTCCGGGTCTCGGTGTCGTGTGCTGACTTCCCCAGGATCTGGCCCACCCTCACCAATCCCCTGATCCGTCTTCATACCGGCGGCGACTATCCCTCCCGGATCGTCCTTCCGGTGGTTGCCGCCGAGGCGTCCGGACCGAGGGTGGACATGCCCCGCCCGGACCCCGGCCTGGACCGTGCCCCGCTCGGAATCGACTACGTCCCCAAGCACATCGTTACGCGCGACCACGCCAAGGACAGCATCACGGTGGAGGCGGGGTTCAGCTCCACGATGCACACCCCCAGCATGGATGGCCGGGCCAAAATCGAAACCGAGGCCATCGCAACCGTGTCGCGCCACCGCCCCGACGGAGCTCGTCTGGAAGGCAACAGCACCTTCGTGCTCGACACCCCGTCCGGGAGCCGGGTCGTGGTCGAAGCCCGCGCTCGCGTCTCCGCCTACGAGGTCACCGCGTGGGGCCGCGTCGAAGCCGACGGAGTGCCAATCTTCGAACACCGGTGGCACTCGTAGCCGACCCTCCCGAAGAGCACCACGGCAGAAAGTGCCTCGGCAGTGGGCAGTGACCTGTTCCGGCTAGCCGGACGATCCTTCCAGAATACAGTGAATACGTGTATTACAGAGGAGACACATGGCCACATCCGTCCGGCTCTCAGCCGAAACTGAGCGGCGGGGGTGTGTAACCCAGAGCGACGGCCAGTCGCCGTGTTTCGTCTCCTTCGTAGGCCCGGTCTGCGACTAGGAACAGTTGCAGTTGTTCGCCTATTGGTTTCTTCTTTGCCGGTCCGAGGCTTTTGAGGAGTTCGCGTCCGTGGGGTCCGTCGTGGTCTTGGCCTGGGGTAATAGCGTAGATGATGGCTGTGCGGGCGTCGGCGGCGACCATGTGGATTTGGTGGTTAACCCTCCCCGGGAGCGTCCGATGGCTTGGGGGCCTCGCTTTCGGAGAGCGCTACACCCGTCGGGATGGACCTTGACCGTGGTGCTGTCTAGGCCGAGGACGTCTACGAGGGTGCTGAACAATGACGATTGCTCGGGCCTGCCGCCCGCCGGCCCAGGAGAATGCCGGCGGTTGGCAGGCCGCTGGTGGATTGCTCAGCACCCTCCTAGTGTCCCGAGCCGGAAGTTCGTCACAGAAGAGCGGGCTA
>MKWU01002696.1_pt1 | contig 25606 bp, 18 predicted proteins | sample 809101 | NCBI WGS metagenome assembly MKWU01 (sample SAMN05860141, study PRJNA318959) | sponge metagenome | host: Aplysina aerophoba | place: Slovenia: Piran, Adriatic Sea, Gulf of Piran | collected 2013-05-07 | reverse complement strand
CACTTCGTCTGCGCGTACCAGGGATTCGCGGTAGCACGACTCCAGCAGCACCGGCTCGCCGCGAGTGCCGCCGGTCCACTTCGGCGCCACGGTGTGAATGACCCACCGAGCCGCGAGCCGGAAGCCCGGCGTGACCACGGCCCGCCCGATGTCGCAGGCGCCGAGCGCTCGAGAGTGCCGCAGGAGTTCGGGGCCGGCGGCGCGGTGGATCGCGCCGTTGACGCCGTCTCCGTCCGCCAGGAGCCTGTTGGCTGTATTGACGATGGCGTCGACTTCCTGGCCGGTTATGTCGCCCAGCACTGCGTCGAGCGCGGGTTCGCGCGACACGATCGTCGGCAGCAGCGGAGACATCGGATCGCCGGACACGAGCACGATCAGGTCGGCCAACTCGTCGCGCTCGCTGATCGGGTCGAAGTTCTGCGGGTCGAAGTCTCCCCTCTTGCGGTCGGGATGGCTCTCGATGTGCGCCGAGGTGGCCATGAAGCCCTTCTCCTTGGCCGCGAACGTCACTTCGTAGATGCCGTGACCGGTCCAGCTGCGATGGAGGAACAAGCGGTTGTCCTCCATGAAACCGAGCCACTTGTCGTTCATGTCCATAGGCGCGTACCCCATGGCGATCGCCTGCATGTCTTCTCGCGAGATGAGCATGTTCGGCGGCGGGATCGCCACCGGCTCCCTGATAGGCGAGACATGTCCCCAGCAGTCGTCGTCGTGCCCGTCCTCCTCGGCGCAAGACGACCAATTGCTTCTGCCGAAGACGTCCTCGGGCGGCCCGTCGGGTCCCCACAGCGCCATGCTGAACAGGCTCAACTCCTCGCCGGCCGAGCCTCCGGCGCTACCGGTGATCTCGCCCGTCTCGTCCGATGGGTCGTCACTCATGTGCACTCCAGTTCTAGGAATGGGGTGAGACAGCCTCACCGGTGCCAGTCAGCGCTGCCAAGTCCGTCCCTTGCCGCTCCGCGGCGATCGACAGCGGACAGGGAGTCAGCCGCCGATCCGCTCCCCGCTTGTGGCCTCGGCGACTGCAAGGGTTTCGGCGAGGGCTTGGATTTCTTCGAGGGCGGCTTGGAGGTCTTCGGCGATTTCGGCGGCGAGGACGGCGGGCGCTGGGAGGTCGTCGGTGTCACCGACGCTGTCGCCGCGGAGCCAGAAGATGTCGAGGCTTACCTTGTCGCGGGCCAGGAGTTCGTCGTAGGTGAAGCGCTTGAAGCGTTCGGAGGGCTCGCGGCGGTGAGTCTCGCCGGGGCGGTAGCAGGTCACGAAGTCGTCGAGGTCGGCGCGGCGGAGGGGGTTCTGCTTGCGGGTGAAGTGCTTGTTGGTGCGCAGGTCGTAGACCCACAGCTCGCGGGTCCAGGCCTGCTCGGCGCCGGGTCGGCGGCGGAAGAACAGCACGTTGGCCTTGACGCCCTGGGCGTAGAAGATGCCGGTGGGGAGGCGCAGCAGGGTGTGGACCTCGCAGTCGTGCAGCAGGCGGCGGCGGATGGTCTCGCCGGCTCCGGCCTCGAATAGCACGTTGTCGGGCACCACGACCGCGGCGGCCCCGTCGATGCGCAGTAACCAGCACGTTGATGACACGACTGCCGGTCAAGATCAAGAATGCCGACCGCGCGGACCCCAAGGCGCTCCGGCCGTAGTCCTAGAGGGCGCCAGTCAACGCCAGTCGAGAGGTCCTCCAGCGATGCCGAGATGAACTTGGCCGTCGAGCCAGGTGATGAAGGAGTCTCTCAACTCCTCTGGGAAGTTGCACCGGTAGCTTCGCCCCGGGGAGCAGACGTCGAGGCCCTGCCAGTCGCGAAACACGTCGGGGACCTCGACCGCTCTGTTGCCGTAGTACACGAAAGTCTCGGAGACCAGAACCCTCGGAGCACTGGTGTCGCGCTGAACGTGGCGCATGTTTGGGGAGCCGTCTTCGAGGCTATGGCGACCGTCTTCTTGGATCCACGACTCTCCACTGGGTGAGCGGTGGTAGATATTGTCGCCGTACCTCTGCTTGAGGCTGCCAACTCTGTTCGGTTTCTTGTTCTGGAATCTGGGGTCACTCCAATACTCGTCGTAGGAGAGGACCTCCTCGACGCGCATCGCAAAGACGAGTCTCCCCTGCTGACCCTGCTGCTTCGAACCGACGCCTGCGACCCAGTCTCCGATTCCCGCGCTACCGCGTATACCGGGTTTGCAGGTTGCAAGCGTGCAGACGCCGTAGAAGGGATTCGGCGCGAAGCCGATGTCGTGTCGCACGATGTACGCAAAGAGCCTTGGCACGCCTCTAGCAGCCGATCCGATTGACCGGCTGTGGAAGCCGGGGTTGGCCGTCGGAGTCTTCAAAGGTCCGAGATCCGTTGATCGCCCCCAAGATTCTCTCTGAGTTCCAGCCAACGATGGCGTCGGCGTACTTCTCGAGTGGTTCCGGAACCTCGCAGCCCTCTGAGCCCGGCGCCCACACGCCGACGATGCGCTTGTCGTTCTTGTTGGCGTACTCGATCTCCCAGTCGACCCAGTCGTGGTTCTTGGTGTCCGGCGTGATGAGGACCACCAATGTGCCGGCCCACTTGATGCCCGGAGCCAAGATCTGAGTCTTGATGTAGTCGGGATTCCGGGCTTGGTTCGGGCTGTCGCTCGTGATTGACGCGTCGCGGATCGTTACGCCCCTGCCCTTCAGCAGGTTCTTCAGGCCGGTAACGTGCGCATCGTCCTCGTGGCGGTGGCTGATGAACAGGTTGTGGGTCTCGCTCATGGCGCCTCCTAGGTTCCTCCGCGCGAAGCTTAGAGAGAGGGTGTGACAGTCACGGTGTGGTAGCCGGTGGCCAAGGCCAGCAACGCGCCACCGGGCGGCGACGCCGGTGTACGAGTTCGCAATTCGAGCTTGGGAAGACCGACTCGACCGGGCTGTGGTCCCGGTAGTTCTCCGCCCGGCGTGCTAAGTGGTGCACGCCATGCGTAGACGAGACAGCGATTCGCTCTTGCGCGAGGCACGAGCTGGCCCGCCCCGCGTAGCAGTTGATCTCTGCGGCTTGCTGCAGCGAGGCGGCGCAGCCGCGTTCAGCGCGCCGACGATGTCCAGACGCTCGTTTCGGGGGAACATGCTCAATCTGCGAGGGCGCGTTGCTCCAACGCAGATGCGCCAACCTCACGCGCTCAACAGCCGCGAACCCCGGCTTCTCGCCGCGGTCGAGGCTGGCCGGTGATCCGACTCCCCGATTCCCGGAATTCAGCGGACCGACGTAGTCGACACTTCCCGTCGTCGATCACCGCCGGCACGTCAGCCTTGAGAATCAAGAAGAGCCGCCGAGACCTCCCGTCCGCGCGTTGTCCGGCGTCCTGGACGTGAAAAACCCCTAATCGACGCACAGACTCAACAGGGGAAGCTCAGTACGCTGGTGGAGTGCTGCCGCCCATCCTTGAGGTTTACGTCGTCTGGCACCCCGAGGATCGGGAGGGTGAGCAGATTGCCGCCTGGCTGTTGGAACACTTCCGAGGTGTACCGTACTCGGGTCTCGTCGGTGGGGCAGTCGAGGTGTACGCCCGTTCGATACCGTGGACGCAGGATTCGGATGCACCTCGGCCATTGCCGTGTCAAGTGCCGCTGCCCTACGGGCTTCCTCACGCACGGGTAACAGCGATCGTCCCGATCCTCGGTGTGCGCCTCGCGCGAGCCCTCGCGCAGGACTCGTCGGACTGGCGGGACTATCTGGACAGTCTCCACACAGCCGTAGAGGATGGGGAGGAAACCATTAGGGCCTTCCCTGTTCGACTGCAGAGCACGGTTGACAGCACCTACTACGGCGAGATTGGGAATCTGCAGGCTCTGCACCCGGCCAGTTGTGAAGATCCAGCCGTGCTGTGCCGAGAACTCTCTCAGGCCGTCGCTCAACTCGTCGGGGATCCGTTCGGTGAACGACTGAGGGTCTTCATTAGCCACACGAAGCGCCATGCTGTTGAGGAGCAGCCCGACTACGTAGATGAGCTAGTCGGGCGGGTCCGTAACACGATCGCGCACACGCATCTTCAAGCATTTTTCGATGCTGCTGATCTACAGCCAGGAACAGACTGGGAGGAAGAGCTCCGATCCAACGCAGGGTCAAGTGCCCTGCTCGCCATTCGCACCGATCTGTACGCCAGTCGCGAATGGTGCCAGCGCGAGTTCCTGATCGCAAAGCGGGCCAGCATGCCGATCGTAACGCTCAACGGTTTGTACCGGACTGAGGAGCGTGGATCCTTCCTCATGGATCACGTGCCGGCTGTTGGTTACCGCCAAGCCAATGATGGGTCTAGACAGGCCAGCGTTGAGGAAGCGCTGAACTTGCTCGTAGATGCGGCACTAGCACGAGCACTATGGGGATTTCAGCGAGAAACGCTTGAAGTTCTCGGCGTTAGCTGGACTCCATTGCACGCTCCGGAACCCGTAACGCTGCTCCCATGGTTGCTCGAGAATCGGCAGCGTGCGATTGAAGAAGGTCCTCTATTGATCATGCACCCCGATCCGCCGCTGGGGCCGGAAGAAGCCAAGGCCCTGATTGAACTACTTGAAGTAGCAGGCGTTCAAGACGTGATCGACGTCGTCACGCCGCGCACCTACATGAGTCGCACAACACGGTAGCGCTGATGACTGCGAACGGACTTAACCCGAGCGAGGCGCTGCGAGGAATACGAGTCGGTATCTCGGTCTCCGAAAGCGCTGACCTAAGTCGTCTTGGACTTTCTGCAGCGCATGCCGAGCACACCATTGGCGAGGTCGCTCGTGCCGTACTGCTCGCCGGGGGAACTCTCGTGTACGGAGGAAGGATCAAGCCGTCGGGATTTACCCAGTACCTCATGCACGAGGTCCGTCGATACGGCGTTGACCACGGGGAGGCGCTCACCCTGTGTCTTGCGGCCCCCGAACACAACAAGCTCTCCTACAACGAACTTGACGAAATAGACCGAACGCTCGGCACGAGGGGACGAATCGTCTGCCTTGACGAGGAAGGCTATGAGATCGAGGGGATTCTGAGTGTCAAGCCCGACGATCCACATCCTTGTGCTTCACTTGATGTCGCGCAGGCCTACAGTGCACTGCGTCGCCATATGGCGGCAGTCACCGACGCTCGAGTACTCGTCGGCGGGAATCTCTCAGACTTCGTCGGGGCAATGCCCGGAATCATCGAAGAGGCGATCGTCTCGGTGCAGGCTCAGCAACCCCTATATGTCGCCGCAGGACTTGGGGGCGCCGCTGCACTGGTCGCTAAACGGCTTCATCTCGATGACCTGAGTTGGGCTCCCGACGACTTTCCGGCGCGCCCCGCCGACGACGAGCGCATCGACCATGCTCTAGGGTTGCTTGCGACCGTCGCAGCCTCCAGCGGATGGCGCGCGACGTCCTGCGGACTGGACGCGCACGGCATTCGCCAGCTGGCGGCCTCGCATCGCACAAGCGAGATCGCATCGCTCGTGGTCGGAGGTCTTACCCAAGCGACCTGCTAAGTCTGTCGACAGGATCCCGGACTCAGGTCGGCGCACGCCGCTACCATCTGCCCGACGGGTTCTGCGCTGGAGCTTCATGATGTTAAGGATCTCAGGTCGGCAGCCGGCCGTGACCGAGGGATTCGCCTGCTACTGGGCCTTTGCCGCTGAGCGGCAGCATGTCTACTACCGCCGTCTGGCGGGCGCGAGCGGACCCCTTAGCCATGACTCCATCATCACGGCCCACCGCTTCACCAACGCGTACCGCGCCTCCGACCGCGTGAGCCAGTTTCTCATCAGTGAGGTTCAGTACAACCGGGAGTGGGATTGGCGCGACACGTTCGTTCGGACGCTGCTCTTCAAAATCTTCAACCGCATCGGCACATGGAGGCACATCTCTAAGCACGTCGGGGAACCAGACTGGGTTTCGCTGCGGAATCGGCGCGTGGATCGCGCGGTAGCCAAGCTCGCCGGACAGCGCCCGCTCTACTCAGCGGCCTACATCATGCCGCCCCCGAGATCGGCGGCTGGGGCAAAGTACGAACGCCACTTGGACCTCCTCCGGCAGATGGTGAGCGATGGCGCGCACTCGGAAATCCAGTCCGCGCGCACCATGGCCGCCGCGTTCGCTGTTCTGCGGCGTTATGACTCAATCGGCGACTTCCTCGCGTACCAGTTCGTCACCGACCTCAACTACTCGCCTCACCTGTCATTCTCTGAGACAGAGTTCGTCGTCCCCGGACCAGGGGCATGCAGAGGGCTCCGCAAGTGCTTCTCGGACCCTGGCACGCTTTCTGACAGAGACCTCCTCCGATGGACCTGGGAGCGCCAAGAGTCTGAGTTCAACACCCGAAGTCTGCGGTGGCACGGACTCTGGGGAAGGCGTCTACAACTCATCGATGTGCAAAACCTGTTCTGTGAACTCGACAAGTACACACGCGTCGCTCTTCCTCAGCTCGCCCGTCACGCGCCCGGGAAGAGAATCAAGCAGCGCTACCGGCCCACTCCTGAGCCGATGACGGCCTGGTTCCCCCCCAAATGGGGACTCAACGACACAGTCGCTACCCAAGACCTCGCAGAATGGACACATCTCCCGCACACATCGTGCCCAGACTCGCTGTTCCAGCTGTCGAGCATCCGCTCTGGGTCATTCGATGAGTCGCAGCTCTCGGGCATCTAGGTCGCACTCGACGAGTCCTCCCCTGGCTTCGTAGAGTTGTACAAAGATTTCAAACGCCTGGGTGTACGCGCTGCGCCAAGCAACTACGGTTTGATCAGCGACTTCGAGCCCGCGCACCGTGCGTCGCACATGCTTGAAGAGATCCCAGCCCATGGCATCTGTCGCGAAGTCAAGGGGTTCCAGGTAGTTAAACACGAACGCCGCCAGGCCCTCTTCGATGGCAATGGCGCGCGCTCCGTCTTCGACACGGTCACAGTCGCTCACATCTCGCCGTTTCGCTCCCATCAGAGCCCGCAGCACTGGTGACCATCCGAGCACGGTGGCGTGACCTAGGTGGATGACGTCGTGATATCGGTATCCGTCATCTATCGCGGCGTTGTCGTCGAGCGTGTCACCGAGTTGACCGCGATCCCTCTTGCGCTGAGTTTCTGCCTCAACTCGTTCAGCCAACTCACCTCTTGGGATCATCCGGACGACGGGAATCTCTCCAGATCGATCCTCTCTAAACTCAACCGTCATACGCCGGAGCAGCTTCTGAGAGTCATAGTCGTGATCGTCGTACTCTGGAAGCGGTGGCATCGTCGATGACCATAGAGAACTCGTCTTATTCAGGTTCTGCTGTGCGATAACGCTGAGGTCCAATCCCAAGCGGCGCGCGAGCAGTGCGATATACCAGAGCAAGTCCCCGAGCTCCTCACTTACTCGATCGCCCAAGCCAGGAAGCGGACCACCGTCGCGGAAGTACTTCTTGGCTTCTGAGACCACCTCGCCAGCCTCGCCAGCGATTCCGAACAGAGCAATCTGTATCGCGTCCGAATCACTGCCAAGGTCATCCGTCGCCGCTGCTTGATCAACGTAGCCCTGCAAGTCCATTTGTCAGCTCCTCGCAATCCGCACTCTGCCCGCTGCTTTCGGCTAGGCCACTTGCATTTTCTACAGCGGACACCAAGGGCCGACAACCTGCTGGCGACGCGGGAGACAAGTGACACGACCGTGGCCTGTCGAGCACACGTCGGAATTGTGGACTTTCCCGGGTCTCACCCGGCAGACCACTGGGCGGACTTGAGCCGACCGAGCCGCGTCACGTACAGCGGGCGAGTCAGTCCCCTGTACCTGTGAGGTTCTCCGCCAGGGCTTGGATTTCTTCTAGGGCGGCTTGGAGGTCTTCGGCGATTTCGGCGGCGAGGACGGCGGGGGGTGGGAGGTCGTCGGTGTCGGTGAGACTGTCGTCTCGGAGCCAGAAGATGTCGAGGCTGACCTTGTCGCGGGCCAGCAACTCGTCATAGGTGAACCGTTTGAAGCGTTCGGAGGGCTCGCGGCGGTGGGGTTCGCCGGGGCGGTAGCAGGCCACGAAGTCGTCGAGGTCGGCGCGGCGGAGGGGGTTCTGCTTGCGGGTGAAGTGCTTGTTGGTGCGCAGGTCGTAGACCCACAGTTCCCTCGTCCAGGCCTGCTCGGCGCCGGGGCGGCGGCGGAAGAACAGCACGTTGGCCTTCACGCCCTGGGCGTAGAAGATCCCGGTCGGTAGGCGCAGGAGGGTGTGGACCTCGCAGTCGTGCAGGAGCCGGCGGCGGATGGTCTCGCCGGCGCCGGCCTCGAACAGCACGTTGTCGGGCACCACGACGGCTGCGGTGCCGTCGATGCGCAGCAGGCCGGCGATGTGCTGGACGAAGTTGAGTTGCTTGTTGCGGGTGGTGGCCCAGAAGTCGTCGCGCTCGTAGCTGTCGGTGGAGGACCGCCCGAACGGCGGGTTGGTGAGCACCATGTCGAAGCGGGCGCTGGGCGAATCCCGCAGGGCGTCGTCGACGTGGATCGGCGAGTCGGACTCGGGGCCCTCGATGCCGTGCAACAGCAGGTTCATGGCGCACAGCCGCGCCGGAAGATCCGCGATCTCCCAACCGGTGAACGCCCCCGACCGCAGGTGCGCGGTCTGGTGAGGCTCCAGGTGCGGGAAGCGTCCGAGGATCGACTGGTAGGCGCCGAGGAAGAAGCCGCCGGTGCCGCACGCCGGGTCGCAGATGCGGTCGTCGGGGCCGGGCTGCATCACGTCGACGATTGCCGAGATCAAAGCCCGCGGCGTGAAGTACTGGCCCGCCCCGCGGGCGCCCTCCTGCGCCGTCTTCTCGATCAGGCCCTCGTAGGCGTCGCCCTTCAGGTCGGCGTCGAGGCTCAGCCACTCGTGGCGGTCCACGAACTCCTTGATGAGCCGCTCCAGCTTCGCGGGATCCTGCACCCGGTTGCGTGCTTTGCGGAAGACCACGCCCAACATGTCGTCACCCGTGCCGAGTTCTTCGAGGATGGTGCCGTAGTGCTGCTCCAACTCGACCCCCGAGCGCCGCAGCAGCGACGGCCAGTCGGAGCCGTCGGGAACCACGCGCTGCCCTTCAAGCTGCTCGAACTGCTCGTCGGCCATCTTCAGGAACAGCAGATAGGTGAGCTGCTCCAGGTACTCGCCGTACGACAACCCGTCGTCGCGCAGCACATCGCAGAAGTCCCACAACCTCTGCACCAAGGCCTTCGGATCGGCGGTCATGCTGTCCTCCTCCGGCGAACCGACTTCGCCAGCCGGGACGCAGCGATGCGCTCGAGAAGCACCGACGCCGGCTCGTCGGTGGGATCCTGCGGCACGAGCCGCCCAGAGAACGCCGCCGTCAACACTGCGCGGCGAAGAGATCGAATCGCCGCGATCTCGCGGTCAATCTGATCGACCTGCCGATCCACAGCATCGAGGGTAAGTCGGGTTGAGGCGACGACCCGCTCTTGGACCTCAAGTGGAGGAACGGGGAACTCAACTGTCCGGAACCGGCCAAGGGCCAAGTGTGCAATGTTCGTGGTGATCCGTGATTCCTGCTGGAACCGTCCCGCATGCATATGCCGACGGAACACCAACAGTGCCCACTCCGATGTGACCCCCGGCTTGGGCACGAAGCGGATCAGGCTGTTCGTGAATGCGACATCGGGCGGCTCGCCCCGGTAGATGGCGGGTCGCCCGAGTAGTTCTGGACTCTGCCCCTCGTTGAGCAGCACGTCGCCGCTCCGGAGCCGGAACCTCTCGAAGTCAGCCTCATCGAAGTGCATCTGCATGACGTCTGTGGCATCGATCCGATCCTCGAACACGTTGGCAACGCGGAGGTAGGGCTTCATGTTGGTGCCGCTGTGGTACTTCGGAGACCGCTGACGGCCTAGGCCAGTCTCTCCTGTCTCGGCAACCGACTTGACCTGCCAATCGGTCGGAACCCCTCGGGGAATGGCGTTGATGACAACTGACTTCGTCAGAGCTTGACACTTCCTTTCAGCTGATCGCAGCGTGGCTTCGGCGGCGTCGAGGCGGGAGAAGTGTTCTTCGATGGCAACAACGATCCGACCTTGCTCTGAAAATGGCGGTACGACCAACTGGATCGAAGAGGCTGTCGCCTTTGAGATCTCCTTGAATGTCGTACCGGTTCCCATGGCCTGGATTCCGGGGGTGGCGTGACGGAGGTACCAGTAGAGATACTCGCTTAGCAGGCCCTCCAGAGGGACAAAACTCTTGCATCCTTGACTCGTGCAGACTGGTCCGGAGGCAATCGCGACATAGCCGATCGGCGCTCGGGAAGAGAAAACGACGGCACCTCTGGGCATGAGTGTCGCGGAGCACGACTCGTATCCCAGTTGTGTGAGGGAGCGCCGGCCCTGCCGAATATACGTGCCCTCGTGGCGAGAGAGATCGTCCGGGGTGACCCAAGAAACGTCGCCCCCCCAGTTGTCAGCGATACCCGTTCTCGGAGTACTACCTCCGACGACATCGCAGACGTCCCCAATCCGAACTCTGGCCCAGCCGGAGGGCACCGTCTCGCTCACGCGACCAGCGCTTCAGTCAACTCGTCGAGTAGCGGCGCGAGTGCGGCACCGAACAGTTGGCGGGCTCGGCCGTAGCCGCCGTGGGTGCTGAAGGGTGGGCCTTGGAGGTCGGGTGGTGTGATTGTGAGGCTGGTGGCGAGGTGGTCGCGGATTAGGCGGAGGTAGGCGGTCTGCTGGTCGGTCAGTTCTCGGCCGGCGTTTCGTTGTTGTTGTAGCCAGGCTTCGAAGCGTTCGTTGACGAGGTCGGGGTAGGCGACGAGTTCGTCGGTCAGGTCGAGGGCGTAGCGGACGAGGCTGACGAGGTCGGTGTTGACGCGGTGGCCCGAGCCGCGCACTTTGCTGGAGTCGAGGGTTTCGTAGGCGGCCCAGAGGTCCTTGGTGGTCCAGCGGTGGGGTGGGCGGGCGATGGCGTTGGCGAGTTCTCTGATGTCGGCGTAGGTGAGCCCGGTGCCGCGGGGCTGGTCGTAGAGCACCTGCAGGGCGGTTATCTGGTCGCGGTTCTCGTCGATGAAGGTCCGGAACGACTCGACTTGGCGGCGGGCCCGGTCGGTGGCGTCGACGGAGAACTCGCCGGTGATGACCTTGTCGACCGAGGCGGAGTCGATCATCTGCTCGTAGCTGCGGCGAACGTCGATCAGCTTCTCCCGCAGTTGCGGGTTGCCGGCGAGGGGTTGCAGGGCGTCGCGGACGATCTGCTCGCGGGCGGCGGCGACCTGCTCGACGGTGGGGTCGTCGGTGCCGGCGGCTTCGGCGGCCGCTTGCACGTGGCGGTCGGGGTCGAGCGCCTCGACGAGTTGGTGCGCGAGCGCGCTGAGGCTCATCCCGGCGATCTTCTCCACCTCGGCGCGGTCCTCGGCGGTCATGCGCTGGTCGAGGCGGGCCAGGCGCGACGCCACCGACGACACCGTGGCCTCCTCGGTAGAGCCGAGCCCGACGCGGCTCAGCAACTTGTCGAAGCTCTCGTGGCGGTTGCGCTCCAGCGGCACGGTGTCGTGCAGGTCGTCGTCGGTCACCCCGACGGCGTCCACGAGCACGAACCGGTCCTTCACCGTGGCGTCGGGCGTGACGGCCCGCAGGTCGTTGGGGTCGATGACCCGCACGCCGCGGCCCTTCATCTGCTCGAAGTAGTTGCGGCTGCGCACTCGCCGCATGAACACCACGCACTCGATGGGTTTCACGTCGGTGCCGGTGGCGATGAGGTCCACGGTCACCGCGATGCGGGGGTTGTAGGCGTTGCGGAACTGCGCCAGCAACTCGTCGGACCCTTGGCCCGAGTCCCCGGACCGGTAGGTGATCTTCACCGCCGCCTCGTTGCCCAAGCCGAACTCGGCCCGCACGATCTGCACGATGTCGTCGGCGTGGCTGTCGTCCTTGGCGAAGATCAACGTCTTGGGGACGTTGGCGAGAAGGCCGTCGGCGCGCCGCTTGCGGTCGGGGAACATCACCGGCAGCGAGTCCCGCAGCGTCGCTGTGACGGTGCGGATCTGATCGGTCGCCACGACCCGGCGATCCAACTCGGCGGCGTCGTAGTCCACCTCCGCGTCGATGCGCTCGAGGCGCTGGCTTCGGGTCAGGCGGTCGCGGAACTTCGTCACGAATCCCGCCGGCACCGCCCCGCCGCCCTCGGTGATCTCGGTGCGGATCCGGAACACGTCGAAGTCCACGTTCACCCGATCCGCCACCGCCTCGGCATGGCCGTACTCGGTCACGAGATTCTGCTGGAAGAAGGCATGGGTCTGGATGCCCGGCGTGGCGGTCAGGCCGACGATGAACGCGTCGAAATACTCCAACACCTGCCGCCACACCCCATAGATGGAGCGATGGCACTCGTCGACGACGATCACGTCATAGGACTCGACGGGCACCTTCGGGTTGTAGACGACCTCGACGGGCTGCTCGGGCGCCATGTCGCCACCGGACTGCTCATCGAGGGCGTCGTCCAACTCCTCGCCCCGCAACAGCGAATACAACCGCTGGATCGTCAACACGTGCACCTTCGTGGCCCCCTCGGCGGCCATGTCCAGACGCGACGACGTGAGCCGGCGCACGTTGTACAACTCGGTGAACTTGCGGCCGTCATCAGGCGTGTCGAACCCCTCGAACTCCCGCACCGCCTGAACGCCCAGATTCGCCCGATCCACCAAGAACAACACCCGCTGCGCCCCCGCGTGGCGGATGAGCCTGTATACCGCGTTCACGGCGGTGAACGTCTTGCCCGCGCCCATCGTCATCTGGATCAGCGCCCGCGGCCGATTCGCCCGCAGCGACGCCTCCAAGCCGCGGACCGCTTCGGCCTGAGCGGGCCACAGCCCCCGAGGATCCAGATCGGGCAGCAACTGCAAACCGCCCCGCAACGTGCCCACACCGGTCTCGATCCGATCCTCACACCAGCGAGCCAGCGTCTCGGGCCGATGGAAGCTGAACACCCGCCGGGACGTCGGCACCGGATCCAGACCGCAGGTGAACCGCGTCTCCACGCCAGTGGACTCGTAACCGAACGGCAGAACCCCATCCACCTCGAACATCGGCAACTCGCCGGGATACGACTTCCGATAACCCAAGGTCTGCGACTCCACCCCCGTCAGCGTCGTCCCCACCGGCTTGGCCTCGACCACCCCCACCGCCTGACAATCCACGAACAGCACATAGTCCGCCCGACCCTTACCGAGTTGCACCTCCCGCACCGCCACCCCCCGAGCCGCCGCCACAGCCGCAGCCTTGTGGTCCTGCACCACCCAACCACAAGCCACCAACTGCGCGTCGACCTCCCGTCGAGCCTCCCGCTCAGGCGTCGTCCCGCCGGCGGCGTTGTCAGCCATCGCACGTTGCGGGTGGCACTGATTCCCTCAGGTTCTCCCGGAGGCTTGCGTTCATCGTGACCGTGGTTCGCTCATTGACTATCCCCGTACGCGCACTCTCTCGCGCATCTGCTCGCGCACTGCGATGCCCGCCTCGATCCGGGTCTCGAGGGTGGCCACCAACCCGAACCGGGTGTTGTCTCCAGGCGCTCCAGCCCCCGCCCGGGCCGTCACCGAGACCCCGAATCTGTCACCCTCGTCGAACACCGGCGCATCAGTGCCCTCGAGAAGCTCGTGCTGGACGGTGCCACGTACCGCTGCATCGTTGTGGACCTCGGCCCGGCCGACTTCGAGCAATGTGCGACTCGTCGCCGGAATCACGAGCGCGAGTCGAGCGCGGCGGTACGACTGGTGTCTCGAGTTGATCGGCGAGAACCATGCCAACGTGAGCCGGAGACGGCGTCGGTGTGTCGACGAACGGAGTCCCTCGGGAAGCGGGATCTCAAAGAATGCCTGTTCGTTGGCACCAAGCACGTCAGTTGCCACCAGGGTCGCCCGGTGCGGGGCGTCGGTGAACAGCCAGGACGGCGACACGCGCCCGTAACCAAGCAGTCGGCTCAGCCCGCGCCGGCGCTCTGTGCCCGAGACCCCCGCGTCGGTCTCCCAGGTCATCGGCTCTCCCCAGCTTGCCGCGTGGACGACAAGCGCCTTCGTCAACACGGCTAGGGACTCATCGGGTACAGCGTCGTCCCCGCGGTCGGCCTGTAGGAACTCCAGTCGGTCAAGGACATCGGATGCGAACCTCGTGACATGGGCAGTCGCCGGGCTCGTGCCTCGCCAGTACTCAGCTGAAACCGTCGAGCCGGCGGCGCCGGGCTGAGCGACGAGCACCCCCGGCCCTATCACGACGTTGTCGATCGGCCACAGCGTTCGTACTGGTTGACCCTTGTCGAATCCTTCTGCGTAGATCTGACGGCCGCCCGGAGCGAACACCTCCGGCTTCACCGAACGCGCGAAGCCGCGCCCAACCGCGGAGTACAGCGCCGGCGATCCGGCATCCGCAGGCTCCACATGGTTTGCTGCCATCACGACCGCGTCACTGCGATCCGTATTGAGGGCACCGACGGTCAGGGCGTTGATCGATTCGGCCGGCGAGAGCAACCGGCGATCGAGCAAGTCGTCGACAATTGCTCGCCGTAGGTCGGTCCTGAGATTTCCGGTCTGAGGCTCGTAGGAGATCGGCTGTGGATGGTTGCCCGCGGCGACGACGAAGAGCAGGTCGTAGCGGTCAGCGAGATAGTCCAGAAGCCGAGCGAACGGGCTCACACGACGTGCCAGATGGCGATCCGGGTCACCAATCGAGATATTCACCAGCCTCACGCTGGGGGCCACCGGCGGACTGTCGCCCTCGCCTTGACACATGCGCACGATCGCGCGGTGCACGACATCGCACACCAACTCAGTTCTCGGGAATCGCTCAGGGTCGTCGTCTCGGTCGGGCGCTTCGAGAATCGGGCGCACGTACAACGGGCGGCTCAAGACATAGCGCGCCGCCGAGAGATCCCCATGGATGATGACCGACGCCATCGCCGTCCCGTGCCGGCGGTGCAACGCTTGGTAGCTCGGCTCGCGTTCGTCCGGGTCGTCAATGATGAGGCGGCCCGAGAGCAGATCGTGGTTCGCCATTGGCAACCCATCAAGCAGGGCAATCCGCGGTGATCCCGTCGGGGTAGGGGCGTCAGAGGTGACCGCGGGCGACTCGCCGACGGCATCCAGGCGACGAACCGTTGCCTGCGTACTTCGATGCAGGTACATCACCTGTTTCGCACTGACGAGATCCCCTGGGTTCTCCGAGAAGAAGGACTGCACCTCTCCGACGGGAAGTTCAACGAGTAACGCGTGGTAGTCGATGCCCTCAATCACGCACTCGTTGACGACGGCGCCCCCACACGCCTCGGTCCGGTGGCGAACGCGGCGACTCGCCTCGTCACGGCTCCCCGGGTCCCGTCGATACCAGAGTTCGACCTCGACGGAGATCTGCTCGAGCCTCTCCCACTCCGCCGCCTGAACGGCATCGTTCAGCGATTGGGTCAACCGATCCTTGGGCCCCCAGGCTCGCACGTCCTCGACCTGTTGAGTGAAGACCTGCCTCCATGGCCGAGGAAGCCGCAGGGATGGGTCCTCCTTGAACTGCGTCCACATCGACAACAGATCGCTGACTGCGGCAGCGTCGGTGAAGACGAAGTACACGGTGGACGCGAGGGACGTGGAAGCCGACCGCCGGTATTCCTCAGCACCCTTCGGTTTCCGCAACAAGTGAAAATCGTCGTCCGGCACACGGTCGTCCGCGTCCTCAAACAGGAACTCAAAGCCCTCGATGTTCTCAACCGTGTCGAGGAACGCGTCGATCGACCGCGCTACCTCGATGACAACGACGAGCTCGGGCTCCTCCGACCCGACAGCAGTCTCGACCCGCATCCGCTCGGCATCGAACGCCGTGCGGATTGACGCCCAGCCCAGGTCCCGCCGCGCGGTCTGATTGCCATGGTCGGGCGTGTGAAGACGCGGACGAGGTGTCGGCTGAGTCGGGGGCATCGGCTCCTTCCGCACCGCCTCGAGCACGATCCAAGGCGGTGCTACTGCGTCTGCTTCCGCCACCTAGCCAGCCGTTCTTGTGCCGTCCGCCTCAAGTCGGCATCTGGGAGTCCGAGCACATAGCGGCGGCGAACATCCAGCATCAGATCTTCGACCTCGGAGTAACTCGCACCGACCATGGTCTCCGCGATCGTCTCAGGGCTAACGCCGAAGCCATGACCGCGCATCTCGTTGTGTTCGACGAACCGCTGGATCTCGGCCTGCGACGGCGCCGGCAGGTTCGCGTGCACCTGAAACCGGCGCCCGGCAGCCCGGTCCAAGATTTCCGGATGGTTCGACGCTGTCACCACGAGCACGTGGCTCGGGAGCCGATCAACGCCCAACAAGAGGGACGACACGACGCGCTTGAGCTCACCGGTGTCGTGGTCGTCCGCCCTCTCCTTTGCAATCGTTTCGAACTCATCGAAGAACAAGACGCATTCTCTCGATCGAACGAACTCGAACAGCGCGGCAAGTCGGCTGGCGGTCTCGCCGAGGTAGCTGCTGATCAGCGCCTCATACGAGGCCACCAACATCGGCACCATCAGTTCTGTGGCAATCGCCTCAGCCAAGCTCGTCTTGCCGTTCCCGGGCGGTCCGACAAGCATCAGCCGATGCCGGGGCTCGAGCCCGTGCGCCCTCAGCACATCACGTCGACGGTGCTCCTCAATGACCTCAGACACTGATCTCGCCGTTTCGGGCGTCAGCGACAGGTCTGCCAGCCGCCGCCGCGGCACGACCTCCAGGAGCAGCCCGTCCTGGGCTATCGGCGGACTCTGGTACCGGGCGGTCGCCGAGGAGCCAGCCGTAGAGATGAGTTCTTCGAGCCGGTCCGCAACAAGGTGATGCTGCTTCTTACGCTCCTCCGCGATTACCGACTCGACAACCATCAGGAACCGCTGTCGATCGCCCGAGCGTTCAGCCTCGACGAGGTTCAACAACAGATCTGAACGCGCCATCTGCTGCCTCCTCCCGACGACGTGTGCTCAAGCACTGGCAACGAGTGCGACAGCCGCCGCACTGTGCACGATGAACCTCGTCGATGATCGTACCTGAGGGGGCTCTCTGACTTGAGCCGCTTGGCGAGCGCGAGTTCGTAGCAGTTGTCGCAGCCCAGAGACGTGCGGTCACAGCCCGTCGTCGGCTTCCACGTCGTCTCGGTCCACTCGATGCCCACACGGTCGGCCACAGCCCTCCTCTCAGCGCCTCGATCCGCGGTCCCGATCGTACGAACGGGGTGAGACAGCCTTACCGACGCTTCGGACACCGCCAACTCCGACCTCTCGAGCCTCGAGGTGTGAACATCCCCGGGACGCCGCAATGGCACGGTTGGCTGCGCGGTCGTCTGGGGAGTTGAGCCGGTGACCGCTGATGCACCCGCTCGATGTGGGGACCGGAGCGGAGGCGGGCGATGCAGCGCCCGAGGCTGCACAGCGCCGTCTTGGCGGCCGGGGCGGGATCGGCGAGGCGGTCAGGGTCGGAGCGCGGTCGGGCCGTACACGACCGCCTCGGCCTCGTCGATCTGTCGCTAACGCTGCCCGCAACGATCGATGACCGCGTCGCGCTAGGGCCGCAGACTCTGGCAATGGCGTGCGGGTGACGGAGCGTAGGGCCGGACGGTCGAGGTGGGGGCCACCAAAGCCGCGCGCGGCGAACCACGAAATTGCGCAGTGACTGCCATAATGGGCCGATGTCACAGCGAGGACGATGTGTCGGCTGCGGCCGGCAGCAGGGCGGCTGATGGGTATTGGGAGTCTCTTCGGGCGCGGCCGGAAGTCCCAGCCTGGCGCCGGACACGGCGAGTCGCCGTTGGCTCCATCCCACGGGTCGCAGCCAGCACCGTCGACAGTGCGGTCGCAGCGGGGTACTGCGACGTGGGTTCCCTCCGGTGGGACCATCGTCGTCGATGGCCGCTCGATCCCTGGGGGGATGTTCTACGTCGGCAGTGGCGCCAGTTCGGTGGACGGGCAGCAGATCGAGCCCTGTCTCATTGACCCGCGTCTTCCGGTTGCCTGGAAGAGACCTGACCTGGCGGGCAGCACGATGGGCTACTGGCCGTCGTATGACCGTTTGGACAAGCGGGCCCGGGCCGCATACCTGAGGTGGCTGATGGAAGGCCGCCGGAGCGGGTCGGCCTATATCGGTTATGTGTTCTTGTTCTTCTACGGGCTGGAACGGCGGCTGCTCATCGATCACGGCGCCGGCCTCGACCATCCTGAGGTTGCGATGCTCGTCGACGAGATCGAGGGTCTACTCGGCGTCTACGGCGACAACCGTTCGTTCTCGGGGTACGCCGGCAGCCTGCTCGAATTCGTCGAAGCGTTGCGGTCGGTCAACGCCGACTTGCAGCCCGTCCTGTGGGATCCGGACCACGGGAGCTGGGAAGTTCCAGCAGCCGTGCGCATCGGTGTCGGGAAGCTCGTTGCCGAAGGGGCGAGGCTTCCGGCAGAGTGGGCGCTCAGTTACCTTCGCTATCACCCCGAGGTTTACCTACGGACGGCGGCGGTGCGCTGTCTGTCCGAGTTCGACGAGTTGTTCGTGATGCGTTACCGCTCCCGATTCGGTGACGGGATCAAAGTGCGCAAGCCGGCCAAGACGCTCGAGTTCGTATATCGCCCGGCGTCAGGTGGGTTCGTCGGCTCGGCGACCCGCAAGGTGAAGGACATCCCGGACATCACGTCGGTTGTCGGTCCGCTCAACAAGCTGAAGGACCTTGCCGAGGAGTGCACCGACGAACTCGACTCGTACAGCAGGCTCCTCGGGCGTCGTCCCGCCGAGGCCGGGACGGCCGCAGCCATCGCCTTGCTGCCTGACGACCTGCTCGCCGGCCACGGCGGTCCGGTCTTCGAAGGTATGCGCTCTTGGACGATGCAGATGCTGGCCGGCAAGGTGAGCGTCGTGGTCCCGCTGGATGAAGTCGTGCGAGAGTGGTCACCGGGCCGCACCGAGAAGCTCGCGAAGCGGGACGCCGTGTCCTTGGCATCGTTGCTGGGGAAGATTGGCGTCGGGATCGAACCCGACGTCCGTTTCGGTGCTTCAACCCCGAAGCCAGGGTCGGACGCGGTGCTGTTTCCGCTACCCGAAGAAGCGGCGGCGGCCCCGTCGCCGGAGTACACCGCCGCGATGTCACTCGTTCATCTGACAGCGGTTGTCGCGGCAGCGGACGGGCTGATCAGTCCTGCCGAGCAGCAGCACCTCGCCGCGCACGCTGAGCAGGTCCTCGGGCTCGACGCGGCCGAACGCGTGCGGCTGGAGGCACACCTTGAGTTCCTCGCGACCGGCAAGCTCGGGATGGCCGGCACGAAGCGCAGGGTGGAGGCGCTGCCCGCGGAGGAACGGGCCGCGGTCGGCAGGTTCCTCATCGACGTTGCCGCTGCGGACGGGGTCGTCAGTCCCGAGGAGATCAGCACGCTGACGAAGGTGTTCGGGCACCTCAGCCTCGACGAAGCCGACGTGTACCGCCAAGTGCACGCGCTCGGCACTGGGGAGACAGGACCTGTCACCGTCCGCAAAGCACAGCCCGCCACGCGCTGGGCCGTGCCCGAACCGGTTGCCGACGCACCACAACCGGCCGCTGTGGTACTCGACCCGGCGAAAGTGAAGGCCCGCCTCGCCGAGACCGCCCGCGTCACCGCGCTTCTGACCGACATCTTCGCCGAGGACGACGATCCCGCAACCGCCCCACCACCAGGCCGAGACACCGAGGCTTCGGCGCCCGAGCCACTAGGGGATGGCCCCGCGGTGGCATTGAGAATCGACGGTCTCGACTCGGCACACTCGGCGCTCGCAGCCGCTCTCACCGGCCGACAAGAGTGGAATCGCAGCGACATCGAAGAACTCGCTCACTCCCTGGGGCTACCGCTCCTCGAAGGAGCCTTCGATGTCATCAACGAAGCGGCCATCGACGCCTGCGGTGAACCGCTCGTCGAGGGCGACGACCCGGTCGGATTGAACGCCTACGCCCTCGAGGAACTGCTCTGATGCCTCCCAACGCCGCGAGCGAACGCATCCGTCCCCGCGATCGCGACGCCATCATCCAGTCGTTACGCGCCGGCGTCGTACCCCGTTTCGGCCAACAGCACATCCAGGTCGGGCGCGCCAACGAAGTCACTGCGCTCGTCACAGACATCGACCGCATCGCCGATGGCGGATCCGCGATCCGGTTCGCCATCGGCGAGTACGGGGCCGGGAAGTCGTTCTTCCTGAACCTCGTACGCTCAATCGCGCTCGAGCGCAAACTCGTGACCGCTCACGCCGACCTCTCACCCGACCGGCGCCTGCGAGCAACCGGTGGCCAGGCTCGCAGCCTGTACGCCGAACTAATGCGGAACCTCTCGACACGAGCAAAGCCCGACGGAGGCGCAATGCCGTCAGTCGTGGAGCGGTTCATCACCGCAAGCCTCAACGCCGCCCGCTCCAGGGGTGTCGGCCCGGAAGTCGTGATCCGCGAACGACTCGTAGAACTCCAAGAACTCACCGGGGGCTACGACTTTGCCGATGTCATCGCGACGTACTGGCATGCCCATGACACAGGCAACGAGCAGGCCAAAGCCGACGTGGTGCGCTGGCTGCGCGGGGAGTACTCGACTCGCACCGACGCGCGCGCGGCTCTCGGCGTGCGCACCATCATCGATGACGGCAGCTTCTACGACCACCTCAAACTGCTCGCGCGGTTCGTGCGCCTCGCTGGGTTCTCCGGCCTGCTCGTCTGCCTCGATGAGATGGTCAACCTGTACAAGCTCTCGAACACGCAGGCCCGAAACTCGAACTACGAGCAAGTACTACGCATCCTGAACGACTGCTTGCAAGGCACTGCCGCAGGGCTGGGGTTCGTGCTCGGCGGAACCCCCGACATGCTGCTCGACACCCGCCGTGGTCTGTATTCGTACTCGGCGCTGCAGTCACGTCTCGCCGAGAACACGTTCGCCACCGGAGGGCTCGTCGACTACTCCGGACCGGTATTGCGACTCGCCAACCTGTCGCCGGAAGACATGTACGTGCTCCTCACGAAACTCCGCCACGTCTTCGCTGCCGGCGATCCGAGCGCCTACCTCGTCCCGGACGAGGCGCTGAGCGCGTTCATGAACCACTGCTCATCAAAAGTCGGCGACGCCTACTTCCGCACACCGCGCACCACCATCAAGGAATTCGTGAACCTCCTTTCCGTGCTCGACCAGAACCCAGGAGTGAACTGGTCCGACATGATCGAACGCGTCGAGATCGGACTCGAGACAAACCCAGATCTCGAACCGCTCGACGACGACAGCGAGAGCCCCGCACCACCGGCGACTCCGGGCACGACCCCCACCGATGCGTCACTGCCCGCATCGGGCGCTCCACCACCGCCCCATCCTGTCGATGATGAACTCACCCGCTTCCGGCTCTGATCCCGGCCGACCACTGATCGGCGGCCACGACGGTGACAAACCCGCCGACCTCGCCCTCTGATCCGACTGCATCATCGGCGTTCACGCGCCTTCATCCACGGATGCAGCGTTGGATCCACGACCAAGGGTGGACATCACTCCACGATGCCCAGGAACGCGCCATCGGCCCGATCCTCGACGGCGCCCGCGACGTCATCATCGCCGCGGCGATCGCCGCCGGGAAGACCGAGGCAGCATTCCTCCCAATCCTCTCGACGCTCGCAACCGGCGCCGAAACGACCACACCCGCCCGGCGGGACCCGTGGAAAGCCCACGATCCGTGGGCAGAGCCGGAGACCGCGGAATCTCACGGCGTGCAGGCGCTGTACCTGTCGCCGCTGAAAGCGCTGATCAACGACCAGTACCAGCGCCTCGAAGAACTTTGCGAACGAGCGGGCATCGCCGTGCATCGCTGGCATGGAGACGTCTCAAGCTCCGCGAAGCACAAAGCGCTCTCGGAGCCGTCAGGTGTCCTCCTGATCACCCCGGAGTCACTGGAGGCAATGTTCGTGCTCCGCGGAACCCTGGTGCCGGGCCTCTTCGGAGCGTTGCGATACATCGTGATCGACGAACTGCACTCTTTCCTCGCGACGCCGCGAGGCGCGCAACTGCAGTCGCTGATGAACCGAGTCGACCTCGCAATTCGACGCAGGCCGCCGCGCATCGGGCTGTCCGCGACCCTTGGCGACATGGCGCGCGCTGCACTCTTCCTTCGCCCGACCGAACCAGAGAAGGTCGTGCTCATCAAATCCGATTCCGACGGCCAAGAGATTCAACTGCAACTCCGTGGCTACGTCTCGACTCCGCCGCGGACGTCCACGAGCGACGCGCCCCTTTCCGCTCAGGCCAGCCGCGACACGCGAGACGAGGAATCAACCTCTGGGGATCAGACAGGGATCGCCGACCATCTGTTCCGGACTCTCCGCGGCCAGGACAACCTCGTGTTCGCGAACGCCCGCCGCGACGTCGAGACCTATGCAGACTTGCTCGCCCGCCGCTGCGAGAGCGAACGAGTACCCAACGAGTTCTGGCCACACCACGGCAACCTCTCCAAGAACGTGCGCGAGTCCGTCGAGGAACAACTCAAGGACACCACCCGGCCGGCGACCGCGGTATGCACGTCGACGCTCGAGTTGGGCATCGACATTGGGTCGGTTACAAGCGTCGCCCAGGTCGGACCGCCACCATCGGTCGCTGCGCTCCGTCAGCGACTGGGGCGATCAGGTCGCCGCGACGATCCGGCCGTGCTGCGCCTCTATGTCAGCGAGAAACAGCTCGACGAGCGGGCAGGACCCGTCGACGAACTGCGCTGCGCCGTCGTGCGCGCCACCGCCATGGTGCGTCTCATGCTCGACAGGTGGCTCGAGACCCCCGACGATCCCGGGTTCAACTACTCGACGCTGGTCCAACAGATCATGTCGACGATCGCTCAGCACGGCGGCGCCACCGCCGCCGATCTACATCGCGCGCTTCGCGGACCGGGACCTTTCCAACTCGTCGACCGGACACGGTTCGTGCGCCTCCTGCGAGCGATGGCCGCCCAAGACCTGCTGGTCCAAGCCTCCGACGGGCTGCTCCTACACGGAGAGACAGGCGAACGCCACGTCAACCACTACAGCTTCTACACCGCGTTCCAGACAGCGGAGGAATGGCGACTCGTGACCCGAGGCAAGACTCTCGGCACGATTCCGATCCACCAGCCGCTCTACGAAGGAGTACTACTGATCTTTGCCGGCAAACGCTGGAAGGTCACCAGCATCGACACCTCGGCCCGCATCGTCGAGCTCGAACGATCCAGCGGCGGCAACCCGCCACAATTCGCTAGCTCTCCCGCCGCAACGTCGGATCGTGTGCGGACGGAGATGGTCGCCGTCTACCAGAGCACCGACACCCCACCGTGGCTCAACACGAACGCACGCATCCTGCTCGCCGAAGCTCGAAGCGCGTACAACCGACTCGGGCTGCGCAACACGACCATTCTCGCTGACGACGCGGGCGTGCTGCTGTTCCCATGGACCGGCGACCGCGCCCTCTTCACGGCAACAATCGCGCTACTCGGCGAAGGCCTCGAGGCGAGCGTCGAGGGCCCTGCAATTCAGATACTCGGCACTGCTGTCGACGAAGTCGGTGCGACATTCCGCCGACTTCTCGCCGAGGAGCCACCGCCGCCCCATGAACTAGCCGCGCTCGTCAGTAACCGGCACATTGACAAGTGGGACTGGGTGCTCGATGACACACTCGCCTGCGAGTCAGCAGGCGCCCGACTCCTCGACGTCGACGGGGCTTGGAGACTCTTCGCCAAGGTTGCACCTGACCTCATAGTTTGACGATTCTCGCCTGCTCTCACCGCCAACCAACGAGAATTGCTCTCAACAGGTCGCGGTTGCTGTGCCGCCAGCTTCGTCTATCGCGAAGCACCTTCGGGTACCACAACTACAAGAACCGCCGAACCCGACGGCGGAACGCCATCGCCTTGCAAGTCGACCCCGCGAAACCCAGGACAGACCACTACTGCCTCGCGATAGCGCTGGATAGTCTCCAGCCCCGTGAACCGACCGGGTCCTGACGGTCGCACCGCTGCGTCGCTGATCGAGGGCTTCCTTCGGTCCAATCCTCGCGGCGAGTTGTTCGTGGCGGTGGGATACGCCAGTGTCGCCGGCATCGCCTGGTTGGCCGAACGGGCCGGCGACCGTCCGGTCACCTTGCTCATCGGCCACGTGCGGCGCAACCACTTCGCGGAGATGTCGGAGGAGGATCGCGACACGGCGATCGGGTTCCTGCGCCGCGGCGACGTGCAGGTCCTCACGTGGTACCAGAGGCGCCGAGACGACCGCCCCGCTTGTGAGGCGCACCTCAAGGTCTGGGCCGTCATGGCCGAGAGCCCCCGCCGTCGCGGACGCCCCGACACAGTCGAGGCGGCGCTGGTCGGCTCGGGCAATCTGACCAAGGCCGGGCTGTTCCACAACGAGGAGGCGTTCGCGCACGCCGCAGGCGACGACCTACAGCGCATCGGCGCGCAACTGGAACGGCTGCGCTCCCACCAGTGGAGGCGCGACGACAAGATCCTCGAGTACATCGAGCCCGAGCCAAGAGCGGTAGCCGAACGACCCGGCTGCCTGGCCTCGCTACTGCCTGGCGTCGTCGCCGCAACCTTCACCGCAACGGCGCGGGCCTTGGGCAGCTCCCGCAGGATCGTGACGAGATAGTCCCTCTCAAACTGAGAAAGGGCTGCCGCGGAGGACGACAATGGACACCACAGACTGGTCTGCGTGCGATTCGGGTCGATCGTTCGCCGCGATCGACTTCGAGACCGCCACAAGCCAGCGCAGTTCGGCCTGCGCCGTCGGGGTGGTCATCTTCAACCAGGGCTCCCCCGTCGACACGCGCAGACTGCTCATTCGCCCGCCCGGGAACCGCTACGACCCCTTCAATACGGCTCTGCACGGAATCGGCCCCGCCGACACCGGGGACAGTCCCCCGTTCCCCGAGGTCTGGGACCACCACCCATCCCGAACTCCTCGCCCGGCACGGATACCGTCTCGGCCGCTGCGATCCGAGCGCCTACCGCCCGTACTCCAACGCCCACCCGTCAGCTCGAGGATCCTCACGCTCGTTCAGCGCCAAGGACTTCACTCCCCGCGCCGAGCCCGACCCCGACGGTCTGCTGTACGCCACCAAGATCGCCTTCACCGGCACCCTGGAGTGCATGCCCCGACGCGAAGCATTCCAAGCAGCAGTAGACGCCGGAGCCGCGCCCACCGGATCAGTCAGCAAACGCACCGACTATCTCGTCGCCGGCACAATCGACCTGCGCAGAGTCGGCGAAACCGGGCTGAGCGGCAAGCACCGCAAGGCCCTCGATCTCGTCACCGGAGGAAGCCAGATCCAAGTCATCGACGAAGACCAATTCGTTTGCCTCCTCGCCGGAACAGTCACCCACGACTCCCCAGACCCAACTCCCGAAGGCGAGAACCGACGCCCCACCACGACCTGAGATCAAGCAGGGAGACAGCTCGAAACCCGAGGCGTATCACTGCGCGATAACCGGGGAGGTTCAATCGGCGCCGCCGGCTAGGAGACTGGTGAGTTATTGGGTTCTCGGGGGGGCTTTGTGGGGTTGGTGGTGGGGGTGGTTGGTGTTCTTGGGGTGTTGTGGGTTGGGTGGCGGCCGGTTTGTGGGTGGTTGTGGTGTTAGGGGGCGTGTTGTAGGTGGAAGGTGCCGTGGTGGTGGGTGATTCCGAGGTTGACGAGGCGCGTGAGGTTCACCGCGGCGGCGCGGGTGGCGAGCCATTGGG
>MKWU01002695.1_pt1 | contig 25610 bp, 16 predicted proteins | sample 809101 | NCBI WGS metagenome assembly MKWU01 (sample SAMN05860141, study PRJNA318959) | sponge metagenome | host: Aplysina aerophoba | place: Slovenia: Piran, Adriatic Sea, Gulf of Piran | collected 2013-05-07 | reverse complement strand
GCCAAGGCTCTGCGGGACCGCTTCGAGTTCGTTTACACCCCCAGGCACGGCAGTTGGCTCAACATCGCCGAGGTCGAGCTCAACGTCATGATCCGACAGTGCCTCAACCGCCGCCTCGACTCGATCGACGTCCTGCGCGACGAAGTCGCGGCCTGGCAGGCTTCACGGGACCGCACCCGGGCCAAGGTCAACTGGCGGTTCAACACTCCCGACGCCCGTATCAAACTGAAACGCCTTTATCCGACATTGGATGAGTGACGTGACACTAGTCAGCCGGGCGCCTCGCCGGTCTCGGTGACTCGCACGAATTCCGGGACACCACACCGGGGCGCCCGCTACAATCCGAAATATCGGGTGAGGCGGGGCGCTCCCGCTCTGGCGCCGGCCCGATGTCCGGAATGATTCAGCGGTTCAGCTTTCTCGGCTCCCTCGCGTCCTGGGCGATGCTCCAGCAGCGGCAGGTCGTCGAGTACGTCACGCTGCCGAATCCGGAACCGGAACGCGGGATCCTGGCGCTCATTCTCGACTCCTTCGCGCTGGCCGGCACGCTGCTCCTCGGGACGGTGCTGGTCGGGCTCGGGGTGGGGTTCTTCCGCGTGTGGTTGCTGCGCCGGTATCCGGAGAACAGCTTCAACGGAAGCGGGCGGGACACCCCCCGGCTCGATCTCAGTTGAATCCGGGCCGGTCCGCTTCCCGGGCGGACTCCCGATTCCCGGATGGCGTTCCCATCGTCATCTACGACGGAGGCTGAGGCTTTTGTACCCGCGCCGCGGTCGCGGCGGCCCGCTTCGCGGAAGACCGGCCGGTCCGCTTCGCCGCGCACCAGGAGCTCACCGACGGCCAGTTGGAACGGCTCGGGGTCTCGCGCGCCGCCTGCGAGAAGCGGGTGCGCTTCCGGGACCCCCGCGGGAAATTCCATGGCGGCGCCTTCGCGGTCAACCGGTTTGTCTTCCATGCCGCCCCGCCCGGTCCAAGGGGCCTCCCGGCGCGGACGCTGGTCGTGGCGGCCTGTGTCTTTCCACCGCTCCTGATCGCAGAGCTTGCCGCCTACGAGATCGTCGCGCGAAATCGGCACTGCCGATTTCTCAATCGGTGACCACCGAGGGACTCGGGAACCGGCCGTTGCTGCCGCCGGCCGAGTACTCGTCCCATTCTGTCCGCCGACCGCCAACCGGGTATCCTGCAACACCGGTATGCCCGAGGAGGATGCCCGTGCCTAGATTCCTTTTCCTGACCCTCATCGCTCTCCCGCTCCTGCTTGGCTGCGGGGCCCCGCCCGTGGAAGAGCCCATGGAACCGGAGACGGTCGCCGTCTCCGACCAACCGGCCGGGGAATACATCCGGTTCGCCGACGCCTCGGGCGCGGCGTCCTGGGGCCGTATCGAGGGCGATGAAATCGTGGTCCTCCACGCCGCCCCCTGGGCTGGTGGCGGGCCTACCGGGGACCGGGTGCCCCGGGACTCCGCGCGTCTCCTGGCGCCCGCCGATCCGGGCAAGGTCATCGCGATCGGGTTGAACTACGCCTCCCACCTCGGGGACCGGGAACCGGCGGCCTATCCGGGGGTGTTCGCCAAGCTGCCGACCAGCATCGTCGGACCGGGTGATGCGATCGAGAAGAGGGAGGACGCCGGCAACCTGCATTACGAAGGCGAGCTCGTCCTGGTCATCGGGCGGGAGGCCCGCGACGTTTCGGTGGAGCAGGCCCAGGAGTACATCTTCGGGGTGACCGCCGGCAACGACGTGAGTGAACGCGACTGGCAGGGCGCCGATCTGCAGTGGTTCCGGGCCAAGGCGTCCGATACCTACGGCCCCGTCGGTCCCGTGATCTCACGCGGGGTCAACTACGACGACCTGGAACTCACCACGAGGCTGAACGGCGAAATCGTGCAGCAGCAGCGGACCAGCGACCTCATCTTCGACACCAGCGACATCGTGAGCTACGTGAGCCGTTACGTGACCCTGATGCCGGGCGATGTGATCTTCACCGGAACTCCGGGAACGACCCAGGCGATGAACGAAGGCGACACGGTTTCCGTCGAGGTCGAGACGGTCGGCCTCCTCGAAAACACCATCGCCAGCCGCTGATCCGAGCGGCCCGGCCTGGAGGCCGGCGGTCCCGAGGAGTCTGCCTCGCATTCTGCGGGGCAGACTCCTAGCCGGCGGCGGCCTTGTGGAGGCGCCGCCCCAGGTGTTCTTGGATCGCCGAACAGGGGACGAACATCGGTTTCTCGTCCACTTCGATGTGAACGGCGCAGACCCCGGGGGTATCGCTTGAGACCTCGTACGTTCCGGAAAAGGTGCCGAGCGGCGTGGGGAGCGAGAACTCTCCGAATCCGGGACCCTCGTCACCACTGACCGTGCCGCCGAAGCGGGCGAAGTCGGCCCGCAGCGCTCGCAGCAGGCTCGAGGTCTCGGCCGGGAGGCTGAAATCGAACTGGCAGGCGGACATCGCGGCCTCCCGCTATTCGCCGGCCTGGAAGCCGGCCTCGGCGAGCACGAGCAGCAACGCCTTCTGGATGCCCAGATGCCCGTCCCGGTTGGCCCACCACTCGTGAAGCGAGTGGGCGCCGAAGCCCTCCCCGCCGCTGCCGATCGTGGTGGCCGGGATTCCGAGCGAGATGGGGACGTTGGAATCCGTGGAACCCATGCTGAGTTCCGGCTCGGCCCCCACGGCGCGGGTGGCGGCGAGCGCCCGCTGGATGAGAGGCGTATCGATCGCGACCATTCCCGATGGCCGGTCGCCGATCATCTCGATGTCCACTGTCAGCTCCTCGCCGTCGCGCCGCAGTTCGTTCTGTTCGGCGAGCGCCTCGGTCATCGCGGTCTGGAAGATGGCGTCGATCTCCCCGAGCCGTCCCGGCTCCATGGAACGCATGTCCACCTCCATCCAGTTCTCGAACGGGATCGAGTTCACCGAGGTCCCGCCCCCGATACGGCCGATGTTGTAGGTGGTCTTGGCGCCCCCCGTGACGTACTCGCCGGCGCGGTCGTCGAAGAGCTTGATCGCCCGGGCCATGGCGTGAGCGGGGTTCCCGAGGCCGAAGGCGCCCCACGAATGTCCTCCGGGGCCCAGGAAGCGCACCCGGTAACGGTGGGAACCGATCGCATGATTGAGCACGCGGGTATTGCTGGTGCCGTCGATCGCGATGAAGGCGTCGATCTCCGGGCCTCCGTCGCGGAAGAGGTGCTTGACCCCCCGGAGGTCACCGATCCCCTCCTCGCCGACGGACCCGACGAACAGCACGTCGTCCCGCGTGTCGAGCCCGTGGGAATCCATGAGCTTGACGATGGTGAGCATGGTCACCAGGCCGCGCGTGTCGTCGGCGATTCCGGGGGCCATCAGCTTGTCGCCGTCTCTCCGGACCGTAACGTCGGTCCCCTCCGGGAACACGGTGTCGAGATGGGCCACCACGGCAATCGTCCGGCCTCCGCCCCGGCCTTCCCGGCGGGCGACGACGTTGCCGATCTCATCGAGTTGCGCGTCGAGTCCCGCCTCCTGAACGAGTTCCCGGTAGTGGGCGGCCCGCTTTTCTTCCTTGAACGGCGGCGCCTCGATCTCGGTCAGCTCGATGAGCAGGCGTTCGTTCTCCTCGTCCATCGCGAGGACTTCTTCAAGCGCCGCCCCGACCCGGGGATCGGCGGTGATGGCCGCTAACTCGGCCTCGTATTCGGGAAGCACCTCGAGTTCCTGCGCCTCGAGGCCGAGTGCCGGGAGGAGCAGACCGAGGGTCAGGAAGGCTGGAAGTTGCGGTCGGAAACGCGAAAACGGCATAACCGCCCAATGCTACCGGAGTCGATGCCCCGTGCAGCCGTCCCGCTCTTGCAGCCGGGGACGTTCGCGAAACTCCCGCCCGACCGCTGTACGCTCCCGGCGCCAATGCCGCTTCGCCCGTCTTCGGCCCCGGGGCCAACTTCGTTCGGAGCGCTGCTGGCCGGGTTCTTCCTCGCGGCTTGGGCAGGAGCGGCGGCGGCGCAGCCGGCGGAGCGGGTGGTCGTGCTGGGGTTCGACGGCGCGGACCCGGACACCATCGCGGAAATGATCGCGGAAGGAGACCTGCCGCACTTGGCGCGGCTCGCGCGCGAGGGGACTTTCGCTCCCCTGGCGACCACGAAGCCGTCGGAGTCCCCGGTCGCGTGGGCGACCTTCGCCACCGGCATGAATCCGGGCCGCACCCGGATCTTCGACTTTCTCGAGAAACGCGAGGACACCTACGTGCCGCAGATCGCGCTGGTGCGGCAGGCATCGACCGAACTGCCCGGGACGCCGGTGCGGGTGGGTTTCGTTCTGTTTCTCGCGCTTGGCGCCGGAATCGCCGCTGCCTGGTTGCTCCAGCGGATTCGCGCGAGCGCTCGAGTTCGTTGGGCGTCGCTGGTCGTGCTGACGGCGATCCCCGGGGTGGCGGCCGCTCTCGTGGCGGCGTGGGTGCCGGCCGCCGTTCCGGAGGCGATCCGGGCCCGGGAGGGAGACGCCTTCTGGAAGATCGCCGGCGGGGCAGGGGTAGCGACGGTTGCGCTCCAGGCGCCCATGGAGTTCCCGGTCGAGGAGTCGCCCGGCGCCCGGATCCTGGCCGGTTTCGGCGTCCCCGACGTTCGCAAGTCCTTCGGCCTCTGGTCGGTGTACACGACGGACCTCCTGGAGGAGGAATCGACCGAGACCGGAGGAACCCGATTCCCGCTTCGTTTCGAAGAGAGGGTGGCGCGGAGCGTGATTCGTGGCCCACGGGATTTCACCGAGGCGGTCGCCGAGGCGGATCAGCCGGAGGTCGAGATCCCGGTCACGTTCCGGCGCCGCGGGGATGTCCTGGAGATCGAGACAGCGGGCTCCGCCCTGAGTCTGGCGGCGGGGGAGTGGTCCGATTTCGTTCCCGTGAGTTTCCCGCTCAATCCGTTGATCCGCCTCGCCGGCCTGGTGCGCTTCCGGGTGCTGGCGCTCGAACCGAATGTCACGGTGTACATGGAGCCGATCAACTTCGATCCACAACGCCTCCCGCCGATCGTGGATCTCTCCTACCCTCGGGACTTTGCGGGCGATCTGGCCCGGCGCGCCGGGCCCTACGAAACCGTCGGCTGGAAGATCATCACCAATCCGCTCCGCGACGAGGCCGTGGACTTCGACGCCTTCCTCGAGGACGCCCGGTTTGCCCGGGAGTCGAACGAGCGTTTGCTGATGGAGACGCTGGAGGAGGATTCATGGCGGCTGCTCGTGGCCGTTTTCCTGTTCCCTGACCGGATTCAGCACATGCTCTACCGTTTCGCCGATCCCGATCACCCGAACCACGACCCGGAACTCGCCGAGCGATATGGAGGAGGGATCGCCGAGACCTACCGCGACCTCGACCGCATCGTCGGGGCCGCGATGGCGGCGGCGCCTCCGGACACGCGTTTCCTGGTCGTTTCGGATCACGGGTTCCACTCCTTCCGGAACCAGTTCAACGTGAACACCTGGCTCGCCGAGAACGGTTACCTGCGGGCGGTCGGAGATTCGGGAGAGCGCCGGCTCGAAGATCTCTTCGACCCCGACGCGCTGTTCTTTGTGGGAGTGGACTGGAGCCGAACGAGCGCCTTCGCCCTCGGGCTTTCCGGTATCTACCTGAATCAGGAGGGGCGCGAGCCGGAAGGCACGGTCGCGCCGGGCGCGGAACGCGAAGAACTCATCGAACGGCTGATCGCCGACCTCAAGGCGTTTCGGGACCCGGCCACCGGAGAGCCGGTCGTCAGGGAAGTGCACCGGCGCGAGGAGATCTACAGCGGCCCCTTCGTGGAGGAGGCTCCCGACCTCATCCTCGGTCTCGAACCGGGTTACCGCATCGGCTGGCAGAGCACGCTCGGGGGCATGCCACCGTCTTCGATCACCCCGAACCTGGACAACTGGAGCGGCGACCACTGCTCCATGGAGGACACCGCCGGAGTGCTTCTTTCGAACCTGCCCCTCCGGGAGCCGGCGTCGCTCCGGGACATCGCTCCGACGGTCCTGGACCTGCTGGGCGTCAGCCCGCCGGAGGAAATGGACGGAACCTCGCTGCGGTCCCGCTGAGTCCGGCGACAGAGCCGGAATCGAAGCGCCTCAGTTGGTACGGTTCCGGAAGATCCACAAGCCAGCCGCGATGAAGATGCCGGCGACGACGACCGAGCCGGCGTTGACCGGTCCGAGCGATCCGGACCAGAGGATCGCGTAACCGAGCGCTCCGGGCAGCAGGGCGTAGTAGACGAAGGGCACCAGCGTACGCCGGATCACGGCGCCCTCCCGGCCCACCAGCCCGACCACCGCCGAGGCGGCCACGACGTTGTGGACGCAGATCATGTTTCCGGCCGCGCCTCCAACCGCCTGGAGCGCTACCACCCAGCCCGGGTCCACCGAGAGCCGCTCCCCGACGCCGAACTGGAAGAGCGAGAACATCATGTTGCTCACGGTGTTGCTGCCGGCGACGAAGGCCCCGAGCCCCCCGATGAACGGCGCGAAGAACGGCCAGGCCGATCCCGCGATCTGCGCGGCGCCCTCGGCGAGGGCGATTGGCATGGAGGCGAGTCCCGCGGCTCCGCCTCCGGTGTTCAGGAAGACCTGCACCATGGGCACGGTAAACACGAGCGCCACGGACGCGAGGCCGGTACTGCGCAAGGAGGCGGAAACGGCGCGGCCGATCTGCCCACCATTCATCCGGTGAACGACGGCGGCGAACAGCGAAGCGGCGATGAAGACCGCGCCCGGCAGGAAGAACGGGGCGGCGCTCGCGGTAATGCCGCTTCCGAAGATGTCCGGCCAGCGGATCACGATTCCCGACAGGAAATCCTTGAAGGGAAGCGACGGCAGGCGGGTAAGCACCAGCAGACCGCCGACGACCGCGTAGGGCGCCCACGCCGACACGGCTCCGATGGTCCGCCCCGCTTCCGGCTGGGTGTCGGGAACGAGTTTCCGTCCGATCCAGTCCTTTTCCCAGGCGGAACGCGCCGGGAATTCGAAATGCTGGTCCGCGGGGGGCATGAAGAGGCCCCTCTTCGCGGCGGTGACCACGATCCCGAGCCCGATGAGGCCTCCGAGGAGTGCCGGGAACTCCGGCCCGAGCAGCCAGGCAGTAAGCAGATAGGGGACCGTCATCGCCACCGCGGCGAAGAGGGCGAACTTCCAGACCTGGAGTCCTTCGCGGAAGCTCCGGCGCTCTCCGAAGAAGCGGGTCATGGTGGCGACCACGATCAGCGGCACCAGCGTGCCGGCGACGGTGTGGAGCACCGCGACCCGGAAACCGATGAACGCCAGGAAATCGGTCCACTCGGCGAACCCAAGCCCGGCCGCGTAGGCGGCGACGGCCTCGGAACCGGAGAGGCCGGTCGAGACGCCCACCAGGATCGGGGTCCCGGCCGCGCCGAAGGAGACGGGGGTGCTCTGGATCAGCATGCCCGCCACCACCGCGGCGAGGGGCGGGAATCCGAGCCCCACCATCAGCGGCACGGCGACCGCCGCCGGCGTACCGAAGCCGGCCGAACCCTCGATGAAGGCTCCGAAGAGCCACGCGATCAGGAGGACCTGGATGCGCCGGTCAGGGGTGATCCCCACGAAACCGCGGCGAATCACCGAGAGGGCTCCGCTCTCCTGCATCGTGTGCAGCAGGAGGAGCGCGCCGAAAATGATGTAGAGCAGGGTGCCCGCGACAACCAGCCCGTTGATCGAGGCGGCGGCGATCGTGACACCGGAGATCCCCCATACAGCCCAGGCGAGGCCGGCTGCGGCGATCCAACTGAGCGGCATCGCGCGGGACGCCGGCCAGCGGAGTCCGACCAGGAAGAGTGCGACCACGGCGATCGGCACAAGCGCGACCGCGGCAAGACCAAGAGTTCCCATGACGCCTATTCCCTACCGGCCTTCCCCTCCGGGACCAGTGGAGGGCTGATTAAACTCCCGGCCATGCCACGGGCATCGTTTACATCGCTGGGTTGTCGTCTCAACCACACGGAGGCGGCGAACTGGGCAGGGCAGTTCGCGGGCAAAGGCTACACGATCGTTCCCTGGGGGGATCCGGCCGATCTCGTGGTGATCAACACCTGCTCGGTGACCCACCGCGCGGAGGCTCACTGCCGCAACACCGTGCGGCGGACCCTGCGCCACTCTCCCGAAGCCTTTGTGGTGGTGGCGGGGTGTTACGCGCAATCAGGTCTGGACGCACTCCGGGAAATCCCCGGGGTGGACATGATCGTCGGGACCGAGTTCAAGGAGACCTTTCCCGACTACCTCGATCGACCGCGGAAACTCACGGAACCCGTGGTTCTCCACTCGGCGCGGATTTCCCGGCATGAGTTCGAGGTCCCGTCCACCGGGCGCTATGACTCCACCCGCGCCAATCTCAAGGTGCAGGACGGCTGCGACTTCTTCTGTTCGTTCTGCATCATTCCCTACACGCGGGGCAGGGAGCGCAGCCGGCGGTTCGCCGACCTGGTCCGGGAGGCCCAGGACCTTGCCGCCGCCGGCTACCAGGAGTTGGTGCTCACCGGCGTGAACATCGGGCGGTACCGGAGCGGAGGACGCACGCTCACCGACGTTGCGGACCGGCTCGAGGAAATTCCGGGGGTCGAGAGGATCCGGATCACCTCGATCGAGCCCACCACCGTCGAGGACCGCCTGCTCGAGCGGATGGCCGAGCGCGGCTCCCTGTGCCGTTACCTCCATCTCCCGGTACAGAGCGGGGACGACGAGGTGCTCGCCGGAATGGGCCGCCGCTACACCGTGCGGGACTATCGCGAGTTTGCGGATCGGGCAGTGGAGATGGTTCCCGGACTCGGCCTGGGGACCGACGTGATTGTCGGGTTCCCGGGCGAAACGGAGGACGCGTTTCAGCGGACCTGCGACCGTCTGGAAGAGATGCCGTTCGCCTACTACCACGTGTTCAGCTACTCGTCGCGCGCCGGGACGCGGGCGGCGGGTCTCCCGGGGCACCTGTCTCCCGAGGTGGTTGCGGAGCGAAGCCGGAGGCTGCGGGAGCTCTCGGACGGGTGCCGGGACGCATTCGCCCGACGCCATGTGGGGCAGCGTGTCGACGTCCTGTTCGAACAGCAGGATCGCTCGGGCCGCTGGACCGGCCTGACCGATTCCTACCTGCGGGTCGGAGTGGTCTCGGCGGAGCCGCTCGAGAACTGCATCCGGGCGGTTCAGGTCACCCGGGTGGCGGACGACGTCCCCGGTCTGGCGGTGGGAACCCTGACCCCGGTGAGCGGTTAGCCCGAGGAACCCTCGCCAGTCCCAATGTACGCACATTGGGTCGGCTGGCCCAGCCTCAAGTGGCCGGGCGGCTCTGGCGTCCTTCCCGGCCGTAGTGGCCCTGGGGACCGCCGTCAGCAGGGCACACGGAGGGGCTGTTGTGGTCATACCGATAAGCCCGAAACGCCCCGGTTGCTCATCGCCAACTCCAACCTCCGTGTCGTCCCGGTAGGACTGGAGCCGGCGGCTGGCCGCTATCGCCCGACGATCGGCGCTCGGCCGGTGGGCGAGGGAGAGGCGGCGGTCCGGACGGAGCGGCTCGGCTCCGGCCAATCGATCCGGGTGTTGTCGAGAATGTCGTCGATCAAATCTCTGACCTGAGTGTTGAAGCTGGGTCGGGGCCTGAGCCGGCGGTTGAAGAGCACGACGTAGTTCACGCCGTCCCAGCGTTGCCGAGCGACCGTGTCCGTGCCCGGCAGGCTCCCCGTGTGATTCCACCGCCAGCCGGTTGGCTCGGCGCCGCGGCGGCGTCGTGTGCCGATGTCGTCCCCGCCGACCTGGTAGACGTCGAGGAACCGGAGAAGCGGCCGTGTAGAGGCGACCAATGCGCCCTGAGCAATCCGGGCCTCGTGGTGCCAGCCCCCGTCCGGGCGGCGGACCCGTGGGCCCTGCGGATCGAACACGTTGCGGGCAAGCGATCCGTCGTAGTCGTACCAAGGCTCGCGGGGGCTGCGATCCTTCGGGAAGGTTCGCCCCTGGATGATGTCCTCGCTGCGCACCCCGAGCGGGGCGAGGACCGTGCCGAAGACGTAGCTCAGGTAGTCCTGCCCCGACGCCTCCTCGATGGCGAGGCCGAGGACGAGGTACCCGATGTTCGAGTACGCGCGGCGCGAGCCGGGATCGAACTCGAGAGGTTGCCCCAGGAGGTAGCGAACGGTGTTCTCCCGCCCTGGCGGACTCGGCACCGACATCGCCTCGGCGATCTGGATCTCGCGATACGTGAGATCACCTACGACCTCGCGATCCCAGCCGCCCCGATGCTGGAGCAGGTGCCGCACGGTGATCTCGGGAAGGCGCACGTCCCCCAGCGACGGGAAAGGCGCGAGGTCCAGCAATCCACCTCCCGCCTGCCCAAGGTCGAACACGAAGCCGTCCAGATCCAGCGCGCCGCTCCGCGCGAGTTCGTGGATCGCCGCCGCCGTGATCGGCTTCGTCACGCTCGCCAGCCGCATCATCACGTCCTGCCGAATGGGGATCGTGCGCTCCCGGTCCATCCAGCCGAACGCCCGGTCATAGGCGATCTCGCCGTCCTTCATGATCCCGAGCGCGGCCGCGCCGATCCCGTGTTCCTCGCTGAACTCGATCATCAGCGAGTCGAACAACGCCTCCGCCGGTTGACCAGGCTCCTCGACCGTCACGGCGAGCTCCGAGGTGGCCGACAGCCCCCCGGGGTCCGTCGCGGTGACCGTCACCGCGGCGCTTCCGGCGGCGACGCCGGCAACCGTCATCTCGCTGCCTGCGGCGCTGACCGTCGCTATCCTGGCGTCCGCCGAGGCCGCGCTATAGGTCAGTGGGTCCCCGTCGGGATCGGAGAAGCTCGACTCGATGTCCACCGACTCCGAACGACCTTCGACGACGGTCAGGGACGGGATCGAGCCGACCGCCACCGGCGCCCGGTTCGGGGCCGGCGCAGGGGATCCGGGGCTCGTCGGAGACGGACTGGTACCCGTTTCTTCGCAGGCCGTGGTCCCCGCAAGGAGGATCCCGAGAGCCAGCCGGGGGACCAACGCGGGCAGCCCGACCCTCCGCGCCCGACGACCCGCGACTCTTCTGGCGAACCTCACCGTGCCCGCCTGTCCGTCGCTGCCCAAGCTCTCAGCGGATGACCTTGGTCCTGGCCACCGCCCGGTGCTGAGTGGACGACGCGGCTGCGCGCGGACAGGCGCGACTCGTGTGGCAGGCTGACTGTCATCAGAATCGCATTTTACTGGGCCATTGAGGTCCACAAAATCACATAAGTCACGGTAGAGGTTGCCGAAATCGGCACATTGTGTAATGAAGTAGTGACCCCGTGTTTGTCAATGTCTCGCGCCGGTGCCTGCTTCAGCGCGGAGGCGGTCCTGTCCCCCGCCAGGAACGCGTCCCACTGCTCCATGAGCGCCCGCTGGCGCTCGAGCGGGTCTGTCCGTCGGTAGGCGGTCTCGATGCGGCTCGTGTTCAGGTGCGAGGGCCAGCTCTCGGTCGCGGGCGCTGGCGCGGATGCGGCTCGGCCCTTGCCGGCTGCTCGTTTGGTGCGTCAGTGTTCCCGCGCAGGCTCATAACTGCCCGCAAGGTGCCATCCGCACGGGCAGCCGCGCCGGGGCGCCAGCGGAGCGGATCGGTTCCCGTAAACGCAAAGGGAATCAACGAGTTGCGCGTGCGACGGTGGCGGACCCCCTTTCACACTTTCCCCCGAAATCGCGGGCAGCGAACGGAGTTCGCTGCCACTGTTTTCCTGGCTCACGAGCAGCCTGAGGTATTACCGCCGGGTGCCCCGTCGAGCGGTTCCCGGACGGGGCCGTGCGCGGTATGAGGCTCGGACCGCCAACTCGCGATTGCGTTGGGCCCCGTCCGGCAACCGCCCGGCGCTTCGCGCCGCAAATCGCAACTCCCTCGCGCGCTGGCGCGCGCTTCGGCGAGTTCCGATTTGTCGTTTCTTTTTTGTGAAAGGGGGTAACCCCCTTTCACACTTTCCCCCGAAATCGCGGGCAGCGAACAGAGTTCGCTGCCGCTGTTTTTTCAGCTCAGGAGCAACCGGAGGTGTTGCCGCAATTCAGGCACTTGAAGCAGGTGCCGCTGCGCACCATCAGCGCGCCGCACGTGGAGCACGGCGGGGCGTCCGCGAAGACGGCCGCCGGCTCCAGAACGGTGCCGCGGCGGGGAGGACGGCGGGGCCCGGCGGAGGTCGTGGCGGGCTCGGACGGTTCCGCTTCCGCCACGCTCATTTCGTCCGCGTCCGTGAGGAAACGGTGACCGAGCCACCGGAAGATGTAGTCGGTGATCGAGTCGGCGTGCGGAATGTCCGGGTTGCCGGTGTACCCCGACGGTTCGAAGCGCGTGTGCGAGAACTTGTCCACCAGCACCTTGAGAGGGACCCCGTACTGGAGGTTGTAGGAAACCGCCCGCGCAAAGGCGTCCATCAGCCCGGAAACGAAGGAGCCTTCCTTGGCCATGCGCAAGAAGATCTCGCAGGGAGAGCCGTCCTCGCGCAGGCCCACCGTGAGGTAACCCTTGTGTCCCCCGATATCGAACTTGTGAATGATGGCGTCGCGCTCGGGTGGCAGGTGCTCCTTCTCGGCGGAGTCGACGGCGTCCGCTGTCTCGGTGACGGATTCGCCGCGGTTCAGCGGCTGAGATTGCTTGCTGCCGTCCCGGTAGATGGCCACCGCCTTGAGGCCTAGCTTCCAGGATGCGAGGTACGTCTCCTCGATGTCCTCGACCGTGCTCTCTTCCGGCATGTTGACGGTCTTCGAAATAGCACCCGAGAGGAAGGGTTGGACCGCGTGCATCATCTTGACGTGGCCCATGTGGTGGATGGAGCGTTTCCCGCCGAACGGTTCCAGGGCGCAATCGAATACCGGGAGGTGTTCTTTCCTGAGATCCGGCGCCCCCTCGACGTGGCCGTGCTCGTCCACGTAGTCCCAGATCCGCTGGAGCGCCTCGCCTTCGTAGCCGAGCCGCTCGAGTGCCGAGCGCACGGTCTGGTTGACGATTCGGATGATGCCGCCGCCGCTGAGCTTCTTGTGCTTGATCAGTGACAGATCGGGCTCCACGCCGGTCGTGTCGCAATCCATCATGAGCCCGATGGTGCCCGTGGGGGCCAGCACCGAAGCCTGGCCGTTCCGGAAGCCGTGCTCCTCGCCGAACGCGATGGCCTCGTTCCAGACCTGCTGCGAGCGGGAAAGGACCTCGGCCGGCACTCCCGTGGAGTCGACCTGCAATGCGGCATCCCGATGCCTCCGCATCACCTCGAGGAACGGCTGTTCGTTCTCCGGATAACCTGCGAACGGTCCGGTGACCTCGGCGATCCGGGCCGATTGGTGGTAGGCCCGGCCCGTCATCAGCGAAGTCAACGCAGCCGCGATCGATCGGCCCACGTCGCTGTCGTAGGGGATGCCGCGATGCATCAGCAGGGCGCCGAGATTCGCGTAGCCAAGACCGAGCGGCCGGAACTCGTGCGAGTTCTTCTCGATGCGCGGTGTCGGGTAGCTCGCGTTCCCAACGATGATCTCCATTCCGGTCAGAACGACGTCGATCGCGTGCTCGAAGCCGGGGGTGTCGAACTCGCCTTCCTCACTCACGAACTTCATGAGGTTCAGCGACGCCAGGTTGCAGGCGCTGTCGTCGAGATACATGTACTCGGAACACGGATTCGAAGCGTTGATCCGCCCGCTGTTTTTCGAGGTGTGCCAGCGGTTGACGGTATCGTCGAACTGCATTCCCGGATCGCCGCAGCGGTGCGCCGATTCGGCGATCTGGCGGAACAGGTCGCGGGCCCGCAAGGTGTCCATGGGGTCACCCGTCGTGATCGTGCGGGTGGACCAGTCTTCGTCGTTTTCGACCGCTCGCATGAAGGCATCGCTGACCCGCACGCTGTGGTTCGCGTTCTGGTACTGAATGGATGCGTAAGCCTCCCCGTTCAGGGAGCCGTCGTAGCCCGCTTCGATCAGGGCATGGGCCTTTTGTTCCTCGCGGGATTTGCAATCGACGAAGTCGAGGATGTCCGGATGATCGACGTTGAGGATCACCATCTTGGCAGCCCGCCGGGTCTTGCCGCCGCTGCGGATGACGCCGGCGAAGGAGTCGTATCCCTTCATGAAGGAAACCGGCCCGGAAGCGCTCCCGCCGCTTGACAATTGCTCGCGCGAACTGCGGATGGTGGAGAGGTTGGTGCCGGTGCCGGACCCCCACTTGAAGAGCATCCCCTCGGTCTTGGCGAGCGTCAGGATGGAGTCCATGGTGTCTTCGACCGAGTTGATGAAGCACGCCGAACACTGCGGGTGCTCCTCGACGCCGCAGTTGAACCAGACCGGCGAGTTGAACGCGGCGAACTGGTTCAGCAACAGGAAGGTGAGCTCGTCACGGAACGTGTCCGCGGCCTCCCGGTTTGCGAAATAGCCATCCTTCACGCCCCAGACCGCGATCTGGTCGGCGACGCGGCCGACGAGCTGCCGGACGCTCGACTCGCGCTCCCCCTTTTCGAGAGACCCGTGGAAGTACTTGGACGCCACGATCGTGGTCGCCATCATGGACCACGACTTCGGGAACTCCACACCGTGCTGGGCAAAGATCATCCTGCCGTGTTCATCGGTGATGACGGCGTCGCGCTTTTCCCACTCCACCTGGTCGTAGGGTGAGACGCCGTGCTCGGTAAAGCGGCGCCGGAACGAGAGTCCGCCAGCGTGGCCATTCTTTTGTTTCTTCCCGGAACGGGAGCTCACCGTGGTGGGTTCTACCGCTACCTGCATATCGAACAGTCGTCCTCTGGTTGGAAAAGACTCGGGGCTTTCGCGAGGTCACCTTCCCGAGCACGAAAAAAGGGCATTAGATGAAACTAAAACACAACATCTTGCGGTATGCAACCGGCAACACCACAACGGGTTGTGGGTGCGCCGCCGACGAAGCCCGGAGTGACGCTCCCCGATTCTGACGGCTTTTCGGAAGTCTCGGCGGGTGGGACGCAGACAAATCGACACCCGGCGCCGAAGGAGAGAAACGGCCCCGGGACTGCGGCCGCCGACGGCCTCCCCGTTGCGACACGCAACCCCCGGCGGCCAAGCCGCCGGGGGTTGCGGGTGAGGGCCGGAGAACCCTCAGCGATTGTTCGGTCGGCTGCGGCTGGTTCCGCTTGGTCGGCTGCGGCTGGTTCCGCTTGGCCGGCTGCGGCTGGTTCCGCTTGGCCGGCTGCGGCTGGTTCCGCTTGGCCGGCTGCGGCTGGTTCCGCTTGGCCGGCTGCGGGAGGCTCCGCTTGGCCGGCTGCGGCTGGGTCCGCCTGGTCGGGTGCCGCTGGGTTCCCCTTGGCCGGTCCCGGGGGGGCCGCCCCCCGCGCCGCCGGCGGCTGGTTCCGCTTGGTCGGCTGCGGCTGGTTCCGCTTGGCCGGCTCCGGGAGGCTCCGCTCGGCCGGCTGCGGGGAGTTCCTGAACGTCCCGCGGAAGCCGCACCCCCTCTGGGAGAAGCTGGCCTCACCGCTGAGGGCCGTCTGGCTCCGGTGCCGCCTCCCCGTCCCGTGGCGCGTGGCCTCGGGGATGCCGCCGGACGGTTGGAACCGGTGCCGCCGCGGGAAGCTTCGGGACGTCCCGCCCGGCGGCCGGCGGCCGCGGGACCGGCGGTCCCGCCGTCTCGAGCGGTCGCCCGGGACCGATTCGCGGTTCTGTCGCCGGCACTACCGTTCCGGTCCGCGGCGCCGCGGGGCACGGAGCCGCGTTCCCGTTCCGCTGCGAAGGTTGAACGTGCGTTGCGAGCCCGTGCCGCGTTTGCAGGCACGGCCACACGCTGCGCCCGGCTGGTGCTGCGCGCTGCGGTAGCGGCCGTCCGGCGGCCCGTCGCCGGGGCCTTGGCGTTGGAGATCCGGCGCGTGGTCGCCTTCGCGGACCGGATCATGGCGGTTTCTCCGATTGCCCGTTGTCGCAGACCACGATCGAGCACCGCCCCTCTGGCAAGCACCTGGGCGTCGTCCGCGTTGCGCAGGCTGGAGGCGGCCAGCCGGTTCCGAGAGGCGGGACGCCCGATCGCCTCGCGGCTGGTAAAGCTCCAGGCGCGAGTGTTTATGGAGCCGCGGGGCACGGCCTTACCGAGGATCGTTCCCCGACGAATGCCGTTACCGCGCCCATAGCCCTGACGACCGTAGTGCCCATATCCCCAATAGTTGTACACGGGATAGCCGTAATAGCCCAGGGGTGACCATCCGACCCAGTCGTATCCGTAGCTCCAGGAGACCCAGCCCGGACCCCAGACCGAGCCCGGAAGCCAGTACCAGCCCAGGGGACCGTGCCCCCAACGGCCGTAGTGATACGGGGCCCATCCCCAGGGGTCGTAGGAGATCCAGGTCAATCCGAACGGGGTATGCGCCCAGCGTCCGAGCCGATAAGGCGCCCAGCCGGTGGTAACCGTCGGATACCAGACCCACCCGAGATGGTGGTCATGGTGCCAGCGGCCGTGTCCCTCCAGGTCGTGGGCGTACTCCTGGACTTCCTGGGGAAGTTCCTCATAGTGCGTTTCCGCGGTTGTGACGAACCGGCGCTGGCGGTCCTGTGTCCAGGCGTAGAAGCTGTCGTTGCCAAGGTACTCCTCGGGCGGAGCGGGCGCGGCGCCCTCGGAAGCGACGGTCCGTTGACCGGACCCGACCAGTACGGAACCCCACTCGGTGGACACCGTCGCAATGCCCGAGTACACGACAAACTGCACTGTGCGTCCGTCTTCGAGCAGATCCGTTCGGTACTCACCCTCGCCCTGAGGAGAGAAGGTGCCACCGGGTGTTTCCACGACGATGTCGGTATCGCCGCCGGTCCAGACGAGGAGGCTCCCGGTCCAGAACCCGAGCCGGTGCGGACTGTCTCCTTCCACGTAGTCCAGCTTGGTTCCCTCGTCCATCCACGCGGTGATGCGGCCTGCGAAGCGCAGCTCGACCTGACCGGGTTCCCGGGTCCAGATGCGGTCTCCCGGAAGGAAGGGGCTCCCCCGTTCGGCCTCGTGAGCGCCGAAGTCGTCCGCCCGTTGGTGCCAGACGTCGCCATCGACGATGCTGAGATTGCCGTAAGCGTAAGAACGCCCGGTTTCCTCGTCGGCTTGCGCCAATACCGCCGAGGATTGACCCAGGACAAGGAGCAGGCTCACGATGCCTGCGTGCTGGAGGACTCTGTTGTGCCTGTTCGCTCGTTCGTGCATAGGCCACCTCCCCGAGGCTGCCACAGCGAGATGCCGCAATCCCTATGCCAGATCCCGGCCGTTTGTCCTCTGGAAAAGCGGAGTTCGGCTGCCTGACCCGGGAGCCGGGCCGGATGAGCGGTCCGCCGGCGCTTCGGGGCTCGGTACCTGCGGCATCAGGCGAGCTGGTCGAGGAACTCCGAAGCCTGGAGCCGGGCGCGCGCCGCCCGGAACCTGCGCCAGGCTGGGCGGACATCGCGGTCGCGATTCACGAGTCGCGCCAGTTTGCTGCCGTCGGGATCGTCCTCGAGGAGGGTTTCGAGTTGCCGTCGCATGTCTCCTTCCGGGAGGGACTCGACAAACGCGTCCTGCTCGCTGAGGGTGTCCTCGAGGCGGGGCTTCGGCACCGGGACAAAACGACCCCGGATGTCGGACTCCAACTGCCAGACCATTTCCTGGGTCGAGGGGTCCTCGTGGTCTTCCGCAACGCTGACCATGCGGGCGGTATCCCGATCGTAGTAGTAGGTCCGTTCCGGACCGTCGTCCACGAAAGCGGCGGCCAGCGCCTCAAGCAGAGATGGATCGGTCTCCACGGACTCAGAACCGTAGCAATTGGGAACGCGGGGAAGCCCCCGGAACAGAGAGACTAGTCGAGACAACCCGACCGTGCCAACTCCTTGTCCGCGCCACGTCCGGGATTGCCGACTTCAGCCGGAACGGCGGCGCGTGATGCGCGTCAGTTCGGGGGGATCGTTCGTAATCTGCAGCGTGTGGGTTTCGGTCTGTCCCTGGTGGAGTCCGACTCCGGCGACCAGGGGGCCATCGGTCACTCCGGCGGCGCAAAAGATCAGGTTTCGGCCGGGCGCGAGTTCCGTCGTGGTCAGCACGCGTGCCGCGTCCTCCACCCCCGTCTCCCGAAGCCGCCGCTCCTCGGCTTCGTTTCGCACCAGGAGCTGCCCCAGCATGCCGCCGCCGAGACACCGCAGGGCAGCCGCCGCAATCACGCCTTCCGGCGCGCCGCCAGACCCCATGGCCGCCTGGATTCCCGAACCCGGCATCGCGCTGAGGATCCCGGCGGAGAGGTCGCCGTCTCCGATGAGACGTACCCGGGCGCCGGCACGTCGCAGCCCGGCAATCAACTCCCGGTGCCGAGGACGCTCGAGCACGACAACGGTGATCTCGCTCGTTTCGCAAGCCTCCGCCTCGGCGATCGCACGCACGTTCCGCTCGGGTGAGTGCTCAAGCCGGATCGCGTCGCCGAGCAGGTCCCGGCTGGCCGGACCCACCATGATCTTCTCCATGTAGACGTCGGGCGCGGTGAGCAGCCCACCGCGTTCCGATCCGGCCAGCACCGCGATGGCCCCCGGAGCGCCGGTGGCGCACAGGTTCGTGCCTTCCAGGGGATCCACGGCGATGTCCAGTCCAGGGGCTCCTTCCCCGCCGCACCCGAACTGCTCTCCGCTCCACAACATGGGAGCCTTGTCGCGTTCTCCCTCACCGATCACCACCTGTCCCCGGACCGGCACCGAGTCGAGAACCCGGCGCATGGCGGACACCGCCACCTGATCCGAATGGTGCCGGTCACCTTTTCCGATCGTGGAGGCGCAGGCGATGGCGGCCTCCTCGACCGTCCGGACGAGGTGGGGGCCTACGGCGGTGATCGGGTTGTCCGTCGTCCTGGCGCTCAACGTTCCTCCGGCGGCGGGAGGCTGACGCGCGTGGCGCGGTCCTGCCGGTAGCCCAGCGCGTAGTCGGCCTGCATCAGCGTGTGGATCTCCCGGGTCCCCTCGTAGATTACGGCGCCCTTGGAGTTCCGCCAGAAACGCCCGACGGGGTACTCATCCGAATACCCGTACGACCCGTGGATCTGAATGGCGTCCGATGCCGCTCGCTCGGAGGCGACGGTGGAGACCCACTTCGCGAGCGAGGTCTCGCGGGTGTTCCGGCGCCCACGATTCTTCAGTTCGCCGGCACGGAGCCACAGCAGCCGGCTGACCTCATAGTCCCGCTCCATGTTCGCGATCATCTGCTTGACAAGCTGGTGCCGGCCGATTTCCTGCCCAAAGGTGGTGCGGGACCGGGCCCAGCGTACGCTTTCGTCGCGACAGGCGCGGATGAGTCCGGTGGCGCCAGCGGCGACGGTGTAGCGGCCCTGATCCAGGGCGAACATCGCGATCTTGAAGCCTTCGCCTTCTTCCCCGAGCCGGTTCCCGACGGGGACGCGGACGTCGTGCATGCGGAACCACCCGGTGTTTCCGGCGCGGATGCCCCATTTGTGCGTCATTTTCCCGGACTCGAACCCCGGGAACGAGCGCTCCACGATGAATGCGGAGAGCCCGGAGTGGTCGCGACGGGCTCGTTTTTCCGGATCCGTCCAGGCGATCACCAGAATGTTGTCGGCGATTTCGGCCAGGGAGATCCAGTGTTTTTCGCCGTTCAGCACGTATTCCGGCCCGTCACGCCGTGCCGTGGCCCGGATACCGACGGCATCGCTTCCCGCGTCGGGTTCGGTGAGACCGTAAGTGGCGATCTGCTTTCCCTCGGCCTGCGGCCGCAAGTAGCGCTCCTTCTGGGCGTCGCTGCCCCAGGCAAGGAGCGAGAGGGAGTTCAAGCCGGCATGCACTGACATGATGACCCGCAGCGAGGTGTCCACGTATTCGAGTTCCTCGCAAGCGAGCCCCATCGAGATGTAGTCGAGCCCCGCGCCGCCGTAGCGCTCGGGAACCGAAATCCCCAGGATGCCCAGTTCTCCGAGCCCCGTCAGGATCTTGCGGTCGAACACCTTGGCGGCGTCGTTGTCGCGGATGTGCGGCGCCACCTCGCGGGCGGTGAAGTCGCGGACCAGCGACTCCGTCGCCCGGTGCTCCTCATTCAGATCGAAGTTCAGACGCTCAGCCAAATTCCCTCTTGCCTTTCCGGTCGCTCGTGCCGGTTCCTTCCACACCGCCTCCGTCCCACCGGCGGCGCGGAGCGCGGAGTATACGGCGAGGCTTCGAGCCTTTTCGTGGCCTCACGCGCCTTGGCGGCCGGTGGCGAAAGTGACGAGAGCACCGGGAAAAGCGAGCCCCGCGGAGAACCCGGAGCGCGAAGCCCTGGGGACGGACAGCCCGCCGGAACCTTTCGTGGCTCGGGCGTGCCGCGTGAGTCTTCGCACAGGCTGCCAGCGACGGATGATCAGATCCCGCTCGCGAGTGCGGCGGCGGCAGCTTCCGCCTCCGCCTTGCGCTTGCTGGGTCCGACCCCTCTCCCGAGAGCGCGGCGGCCCGCAAGCACTTCCATGACGAAGGTCTTTTCGTGCTCCGGGCCGCTCTCCGAGATGAGCCGGTACACCGGGAGTCGACCCTCCTTTTTCACGAGCACCTCCTGCAGCGTCCCCTTCGGGTTGTCCGTGGCGACGACGACCGGGGCGGGGTTCTCCCCGAGGGTCTCGCCCTCGGGATCAGGAGTCGCCCCCTTTCTCGCTCGGCCCCGCCTCCGGCCGGACCGTCTCTCGAGCCGATCGAGCGCCCGCCGCGCGGCGTCCTTCTCGGCCTCCTTGAGGCCGCCGCCGACACCGGTTTCGACGAGCCCGTCGGCCAGCCGCAGCGTGACGGAAACCGCGGCGCTGCCCCGCGCTCCCCGGGCCGGCTCGTACTTCGGAGCTTCCTTGCCCGCCTGGGCAAGGCGGTTCTGGAGCAGCGTCTTTGGATCGAGGAGTTCCAGATCGGGGTCCCGGAGTTCTTCGAGGGCGGCCGCCAACGGTCGCCCCACGGCGCGGCGGGCGGCTCCCAGGCTACCGTCCAGATAGAGCGCTCCCATCACCGCTTCGGCGCTGGCAGCGGCTTCGTCGCCGTTGCCGAGCGACCAGTGTTCGCTCAGCGTGCGGCTGAACTCGCGGCTCTGGAGCCTCATCCGGGCGAGGGTCATCTTCCCTTCGTCCCACTCGGGAAAATGGTTGTGGAGCGTCTCGGCCAGCACCAGGTGCATCACGTCGCGTCCAAGAAAACGCAGGGCAGGCCGTTTCGCGGTCCGCGTGACGCCCGTTGGGCCCGAGGGTCGCGGGGCCGGGCTCCGGCGCCCCCTCGCCCGCCGTTTCCTTCCCCGCCGGCTCCCCGAAGTACGTTCCCGGCCCGCGTCGTCCGCGTCAAGCGCCGCGGTCAGGATCCCGGGACTGGCAAAGGTGTAGCCGAGGGCTCGCTCGACCCTCTTGCGCAGCAGGAGAAGACGGCGGGCGAACCGGATCCCGAGCGGACCGATGGCGCGGAGTCCGCTGCCGGCGCGGTCGAGCCATCCCGGAGCCCCTTCCGGTGGCCTCAGCCGCAACCGTTGCAGCTTCCTTTGGAAGGCCCCAGCCAGGATGCCGCGCGCCGCCGGCATGCCCCCATCGAGATAGGCGGCCCCGAGCACGGCCTCGAAGACGTTCGCGAGGATGCGGTCGGAAGACCGGACCTCTTCGCCGGCGTTGTGGCCGCGGCCGACGCGAATGCCCTCATCCAGGGAGAGAACGCGGGCTGCGGCGGCCAGCGATTGGTTGCTCACGAGCTCCGATTTGGTTTCCTGCCGCCTTTGCCCGTCCCAATTCGGCCGCTGCCAGTGCATGGACTCGGTGACTACGAGCCCGAGCGCGGCGTCCCCGACGAATTCCAGCCTCTCGTAGTCCGCCACCGCATGATCGTTGCGATACGACCCGTGCGTCAGGGCTTCCTCGAGAAGCCCAACGTCACGGAAGCTGTACCCCAGACCCCGAGCGAACTCGAGGACCGGGCGGTGGTTGGATCCCGGAGCGCGCCTTCTTCGCCTGCGCGCCATCTCAGTTCACCCGAACCAGGACCATCGTCAGGTCATCCGTGTGGGTTTCCGCACCGGTGAACGCCAGGACGGCGTCTTCGACCGTTCGTTGCAGGTCCGCCGGGGGAAGGGCGGCTCCCTCCTCCAGGAGCCGCATGAGCCGTTCCTCCCCGAACATGTCGGATTCGCCATTCATTGCCTCCGAGACGCCGTCGGTAAAGAAGAGCCAGGTTTCCTCGCGATGGAGGCGTTCCGAGCGCTCTTCGAGGATTTCGTCAAAGACGGGACCCGGGTCCAGGGCCAACCCGAGCCCCGGAGGAGCGAGCGCCTCGGAGCGGGGCCAATGCCCGTCCCGCCGGATCAGGTGCAGCAGCGGGCTGTGGCCGGCACGGGCGAACGTCACCCTCCGCTCCGCGGAGTCGAACACGGCGTAGGTGATGGTGATGAAGGTTCGTGAATCGAGTGCGTTGTGCAGGACGCGGTTCGCCTCGACCAGCACCTTGCGCGGAGACTCGTGGATACGGCTCAGGGCGAGCATCAGCCCCTTGAGTTCGGCCATGATGAACGCCGCCCGCGTGCCGGTGCCGGACACGTCGGCGATCACCACTCCCAGCCGATTCGGCCCGAGAGGGATCAGGTCGTAGTAGTCGCCCCCGACCTCGGTTGCGGGACGGCAGACGGCGGCTACGGCAAATCCCGGCACCGAAACCGACCCCTCGGGAGGCAGCAGGCGCGCCTGGGACTGCCGCGCCGTTTCCATCTCCTGCTCGAGCACTGCCGCGCGCCGGAGCCGCCCGATGTCGTCGGCGATCTTGGCGGTCATGATGTTGAATGAGCTGGCGAGTTCTCCGAGCTGATCAGGCGACGCGGCGCGCACCTGATGGCCGAAGTTCCCGCCCCGGACGAGTTCGGTCCCCTGGCTCAGGGCTTCGACGGATCGCGTGATCGAACGCGCCAGGCGGAGTCCGGCGGAAAACGCGACGCCCTCGATCAGCACGAAGACGACGCCCAGCCCGCCGAGCACCAGGAGCAGACTGCTCCTCCAGTCCGGATTGCTGATTGCCACGGACTCGACGAGTCCGCTGGTGGTCCCCTGAATCAGGTGAATCGGGGCGAACCCGATGGCCACCACGACGGTGCCTCCCTCCATGCCCGGGCCCCAGGGGACGGCCTCGAATAGCAGCGGCTCGTCCCAGTCGATCGTGAAGCGATCGTCATCCGCACCCGACAAGGGGGTGGGGGCCGGCGGATCCTCGTTCTGATCCCCGAGGTAGAGCGCCCAAACGGTCCGCACGATCAGGTCTTCTTCCCGCGCACTCTGTTCGAGGAGCGGAGCGAGCGGGGCCAGCACAACCGCCAGGCGGTCCCCCTGCAGCCCGGGAAAGGCGGCGCCGAACCATTCGGTGTCCTCCATCTGGACCACACCCTCGTACGGCGTGAGCGCCCATTCGGGAACGGGATCGGACTCGCGTATCGGCCCCCCGGCGTCTGAACCGGTTAGCCGGACAATGCGCCCGTCCTCGATCTCGAGGTACCAGGCGGTGGCTCCGGGGGCAAAGGGAGCGACTCGCGCCACGGCTCCCTGGAGTCCGCGGGCGGTTTCCGCAGCGCCGGAATCGGGTGAAATCTCGAGCAGGACCTGCTGCGCGGCGGAAGCGAACGCGGTGCCCCGGGCAGCGAGGTTCGCCTGGAAGGCATAGGACCCGAAGAGTCCCAGCACCACATAGAAGGCGAGCACAAAGAAGGACGTCAGCAGCAGGACCGGCAAGAGCCCCACGAACAGATAGGAAATGGCCAGCTTCCGGCGGACGGGAAAGAGGAGCCACTGGAGAACATCGCGCCCGAAGTACACGAGCACGGCGCCCAGGGTGATGACGAACACCAGCCAGGCGTCCGACGTCCACGCGCGCGGCAGCGCGCCCAATGACGACAGCGAGGCGACGGCGCCGACTCCGACCAGAAGCCGTCCGGGCCACGAGCGGGTAAGCGCCTTGGCCGCGCGTTCGAAGCCCTTTCCCAGGGACCATGGGTACGCGGGCGCCGTCGGGGACGACCCCGAAGACGAGGCCGGCCGGGCCGGTCGCCCTGCAGGCTGCGCTGGGTCTTGGTTGGAGATGTTCGGGGGTGCGGGGTGTTGGAGGGACGGTAGTTGGCCGGATCGTCGGATCCGGGGCGTCCCCGCGAGATCCGGTCGGGCGTCTCCAGGGGTACGCGCACTCGCACTCAAGACCCGAGGGCCCGGCGCCGTTCGCAGGGCGGGTGGTCCGCCGAAGCGCGTTGCGGCGCCGGGACACCGGGTCCGGCGACGGTTCTGATGCGAAAGATGCGGCGAGACGGCCAGTTCCGCCAGGCAAGGCCCCGCTTGGAATGGCCCGATTGTCGCAACTCGGATCGGAAACGCCGGCGAGTACCGGCCCTCCAAGGGATAGGCCGGCACCCCGAGTGCTCAATCGAAGTCTAGCAGCCTGTGGTGAAAACCCCGTGAGCGCCGAGCTTGGCGAGGCGCCCGACTGACAAGGCGCGCGAGCGAGGAATGCCGAGTGTGTTGCGACCGAAACGCAACGGGGGCGCCGAAAAGCGGCGCGGTCCAGGCGGGATGCACCGACGAGCGAACCTCGCGTGGGTCTGGCCACAGGCTGCTGGCCATCCGGGCTTCCCACCGCCGGCCGGCAGGCCAGTCGCCGCAACGACTCTCTCCGGCGCATCCACGCGTTCGCTTCCGGCGCGCCGTACACTCCGGAATCCCCCATGCGTATCAAGGATTGCCCTCGGCTCGGCGTCTTCTTGCTGGCCGCCGGTATGGCCGGGGCGGCGCCAGCCCCCAGCCATCGGGGCGGAACCCAGGAACCAACGCCGATCCGGCTCTACGGGGTCGTGAAGCAGCAGGAGGCCGGGGTGGCGCTACTGCGATTTGGCGAGGGAAGGCCGCTGGCGCTGCGGGTCGGGGAAACGCATCGTGGTTTCACGGTCCTGCGGGTGCTTGCCGGCGGGGTCGAACTGAAGGCGTCCAACGGGCAGTTACTGGAACTGGATCTTCCCGACCGGCTGGCGTCGCCGGAGCCCCGCGAGTCCTCTTCCGATCCCGGGGCGGATGTCGAGGCGACGCCTATCCCCGAGCCTCGGTCCGAGCCGGGATTTGCGCCGCCCGAACCTTCGCCGGCCGGTGCGTCGGCGTCTCCGGTCCCCCGGGACACGGGAGAGCGAACGTTCTCCCGAGACGACGTGCGGCTGCGGCTCCAATCAGAACTTCCGCGAATCCTGTCGAGCGCGGTTGTCGCTCCGCGAGTACTCGGGAACGAGGTGGTCGGGTTGGAACTCGTCGCCTTCCCCACCGACACCGTACTTGGGGAAACCGGGCTCGTCCCCGGAGACGTGCTCCTGGCAGTAAACGGCAGGGAAGTCCGGGGAGCGGAGTCGCTGGCCGTGCTCGTGCAGCGGTTTCAGACGGCAAGCCAGATCGAACTCAGCGTGGATCGCGACGGGGAAGTCTTTCCGCTGCGGTACCGAATCGAATAGCCGGTCCGTCTGAAGAGCTGGCAGCCTGTGGCAAAACCCGCGCGGCGTTCGACGTGCGATCCATCCCGGCTGAACCGCCCCCCCACCGGGAGAACTGGCGCGATGCGGCGTTCATCGTTGCGTTTGGAGAAAGTCTGGAAACGCACCTGATGCGGTCGATGTAGCACGAACTTTTCGGGTAATCCATCCGTTCCACCCGCTGCGGGGCCGGGAGTTCGAGTTGATCGAGCGGCGGCGTTGT
>MKWU01002693.1_pt1 | contig 25624 bp, 20 predicted proteins | sample 809101 | NCBI WGS metagenome assembly MKWU01 (sample SAMN05860141, study PRJNA318959) | sponge metagenome | host: Aplysina aerophoba | place: Slovenia: Piran, Adriatic Sea, Gulf of Piran | collected 2013-05-07 | reverse complement strand
CGCGCGTCTGTTGCGCGAACGGAAGAAGCTGTTCGAGCCGATCCTGGCCCACCTGGCCTCGGCAGCCTGAGACCGCTCACGCCTCCCGGACACGGACTTGACGAATGGGGAATTTCAAGGAAATCCCAGGCTGCCGCCCGCCCGGCCACCGACGGCAGCATCCCTGCCGTCAGGTAGAATGCAAACCCCTGTTAACCACTCCCACTCCCGCCACGCTCACCCTCTCGCCTTCAGGCTCATTTCCATATTGGAATAGAGTCTCGGCGATCTGATATAATTCCCGGCACCCAATTGCTTGATGAACCCATTCAGAGAAATTGGCATGTGGTGGCTGAAAATCCCTCAAACGGGCCGATCTAGCCCCCCCCCCCCCCCCACGCCCCCTTCCGCCCCCCCCCTAGGTCGCCTTTCCGGCCCTTTCCGGCAGCCTGCAGGCTCCCCGGCGCTCGCATGGGGACAAGTGCCGGCGGACAATGAATGGGGTTCCACCCGTTGCGGACGAGTTTGGAACGCGCCATGAAAGATCCCCAGATCATCCTGCACAGCCGCTACATCCGGGACTTCTCCTTTGAGAATTTCGGCGCGCCGGCCCTGCCGGGGGAGGCCGACCCCGTGTTCGACATCACCGTCGAAGTGGAGAATCGGGAAACCCGGGACATGCATGAAGTCATGCTGTCCGTGAGGGTGGCGGCCAAGCGCGAGGAGCAGATTTCGTTCCTGATCGACCTGAGCTATGCCGGCCTGTACCAGATCAGCGGGATGGGCGGGCCGGAGAGACGACGGTTTCTTCACACCGAGGCGCCGCGCATGCTGTTTCCGTTCGTCGACCGGATCTGCGCCGACGTGACCCGGGACGGCGGCCTGCCGCCGCTGGCCCTGACCCCTCCGGATTTCACCGAACTTGCCGAAAATTCTCGTCGCGAGGCCGACCGCGCTGCCGCCGTGCCGGCGACGACCTGACCGGGCAGCCTGCCAGGAGAGACACGATGAAGTTTCGACCGCGCAAACCTCTGGATGAGGCGAAGGCCTCTTCTCCCTCCGCCCTTTCCCTGCGCGAGCGCAAGCGCGACAGCGAGTGGTGGTCGTCGGGCAAGCGGCACGAACGCGTCCGGCAGCGGAAGCAGGTTGCCGTCAGCATGCTGGGCGTATGCTCCATGCTGTCGCATTCGCTGAACCCGCTCCTGGTGGCGGCCTTGACGAAAAAGACGGCCGCGGTCGGCGTGGTCGGCGCGGCGCTGATGTCCGACGATGCGGCGGCGCAGAGTCCGGGCGACCCGGGCGCGAAGGGCGAGAAGGGCGAGCCGGGCGACATGGGCCCGGGGGGCGGCACGAAGGGCGACAAGGGCGACCAGGGGAATCCGGGCGCGCGGGGGTTTCCGGGCGATGACGGCGATCAGGGTGATGCTGGCCCCATAGGCGCGAAAGGCGTCCCGGGTCAGAAAGGCGATGTAGGCCAACCGGGCGACCCGGGCCCGAAAGGCGACGTGGGGATCCAAGGCGAGAAGGGCGATACTGGCTCCCCTGGCGCGAAGGGCAATATTGGCAACCAGGGCCCCCAGGGCGACCCGGGCATGAAAGGCGAACCGGGCGAACAGGGCACGAAAGGCGACCCGGGCGAGGCCGGCTCGCGGGGCCTGCCGGGTTCGGCGGGCGTGTCTGGCGCGGACGGCTCGGACGGTGCGGCCGGCGCGAAGGGCGAGAAGGGCGACTCGGGCGGCGAGAAGGGCGCGAAGGGCGACTCGGGGACGGCGGGCGCGGCGGGCACACCGGGCACACCGGGCACACCGGGCACGGCAGTGAAGGGCGAGAAGGGCGACCCGAACGGCCCGCCGGGTCCACAAGGCGCGGCGGGCACGCCGGGCGCGACGGGTGCACAAGGCGCGCCGGGTCCACAGGGTGCGGCGGGTACGCCCGGCACGCCGGGCGTGGACGGCGACAAGGGCGACAAGGGCGACCCGAACGGCCCGCCGGGTGTGCCGGGCGCGGCAGGCACACCGGGCGCGCCGGGCGCAGACGGCGAGAAGGGCGAGCAAAGCCTGGCGACGCTGACGCGCGCGCAAATCAGGGCCACGGCCGAGAACCTGAAGCGGTCCTCCAGCGCGGACGACCGGCGGGTCGGCGAACTGCTGGAGAGGATCGCCGAGCAGCTGACCCCTCCCGCCGCCGATGAGCCGTCTTCCGGGGGCGGCCTGGTCGCGGCGGGCGGCTCCGCGCAGGGCAGCCATGCCGCGGCGGATATCAGCGACGGCCTGGCCCTGTTGCGGCATGCGGCGACGACCGAGGACCCGACGGAACGCACCGGCGCCTTGATGGGAAGCATCATCCTCAACCAGGAGGGGATCCGGGAGAACCGGGAGAGCATCGAAGCGCTGCATCATCAATACCGCGGCCTGCGCAACCGGTCGCGCGAAGGGACCGCCCTCGCCATCGCGCTCGGCGGCATCCACGTCCCGGTGGACAAGGACAATTCGGTCTCGCTTCGCTTCGGCCACTTCGAGAGCGAGGAAGCCCTGGCGCTGGGGGCATCCTTCCGCCTGAAAGAGGGCTGGCAGATCGATTTCGGCGCGGGCTGGGGCCTGCGGTACGAACAGCGCGGCTATTCGGCCGGCCTGAACCACAGCTGGTAGCGTTGACGCGGAGCGCCGGCCCGCTTCCCGCCTGCCGGCATTCCCGGTCGTGGAAGGGAGGATGCCGGCGCGCGACCCCGAACCGGACCCGGGCGCAGGGCGGCGGCGGTGGCAGGAACGCGAGAACCATCGGGAGCCCGCCGTGAAATGGACATGCAACGCTTGCTGACGTATGAAAATGCGCGGGCGCCGGGGTGCTGGCGCGAGGTCGCCCCGGACATCCTGGTCCTCCCGTTCTGGCCGCCGGATTTCTGCCGGGAACTGGTGGCCGCGGCGGAATTGCTGGACGAGTTCCAGCCCTATGCGCCCGACGTGACCAACAACGCCGCCCCGGGCCAGGAGCTGCGCATCAACCGCCTCAGCCCGCGCTTTGCGGAGCACTTCGAGGCGCACTTCCAGGAATGCGTCGCCCCGGTCCTCCGCGTGCACTGGTGGCCGCTGAACCTGGGCAAGACGCGCATGCCTTTCGTCCTGCGGTACTCCGCCGACACGCAGGCCTCCCTCGACCCGCATCACGACGCCGCCATGGTGAGCCTGGCGCTCCCGCTCAACGACGCCTACGAAGGCGGACACCTGACCTTTCCGCGCCAGCACTGGGACAGCCGCGACGTCGGGGTCGGCCACATCATCGCCTTTCCGAGCCGCGTCACCCATGTGCACTGGGTCACGCCGGTGACCGCCGGGACCCGCTACGCGATGACCTGCTGGCTGGCCGAGCCGAACGCCCAGCCCGACGACGGCATCATCCCGTGACGCTCCGATGGTGCTTCCCCGCGTTATCGTCATCCACCTTCCGCGCCATCGGGAGCGCCGCCGCCGCCTGTCCGACCGCCTGAAGCGGCACGGGTTCTCGCGCGTCACCTGGCTGAACGCGGTCGATGGCCGGAAACTGAAGCCGGAGCCGCCCTGGCAGGCCGCCGGCCTGCCACCGGCCACGGCCTGGCCGAACTGGGCCGATCCCTATGCCCGCCGCGCCCTGACGCTGGGTGAGGTCGCCTGCTCCCTGTCGCATGTCGCCGCCTGGCAGCGCATCGTGGACGACGGCTACCCCGCGATCGTGCTGGAGGACGATGCCGCCCTGATCGAGCCGCTGATGCAGGATCTTCCGCGGCTGCTGGCGGACCTGGAGTACTTCGACTTCGACCTGTGCTACCTGGCGCAGCGCAATGCGCCGGGGCCCAAGCCGCTGATGGGGCGGCACGTGCACCTGGTCGACTACCACCCGGTGTGGACGCTCGCCTACCTGCTGCCGCCGGCCAGCGCCAAGCGGCTCCTGGCCAGCCCCTGGCAAACCCACCTGATCCCGTCCGATGAACTGCTGCCTGCCGCCTTCGGCCGGAACCGCGACCCGGAGATCAACGAGGTGTACGCGGACGGCGGCGGCATGGTGCTGTCCAGCAACCAGCGCTTCTTCACCCCCGCCGAAAGCTCGGAGAAGAGCGAGACCGAAAAAAGCCGGCCGGTGCGCGTCTCGGAGTGCGGCCTGACGGTGTTGACCGTGGCGACCGAACGCCGCCCGGAACTGTCGCGCCTGCTGGAGTCCGGCGCACGCTACGGCCTGGACATCGAGCCTCTGGGCCTGGGCCAGGCCTGGCGCGGCGGCGACATGGCGGGCGGAACCGGCGGCGGGCAGAAAATCAACCTGCTTCGCCCCGCCCTGCAACGACTTTCGCCGGAGCAGCCCGTGCTGTTCGTGGACGGCTACGACACCCTGATCTCCGGCCATGCGACGGATATCCTCAATGCCTGGCGGCAGGTTTGCGAGGGCCCGCTGTTCGCCGCCGAAGTCTACTGCTGGCCGGACCAGGACCACGCCGACGCCTATCCGCCCACGGAGACGCCCTACCGGTTCCTGAACTCCGGCGCCTTCATCGGCAAGGCCGGCGACCTGGCGCGCATTCTCGAGGAGGAAATCGACGACCGCGCGGACGATCAGCGCTACTACACCAAGCGTTTCCTGTCCGCCCGCCACGGCATCACGCTGGACAGCGAATGCCGGGTGTTCCAGTGCCTCAACGGCGCTCTCGACGACGTGCAGGTGGACGAAGGGCGGGGGATGCTGTTCAACCGGCGCACGGAGAGCTGGCCGGCCGTGATTCATGCGAACGGCCCGAGCAAGGAGTGGCTGGAGCAGGACGGCCGCGCCGTCGGCGGCCGCTGGCGCAGGTACTATGGAGACATGACGTGAACGCGTCCCCGGCACCGGCGCGGCGGGTCCTGGCCGGAGGTGCGGGAAACCCGGTCCGGACGGTTTTCCTCCGGGCCGCGCCCGACGGCGGCGCGCTGCGGGACACCCGGCGCGGGCGGGACGCGCCCGGCAGGACTTTCCGCCAGGACGCCGGCCCCTCCGCGGGCGGCGCCCCGGCCCGGCCCGGGCCATGCCCCCCCCGAAGCCCGTACTGATCACCGGCGGGGCCGGCTACGTCGGCCGCCATGCCGTACGCGCCTTCCGGGACGCCGGCTACCCCGTCGTCGTCCTCGACAACCTTTCCACGGGATGCCGCGAAGCGGTTCCCGGCGGAACCGCCTTTCTCCAGGGCGACGCCGGCGACTCCGGCCTCGTGGCCCGCGCCCTCGCGGAACACCGCGTCGCCGCCGTGGTGCACTGCGCCGCCAGCGCCAGCGTTCCGGACTCGATGCGCGACCCGCTGCAGTACTATCGGAACAACAGCGTCGCGAGCACGAACCTGATCCGCGCCTGCATCGACGGCGGAGTGCGGCGGCTTGTCTTCACGTCGACGGCATCGGTGTACGGCACGCCGCGCATCGTCCCGATCCCCGAGGATGCGCCGACCTGCCCGATCAACCCCTACGGCCGTTCCAAGCGGATCACCGAGTGGATGCTGCGCGACGTTGCGGAGTGCCACGATTTCCGCTATGTCGCGCTGCGCTGCTTCAACGTGGCGGGAGCCGGCCCCCGGGACCGGGCGGGGCGGGGCGGCCCCGGCTCCGGGCACCTGATCGAGGTGGCCTGCGAGGTGGCGCTCGGCCTGCGTGGCCACGTCACCCTGTTCGGCACGGACTACGACACGGCGGACGGCACCTGCGTGCGCGACTACGTCCACGTGTCGGATCTTGCCGAGGCGCATGTCGCTGCGCTTCGCGGCCTGGAGGCGGGAGACGCGGGCGGAGTCTTCAACTGCGGCTACGGCCGCGGCTTTTCGGTGCGCGAAGTGCTGGAGGCGGTGCAGCAAGAGTCGCGGGCCCGCATCGACATCCGCGACGGACCGCGCCGTGCCGGCGACCCGCCGGTACTGATTGCCGAGGCGTCGCGAATTCGCCAGAGGCTTCGCTGGTCGCCGCGCTTCGACGACCTCGGCACGATCATCCGCACGGTTCTGGCATCGAGAGCCGGGCGGCCCTCCCGAGTGCCCGGGGCCGGGACGTCCTGATGCGGCGGTCGCGCGCCGCCCGGCCTGAAGCGAAACACCCTCCGAAAGTCGCGAAGCGCCCCTTACTTCGAGGCTCCATTCGTCCCCTTGAACCATGCCACGATCGAGTAGCGTTCGCCGGAGGTCACGGCACTGACACTGTGGCGCTCCCAGCTGGGGAACGCGACGACGCTGCGGTCTCTTCGGATCTCGCCGACGGCCGGGCTGCCGGCGGGGAGCCGCTTCAGGCTGAGCAGTCCTCCCTCGCGGGCGGACGACACGTTCAAACAGACCGACAACTGGCGCCCGTTCGGGTCCCCGTCGCCGTCCGAATGCTCCCCGTATTTCTCTCCGACCCGATAACGGCCGAGCTGGAGGGGCGCTTCCGCAAGGTCCCGGAGGCGGATGTCGAGATGCCTGAGCGTGGTACGGCAGACGATTTCCGCGAACCCGGCGATCTTGTAGAAGACCGCCTGCACTAGGTCCCGGTCCATGCAGTCCGGCGGATTCCACGGGTCGAGAAAGTAGATTTCCGAGTTCCGGTAGCTCTCGTCGACCCCATACTCGCCACTGTTCGCCTGCACCGTCCCTTTGAATCCGTGCCGGGAAATGGCCTGATCCATCTGCGTACGCAGAAGGCGGGCTTCCTCCTTCTCCAGGAAATTCGTCTGATGGACGCAAACGATGTCGGGGGAATTCACCATCGGCCAGCCCCCGGGGGCTCCCAGGCCCGCGCGAAAACGGCCGGAACCACCGGAAAGAAAACCAAGGCAGGGGCGACGGGTTTAAGCATGGCCGATGTCTCTAGGCTTGTCCTCCCCGCATTGTGCATACCCAGCCGATTTGTCAACCCGGCGGGTCGCGGGAATCGCGCCGGAAGGGCGGGCAGGCAGATACCGGTTTTGGGGGAACTCACTGACCGGCGCCGCCGTCCTGTCTGAGCCTTCTCTTTCGGGAATGCCGGTGGCCCGCCGGTATGGATGCCGCGCGAGGAAGGAGGCGGGGCGGAACCGTTTCCCGACCGGCGCTTCCGCAAGATCTGGTGAAGCCCTTGCCCTGCCGATTTCTGGTGTCGGGGGCTGGGAATTATGTACTTGATGATCCCTGCTAGAATGAACTTGGCCATTGGGATTGCGGCAACTGGACGTGGAGGTTGCATCATTGGATGGCCTGTGAAGTGTCAAGAAAGAGTCTGTTTCGGCAAGCGATTTCTAATTCCATTCGCCCACGTATATTGGGCTTGGGGGCAGGGTTTCGGCTCTGCCCTTTTTAATGTGGTTATGAGGCTGCTTGCCGAAGCAGACTTATCAGCATACCGGACACCTGAACCGGAATTTTCAGGATCGTCTTGTATGTAAATCCCAAACTAACATTCATATGTCTTTGCCTCCAAGCGTTTTAGCCAAGTTGCAAAATGCGGACAAGCAGAACGCATGGCTGGCAACCCGATTTTCAAAGCAGCAAGCGTGCCCAAAAGAGGTTTTTGATACCCAGGCACAAGTTTTTCTATGCGCTTGGATGGTGCGGTCGTTGGGGAGTCGTCAATTTCTTCTGGGTTAGTAAAAGCATCACGAATGTTCTGAAACTCGGGAGCAAGGCCAGAGTGGCCTATCCCCGCAGAGAATCCGTTGCAGTCGCTGAACAATAGAGCCTCGAACTCATGCATTGCCACATATGGGATGAACCGGTTTTGGGAAAAACCTGATCCCATTTCTTGGCAAATGTCTGCGGCCAGCGCCTCTTCGATTCTTCCGGCTCGCAAAGAAGCTTCAGTTCCAAGATTGGAAGCAGCCTTCCGTCCAGGCCAGGCCCGCGGTTCATTTTGCGGCATTCCGTAATAGTCCACCATTGTTGTGACGATGCATTCACGATCTGCATTTAGATGATTTAGGATGCCTTGTCGTACGCTACTCCATGGTTTGATCCCACCGCGTCGGTCACGTTGGCGGGCATTCCCGATGATACGGGCACTGACTTGGGCATAACCATGCGCATAAAGATGTGGCGCTAAAATTTCGTTGACGAAATTTTCTTCCGTTTCACCTTCCACGTGAACCAATAACCGGCTCATCGTGCATCCCGCCGGTTTATGTCACTCGGGGGAAGGACGGCCGCCAAATTCATTCTTCTCCCAAAGTTGGCCCAGGCTATAGTCTTCCAGCCAATCTTTCAGTGTCTCCCGGTCTAGCCGAGTCAGTTCAGTCCCTCCTTCTCTACGATTGGCTACGAGAATGTTTTCTGGTTCGAAGTGATCCAAGAGCAGGGGAGATTGCGTGGCAACGACAATCTGTGTTGCTGTGGCTGCCTGCTGGATCAGCGAGGCTAGAATTGTGATCGCGTAAGGGTGTAATCCAATTTCTGGTTCGTCCAGGAGAACCACCGAAGGGCGTAAATCATCCGGCTGGAGCAACAAAGTTGCCAAAGCAATGAATCGCAGTGTTCCATCGGAGAGAGCGGATGGGCCAAAATAAGCATCGGATTTTTGATGCCGCCATTCGAGGAGGAGGCTGTCGCTATCCAACTCCAATGGTTCCAGTAAAAAATCATCGAAAAACGGGGCCACGAGCCGTGTCGTGCGGCGGATCAGATCATAGGAATCCTCGTGCGCTTCGCGGAGGTAGTACAAGTAGGACGAGAGATTGGACGCATCCGGGCGTAAATGCCGATTGTCGTTCAGGTCCGCTCTTTTTTTCATGGGGGATGTCGAACTTGTATCATGAAAATGGTACAGCCTCCAACTGTCAAGACACCCAGCCACATAGCGAGGCACGTCCTGGTGTAGTTTTCGGCTACTGATTCCTGCTTCTCCATTCGATGGAGAAAGGCCACTGCTGTAAGGCTCGGGATACTTATCTTTCCTCCAGAAATAAGTGGTTTCACTGACGGGGAAGAGGTTGTCCGAATCATCTGCGGCCAACTCGATTTTGTACTGGTTTTTCTCGTTTGCAAACGATAGATGAATCATAAGTCCCGTGGTTGTCTTCGAGCCAAAATGCAAGATTTGATCCGCCCCTCCAGCCCGGCCTACGTAGTTTCTCAACCCGCCCCCGCGAATGGCATGAAGGAACGAGAAAGTGCTGATAAAGTTCGATTTGCCGCAACCATTTGGGCCGACCAGAACATTGATGGAATCAAGCGGCAGGCGTTCGATTTTCCTGATACTCTTAAAACCTTCTATCGTGATCCAGTCCAATCCTTCCATGGTGCTTTCCTATGTGAGGGGGCGGCAAGCCGGTTCCTGGTCGGGGCCACTCCACCACGGCAGCCTTCCTGAACGCGGATTCGAGGCGAGATGCCCCGCACGTGGGGTTGCTGGATTGAACATATGCTGCACCGCCGCAAATATTCTACTCGCTTTGATGGTTGGAGACGTCAACCACTGACCCCCCCGATCTCCGCTCTAACGCGATCCTGGCGATTTTGGGAGACCGGAAGGTGTCCGCAGAGAGGTTTTCATACGCGGCCCCGCGCCCGGGCATGGATTTTCTGGCCGCCGGCGCAGGCTCGAGCTGATTTTCGAGGCTTTTCCACAGGGACGCGCAAGACTCCGCCGACCGCCCGGTCTGGCAGTCTGGATTTCGGGGGGTCCCTGCGGTGGGGGGTCGCTACGGCGGGGCGTGCGCCAGCGTCCGGGTCATTCGCCCCAGAGCCCGATGCCCCCGGGACACCCGCGACGGCTGGAACCGCAGCCGCTGCACCCGCGCATGCCGGGTCACCCGGGCGACCCGGTGCGCCCAGTGGCGGCGCACCTGCTTCATCCGCACCCACAGCCAGTCGCGGCCGAAGGCGCAATGCCGCAGCCTCGCGTTGAGGTTCGCCGACAGCACCGCCAGCTGCCACCAGGCCGCATTCGGCCCGAACTTCCCCGACGGCCGCCGGCCGCGGCCAGGTCCTGCTCGAGTCCCGCGTGCACTTTCTCGCCATGCCCGCAGCGCTCATGCGCATAGCGCACCAGCTCGGCCGTCCCCATCGCCGGTCCCGCGCCCTCGTGCGGCGCGATCGGGCAAGGATGGTTGTTCAGATAGACCCGGTGGCGATACGCCGGCGCCCCGTCCGTCGCCGGGCTCTCGTCTTCCCTCAGGCCCAGCTCGCCCGGCAACTCGCGCCGGGCGGCCACACAAGGCGTGGGACAGGATCAAAGTGCCGGCGCGGAACACCAGTCGGGCGTGCGCGGAGTGCGGACACGTGGACACGGACAACCGGAAGGAGCAGGCGCACTTCAAGTGCCTGGCCTGCGGGCACACGGACAATGCGGACGCGAATGCCGCACGGAACATCCTGAACCTGGGATTGAACAGGCTTCTGGTCGGAGGCGCTCCGGTGACGGGACGGGGAGGGGACAACGAAGCGGGGGCATTCTTCGAGAGTGCCTGGCGGAGACCGCCAGTGATCCGTCAACGATGTCGTGGAACGACCGGGGATCACCCCCCGATTTCCACACCAAATCGGGCGGCGCCTAACGTCCCGGTTAGGTACAATGCGGCGACGGGTTACCCGCAACGCGACGGATCGCTAATTCGCCATGTCTGAGATCACTGCTGTTCACGCCCGTGAGATCATCGACTCGAGGGGCAACCCCACGGTCGAGGCCGAACTGTCCCTGTCGACCGGCGCGTCGGGTCGCGCGGCCGTGCCGTCCGGCGCTTCGACCGGTGCCCGCGAGGCGCTCGAACTCCGCGATGGCGAGGCGGACCGCTTCGGCGGGAAAGGCGTGCGCACGGCGGTGGCACATATTAATGAAGAACTGCAGAAGACCCTGCTCGGCATGGACGCGGACGACCAGGAGGCCGTGGACCGACGGATGATCGAACTGGACGGCACTGCCAACAAGGGCCGTTTCGGGGCCAATGCGATCCTGGCCGTGTCGCTGGCCTGCGCCCACGCCGCGGCGCGCGACCAGGCGGTCCCCCTGTACCGGCGGCTCGGCGGCCCGGGCCCGTACCGGTTGCCGGTGCCGATGATCAACGTGCTCAACGGGGGCTCTCACGCGGACAACAGCGTCGACATGCAGGAGTTCATGCTGATGCCGGTCGGGGCGCCCGACATGGCCGAGGCGGTGCGCTGGGGCGCGGAGATCTTCCACCGGCTGGCGCGCGACCTGAAGGCGCGGGGGCTCAATACGGCGGTGGGCGACGAGGGCGGCTTTGCGCCGAATCTCGAGAGCAACGAACAGGCGGTCGAAATCGTGCTGGAGGCGATCCGGGGCGGCGGCTTCGAGCCGGGCCGCGACGTGTACCTCGGCCTGGACATCGCCAGCTCCGAACTGTACCGCGACGGGCGTTACCACCTGGAGTCGGAAGGCCGCAGCCTCTCCTCGGAGGAATTCGCCGATCTGCTCGAGGGCTGGGTCGACCGCTACCCCATCCTGTCGATCGAGGACGGCATGGCGGAGGACGACTGGGACGGTTGGAAGCTGCTGACCGAGCGGCTGTCCGAACGTGTTCAATTGGTCGGCGACGACGTGTTCGTCACCAACACCGAGATCTTCCGGCAGGGGATCGACCAGGGCATCGCCAACGCGATCCTGATCAAGCTCAACCAGATCGGGACCGTCACCGAGACCCTGGAGGCGATCCGGATGGCCCAGGAATCGGACTACCGGGTGGTCATCTCCCATCGCTCCGGCGAGACCGAGGACACCTCCATCGCGGACCTGGCCGTGGCGGTCAGCGCCGGGCAGATCAAGACCGGTTCCCTGTCCCGCTCGGACCGGGTCGCCAAGTACAATCAATTGCTGCGAATCGCCGAGGAACTGGGCGAGCAGGGAAGCTACGCGGGAGCCGGAGCGTTTGCGGCATTGAATTCGTCCTCCTGACGTATCGGATTTCCCGCGATGCGCGTGTGGATCTGGCTGATGACGGCGCTGCTGGGCGGGTTGCTGTACTTGCTGGTGGCCGGTGACGGGGGCTTGCTGAGCCTGTGGGACCAGGCAGGCGAGGTCCAGCGCCTGAAAGGAGAAAACGAGAAACTTTCCGAGCGCAACCGCGTCCTGTCGGCGGAGCTGGAGGACCTGCGCTCCGGACTGGAGGGGATCGAGGGCCTGGCGCGCGACCGCCTCGGCATGATTCGCGAGGACGAGGAATTCTATCAACTGGTGGGCCCCGAGGTCGGCGAGGGTCCGCCCGAGCCGGTCTTCCCCGAGCCGATCCCGCAGACCCCGTGAGGATGCCGATGGACGACACGAGGGAAGTGCACGCAATCGGGGCGGGCGGCGGCTCCGGGGAGCGTTTCGGCCGGGCCAAAGGGGATTCGCCGCTCGGGCAGCGGCGCATGCGGGACGACGCGACCTTCTGCCGCCGGGGCGGCTTTCGCCGTTCGGTGGGTTCTCACCCCGGATGCGACCGGGCGCTCCCGCTGTCCGGGATGAACACCAGGCTTGCCCGAGCGTTCCTTCCGGCGGAAGACTCCGGCGCCTGGAAGTGCGCCCGCCGCGCCGCGCCGCGTCCGTCAGGCGGTTGCCGGTGAGTCGTTTGGAGCCTTTCGCCAGCGGGCATCTCGCGACCTTGGCGGGGAGGCTTGGCGCCGTTGCCGGCTGGCGGCGCGCGGCGCTCGCCGCCGCTTTCGGCGTTCTGGCCACGACGGCGTTGCCGCCCTGGAACCTCCTGCTGCTCCTGCCGGTCGCCTTCACCGGGTGGGTCTGGCTGATCCATGCCAGCCCTTCGCCGTGGCGGGGCATGGCCGCGGGCTGGTGGTTCGGCTTCGCCCACTTTCTGACCAGCATTTTCTGGATTGGCCCGGCCTTGGTCAGCGGCTCCACGCGTCTCGGCTGGCTGATCGCACCGGTGATGTTCGGCCTTTCGGCGGGCCTCGCCCTGTTCCCGGCGCTGGTCGCCTTAGCGGCACGGTCGCCCACGTTGCCCGTTGCCGGGCGCGTCCTCGCCGTGGCCATTGCCTGGACCGTCTCGGAGTGGCTGCGCGGCAACATCCTGAGCGGATTCCCGATCAATCTCATGGGCACAGTCTGGACGCCGTCGCTCGGGATGATCCAGAGTGCCGCCTTCGTCGGGGTCTACGGCCTCGGGTTCGTGACGGTCTTGGCCGCAGCCGCCCCTGCGGCGTTGGCCACGCCGGAGGCGGGAGGGTCTCCCGGCCGCCGCCCTTGGTTGTTTCCTGTGGTGGCGTTCGGACTGTTGGCGGGGGTCTGGGCGGGCGGAGAGGCCCGCCTGGCGCTTGCGCCCGAACTGTCTCCGGCCGGCCCCCGCCTGCGCCTCGTGCAGAGCAATATCGAACAGAGGCTCAAGTGGGAAGAGGAGATGCGCGAGGCGGCGCTGGATGTCTACGTTCGCCTCTCGCGCCGACCGGGTCTCGAAGCGGTGGACCTCGTGATCTGGCCGGAGACAGCGGTGACTTTCTATCTTGACGAGGATTCGTCGTTGCGTGAGTCCTTGGCCCGGGCCGCGCCGCCGGATGGACATCTCGTGACCGGAACGCTCCGGCGTACCCGTACGACGGGGCGCGTGCCCGCTTTCTGGAACAGCCTCCAGGTGCTGACGCCCGAAGGCGCCGTCGTGGCGAACTACGACAAGCACCACCTGGTGCCCTTCGGAGAATACAACCCGTTGAACAGGATCCTGCCCTTTCCGCCTCTCGCCTACGGGCCGCAGGATTATTCCGCCGGGCCGGGACCGCGCAGCCTGCACCTGGCCGGCCTGCCGCCGTTCAGCCCGCTGATCTGCTATGAGGTCATCTTCCCGGGCATGGTGGTGGATTCCGACACGCCTGAGGGGGGGCGGCCGAAGTGGCTGCTCAACATCACCAACGATGCTTGGTTCGCCGGCACGGCCGGGCCTCATCAGTTGTTTCAGGCGGCCCGCCTGCGGTCGATCGAGGAGGGCTTGCCGCTGGTGCGCGTTGCGAATACCGGCATCTCCGCCGTCGTCGATGCCTACGGCCGCGTGGTGGGGCAGATCGCGCAGGAGGAGGCGGACGTGCTTGATGTCTTGCTGCCTCGGGCTTTGCCGGGATTGCCGCCGCAAGCGAGATTCGGCGACGGAACCCTTGCGTCCGTGCTGCTTCTCGCCATGGTCGTCCTGCTCACGATCCGCCTGCGGGGGCGGCCTGAAACGGGGTCGGATGGCGGGAAGCCTGCGCGCATGTCGGGATGATGGCGGATCTAAAGGCGATGCGGCGGCAGTGAGCCGAATGGGAAGGCGCCGGTAACCGGATCCGGCCCCACGAAAGTCTCGATCTGATGACCCCGCCAGAATACGTCAGGGTGCATTCGCCAAGCGAAGTCTGTTCCGAAATGATGAACCTACCCCATATTTGACAAAAACTGAGTGTGGGAAGAAATCAGTAATGGTAGCGACATTAGGCGACAATGCATCGCCCGTCTTTCGCCGTATACACGAGACGGTGTTCCTTGGCAATTTCGAAATCAACTTGTTATGAATACTTCAGGGACGACTAATAATTGTCAGATGTTGTGCAAATCATGCAATAAGACGTAAGTCTTCCAAGTGAGAATTGGCCCATGCAAAACGAACGCATCCCAGAGTCAGTGGAAATCCCTGACTATCAATACCAGCCAAGCTGTGCGGAACTACGAGAGTAAATGGGTCTGCCGAGGTTGCCGCTGGCCTGCGCCTGTGCCTTATTTATGTACCCGTTTAGCTTCAAGATGCCGACGGTGGATTGTGACTAATCGTTATCATTCTCTAAATTTTCGATCTGGTATCCATACATCTCGTGCGCCCAGTCGGGTATGGGGTCCGCCAATTTGGTGACTTTCCCCTTGGCCATAGTCATGACGAACCGGCAAATCACGCCTGAGTGGCCGGATTGGCGAGAATTATCCCAAACATAGGTGCGGTCAGCGACCATACTCGCTTTCTGAATGTTAGCCACAGTGAGGCCGTAACGCGAGAAGATTTTGTCTTTGTGCACACCGTGGCCACCGGAGCCGACTCGGTCCCGAACTCGCTTGTAAGCCAGTTCTGCGGAACTTACATGGATATGGTTCAGCATGACTTCGAAACCGGCTTTTTGGGCGTCTTCAACGAGTTGGTTTTTCGATTCATGCGAGAAAGCTGTTTCAGTGACGAATGACTGCCTCGCCTTTAAATACTGATCACGAATTTCAGCCGCCAACTTACTCATCTCGAGGCTGTGTTTTCCGACTTCGCTGGGGAACTTGGCTTCCTCTATCTCGTCGGCATTAACGAATGGATACTCGCACCCTGACTTATCAAGGAGAGGCTTTACGCGTTCATAGTAAAACGTGGTTTTGCCTGCACCGTTGATGCCACAAATGAGGATTAATGCGGGCTTCTCAATAGCCATAATTCAATGGCTGTCCCGAATACGGCCAACAATCACTACCGGCCGCAACCGTAAAGATATGTCGCTCTCGGAAAGATCATGATTTGCTCAAGATGTTGCCATCAACGTCGCAGCGAGAGCCATCGGCTAATACACCGATAATCTTGCCGTCTTCTTCACCCCAGCTAATGCGGCCTGCGGCGGAGAATTCTTTAGCGCGTTGAATCGCAGTCTCTGTGACAATTCCAGTTTCGGCATCTTCGACAAGAGTATTCATTACACGGCCGAAAAATTCTTGGTCGGTAAGTTCAGCAGGATTTGCTCGAAATGCAGCATCAATCAAAACAGCCAGTTGCCCAGGCTGGCTGCGTTTTTCGCGACCCGCAAGCATACGAAGCTTAGAGAGAGAATCGCGGTCAATTTTGGTTGTCGTCATGTTGGTTGCAGCCATAATAAATCTCCTGTAATGATTCAGAGGCTACCGAGTAGTATACCAAAGGTAGACATGAAGTTTAAAAAAGGGAACTTTCCCGTAGACCATTTCCGATAATGCCAGATCACTTCATTACGAAAATGAAGATAGACCGAACCCGCTGGCTTCAATATACGATGTATTTCCAGTATGCGGATAGCCATATAAACCAAGTATGACTTATCCGACTTGCCCATAGCCGCGAGAATAATGCGGTGCAGTTTCGGGCACTTTGCCTCTATCAAATCAAGCCATGCTATGGCTCCCTCTCTCCTTACCCTCCTTCCATTTGCACCCTCTTTTCTATCTTTTCTGTCATAATCCCGTTGCCCAGTTGCCGAGTTTCCTATCCAAACCATTTGTGGAGAAATTGCCGAATCATGGGAATTGACCGACCAGCCTGCCTGAAAGGGTGCTACAGCGCACTATTGCTCTCATGTATTTTGTCGACTGCCTGTGGTGGTGGTGGCGGTTCGTCGCCCCCCGCCTCCATGGTTCAGCCTGAAACGCCACCGCCCGAAACACCGACTTCAGGTGAAGGTGGAAGGCTCGAGGTGGTCATCGGGTTTCCCTCGCTACTCCCAGACAGCCCTCCCGACCTGAGTTTGATCGCAGAGGAAGAAGCGCGCAGGGTCAGGGCCATGCACGCCCGCGGAGGAACTGGAGCCGGCCAGATCGTCGGCTCAATCGATGGCGGCGCCCATCGGGATCATTCGGACCTGCAAGGAAAATTTGCGCATATTTGCGCCTTTGGGCGTTGCGATGACGGCCGGCCCAACCGGGCGGACCACAGCCCCTTGTACGACATTCCCCCAGGCCATGGCACCGTGGTCAACGGCGTTATTGCCGCACGCAAGAATGGCTCCGGAGTCTATGGCATTGCCCATGAAGCCCAGATCGCATCTTACGGCAACGTCGCTTCGACCAGCCCTCCATGGGGCAACGGCGGCGAAAGGGGCCATGAGTGGAGTTCTCTCTTTGATCAAGAGGTCGCACGGGGTTTCGACTGGATGAAGTCGCTTGGCGTTCGCGTCGTCAACAACAGTTGGTTCAGGACCTATGGCTGGAGCGCAGACCGAGGGCTCACGGCAAGCTCCGTCCGCAACATCATGCCCAGGAGCCTCACGGCATTCGAGGCCTATGTCGATGCGGGCGGCGTGGCGGTCTGGGCTGCAGGGAACGGCATGCACCCGAACCCATCCGTGGAAGCAGTCCTGCCCAAGTATTTCCCGGAGCTGGAAAAAGGGTGGGTCGCGGTTGTGGCACTCGGCGAAAGGGGGGAGATCGAAGGCTCGTACGAGTGCGGCGTTGCCGCCGAGTGGTGCATTGCGGCGCCGGGAATCGTCACCACAACCGACATCGGGGGAAGGTGGACAGTCGCGGGCGGAACCTCCATCGCGGCCCCCTACGTCGCGGGCGGATTGGCCGCGCTGAAAAGCTTGTTTCCGAATCTGAGTTATCAGGACTTGCGCACTCGCATCTTCGCAACAGCCGACAAGTCGGGCCCGTATGCCAACCAGCAGAACTATGGACAAGGTCGGCTCAATCTGGATGCGGCATCGCGGCCGGTCGGCGGCACGAACTTCGCGCTGGGAGCCGAGGATTCGGGACCGGTATTGCCGACCGGTGGGGCGCGAGTGGTCCTGCCGCGTGCGGCAATTTCACAACATTTCAGCGGCCGGTCCCTCGTCGTTCTGGACGGCTTTCAACGGGCCCCCTTCGAAATCAGGCTGGACGCCTTTGCCGAGCCTCGGCATTCCTATCTCTCGCTGGACGACCTCGCCTTGGCACCACGGCGCCGTCACCGCGACTGGAAGGACGGCCTGACGACCGTCTCGACGACCGGCATCAATTTTCGGGCACAGGGCGTGATACGGGAAGATTCGTTCGCCGGGTCCGCCCAGGGTGCGGGGGTGATGCAGGGTCTGGCGGAAATTGGCGGCATTCCGCTTCCGGTCAACGGCTACCAGATGTCGAAAGACGCGATGGGCGCCACGCTGGGTTTGACCAACGGATTCGGCCGCTGGCAAGCGATTCTGGTGACGGACGCGGCTAAGGAGCCGGGTCGTACAGGATCCGGGATTTCGGGATGGAACCCGGGAGCAGTGCTGGCGGTATCGTTTGCGCCGCACCGGGGATCTGCCGGCACGGAAGTCTTCGGGGCTGCCATCGCGTCGGATTTCAGGCGACCGATGGGCTGGAACGGTTCCGGCGCCCTGGCGCTCCGGGGTGACAGTTTCGAACTTGCCTGGGGCCGAAACGTCGTGACCCGCGAGACTTTTCGCGTCGACCTGATGAGCCGATTGACGCACTTGGAGGTGCGAAGCAGCCCACTGCTGCACTTCGACGATCCGTTGCTGGCTTCGATGGATGTCGAAGTCTCGTACCGACCACATGACCACGTCACGGTCGGGGCGCGGCTCGGCACGGAGCGCCCGGCTTCTTCCCGTGCGGGGCAGATCCGGGTGGCCACCGGCGTCAACGATCAGGGCCTTATCGCCTATCAGGATGTTACGGTCGACAGCAGGGCGTTCCTGTCCTTCGACCGGGTGGGTTTGAGCGCCGTCTTTGAAAGCGACTTGGATGTCTCCTTCGGTCTGGGTGCCACGGCCGTGCGGGATGGCTTCGGCAGAACAGAAACCCTCGTGGGGTCCCGGGTGGATGTCAGGTTCTGATCTTCCCGATGGTCAGCCTGCCGGATTCCGGCCTCCCGGTCCTTCAGCGGGCGTGAATCCTTGAAAAACAACGGTGAACGGCTCGACGCTTGGCGAATCCGGGATTCCCATGAAGTCCCACGCTGCCGCCCGCCCGACCGGCCGGGGGGACATTACAGCCTTGGAGGGCAGGGGGACATTTTAGCGTTGGGCTGACACTCGTGTTTCCCGCTGGAAGGCCGCTCACTGTGCTAGACTCTGCCTCGCCCAGTTCATGTCATGAAAATGAGTCCCATGAGGTGCAGTTTGGATGTGCTTGGATGACCAAAGACACACTTGTTCGGGCCTGCAGAAGCTGCGGGAGCAGGCCGGTCGGACGATGCCCCGTGGCTTCGTCGAGGGGCCGGACGCATCGAGCCGTGCTGATCCTCTCTCTTCTCCCCTCTCCATCCGGTTCGATTCCGACAGACGGCATGAGCGCATTGAAGAAGACCGGTGGGCGGCGGACCAGAGCATGAGGGGAAGCGAAGAAACCATGCCCTCGCATGCGTGGCACTGATATCCGGCGCATCGGGAGGGTGGCAGCGCGAATGCCAGGTGCCCGGGGTGTATTTTCCTCCGGGGTCGAGGCGGCCGGATGGCCGCCCCCGGCAAGGGCGATATCCCGCATCATCGCGATCGGCCTGCTTTGTTCCACAGTCCCGGGGATTGCGGCAGAACCGGAGAGTGATCTGCCGAATCGTCTCGACCTGTCTCTCGAAGAGGCCGTTTTCTTGGCCATCGGCAACAATCGCGAATTGATCGGCGCCCGGCTGGACCGTGTCGTGGAACGGTTCTCTCTCCGGGTGGCGGAGAACAAGTTCCGACCGCATGTGGAGATCGGCTCCCATCTGGATCGAACGCATACCGCACCGTCCATGGACCTGGTCACGACGGGCGTGGGGTCGACGGTCGCGTTGCGCATTCCCACCGGCGGGCAATTCAACCTCGACTGGAGCGGCGCCCGCAAGGGCGGCGATTCTCCGTCGCGTTCGCGGTACTCCAATGAACTGGTGTTCACATTCACCCAGCCGCTGTTGCGCGGGTCGGGCATCGGGGTCAACACGGCCTCGGTCCGGATCGCCCAGGCCGTGGAGCAGAGCAACCTTCTCACCCTCAAGCAGACGATCATCGATGTGATCACGTCGGTCATCAAGAGTTACCGGGACTACATGCAGGCCGAGCACCGGGTGGAGATCCGGACGAAGTCTCTCCAGCGGGCCCAAGGCCTCCTGGCGGTGAACGAATCGCTTGTGCGCAGCGGGCGGATGGCGGAACGGGACGTGGTGCAGACGAAGGCCGATATTGCCGGGCGCGAACTGCAACTGGTCGCTGCACGGAACAGCCTGGATGCCGCTCGCCTGGCGCTGACCGATATTCTCGACATAGACAGCCGCACCCGGATCCGGCTGACCGAAACTCTCTCGGAGGCTCTCGCCGGCGAGCCGGAGCAGGACGGGATGGCGGGCAGCATTGAGACGGCCCTGCAGCAACGCCCGGACTACCGACAGGCGGTCTTGGGCATCGAGATCGCGGAAGCCCAGATGGAAGTGGCCGAGAGCGAGCGCCGGTGGGATCTCTCGGCGACATTGTCGTCGAAACTCTCCAGCCTCGACGACACGCTGGGTGGCGCGGCGGGCCATGTCGATGGCACCGACTACGGGCTCCGGCTGGATCTCAGAATTCCGATCGGCGCGGCGGCAGACCCCCGGGATCAGAAATATGTGCAGGCCAAGACCGCCCTCCGGAAGGCCCAGAACAATCTTGCGAATCTGCGCCAGCGCGTCGACATCGAGGTGAGCAATGCGCTTCGGGAAGTGGAGTTGTCCCATCGGCAGGTGGAACTTGCGCGCTCTGCACGCGAACTCGTCGAGGAGAAGGTGGAAGTCGAAAAGGAGAAGCTGCGCCTGGGCTTGTCGTCGAACTTCCGGCTGGTCACCTTTGAGGACGATCTGGTGACAGCGCAGAACAGCGAACTGGATTCGATCATTGCCCATCGGACGGCCGTGACCGCCCTGGATCGTACCCTGGGGACGACGCTTGAGCGCTGGAACATTGAGATCCGCGACGTGGACCGGGAGGATCTTCAATGAACGACGACACGTCCAAGTCGCGAAACCCTGAGCAGTCGCCTGACGACGCGGTCACCGACCTCATGTACAGGAACGTCCTGGACAACGTGGCGAGCGGGATCATGTCGCTGGACACCGACGGGGTCATCACGAGTTTCAATGCGGCGGCAGAGGATATCTGCGGCCTGGCCGGCGAAACGGTGATTGGAGGCCGGTTCAGCGAGATTTTCGCGCTTCGGGAAGGCATGGACCAGTTCGTCGACGTCATCCTGGACGCCCTCTACGATTCCACCATGGTCCACCAGCGCGTGGTCGAGGCCACTCTTGGCGACAGGACGCGGTCTCTGTCTGTGGCGACCACGTACCTGAAGGAGGAACGGGACGGCAAGACCCTCTGGATGGGCGTCGTCGTCGTGTTCAACGATATTTCCGAGATTCGGGAACTGCGGGAGAAGGAGTTGCGTCTGGCCAAGGAGGTGGAGGCACAGCATGCCGAGCTCCGGGAAGCCTACCTGGACCTGGAGGAGACGCACCAGAAGTTGGGCGTGGCCTCGAAGAAAATCAGTTCCGTCCGGATGGGCGCGATGCTGCTGGTGCCGATCCTGTTCATCGCAATCGTGTTGTATTTCTGGGACACTCGCCCGGATGCGGGCCTGCCGCCCTCCGGGGACGGTGCCGGGATGGGACCGGGCGGTCGGGAGCAGATCCGCAGCCTGGTGGCCGAGCCGCAGCGGGTCTCGTCCGCAGTTACCATGGTCGGGCGGCTTGCGCCGAGACGGGAAGTCGAAGTCACCGCCCCGATGGAAGGAAAGGTGGGCGCGGTGCATGTCCACACGGGCCAGCGGGTCGATCAAGGCCAGCCGCTGCTGGACATGGATGCGGCCAAGGTCCAGATCTCCCGTCGCGAGGCGGAGGTTGCCTATCTCAAGGCCCGCGAACGGGTCGATAAATTCGGGGACTGGTCCAATCACGCCGAGGTGTCCCACGCCCGCAGGGCCGTGAGCAAAAGCAGGATCGCGCTGGAGTCCCGGAAGAACCGGCTTGAGGAAACCACTTTCCTGCTGGAGCGAGGAATCATCCCCGCGTCGGAACACGAGGCGGCCGAACGGGAACACCGCAACCAGTTGCTGGATATCCAGACGGCGGAGCGGGACCTCCAGGCCGTCTTGGCCAAAGGTTCTGCCGAACTCAAGGTGGCGCGGCTGGAACTGGAAAACGCGCGCACCCAGCTGAAGAGCGTCGAGGAAATCCTGCACAAGGCAGCCGTGACGGCGCCGGCGGCCGGGGTGGTGATGCATCCGAAGCGGAAAAACGATGAAAGGGTGAGGGGCGAGGGGGACGACAAACTGGTAAAGGGCACGTTCGTGGAACGGGGGGACCTGTTGCTGACCATCGGCGATCTCAGCGGCATGTCGGTGGTTGGCTATGTGGATGAGGTGGACGTCGCGCAGATTCTTCCAGGGCACCCGGCGCGGATCGTGGGCGATGCTTTCCCCGGCATCGTGCTGCACGGCAAGGTGGAGCGTGTTTCTCCGCAGGCGGTCCCCACCCGCGACAATCACAGGCAGCCGTTCTTCGAGGTCAATGCCGTGGTGGAGGCTCTGACGGAGGAACAGCGCCGGTTGCTGCGCCTGGGCATGTCCGCCCGGGTCGAGGTGACGGTCTACGAAAAGCAGGACGCGTTGCTCGTCCCGGTCGAGGCGGTGGAGATCCGCGACGGTCAGTCCCGGTTGCGGGTCCGGGACCGGGATTCCGGCGAAACCCGGCTGGTCGATGTGGTTGTCGGAGTGACGACCCTGGATTCGGTGGAAATCATCGACGGCATCGCGGCCGGCGACGAAATCCTGATGGCCGGGCCATAGCGATGGATCAGAAGGACAACGAAGGGCAGGAGGCATCGGTCATCCTTAGTCTGGTCGATGTCCGCAAAAGTTACGCCACGGGGCCGGTCGTCGCCGAGATACTCCGGGGGGTGCGGCTCGACGTGTACCGGGGAGACCTGCTGTCGATCATGGGCCCCTCGGGTTGCGGCAAGTCCACGCTGATGAACATTCTCGGCCTTCTGGACCAGCCCACCTCGGGTTCCTTCTTCCTGAACGGGCGGGAAATCGGCGCGATGGACGACGACGAATTGTCAGCCCTGCGCAACGCGAGCATTGGTTTCGTTTTCCAGTCGTTTCACCTGCTTCCGCGCCTGACGGCCTGGGAGAATGTCGCGGTTCCGCTGGTCTACCGGGGCCTGGCTTCGGCGACCGCGCAACGCCGCGCCCTCAAACAGCTCGACAAGGTCGGCATTGGCGCGCGCGCGAACCATCGGCCCGACCAACTCTCCGGGGGGCAGCGGCAGCGCGTGGCCATCGCGCGCGCCTTGGTCGGCGAACCGGATATCCTGCTGGCCGACGAGCCCACCGGCGCCCTGGACGCCGAGACCAGCGACGAGATCATGCAGCTGTTCGCCCGGCTGAATGCCGAGGAGCGGCTGACCGGCATCATCATCACGCACGACCGGGAGGTTGCCCGGCAATGTGCCAGACGCACTCGGATTTCCGACGGGGTCCTGAGCGAGGCGGAGCCCCCGAGAGGGGCAGGCCATGCGCCGGGGACCGGTGACTGAACGATCGAATGCTTGCCCTTGCCCAAGCCAACCTGAAGGAAGCAGCGAGCAGCCTGCTTGCCGCCAAGCAGCGCACCTTGCTGGCGCTGGTCGGCATCGCGATCGGCATCGGTTCTGTCATCGCGATGATTTCCGTGGGGGTCATCGCCAGGGACGAGGCCCTCAGGCAATTTCAGGAACTGGGCACCGACATCCTGACCATCACCTTCCAGCATAGCGGCCCTGCGGGCGGCCTCTCCGCCGTCACTCCGGACGAGGCCCTCGGGGTCACGAGGCTTGCCGCCATCGCCGCGGCCGCGCCTTATGCGGTTTCGTACGCGCAGTTCGCTCTCCCCGGGAGGGAGGCGAAAGACGTGATGCTGCTCGGCGCCACCGCCACGCTGCCCGACCTCAACAAGCTGAAGATCGAGACCGGCCGACACATTTCCGACCTCGATCTCCGCCGGTACTTCTGCGTGATCGGGTCGGAGGTTGCCGCGGCCCTGCGCGCGACCGGAATCCAGCGCCTCGTCGGGGAGGCCATCGAGGTGGCGGGAAGCGTGTACACCATAGTGGGTGTGTTGCGGCGGACCCCGAAGGGCATGCGCGACTTCGATGTCAACCATTCCATCATCGTTCCCCTCTCGACGGCACAACGGGTGTTTCGGCAGCCAGAAATCCACAGCATCACGGCCCGCCTGAGCCCGGGAACCTATCACGTCACGGCGGAGTTGAAAGTCGGTGACTACTTCCGGCGCATTTCGCCCGGCATTGAGGTTCGCGTGCGCAGCGCGGAGCATCTGATTGAGCAGATGCACAAGCAGATGCGGCTATTCGCTCTGCTGCTGGGTTCCGTCGGCGGAATCTCGCTCCTCGTCGGAGGGATCGGGGTTATGAATGTCATGCTGGTTTCGGTGTCCGAGCGACGACGGGAGATTGGCATCCGGCGCGCCCTGGGCGCGCGCCGCATGGACATCCAGAGCCAGTTTCTGATCGAGTCCGTCGTGTTGTCGCTGGCGGCTGGCGTGATCGGGGTCGGGGCGGGAGTGGGGGTGACCTGGGCAATCTGCCAGTTCACGGACTGGGCGTTCCGCATCTCGATGCTGGCTGTGGGCCTGGGGGTTGGCGTGGCCAGTGCCGCCGGCGTATTCTTCGGCTTCTATCCTGCCTACCGGGCGGCCCGGCTTGATCCGGTCACGGCGTTGCGCGGTTCGTAACCCGGCAGAATGATGCGGGCCGACCGTCGGCCGTCACTGGCCGGTGCGGCGCGAAGGGCGTACAAGAGCATTTCGGGGCAGGTCATGCCATGGTGATGTTCCCGGTATTCCTATTGATCCCGCAGACCCCGCCATTCCAGCGCCAATGCGACCCGCCACCGCCCACGGCACCGAAACTGAACAGCCCGGCACGCCTGCACGGAATATGGAAGCCCGCCCCATGCGGGGCCTGCGGGCAGCAAGGCACAAGCCCTGCCGCACGAATCAGCAACTAGCCTTGATCTGCCCGTTGCAGTTTTTCAGATTTCCCGCATTGCCCGGAGCAATCGTGACCCAGTGCCGACTGGTGCCGCCGCCATCCCTGGGGCAAGTCGCGTAAATCCTGCAGTTGTTATTCAGCACAATCTCAAAAGTCTCGCTGGAACAACTGTTGCTTGCGCTGCTGGAATTGTAGTTATCCTTGCAAGCATCGATCGGTTTCTTTTGCGGGACTTCGACTTTCGTCTCGAAAGCATGCACCGGACCGAAAGACATCAGCAGCAAGGCGGCGAGGACGCAGTAAATTGAGGGGAATGGTGAGCGGGCGAACCCGCTGTTGGCGTGTTTAACCATGAGGTTTCCTCCAAATGGCTGGTGAATAAAGACTGGGCATCAACGAATATGGCGCAACACCCTCTGCGAGTTCGCCACCATGCCGGACGACGGACAGCAAGGCACAAGCCCCGCCGCACGAGTCAGCAGCTGCCGATCTGGAGCCAACCATCGCAGTTATACAGATCGTCCGCATCCTCAGGATTAATCGTGATTGTGCTGCTTCGGTTCACGATCTCGCCGGCTTTAGTAGTTGTGGTTTGACATGTATAGGTAAGTCTGCACATGTCATTCACTACTATTTCAGTGACCACGGTACCGCAGGTGTTGCTTGCGCTGCTGGCCTTGTAGCCATCAAAACAAACATTGCTCGGAGACTTCTGGGTTTCAACCTTCGTCTCGAAAGCATGCGCCAAGCCGAAAGACATCAGCAGCAAGGCGGCGAGGAAACTGTGACTTAACTTGAAGAGAGGGGGGGGGGGGGTGACCCTGTTTTGGTGATGTTGTCCATAACGATCCTCCGAATGGTGTCGTTGAAGGAGGTAGGCGCTGGAAAGTCTAGCACGGCAACCCCAAAAAGACAATAGAGTTAGCAAGCACGGGTGCACGACAAATTTGTGGGGTTTTTCGGGATTGACAGGAGGACGGGGGCTATCGCATAATATCTGGTAATGTTTTCATATACCAGTAGAGGCCGTGATGAACTTGGAATCTTCCCTCGAAATCC
>MKWU01002692.1_pt1 | contig 25625 bp, 26 predicted proteins | sample 809101 | NCBI WGS metagenome assembly MKWU01 (sample SAMN05860141, study PRJNA318959) | sponge metagenome | host: Aplysina aerophoba | place: Slovenia: Piran, Adriatic Sea, Gulf of Piran | collected 2013-05-07 | reverse complement strand
TAGGCGTCGGATTCCTGCTGCTCTACCTGGATGTGGGGCGCGCCATTATCTCGAAATACGGCAACATCGGCCGCGGTCTGGGCTGGCCCCAGCTATTCGGCAACAGCACCGATTTTCCGCCGGCCAGCGTCGTTGCGTCCACCATGGTGGTGATCATCAACATCGCCGGTATCCTGGCGGGCGCCGTGGTATTGACCATGATACTAATCAACCTGTTTTACCCGGCGTTTGCCGTTGATGCCCTGCTGACGAAAAACCTGATTTTCTTCTTCGGCCATGTCTTTATCAACGCAACCATCTACCAGGCTGTCATCGCGGTGTATGAGATCCTGCCGGAGTATACCGGACGGCCCTGGAGGGTGAACAAGGTGTTTCTCGCGGCCTGGACGGCATCGACTTTCATGGTCATGTTCGTCTACCCGCACCACCTGTTGATGGATTTCGTGATGCCGACCTGGATGCTGTTGATGGGACAGATCCTCTCTTACCTGAGCGGATTGCCTGTGCTGGTTGTTACCGCTTACGGGGCGCTGACAATCGTACACCGCTCAAACCTGCGCTGGGACATGGTATCCGGGCTGTTATTCGTGTCCATGTTCGGCTGGGCTGTAGGCGTCATACCGGCTGTTATCGACGGGACTATCGCGGCAAACCAGGTCATGCACAACACCATGTGGGTACCGGGGCATTTCCACATGTACCTGATTGTCGGCCTGGTGGCGATGCTGTTCGGTTTCATGTATTACATCGCCCAGAACGGCGCACCGAAACTGCTTGACAGGCTGGCATTCTGGGTATACCTGGTGGCCGGCACCGGTTTTTGCATGAACTTTCTTGCCAGCGGTCAGGCCAGTGTCGCGCGCCGCTGGGCCGTGCACCTGCCGGAATGGGTCGGTTACAGCCATGCGGCATCGATACTGGCAGCCGGAATCGCCCTGGCAGCACTGGTATTCGCGTTACGGTTTCTCACCCACATGGGGAACGCCCGTACAGCGTGAGACGGCGGATTAACCCGGATTTCGCATCTGCCGGCGCGAAATCCGGGTTTAGCTTTCTATTGGCCCTCAGCGTTACCGCAGGCGGCCTGGCGGCGCTTGGCTGGGCTACAGACGGCTGGACAGTCTGGACAGCCGAGTCTGCGCGCCGGCGCGCAGTTATGGAGCGCCGGACACCCCTGCCGGATATTCACGTCCAACGTGAGACAGGTGTATTTTCCAACCTCCACGACTTTGAAAAACCAGTTCTGATAGTAGACTTTATCTTTTCCCGCTGTACTACCGCATGCATGGTGATGGGCTACCGGTTCAGCCGCTTGCAGACTCTGCTGGCGTCGGCCGGACACGCCGAAGACGTCCAGTTTTTAAGTATCTCGTTCGACCATGAAAATGACGGTCCGGAAGAATTATCCGCTTACCTGCGGAGGTTTTCCTCCGAACCCGGCAACTGGTCAGCCCTCAGGGTTGCCGACAAGCAGACACTGGATGAATTACTTGATAGCCTTGGTGTCATTGTTTTACCGGAACCGGACCTGGGATACGTGCACAATGCCGCGATATACCTGGTCAGGAACCATCGGGTGATTGGTATCTACGACATCGACAACACTGCGGAATTAATGGAACACCTGACTTCGCTTATCTGAACCATGTACCGGGGTATCGTAACAGCATTTGCGGTGTGGCTGCTCATTGCCGTTGGCCCTGCAGGACCATATCTTGAGGCCTCATTACTGAAGCACGTACTGGTTGAAATCCCGCTGCTCATTATTACCGGTATCTTTGCGGGCAACCTGCTCAAAGCGCGCATTGCCGGTGTGCTCATAGTGATCAGCATCCCGGCTATTCTGTTAGCCTGTTTTACCCTTGCATTCTGGATGATACCCAGGTGGCTGGACGCATCGTTGGGTAACGAATTCACTGCCTGCATGAAATATTTATCGCTTCCCCTGCTGGTCGGCATACCTTTGGCACTGAGCTGGCAAATCCTGCACCCGGTAGCCAGGGGTGTGGTAAAAATCGAATTTCTGGCGATGTTGTTCAGGCTTGGCTGGATCTACCTGGTGTCACCTGATCGCCTTTGCAACAACTACCTGTTAGGCGAGCAGCAGCAACTCGGATATATGCTTATTGTTCTGGGATTTGCGTTCGGGATAACCTGGTTGTCACAGGTATTTTTTATGTCGCCAAAGTCACTGCAAAGTACAGGTTAATAATATCTGGAAACAGCAGTCAGTCATTTTCTTTTTGCAACTTCAGCCTGACAGGGGCTCAACCGACTATGCAACTGACCAAACACACAGATCTATCTTTACGGGTATTAATCTACCTGGCCCTCAAACCCGGGCAACTGGGAGTTATCTCCGACATAGCCAGGCACTACGGCGCATCAAAGAACCACCTGGTAAAGGTGGTGCACAGGCTGGCGACGCTCGGTTATATAAACTCATTCCAGGGCCGTGGCGGCGGCATAAGATTGAGCAAGCAGGCAGATAACATCATCGTCGGCAAGGTTGTCCGCGACATGGAAAATACGATGGATGTTATCGATTGTGCGGGAACCGGTTGCCCGCTCCTGCCGGCATGCCATCTTAAACCCATACTCAACGCTGCGACTTCAGCATTTCTTGAGGTGCTTGATAATTATTCGATCGCCGATCTGATAACCAATAAAGAACAACTCCTGAAATTGGTCGGCTGAGTTTTCGCTCCCGGCTTCATGGGGAAAGCTCTGGGGGGGCCGAAAAAAAAAAAAAAAAAAAAAAAAATATGAAAAAAAAAAAAAAAAAAAAAAAATAAAGAACAACTCCTGAAATTGGTCGGCTGAGTTTTCGCTCCGGTCTACATGGGAAACGTTCGGGCAGACACGAAATCAGACAAATAAAGATGAATTATGGTAAACAAAGATAAGGATAAACTTGACAAACGGAAATTTCGGCAATAACTTGTACTACCGCTCTGCTATTTCACCGGTGGATGCGTATCTGGTAAGATGGCGGGGGTAATTTAAATGTCATTTTCAATCAAAGGGGGCAGGCAATGCTTGAGTACGCAATTGGTATCTTCTTGGTAGCGGCGGTAGGCGGATTAATCATGGCGCTGATGATTTTCAAGGGCAAAATGGCGCCCTGGGCGTTATCGCTTCTGCACATGCTGTTAGGCGCCACCGGCCTGGTATTGGCAGGCATTGCAACCATGACCATAGGTGGGGGAGTATTAATGACGGCCCTGATTGTCCTGCTTGGCGCAGCCGTAGGCGGGTTTTACCTGGCATCCATCCACCTGGACAAGGATCTGGCGCCGAGACCTGCAGTCGTTGTCCACGCGATGGCGGGAGTAGGCGGAGTTATTCTCCTGCTGATCGCCCTCTTTTCGGGCCCGTCCTAGACGTCAGCCAGGATTTCAATGCCGGACAGAGAGGTCGCCGGGAGGCATCCTTTTCATCCGGCATTAGTTCACTTCCCAATTGCCTGCTGGGGCCTGTCCCATCCAGCGGATCTGGCCGCGCTGACTGGTACCCGGCTTGTTTTTTTTGGACTGGACTGGTGGGCCGTATCCAGCCTGCTGTTATGGACGGGGGTTCTTTCCGCGATACCTGCAATGATCATCGGTATCTACGATTTCATGCAACTTCCGGACGAGGACAGGTTGATGCAGGTATTTTACAAACATGTCAGTTTCGTCGGGATGGCATGGACCCTCTACCTCGTGAGCGGTTATACCCGGCTGGCCGACAACCTGGTTTTATCGCCGCCCGTGTTTCTGCCGGCCCTCATCTCCGGTGTCGGGTTGATATGCCTTTGTATCGGCGGTTGGTATGGCGGACAGATGGTATACAAGTATCACCTGGGAATACATCCCGCTGAATGATGCGCCTGCGATCACACCTTTCTTACCTCCAGGTCATGGCCGTAAACACTTTTAAGGACCGCGACCAATTCCTGCGTCCTCGCCGCGCTGACCAGGTAAATGGTATTCAATACTTTTCCGTCCTTGAATACGATTTGCAGGAACTCCCGCTCAATCCTCCCTGAGGCGGTTACATCTATGATTGAAAATGAGCGTAAATGATGAATCTGGTCGATGCCGGTACTTGTGGCCGGGAAACTACGCCAGCGGCGATAGCTGACCTGGTCCTCGGTTACGACGAGATGGGTAGTGTAGGCTATCAGATTCAGTACAAATACAAAAATACAGGTTGAAATGCTGATTTTACCGATCCACGAGAACCATTTTTGTACGGCTATACCACCGTCTTTCATGCTCAACAGGGCGGCAAAGCGTTCCTTGCCCAGCATCCTCATAAAAACAGTGCAGACAATGACCGCCAGGGGGAACCCTAACAGCAGGCCGGTCATCAGGGAATATCCGAGCGAATCCGACATGCGGGATTCGAACAGGTATCCGGAGCGGAAACTGACGGCAAGACTGAACAGACCATACTGAATCAGCCCGACAATCACTCCGGATATGATGCTGACAACCAGGTAAATGCTTTTGTACTTGAAGCCGATGTCTTTCCGGTAGCGCTCCAGACGGCTTGCGTCAATCCGGGCGATGTCCGCAAGCTTGAACAATGGTTCCTTAATCACCCAGAAGTAACGATAGATGATAACCAGTAAAATCAGCGGAAATAATATGGCGATTAACGTTATCAAGATGAATTCTCGCAGTGACGCAATAGTTATCTTTTATAGCATAGTTTACGATGACGGTGATAATCCTTGCAATTCGGGTAGCTGTTGATGAGCATTGCCATTGACAAAATTCGAAACGGTATTTTTCTCTCAGCCATACTCCTTTCAGGATGTGCGCTTCCGGAAAGTGAGTTGTCGAACACATCTTATCCGGAGAAAGTCACGCATGCCTGCGCTCCCGGCGCCAGGATCGGGGCGACCGGCAAGACGGATGAACTGCTGACTGAACGCGGTTTACGTTACTTTGTCCGCACGCCGCTGAATTACGACAACCGGATCGCGCACCCCCTGATGATGGTCTTTTCCCCCGGCGACCGCAGCGGGCTCGGAACGGAATGGTTTACCGGACTTACAACAGAGGGCACCCGCCAGGGCTTCGTCGTTGTCTACGCCGATAACCGGCCGCGCCAGATACCCGCCTTGAACAGGCCTTTGGCAAAAGAATGGATCCTGGAACTGGGCACGATCCCTGCCCTGGTGGCAACGCAGTGGTGTATCGACCTGGACCGGGTATTTCTGACCGGCCATTCCAACGGCGGGACAATATCCACTGCGCTGGCGTTGCTGGAGGAATCCCCGCTCAGTCCAGCCGCTATTGCGCCAAGCGCAGCCGGCTTTCGCGGAGAGGATTTAAACTCTTTTGCCTGCCCGGCGCCGCTGCCCGTTCTGGTCATGCACAGCAGGAATGACAAGGTATTTCCCGGCTACGGCGCCGAAACCATGCAGTGGTGGAAACAATGCAACCAATGTCCGGAGAGGGTCCGTTCACTGGGAGATAACTGTATCTCCTACCTTGGGTGCGCGGAAAATGTCAGCACTGTCTATTGTGAAGGTGAAAGAAGGCATACCGTATGGCCGGAAAGAAACAACCGGATAATCTCATTGTTTACCGGCGCCCAATAATTTCGACACCGGCCGGCAGACATGGAGCTTTGGGGATTATTTACCAGTGCCTTTATTTCTTCCACGCTGGCGCCGGGGGGGTCTGAGCTGGTATTGGCATACCTGGTACTGAATTCCGATATCTCATATGTTTTACTTGGAACTGTCGCAACCACAGGTAACACCCTGGGGGCATTGACTACTTATCTTCTCGGATATTTTCCGGCACACGGATTATCGGTCCGGTATGCTGACAAACTACATCACCCCAGGGCAATCGCTCTGCTGCGTAAATGGGGTATGTTTGCCCTGTTGTTCAGTTGGCTGCCGGTTATCGGCGACGCATTCTGTTTCGCCGCCGGCTGGTTGAGATTATCCGTGCTTCCTGCAACAGCTTTCATTATCACGGGAAAAGCGTTACGGTATTCCGTTCTGATCTATTACCTCGTATAAAATGCTGAAATCGAGCAACACTAAACCCTGTATTATTATTTTATGGTCGATCCTGTGCCTGGCATCCTGCAGCAAGACCGGACCTGGTGATGCTTTGCTGAGCGGCGCGTTCGGGTTCTCATTTGGCGATCAACCTGAAGGACTCGACGGAACTTTTTTATCCGAACTCAAGAGTATCGAGGCCGGCACACCTCCCTCACCGGACAGTCGATTTGAAAGATATTTTTATACCGTGACGCCGGGGTCTCACAGGATCTACCAGATCAACGCCATGACGGACGCGCACCTGACCCGCTCTGCCTGCGGCGCCCTGGTTGATGACCTGGCGGATGAGTTAACACGGAAATATTACACAAAAGGTGAAGCAATTATTAACGATGCCGATGATAAATGGGTCCTGCAGCGAAATACGAAACGGTCTGTTTCCCTGGAGTGTACGAAGGCGCCCGTACAAACCGGTGCAGGAGATACAGAACTGTACCGGTTATCCCTGGGTTACCTTGACTATAACCTGGCAGCGGAAGCCTACAAGGAGTGGAAAAAAACCAGGACAACCGGCAAACCGGATAAATACTGACTGCATCTCCCGCTGACGATGAAAAATCACGTTCTTTCATGAAATCCATATTGCTGAAAGCAAGATATGCCTTTACACAAAAGCAGATCAGCGCGCGCGACTATCTCTATACGGAAGAACCCGATACGATGCAGATAGACGGTAAAACCTACGACCTGATCGAGCTGGATAAATTGAACCGTCTCCTGGACAACACGAAAACCCTGGCCGGCCGGATTACCTTGAGCCACAGCCTGGGAAACCCGAGCACCGATTTGGGCCATATCAGGGACAAGCAGGCCGCCTCCCTTGAAATTATCGAGAATGAGCAATTACGCTCAGGGCTTGAGCGTGTATTTGAGGCCGCAACCAGGTACCAGGAAGACTTCCACCGTTTGCTGTTCGGCAGGTTCATAGGCATGCTCTCCGACCCGGGCACTCGGTTGGAATTTCAGGGCTACGGCTATGCCAGTTTTCGTTACGGGATTCGTTTTCTGCCTTCCGTAATTGAAAAAATCGATGAGCTGCCCGAGACCGGATCTTCATACCTGACGGAGGCGATTGCAAAGCTGAAGGACTTCAAATCGACAACCAGTTATGAGCTGCTGAGTGCTCCCGTGTATTTACGGCCGGGACGCATCATGCCCAGGAGTCAGAGAAACCTGTTTTCCTTTCGTTTCAAGTCCTCCCCGTTCAAGCTCAGTATCATTCTTCTGCTGGCCCTGCTGTTTTACAGCATCCCCATCTTTCTCCAGTTAAACCCCATGTCGGCAAGCATGACTTTATTCTTCATGTTTATAACGATCTTCCTTTACCTGCCGGTGGTCGGCTCACTCGACCGGGACCACGTCATCTACCCGTTCCGAAGAGCGCTGCTGAAAGCAGGCGAAGTCGAACATGCAGTCTTGGGTCTGGGACAACTTGATGAATTATTGAGTTTCTACCGCTACTTCGCGGCCAACAGGAACAAATCCTGTATGCCGGAGGTCCGGGATGACAACCGGTGCATGATCAGCCTGACTAAGGTAAATCACCCGGTGCTGGGGTTCAACAATGATAAATATGTAGCGAACGACTTTGACAACCGGAACAAGTCACTCGTTTTCATCAGCGGGCCGAACAGCGGCGGCAAAACTGCGCTCTGTAAAACACTGGCGCTGACCCAGATCATGGCGCAGTCAGGGACGGTCATTCCGGCTCGCTCCGGAACGATTAGTATTGCAGACAGGATCTGTTACCAGGCCCCTGATGCAGGTTCCATACTGGAGGAAGAAGGCCGGTTCGGCACCGAGTTACGGCGAACCAGGGAAATATTTTTCAATACAACCAAAAAAAGCCTGGTGATCCTGGATGAGTTGTCGGAAGGCACTTCACACCGGGAAGAAACCAAAATCGCGTTAATGATACTGAACGGGTTTATCAGGTTGGGAAATGCGACGGTCCTTGTCTCCCATAATCACGACCTTGCCATGATGCTGGAACAACGGGACGCCGGGGTCTTTTATAAATTCTACCTGGAGAACAACAATCCGACGTTTATCCTGACGGATGGAATTTCAGAGTCCAGCCACGCCGAACTGGTTGCAGAGAGAATTGGGTTCAGCCAGGATGATATAGACCTGCATCTTAAAAATCTGGGATTATGAAACAATACTGTTACATGATCAGGGCTCTGCACACCCCGACAAAATGTAACTTTGGCCGGGGACAGACTTAAGTCTGTCCCCTGAATTTATACAGCAAAATGAAAGAACCGATCCTGGCAGAAATAGAGTTTGAAATCACGGAAAGATCGCTTACTGCCTTTAATGAACACCACGCGCAATATGTGCCAAAACTGAAAAAAGCAATGGAACGCCACCGACTCCTGTGGCCGGTGGGTATTGTCCTGCTTGCCGGCTATGCCTGGCACCGGGGAGGAGAACCGTTCTTTGTGGCCGGGATGGTTGCCACCGCACTGTTATGGAGCCTGATCGTACCTCGAACCCTGAAGGATGTTTACCGCAAATCAGTGCGAAAACACTATTCGGAGCTGGAAAAAAAAGATATGTACGGCACTCACAAAATGCATGTCAAGGAATCTGCCCTGGTTGAATTTTCACCGGGCGGGCGATCCACAATCGGATGGGATAAAATCATGCGCGTTGACGAACTTCCCGATTATGCATTCGTGTATATCGATACGAACACTGCACTTATCATTCCGAAGGACCCGGCAGATGCCGGCGTTTCAGCTTTTATCAACATGATAAAAGAGCGTATAGACGATACCTGGTAAATCCCTGAACTACCTGCTGTTAACCGGGCAGGTACCTTCCATGGACCGCGGCATTAGACCGCAACCGGCTTATTCGTCCTTCGGTTCGGCCAGCAACCACTTGATATAAAACACAAACATCACAACCACGACCAGCCCGACGGCGGCGCCGACGGGTGTGCGTAGCATTTCAAGAAAATGAATCATACCGCCCATGAATTGTCTCCTGTGTGCAACATAATTATCAATATAAAATTAGGGTCAGAGTAAAAAATACAGTCCCCGGCATGGCGGGGACGGATTTTAAATCCGTCCCCCGCTGTCTCCGTCAATTTTTACTCTGACCCCAGATATCAAGCATTATAAGTGTACCATTAAGGATAATAAAGTAATATTATGAATAATATATCTTAAGCAGCCTTCATTGCTCAGAGTATCTCAGTTGATACGAGGACAACGGCTTCCTCCGATAACTGAAACTGATCAGTGCACATTAGAGAGATTTTATGCGCGGACTGCAACGACTTTTAAGAGATCTGTTATTCCTGGGCCTGGCCGGAGTCCTGTTCTGGCTGTTCCTGCCGGAGCGGTTTATCACTAACGCCCCGTTCAATCCTGCCGGTATAAACTCGCCGGATGATCAACTGCTGGCCGACAGGATTGTGTTACCACAGGGTTTTCATATTAACGTCTTTGCAGAAGAACTGCCCGGCGCGCGCATGCTGGAGGTCACGGACAACGGCGATGTCCTGGTCAGTTTACCGGCATCCGGCAGGGTTGTCCTGTTGCAACGGGATGACGCCGGTGACGGGAAAAGCGACGGCCAAATCGACCTCGTCTCAGACCTGGACAGGCCCCATGGCCTGGATATTCACGGAGGCTGGCTGTTTATTGCCGAGGCAGGCGCCCTAGGCAGGATCAGGTTTGACAGTAACAAGCGCTCCACGTCCGGCGAGTACGAGCAGATAGTGACCGGATTGCCGCGCGGAGGCAATCACTGGAGCCGCAGCGTCAGGAGCGGTCCGGACGGACTGATTTACGTGTCCGTCGGTTCAAGTTGCAACGTCTGCATCGAAAACGACCCGCGCCGGGCCGCGATTTTACGCTTCAACCCGGATGGATCCGGGAGCGAAATTTTCGCAACCGGGCTGAGAAATACGGTCGGTTTCGACTGGCAGCCGGATACCGGATTACTTTACGGTGTGGATAACGGCCGTGACCTCCTGGGCGATGACTATCCACCATGCGAACTCAATCTAATCGAGCGGGGCGGGTTTTACGGCTGGCCGTATGCCAACGGAGACAAGGTTCCCGATCCTGATTTGGGTGAGAACAGGACGGCTGAAATACGGGGGAGTATTGCGCCGGTCCACGGTTTTGCCGCACATACGGCGCCGCTTGGGATGGCTTTCCTGCGCAACAGCAGGCTACCGGAAAATTACCGGCAGGCGCTGTTGGTGGCGCTGCACGGCTCCTGGAACAGGAGCGAACGCCAGGGCTATGAAGTCGTATCCCTGCATTTCCAGGAAGATGGCCGCATACTGGAACGCAAATTCGCCAGCGGCTTTGAGATCGATGAGGACGTCATAGGCCGGCCTGTCGACGTGGCGGAAGGCATAAACGGAGAAATATATATCTCGGACGATTATACCGGCATGGTGTACCGCGTTGTTCATCGGTAGTTTTCGCCACTATGTCCCGTTAACTCATTGATTCGCTTGTATAAGTTCAATAAACGGCGGAATTATGGAAAACCCGGCAAAAAAATAGCAAAAAGTACTTGACTCTCTCAAACCCGTTACACTATACTTTGTTAATCGTCGTTATCCATAGTTATCCAAATCAGTCTTAACCGGCTGATATTCTGGAAATTATGCGCCGGGGGGTGAATGAATTTTTGCACCGCTATCCTCAAATAAAGACGATAATTTGTCGACAAATTGTTGTTTAACCTTAAGTTAGGAGGAGATGTTATGTCAGCAACTACACAAGCGGTTGCTCAATATCAGGCAGATCAGGCAAAGCCGATCCTTACCAGCTTTAAAGGTATCATCAACGGCGCTCATTGGCTTTTTGGTGTGGCATTCATCACCTTGATGTATGTCGCCGTCAGAATATATGAGCAGGTTTTCGCATGGACCAAAGGACTGGATTCTTTTTCGATGGAGTTCCAGACATACTGGATGAGTCTGTTTTATGCGGAAGTTGCCGTTGGCGCGATAGCTGCTTTTGGCATTTGGGGCTATCTCTGGAAAACCAGGGATCGCCACCTTGACCAACTGGAGCCGATGGAGGAAATCCGTCGCCACTTCAAGCTGCTGGTGTGGCTGGCCTGCTACACCTATGCCGTTTATTGGGCTGCCAGTTACTTCGCAGAGCAGGACGGTGCATGGCACCAGACCGTGATTCGGGATTCCGATTTCACGCCCAGCCATATCATTCTGTTCTACTTGAGCTTCCCTGTATATATCATACTGGGTATAGGCTCGTGGCTCTATGCCAGAACCAGGCTACCGCAGTTCGCAGAGGGTATTTCCTTGCCTCACACGATTGCGGTTGTCGGACCCTTTCTCATTCTGCCGAACGTCGGCTTGAATGAATGGGGCCACACGTTCTGGTTTATGGAAGAGTTATTCAGCGCCCCGTTGCACTGGGGGTTTGTGACTCTGTCCTGGACCGGTCTGGCCCTGGGTGGCTTGATGCTGCAACTCATGTATCGTTTAATCCAGCTTACGAATTTTGAAGCTGAGGATATAACGAATGAGCCCATGCCGCATCACCACAATATGGTGGACTGAAGCAACTGTGTGAGAAACCGCCGGCTTAGGTAACACGCCGGCGGTTTTTTTTCGTAACAAAAGATGTAAACTTTGGCTGACTTTTTGATGAAGGGGGAGTTGCTATGAGAACAGTGGCGCCTGGCGTTGATTCCTATGCAGAAGCTTATCGCGTACACCGAGCATTTGATTATATTCTCGTTTTTATTTTCATAACCCTGCTGACCGGCATCCATCACCTGCATGCGATGTTATCGGTCGGTGACTGGACTTTCTGGACTGACTGGAAGGACCGCCGCTGGTGGTTATTCGTCATCCCGCTGTCCTCGCTTGTCTTCCCCGTTGTGGGTCAGTATATACTGTGGCAGCATTGCCGTGTCCCCTTTGGCGCCACCCTGATGGTGGTGTGCCTGTTGCTGGGCCAGTGGATTGACAGGGTCAACAACTTCGCCGGCTGGGTGTACTATCCGTTGAATTTTGTCTGGCCCGGTACATTACTCCCCAGCGCCATCATCCTCGACCTGGTCCTCATGTTTACCAACAGCTATGTGTTGACTGCCGTACTGGGAGCCTGGTCATGGGGCATCCTGTTTTATCCATCCCAGTGGTATATGCTGGGCGCGTTCCACTTGCCCGTCGATTATCATGGTGTCCTGATGTCAATTGCTGATGTGCAGGGGTTTGAATATATCCGGACGGGTACGCCGGAATATATTCGAATAATAGAGAAAGGAACACTGCGAACGTTCGGCCAGGACGTGACACCGGTGTCGGCCTTTTTCTGCGCATTTGCCTGCATTCTCGTTTATTTTGTCTTCAACCAGTTTGCAAAACTTGTCGCTTCGGTCAAGTTCATTAAAGGCAGGATTTGATTCACCCTGCCGCGACCTGAATAACAAGTGTAAAAATAGACTGAGTTGATGAAAATACGAGGAAGATAAAATGAGACGTAAAATTACAAACCTGGGTATTATTTCATTAATCCTGCTGTCGATTGCGCCTGCATCACTGGTGAACGCCCACGGTGAACGCTCCCAGGAACCATTCCTGCGCATGCTCAGCGTACAATGGTATGATACGAAATGGTCCACGGATAAGGTGGCAGTCAATGAGGAAGTGGTCCTGTCGGGTAAATTTCACCTGCATACCGGCTGGCCGGAAGCCATCGCCAAACCCGACGTTGCCTTCATGCACGTATACGTCCCCGGTCCGGTGTTTGTCCGAAAAGGTGTCTGGGTAAACGGCAAACCGATGGTGCGTTCTGCCAGTTACGAAATCGGCCGGGACTACGAGTATAAAATTGTGATGAAGGCGCGCCGTCCCGGCATGCACCATCTCCATCCCATGCTCAACGTCAAGGACGGCGGACCAAATGCCGGCCCGGGCAACTGGGTTGAGATAACAGGCGACGCCGCTGATTTCACGAACCCTGTGACCACCCTGACAGGTGAAACTGTGGATCTCGAGACCTGGGGCTGGAGCAGGGTACGCAACTGGCATATATTATGGGCGCTCCTCGGTGGATTCTGGCTGGTATGGTGGCTGCGCAGACCGTTGTTGGCCGGCAGGAATATCCTGTTGCGCCAGGGGCGGGAAGATGAACTGATTACGCCCATGGATAGAAAAGTAGGAATGGGACTGGGAATTCTCACGCTGGCGTTAATATTCTACGGTTACTTCAGCACCATCGATAAATTCCCGATCACCGTTCCCCTGCAGGCGGGCCTGATGGAGCTGAACCCGTTACCTGTCGACGAGGATGTGGTTGACGTCGAATTGCAGGAAGCCCATTATGATATTCCCGGCCGCAGCGTCAGGATGACTGTCAATGTGACCAACGGGGCCACCAGCCCGGTAAGGCTGGGTGAATTCGCGACGGCATCCATCCGCTGGTTGAACGCGGGTGTTGCCCCGGATGTCGGTCCGTATCCCCAGGACCTGATCGCCCTGAACGGACTGGAAGTCGACAGCGACACGCCCATACAGCCGGGTGAGACAAGGACCCTGAATATCGTTGCAACCGATGCCGCCTGGGAGACGGAACGCCTCGCGTTGCTGATATACGATCCGGACAGCCGGTTCGGCGGCATGCTGTTTTTCTATGATGAAAACGGTAAACGCCATAAGCAGACATTCGGTGGTCCGTTAATTCCGACATTTACCGCAATTTGAACAAACTCACATTACACCTGCCTGTCTGCCTGTTATCTGGATCGATTAACAGGCAGGCGGGCAAGGTGAGTTTCGAGATGCAATGCGCCTGTTACTGATTATTTTCTGCTGCAGTTTTCTCTCCCAGACAGTGCTGGCACACGGTGGCGTGGCTATCGAGGATGATATGTGCGTGCTGAAGGCAGGTCCTTATCTCATGCATTTTACCGGTTTCCAGCCTGAGCAAACCCAGAGTGAAGAGTTCTGCGAGGACATCCCCAACGTGGGCAGCGCTATTATTGTCCTGGACTACATCGATAAGCAATTACGGGATATGACGATAGATTTCCGTATCATTGAAGATGTCAACGATATCGGCAATTACGCGACGATAGACGACCTGGGCAGTGAAACTGATATAGAGCGGAATACCGTCTATTACCTCCCCTCAAAATTGAGGAGATCGGGTTCATTCAGTGTTAAATACAACTTCACCGAACCCGGCCGTTTTATCGGTATGGTCAAGGTTGACGATATTCCCAACGGCAAGGAATACATCTCCGTATTCCCTTTCGGTGTCGGTTACGGGTTGGGAGTTACCGGGTTTAATCCTTCACGCATGTGGTTCACCATACTACTTGTCTCGGGCGGCCTGTTGATGTGGTATACCGTCAAAAAACAGGAGAAAGAGAGAAAGGAGAAACAGCAGGCTTCCTGATCAGCCATCCGGCTTCCCGACAAGTGTAAAACGCTGTACCATTCTTACACATTTCAAGAAACACCAGGACTATGCGGCATAAGCGTGTAATTACACTGTCGATCATCGATCTTGTTTTACTTGTTTTCCTGATTTACCTGATTCCGGTCAACTGGATACCATCGGGCCTGCAGCGGGATTATTTCGATATATTCGGTGAGCGCGGATATATCCCGGCGCCAACGAGCCAGGCAGACTTATTACTTGAACCCGAAGAGATCTGCCCCCCGGTTAACCGGAACTGGCGCGCAGAACAACTGGTTGACGGGATCAGGATCCAGGAATCAGGACTGTGCCAGCCGGATAACCCCGCCGAGATCGCCGCTTTTGTCAAGGGAACGAATAATGTATCCACGCCTGTCCTGATGCGCACACAGCTTGCCCCCGACGCAGTCGTCAAGGAAAACGACATCGACAATGACGGAGACCCCGACGATATCCATATCCGCCTGGAAGTGACCGAATTGAACGGCCATTCTCCGGATATGGAAGAGTTTATTCCCGCCTACTCCATTGCCCCGGGCATCCAGCCGGGATTCTGGGTGTTTACCCCCAAACAGCGGGGGATGGCCACGGTGAATTTTGAAAGCATCCAGGCCAACGACATGCTTAGAATGCCTTCCCCGGTGATTCGGGTAGAACAGGGCGACCGGCTGAGGGTCACCCTGGAAAACACTCACTACATGCCCCACACAATCCATTTTCACGGGGTAGACCATCCTTATCAGGATGCGCAGGGAGCAGGCAACGATGGTGTCCCCAGGATTAGCGAAATGATGATCATGCCCGGCGAGAGCCGTACTTACGATATGACGCCGCGGCAAACAGGCACCATGTTCTACCATTGTCACGTGCAACCACAGGTACATGTGTTGATGGGACTGCAGGGCATGTTCGTCGTTGAAGAGAACCGGCCGAACAACCGGGTGCAGACATTTAACGTGGGCGCCGGACACGTCCGTTATCCCTCTGCCGCGGTCAGGGAAAACTACGCGGGAGAATACGACCTGCAGTACAGTGAAGCGGATAAGGAATTACATGAACTCATACAACAGAGCAGCGACCCCCGGATTATCGCTAAAGCGACCAACCGCGAATACAATACTACCGGGCGCGTTCCCGAATACTTCCTGCTTAACGGGCGTTCTTTCCCTTACACCATGCGCGAATCCCTGGTACTGGTCAAACCGGATGAAAAAATAAAACTGCGCGTGCTCAATGCCGGGGCTGAGGGAGTATCACTGCACACCCACGGCCACAAGGTCACCATTACCCATTACGACGGCGTCGAACAAAATCCGGTTGCGCGGGTGACGCGGGACGTCGTATGGCTGAGCGCGGCCCAGCGCCTGGACCTTGAATTGAATACAGTTAATGACGGTCTGCACAGTTATGGAGAAGGAGTCTGGTTCATCCATGACCATCGTGAGCAGGCAGTGACTACCGACGGCATGAATCCCGGCGGGGATATCAGCATGATTGTCTATGAAAAGTTCCTGGGAGAGGACGGCATTCCTGAAACGGCGGGGGACCTGTCCCTGTTTTTCAACCAGGAATACTACCGGCGCCAGGTGCCCGTCTGGGGTGATATGGACCCTGAGGGACGGTTTTCCGACCCTGTGGAACAAACTGAACTACCGGGCAGGATGATCCTGTTTGCAATCATAGCGGGGCTGTTTCTTGCCGCGACAATCCTGCTGGTCCGTACAGTGAGACAGAATGAAAATTAAACAGGCATTAAATCCCCTGGCCTTGGTTACGGCCTCTATTATGGTTAACCCGTGGTCCCAGCCCGGTGTCAATGCGGAACAAAACCCCTTCCAGCTCGAGGAAATTGAAAATAACAGGCTACTGGCTTCGGATAACGAAGGGATGTGCGGTGAAGGACGCTGTGGCGAAGGCGCTTGCGGCAATATGACACTGGATATGGAAGGCATGGTGATGAATGAAAACAGGGATGAACTGCCGCTCGATTGCCGCGGGATTTCAGAGGACGTGGAAATCAGCGTGTCGGCCGGCAAGAAGTATGCCGAGCCTTACCCGGATACGGCTTTCGGTTTCGATCAACACCAGTGGAATGTCAAACCCTGCTCAAGAATTACCGTTACGTATACCAATGAAGATAATGTCAGACATCAATGGATGGTACACGGTCTGCCCAGCTACCTGTACCCGCAGAGCATGTTCCACCTTGAGGCAAACGGCGGCTACAGCAAAACGGGAACGTTCATCGTTCCCAGCGATGACAAGACCTACCTGGTCCACTGCGACATGGCTGCCCACATGGAAAAAGGCATGAAAGCTCAGCTCGTGGTGGGCAAGGGCAGTGGCGACATACCCGCTATCCCCGGGGTTACTGCAGCAAGAAATCCCAATCTATATGGCAAGGGGAACGGCATTCTGAACTGGCTCCTTGGAATAGCCATCGGTGTTATATCGTTTGCCGTTCCAGTAAAGTATTTAGCACGGAAGCAGAGCGCATTGTAATATCCGGGCCGGTCAGCTACTGTTACAGGGAGCAAGGTCGAAAAAGATGCCGGTGCCGGAATGACAAAACAATTCTCTCTGAAGTGGCCCATCATTGGCGGTTTATTGGCCGCGGCGGGGGCCAGTATATGTTGTGCCGGACCCCTCGTACTTCTGATGCTGGGTATCAGTGGATCCTGGATCAGCACATTGACCGCATTTGATGCGTTTCGCCCTTACTTCATTATTATAGTTGTCGGCCTGCTTTCCTGGGCCGGATGGCAGGTACATCGCCCGATTGATCGATGCCCGGAGGGTGATGTTTGCGCCATCCCTGAAAAGAGGAAGCAGTATCAAACTATCTACTGGACTGTCGTATCGGTAGCGATGATTCTTGTTTCAAGCCCTTACTGGATACTCCGGTTCGTTTAATGGGTAAGTTCTTATGAAAAAGTTAATTGTACTGATGCTGCTGTCGCTGTTTTCAATGACAACGTGGGCAGAACTGAAGTCAGTCACCCTGGCAGTACCCGGCATGGATTGTCCTGTCTGCCCTGTCACGGTACGCAAGGCGCTGGAGAAAGTTGGCGGTGTACTTGAGATTACCGTGGATTTGGAAAGCCGAACAGCTACCGTGGATTATGATGATGGCACTGTTGAACCGCATACGTTGACGCAGGCAACAACTGATGCAGGATTTCCTTCAACAGTCAGCGGGGAATAACCTCATGGACCAGAATATCATACTGGAATCAGAGATTACCTGTCCCGACTGTAGCCACAAGAAAACGGAGATAATGCCGACAGATGCCTGCCAGTGGTTTTACCAGTGCGAAAACTGCGAAACGTTGCTGCGGCCAAAACCGGGTGACTGTTGTGTATTCTGTTCCTACGCCACTATGAAATGCCCACCGATACAACAGAATGACCCATGCTGTACCAAGCCGGATGATGCACCGGTTAACTAGTACTCTTTCAACAGGGTTATCTCTACGATAATATGTAATGCATACAGATGTTCCTGTATGCCTCATGTATACTATTGTTTTTAACAACTATGTGTGATCGTAAACAGGGGCGCGATTACAGTTGAGATATCATTGAATAAAACCATTGCGATACTGAAAGTCAAGGTGTGTGTCCAGCAACAAGGAAATGGCATCAAATTCAAGACGGGATAAGAACCAGGGCATGAACAGGATAAAGAAAATAACACTTGACCCCCGAAATCAGAACTTCTCGGAGGTGATGAGTAATGGTAAGCAGTATGTCGTCCCGCATTTCCAGCGTGACTACTCCTGGGAAGAAGATCAGTGGGATATATTATGGCAAGACATTGAGGTAGTTCGTACAAGTCGCACGCAGCATTTCATGGGTTACCTGTTGTTACAGACCGACGATGATAGAGAATTCCGGGTAATCGACGGTCAGCAACGCCTTACTACACTCAGCCTGCTGATTCTAGCCGCTCTCAGCCGAATAGATGCTTTAATCAGGGAAAATGGATCAGGCAAAGAAGCAGATCAACAGCGCATGGATACGTGGCGAAATACGTATGTCGGTGTACTCGACACGATCACCATGAAAACTGATGCGAAGCTTAAATTAAATAGACATAACAACAAACATTTCCAGGATCTTTCTATCCACCTGGACGTTGTTCAGCAACGCAATGTATTACGTACCAACCGCTGTATCAATAAATGTTTCGAGTATTTTCGTCATAAGTTTGCTGATGATAATGGCCAAGAGATTGCCAGACGAATTAAGGATATAGAGGAAGGCCTTATATTCACCAGTATTATAGTTAGCGATGATATTAATGCATATGTTGTCTTTGAGACCCTCAATGCACGGGGTATTCATCTATCACCATCAGATTTGCTCAAAAATTACCTGTTATCCCAACTTGCTCAGGATGATCGATTTGGAGATGAGAATTTCGATGACTTTGAGGAGCGTTGGAGTTCTATCCTTGAACAATTAGGAGAGCGTGAATTTACGAACTTTTTACGCAGCCAATATGGAATTTCTCATTCCCCTTTGCCATCCAAAACTGATCTTTACCGTTCATTGAAGGATAAAGTCAATCATTCAAATCACATATTTGAATATATGATTGAGCTTGAAAAATCAGCGCCCTTATATGCCGCGCTACAAAACCATCATGATGAATTCTGGAAAGACATACCCGATGCAAGGGAACCTCTGGAGTTATTGAAGACCTTTAATGTGAAGGCGCCCCTAAGTCTTCTGATGGCCGCGTACCAAACGTATGAGCAGCTGGACTTCATCCGGTTGCTGAAAAAAATTGTCAATTTCTCAATGCGTTACAACATTATCGGAAATCGCCTGCCCAATGCGCAAGAGACACTTTATAACAAAATGGCAAATCAAATTGTCAAAGGGACAGGTATAAGGGACGTTATACGTATGATTGGTGATTTATACCCTCTTGACGAAACTTTCAAAAGTGATTTTGTCGTCAAAATAATGCCTAGCAGGCAAAGTACAAAGAAGATCATGCTGATGCTCCGGTTATTGGAACGGCACATCAGCGAGGGAGATTTGCCTTCCAGCGAACTGACTTTAGAGCATATTCTCCCATATTCACCTGATGATGAATGGCAGGAATATTTTGGAAGGGATGATTATCTTCAGGCAATTGACCGTCTGGGTAACTTTGCAATCATGCCGGCAACCGGGAATATGGCTCAGGAATCGTTTAATGAAAAGAAAAGCAAGCTGGCTGAAAGCAATTATAAGATCAACCAACATATTGCCAAGTACCCACGTTGGGACATGGATAATCTCAAGGAACACCAGACTTGGCTTGCCAGGCAGGCAGCATCGTTATGGAAAATCAGCGAACTCTCAAGAAAATAAAATAAAAGCTCAATACGGATAATAGAACGAGCAAAACTCGATATATCATCCCACAAATCCGCCAGGAGCGGATTTGCACAGCACATCTCATTGATTTTGGGCCGAATATAGCGGCTGCAATACATGCCTGTATAACAACCAGGGCTGCGAACAGTAACGGTGTGCGCCAGGTCCAGTCTTCAACCATCGAGAGTTCCGGTTTGTAGATCACCGCGAAAGGGATAAGAAAAACAGGAACTGTCAGTTTTAACGCATTGACGGCGGTAGGGAAGAACCTGGAACCGGCCAGTTTGGCCGCAGCCAGCACCCCGACGGCAATAGGCAGGGTCAGCGTGGAGAACACGGCAAAATAAAACACGAAGAAGTGTGATTGAAATGCAGGGAACCCCAGTTGCTGCAGAAACGGCACCACTGCAAGGGCCGTTACGACGTAAGCGACGGGGGTAGGCAGGCCCATGCCCAGTATGAGCGTGATGAACATGGCCCCGACCAGCAGAAGCAACGGGGCATCGGGCAGTATATCGACCAGGACCGAGCCGAGACGGCCGGATAAATTTGTCGTTATCATTGTCTGTCCGAGAGGACCGATAGCGATAATCAGCAGCGATAACAGGGTTACCAGAACGAGCCCTTCCTCCAGCGCGCCGAAAATCTTTTTCGCTGTCGGCCTGTACCTGCCCTGGAACATGGACAGAGCCAACGCAGCGGCGATCCCGCACATCCCTGCGATGGATGGGGAGTAGTGCATCAGCAACATGACCAGGACAACCGCAAACGAAACAACAAAAGTAGGCGCAATCCTGAGAACGCTTCCGGCGTCAAAATTATCAGTCAGCTTCGGGATCTGTTGCCGTCTTGCGTATAGCGACACGCTGATGAATATGCCGGTTAAAAACAGCAGCGCCGGTAACAGTGCGGCGCCTGCAACCTTTATATAGGGGATGTTGAGCAACGCGGCAATCAAAAACCCGGCCAGCCCAAGTATCGGCGGCATTAGCTGGCCCGCCGTAGAGGCTACCGCTTCTATAGCTCCGGCCATTGACGCGGAATAACCGTTTTTTTTCATCATGGGTATGGTAAACCGGCCGGTAAGAACCACGTTGGACACAGCCTGCCCCATCACCGAGGCGACGATCCCGCTGCCCAGGATCGCCGGATAGGCAGCGCCTCCCGCCACCTTTTTGCCTGATACCTTGCCCAGTTCCAACGCCATCTGCAATGCACCGATACTGATCAGTACGCTGGCATAGATGAGCAGGAAATAGATACTGTCAGCAGCCAGTTGCGTCAACAGGAAAAAGCCCTGTGTGGTTCCCAGCCCGATATAGTTCATAACAAAGCCGGTTTGATAGTGCGGGTGGGTAAACAGGACGTTATCGATATGGTGGCCGTAAAAAAAATAGACGATTGCCAAAGCGATAATAGAGGTAAGCAATACCCCCCAGTGCAGCAGGGTGAGCAACAGGATCCCGGCCGTAAATATCAAACCGTAAACCACATCGATGTTCTCGAAAAACGGCTGGAGCAGCTCCAGCCTGGATACGTTGTAACGGATGTAGACTGCGCCTGTTGCAGCCAGAATGAAACCGGCAACAGCAACGATACACCTGGTGTGAAAGTACCTGGCCCTGTTGTCCTGCAGGTGCTCATCCAGCATGTTTCGCAGGCCGAGCAGACCTGACATGATGACGATGCCGAGTACGAAGCTTGAGTAATGGGCGGGAGAACTGCGCACATAACCGAATAGTGCAACCGCGATAGAACCGGATAACAGCACGCCGGTTGTTACAAACAGGAATTGAACGACGACGCGGGTTTTATGCCAATAGATGGGCATGGGGACAAGGAAAATGTATTTGACTGGATTCCCGCGTGCGCGGGAATGACTCTTCTATATGCCTTACACACCTGATACACTCACTGGGTTCCCGTGTGCACGGGAATGACGGAATTATCTGCGGGAATGACGGGTGACTATACAAGCTTCTAGCGCGGATACGTGACCGGAAATTCCTGGTTGCGATCATCCCACCATCCTAACTCCCGGTAGGCGCGCATGGCCCCCGGATGAACGTTTTCGTCCGTTAATCCGCTCAGCATCAGTTGCGGAGACCACAACTTCCAGATTGCATGGTATTTTTTCATTTCCGGCCCCAACCGGGCGATGGTCATGATTATATGGTAGGCAAGCTCTTCAGGGAAATCAGGGTGGGACGCCTTGTATCCCCGGTTTATGGCCGAAGGCAACGGTTCATCCTGGTGCGGCAGGGTACCTGCCGGCAACTCTATCGGCATCCAGGTGGTACGGAACTTCATGTTCAGTTTTTCCACGACCTCTTTTTCGATTCCCAGATAGTACATTTTTTTTCCGGCAGCCTCGATCTTGCGTACAACCTGCTGGATCAACCAGTGGTTCCGGCCGGGTTCGGTGCCGAAACTGCCTGCGGCCACATCCGTGACGCCATCGATCAGTTGCTGCGACAGCGCGACCGGTGTCAAGTGGCGGATATCCGTATTTTCAGGCGTCACGCGGTAACCGTGTTCAAGAAATAACCTTGGGTATACGCCCCAGTCACTTTGGCTTCTCAGGCCGATTGAAACCTGTTTGCCCTGCAGTTGGGCCAGGCTGCTGACATTTTCCTCGTAGGTGATGAAAACCTTCCCCCCACCCCACCATGCTTCACAGTAGAGCAACTTGAACCTGATAGCGATTTTTTCCGGTAAAAACTCCTTCAGTTCATCCGACCCGCCATGGAACGCCAACTGGATGATCGTATCTTCGGTATTGAACAGCGTCGTACCCCAGTTTTCCGGGTTCTTCATCGCGCGGATGTTGTAGATATACCCGGGGGTCTCCTGGGGCAGGAGGACAACGGGATGACGTCCCTGGATCATCCGGTTCATTAATATCGTGTCACCGGCAAGCGGGCCGGCGTTAAACGGTGCGACGAGAACCGGGACGGTAACAGGTTTGTCCGCAGCCGCGACGTTGACCGGGGAAACGCAGAAAAAAACCGTGGCAAAAACCAGGCTGATGAATTTAACTTTCACCTGTTACCGACTTTGCTGTTGAGGGCGCCTGCCGCCGTTATCATCGGAGATAACACCGGGCTGAACGGCGGCGCGTAGGCCAGGTCCGCGTTCTCCAGGTCCTCGCAGGTCAACCTGCCCAGAAGAGCAGTCGCCGCGATATCTATCATCTTGTCGGCCTTGCCCGGTCCGATAACCTGGGCGCCCAGCAACCTGCCACCCTGTTTGTCGGCAACCAGTTTGATTGCCAGACTGTTGCCTCCCGGATAATAGCGCGCACGATCAGACCGGTTCACATTGACGGACACGGCCTCATAGCCCGCTTGCCGGGCTGCGGTCTCGGACAGTCCGGTACAGGCAACATTGAGATCAAAGGTCTTGAATATTGCGGTTCCCAATACGCCGGGGAAACTGGCATCGCCCCCCGCGGCATTTTCACCGGCAATCCTGCCCTGCAAATTGGCAATATCCCCCAACGGCAACCAGGTGGTTTTCCCGGTAACCCGGTCGACAGTCTCACAGCAGTCGCCCGCGGCATAAACGCCCGGGACCCGCGTTTGCATTTTCCTGTCGACCGCGATCGCCCCGGTTTCACCGATGGCGATCCCGCCGTCTTTCGCCAGGTCAGTGTTTGGTCTGACCCCGATCGCGACCACCACAAGATCGACGTCCCGCTCCAGTCCTGACTCAGTGGTTACCGATACCACCCTGCCGTTTTCCCCGGTAATCCCGGCCAACCCCTGTCCTGTAATGAGTTCGACATTGTTTTCCACCAAGTGAGCGCTGACCTGCTGCGCCATTTCCTCATCGAATTTCGGCAGGATGCGGTCAAATTTTTCAATGATGGTCGTTTTTACGTTCAACTCATGGAACGTCTCGGCGAGTTCAAGGCCGATATACCCTGCCCCAATGATCGCGGCTTTCCCCGGTTTCAGGATATCTATGGTTGATTTGAACCTGTCCAGGTCGGAGATGGAGCGCAGCGTCAACACGCCTTCCAGTTCAATCCCGTCAACGGCCGGAATTATCGGCCTTGCGCCGGTTGCCAGGATGAGCTTGTCATAAGCAGTTGTCTGCGCGCCGTTTACGGACAGGTCGTTGACCCGTATTTGCCGGGTTGCTACGTCGATGGCTTCAACCCGGTGCCGGGTCAGGGCACGGATATTATCACTGGCAAACTCCTGCGGCCGGCGAATGACGATTTTATCCCTGTTTTCAATGACACCGCTCAATACATAGGGTTGGCCGCATGCCGAATAGGAGACTTCCGTTTCATCCTGGTACACGACAATATCCAGATCCGGCCTCATTCTCCGGGCTTTGGCAGCCGCCTTGGCACCTGCTGCTACTCCTCCTATTATTACCAGTCGTTCTGCCATCATTCTCTCATCATCCGGCAAGTATTCTTACGTCGACCACGGTAAACTCATCCCCGTGGGCGATGACCGGGTTCATGTCAACCTGCTCAATCCAGCCCGATTCATCTATCCACCGGGAAAAATCGGCGATCAACCGGGCAAGTGTATCCCGGTTAATCGGCACGTTACCCCGGTAGCCATCCAACACTTGCCGGCCCTTTATTTCATCCAGCATATCATGCGCCATTTCCACGCTGACGGGCGCAAGACGCAATGCTACGTCTTTAAGCACTTCCACCATTGTACCGCCGATGCCGAACGTGATGACCGGCCCGAAATTGTCATCCCGGGTTGCTCCCAGCAACAACTCCACGCCGGCCGTAATCTGCTGCTGCACCAGGAACGGCCCGCTGCCGAACAGGGATTCCATTTTATCGGCTGTTGACATCAACTCTCGCGCTGAAGAAATTCCGACCTTGACCGCTCCGGCATCGGATTTATGTATCAAATCCGGGCGTATGGCTTTAATCACCAGGGGGTAAGCCGCATGTTTGCTGACAGAACGCAGTTCGGCTGCTCCGTTTACATAATGCCAGCGTGCTGTATTAATCCCCTCTTCCTGAATAAGAGTCAATGCAATGTCCATCGGTACCCATTCATTAGCGGAAACCCGGTCAGGGCGGGGACGCTTATTCGGACCGGCGCCGATATTCCCGGGCCTGGAGCCGATACAGGCGGCGATGGTTTTGGCCGTTCGCAGCGGCCAGGGGTGGACGGGAATCCCGTTATCCTGCAGTTTCTTTTTATTATTGTCCGCCTCGGGCCCGGCAACCCAGCACACATGTACAGGTTTAGCCTTTTTATTTGCCTTTGCCGACCGATACTCCTGGATGACACGCTCGGTGACTTCGGGCATTATTGCCGAACGTTGCAGCAGGACGGGCAAGATAATATCGACTTCATCGGATTCCGTTAACAACCGGATTGCCGAACCGTACATCTCGGTAAAGCGGTGCCACTGGGTAGTAACGTCGACCGGGTTTGCCGAGCTGCCCTGATCAGGTAAAAAAGCGCTTATTTTCTCCTGTAATCCCCCTGATAAGGCAGGCACTTCAAGGCCGTAATCGGTTAGCAAATCGGTCAACTCGACTCCTGTCCCACCCGAATTGGTGATGATTGCCACGCGTTTTCCCTTGTGGAACGGTTGCTTGTCCAGCGCCGCCGCGGTATCCAGCAGGGTCTGGCCGTCGGTTACCAGGTGCGCGCCGGCCTGGCGCAGTGCCGCCGCCGTTACCGCGTAATCACCGGCGAGCGCCGCGGTGTGGCTGTTTTCCTCGACACAGCCCTTCTGGAACCGGT
>MKWU01002691.1_pt1 | contig 25629 bp, 23 predicted proteins | sample 809101 | NCBI WGS metagenome assembly MKWU01 (sample SAMN05860141, study PRJNA318959) | sponge metagenome | host: Aplysina aerophoba | place: Slovenia: Piran, Adriatic Sea, Gulf of Piran | collected 2013-05-07 | reverse complement strand
GCTTGCGGCCGCCGTGCCCCCCCCGGGCAGGCTGCAACCGGTGCACGCCGATCCGGGGGACGCTTCGGCGCCGGCCGTCTACGTCGACTACGCCCACACTCCCGATGCGCTGGAGGCGGTGCTCGCGTCGCTCAGGACGCTCGCGAAGGGCGAGGTCCGCATCGTCTTCGGATGCGGGGGCGGGCGCGACACGGGCAAGCGCCGGTTGATGGGAACGGCCGCGGCGCGGGGCGCGGATCGACTCTTCGTGACCAGCGACAACCCGCGGGAGGAGGACCCCCTCGCCATCATCGAAGGGATCCTCGCGGGGGTCGAAGGCGCCCGGCTCGAAGTCGAGCCCGACCGGCGGCTCGCGATCCACGCGGCCATTGCGGATGCGGACCGCGACGACATCGTGCTCGTGGCCGGAAAGGGTCACGAGGCCTGGCAGGAGATCGGCGACGAACGGCGTCCATTCGACGATGCCGCGACGGCGCGCGAAGCGCTGGTCCGCCGGACGGCGAGGGGTGCGGCGTGATCGAAATGCGGCTCGGCGAAGCGGCCGCGGCGATCCACGCGGCGCGCGTACCCGCGCGCGAGGCGGACCTCGCCTTTCGCGGGGTGTCGACGGACTCCCGGCGCGATTGCACGGGAGTCCTCTTCTTCGCCCTTCGCGGTCCGAGCTTCGACGGCCACGACCACGTCGAGGACGCGGCGCGGGCCGGCGCGGTGGCGGCGGTCGTCGAGCGCCCGGGCGAGGGCGGCCCGCCCCGACTCGTGGTCCCGGACGCTCGCCGCGCGCTTGCCGGGCTTGCGTCGCACTGGCGCGCCCGGTTCGACGTCCCCTTCGTCGCGGTGACCGGCAGCAACGGCAAGACCACCGTCAAGGAGATGATCGCGTCGATCCTCGCGCGCCGTCACCGCACGCACGCAACCGCGGGCAATCTCAACACCGACATCGGTCTTGCCGCGACCCTCTTCGGGCTCGCTCCCGGACACCGCAGGGCGGTGGTGGAAATGGGCGCCAACCACCCCGGAGAGATTGCGGAGCTGGCGCGACTGTGCACCCCGCAGGTGGCGGTGGTGACCCAGTGCGCGCCGGCCCACCTCGAAGGGTTCGGGGACGTGGCGGGGGTGGCCCGGGCGAAGGGAGAGCTCTTCGAGGCGCTGCCGCCCGACGGTACCGGCGTGGTAAATGCCGACGATCGCTTCGCGGGTTTCTGGACGGGGCAGCTCGGACGGCGCCGGATCCTTCGCTTCGGACTCGATTCGCCGGCCGACGTTTCGGCGCGATGGAGGCCGCGCGGGCACGGCTCGCGAATCGACCTCGCGACCCCTGCCGGGGAAGCGGTGGTCAATCTCGGGCTTCCCGGCCGGCACAACGTCATGAACGCGCTCGCGGCGGCCGCGGCGAGCCACGCGCTCGGGGAGCCCCTGGACGCGATCGCGCAGGGGCTCGAGGCGATGCAGCCGGTCCCCGGGCGCCTTTGCATGCGTTCGCTCGTGGGTGGCTCGGTGCTGCTGGACGATACCTACAACGCCAACCCGGGCTCGCTGCGGGCCGCGCTGGACGTCCTGGCGGATCGCGGCGGCGCGCGCTGGCTCGTCCTCGGGGACATGGCCGAGCTCGGCGGGGGGGAACAGGACCTTCATCGCGAGGCGGGACGTCTCGCCCGGGAGCGGGGGGTGGACCGGCTGTACGGGGTGGGGCGGGTCGGCGCGGGGGGGGGGGCGGGGGGCGGGTCGGGGGGGCGGGCGTGTGGCGGGGGGGCGGGGGGTCGACCGGCTGTACGGGGTGGGACGGCTCGCCGCGGAGGCGGTGGAGGCGTTCGGTCCGGGTGGCCGGCACCACGCCTCTCGTGATGCGCTGGTGGCCGAGCTGCGGGCGGACCTCGCGGCGTGCTCTCCGGTCACCGCGCTGGTGAAGGGCTCGCGATCGATGGGAATGGAGAGCGTCGTTCAGGCGCTCGGCGACCGATGCTGACCTGGCTCTTCGATTCGCTGGCCGCGCTTCACGGCGGGTTCGGAGTCTTCCAGTACCTCACCTTGCGGGCCGTCTGCGCGGTCCTGACGGCGCTGTTCATCGCCCTCGCGGTCGGCCCCGAAGCGATCCGCCGTCTGCGCCGGTTCGGAGAAGTCGTGCGCGACGACGGCCCCCAGTCGCACCACGCGAAGGCGGGCACTCCGACCATGGGGGGGGTGTTCATTCTGCTGGCGGTGGTCGTCTCGACCCTGCTGTGGGCCGAGCTCCACAACCGTTTCGTCTGGGTGGTGCTCGCGATGACCCTCGCATTCGGCGCGATCGGCTGGCGCGACGACTATCGCAAGCTCACCACCCGGCGGGGGATGTCGGCACGCCGCAAGTACCTGCTGCAGTCGCTGGTGGGCCTCGCCGGGGCGTCCTATCTCTACGTTTCGGCCCAGGGGGCGGCCGAGCTCCAGCTCATCGTTCCGGTGGTGAAGGACGTCGCGTTCGACCTCGGCTGGCTCTTCGTTCCCCTGGCCTACTTCGTGATCGTCGGCACCAGCAACGCGGTCAATCTCACCGACGGCCTCGACGGCCTCGCGATCGGACACACGGTCCTCATCGCGAGCGCGCTCTCCGTCTTCGTCTACGTATCCGGTCACACCGAGTTCGCCTCCTATCTCGCGTTTCCCTCCATTCCGGGGGTCGGCGAGGTCGTCGTCGTATGCGCCTCGATCGCGGGCGCCGGTCTTGGATTCCTCTGGTTCAACGCCTATCCCGCGCAGGTCTTCATGGGCGACATCGGGGCGCTCGCGCTCGGCGCCGCCCTCGGAACCATCGCAGTGGTGTGCCGCCAGGAGATCGTCCTCTTCGTCATGGGCGGCGTGTTCGTCATGGAAACGGTCTCGGTCATCCTCCAGGTCGTCTCCTTCCGGCTGACCGGGCGCCGCATCTTTCGCATGGCCCCGCTCCACCACCACTTCGAGCTCAAGGGCTGGCCGGAGCCGCGGGTGATCGTGCGCCTGTGGATCGTGACCCTGGTCCTGGTCCTGATCGGTCTCGCGACCCTGAAGGTGCGCTAGGTGAAGGGAGCGCAGCCGCATGGGCGAACGGTGGTGGTCGGGCTCGGCGACTCGGGGCTCGCGTGCGCCCGCCACCTGCGCGCGCACGGCGTGAACGTGGCGATCGCCGACAGCCGCCCGGCTCCTCCGCGGGAGCAGGACGCCCGGCATTCGCTCCCGCGGGTGGACATCCGGCTCGGGGCATTCGATCCGGACTGGTTCGCCGGGGCGGTGGAGCTGGTTCTCAGTCCCGGCGTGTCGGTGGACGAGCCGGCGGTGGCGCACGCCGCCGCCAGGGGTGTGCCGATCCTCGGCGAGGTCGAGCTGTTCGCCCGCGCGGTACACCCGCCGGTCGTCGCGGTCACCGGGACGAACGGGAAAAGCACGGTCTGCGCGTGGGTTCGGGCGATGGCCGAAGCGCACGGACTGCAGGCCACCCTGGGAGGGAACTTCGGCCCTCCCGCGCTCACCCTTCTCGATTCGCGCCCGGACCTCCATGTCGTCGAGCTGTCCAGCTTCCAGCTCGAGACGACCCGGTCGCTGCGCCCGCGGGTTGCCGCGCTGCTCAACGTGAGCCCCGATCATCTCGATCGGCATCGCGGCTTCGAGGCGTATCGGCAGGCCAAGGCGCGGATCTTCGCGAACGCGAAGACCGCCGTCCTGTGGAGGGACGATCCGTGGCTCGAGGAGCTCGGCGCACGGCTCGCGGGCGACGGCCTGCGGGTCCTGACGTTCAGCGCAGAGCGGCCCGGAGAGGGCGAGTACGGTCTCGTATCGCGCTCGGGGAGGACGTGGCTTGCCCGCGGCCGCGAGCATCGGGTGGATGCCTCCGAGCTTGCGCTCCCCGGGCGCCACAACGCACTCAACGCGCTCGCGGCGATGGCGATTGCGGACGAGCTCGGAATCGAGTCCGCCGCCGTTCGCCGGGTCCTCGGGACCGGGCCCGGTCTCGCGCACCGCTGCGAACCCGTCGGATGCACCGGCGGGGTGCGCTGGTACGACGATTCCAAGGGAACCAACGTCGGCGCCACGGTGGCGGCGGTGAACGGATTCGACGCGCCGCTCGTGCTCATTGCCGGCGGCGACGGCAAGGGAGCCGATTTCCGGCCGCTCGGCCGGGCCCTGCGCGGGTCGGCCGAACGCATACGCGAGGTCGTGCTGCTCGGCCGGGACGCACCGGCCATTCGGACCCTCATCGAAGGACACGTGCCCGTCTCGAGCGTCGGGACCATGGCCGAAGCCGTTTCGCGCGCGCGCGAGGCGGCACGTCCCGGCGATGCCGTGCTGCTCTCTCCGGCTTGTGCGAGCTGGGACATGTACCGGGACTATCGCGAACGCGGACGCGACTTCCGCGCATTGGTGCAGGGGTCCGGTACCGGGGGGGCGGCGTGACCGGGGTGCTCAGCCTCCCGGATCGGTCCACGCCGGGGGCGTGGCGGGTCGATCCCGGCCTCGCGCTCTCGGCCGCGCTGCTGATCCTGGCCGGGCTGGTGATGGTCGCGTCCGCATCGGTCTCGTTTGCCGCCAGCAAGTTCGGTTCTCCGCTTCACTTCTTCTGGCGCCAGAGTGCGGCCCTTGCGGTCGGCGTCGGCTGCGGCGCGCTGGTGTTCGTGATCGACCTCCGCTTCCTGCGGCGGATTGCCACCGTGATTCTCTTCGCCGGGATCGCGGCGCTCAGCGCGGTGCTGATCCCCGGTCTCGGGCTCGAGGCCAACGGTGCGGTCCGTTGGCTCGACCTCGGGGTCGTCACTTTCCACCCCGGGGAGGCGATGAAGCTCGTCTTCGTCGTCTACGTGGCCGCGCACCTGGCGAACCACGGGGAGAGGATCGGCCGGTACGGGCGACACACGCTGGTCCCGACCGCGATGTACGCCCTCGTCTCCGCGCTGCTCCTCGCCGAGCCCGACTTCGGCACCGTCGTCGTCCTCGGCGCGACCCTGCTCGGCATGCTCTTCGTTGCGGGGGTGCCGCTTCGCACCTTCGTCGTGTGGACCGTGCTGTTCGCCGGCGGAGTCGCCGTGCTCGCCCTTTCCGAGTCCTATCGCATCCGTCGCCTGCTGGTCTTCCTCAACCCGTTCGACTCACCCTACGGCGACGGCTTTCAGCTCGTCCAGGCCCTCATCGCGGTGGGGCGCGGCGAGTGGTTCGGGGCCGGCCTCGGGGGGAGCGTCCAGAAGCTCTTCTACCTGCCGGCCGCACACACCGACTTCCTGTTTGCGGTGGTGGGCGAAGAGCTCGGATTCATGGGCATGGCGGCGGTGATCGCGCTGTTTTCGGTCCTCATCTTCCGCGCCTTCGTCATTGGCGGGCGCGCGCTCGAGTGCGGACAGCAGTTCAACGGCCATCTCGCCTACGGTCTCGCGCTCTCACTCGCGTTTCAGGCCTGGATCAACATCGGCGTGAATCTCGGGGCCCTTCCCACCAAGGGGCTCGCCCTGCCGTTCATGAGCTACGGCGGGAACAATCTCGTGGCGAGCTGCGTCGCCCTCGGACTCCTCGTGCGGATCGACCGCGAAACGAGGATGGCGGAAGGTCGATGACCGGCTCGCGGGTGTGCATCTTCGCCGGCGGTACCGGGGGCCACGTGTTCCCCGCCCTGGCGGTGGCGGCCCGGCTGCGCGAGGAGGGCTGGGCGGTGACCTGGGTCGGGACGCGGCGCGGAATCGAGGCCCGGGTGGTTCCCGCGGCCGAGCTCCCCCTTCACTTCATCTCCACCCGCCGGTTTCGCGGCGCTCCGCGTCTCGTGGCGCTCGCTTCGATGGCCGTGGCCCTCGTCCAGGCGACCGCGATCCTGATTCGCACGCGTCCTTGCGTGGTGATCGGAATGGGCGGGTTCGTGGCGGCTCCGGGCGGGGTGGCCGCCTGGCTGCTGCGCCGGCCCCTTCTCATACACGAGCAGAACGCCATTCCCGGGCTCGCCAACCGGGTGCTGTCGCGGATCGCGACGGGGATCATGGAGAGCTTTTCGGGGACGTTTCCCCACCGGGGAAGGGGTTGGCTCCGTACCACCGGGAATCCGGTCCGAACCGCGGTCACGACTCTTTCACCGCCGCGCAAGCGCATCGCGGCGGGAAGGGCCGTCCTGCGGGTGCTCGTGCTCGGAGGAAGCCAGGGCGCGGAGACGCTCAACCGTTCCGTGCCCGCCGCGGTCGCGCGCGCCGCGCGCCCGTTCGAGATCCGCCACCAGGCCGGCGAGGGCCATGTCGATGCCACCCGGGAGCGGTATCGAAAGGCGGGGGTCGAAGCGCAGGTTACCGCGTTCGTCGACGACATGGCCCGTGCCTACGACTGGGCGGACCTCGCGGTGTGCCGGGCCGGGGCGAGCACCGTCGCGGAGCTCTCCGTGATCGGCCTCGCCTCGATCCTGGTGCCCTATCCGTGGGCCGCGGACGACCATCAGAGCGCCAACGCCCGCTTCCTCGAACAGCGCGGCGCGGCGTTCGTGGTCCCGGAAGAGGGCGATATCGTCGCCCGGCTCGCACGACTGCTCGGAACCCTCGCCTCGGATCCGGCCCGGCGCATCGCGATGGCCGAGGCGGCGTGGGAGAGCGGGCGGCGCGACGCGGCCGAACGGGTGGCGACGTGCTGCCGGGAGTTCGACTTTCCGCCCGTGTTTCCAGGGCTGCCGGGAGAGCCGTCGTGAGCGCGCCGCGACATGGTCTGGACCGCATCCGCCGCATCCATTTCATCGGCATCGGGGGTGCGGGAATGGGCGGGATCGCGGAGGTTCTGCATACCCTCGGATTCGAGGTGAGCGGCTCGGACACTCACGCGAGCGAGATGACCCGCCGCCTCGCGGGACTCGGAGTCCGGGTCCATTCCGGGCACCGGACGGAGCACGTCCACGACTGCGACGTGGTGGTCGTGTCCACCGCCATTCCGTACGGCAACAGCGAGCTCGAGGCGGCGCGCGAATGCCAGATTCCGATCGTCCCGCGGGCCGAAATGCTGGGGGAGATCATGCGGTTTCGGCACGGCATCGCGGTCGCCGGCACCCATGGCAAGACCACCACGACGAGTCTGGTCACCAGCGTCCTCAGCGCGGGTGGACTCGATCCCACGTTCGTGATCGGCGGTCGCCTGCTCGCGTCGGGCGCGAACGGACGCCTCGGGGACGGGCGCTACCTCGTCGCCGAGGCGGACGAGAGCGACGAGTCCTTCCTTCGGCTGTGGCCGGAAATGGCGGTCGTCACCAACATCGACCACGACCACATGGGCACCTGGAACCATGACGAGTCGCGCCTCCATGCGGCGTTCGTCGAGTTCCTCCGCCACTTGCCGTTCTACGGGCTCGCCGTCCTGTGCGCCGACGACCCGGGGGTGCGCGCCGTCCTGCCCCAGGTGTCGCGACCGGTGCTGACCTACGGCTTCGGCGAGGGAGCCGACCTGCGAGCGGTCGACGTGACCGCGCGCGGGACCCGCACCCGCTTCCGGATCCCGGCCGGCGATCTCGGACCGGAGGTCACGGTGACCCTCAACCTCCCCGGCCGGCACAACGTGCTGAACGCGCTGGCCGCGGTCGCGGTGGCTCGATCGCTCGAGATCGACGACGGACAGATCGGCCGGGCGCTGTCCACGTTCGAGGGCATCGGGCGGCGTTTCGAGGTGCGCGAGCGGGTTCGAATCGGCGGGCACGAGGTCCGTCTCGTGGACGATTACGGCCACCATCCCCGCGAGATCGAGGCGACGATGGCCGCGGCGCGCGAAGCCTGGCCCGCGCAGCGGCTCGTCGTAGCGTTCCAGCCGCATCGGTTCACGAGGACCCGCGATCTCTTCCACGAGTTCGCGCGGGTCCTCAGCCTTGCCGACGCGCTTCTCGTCACCGACGTCTACCCTGCGGGGGAAGACCCCATACCGGGAGCGGACGCACCGAGCCTGTGCCAGGCCGTCCGCGCCCGGGGAATGGTGGAGCCGGTCTACGTGCCCGGTGTCGACGAGCTGGGCGCGACGCTCCTCGGAGTGGTTCTCACGGACGACGTTCTGTTGCTGCTCGGCGCGGGCGACATCGGCACGGCAGCGGCGACCCTCGCGAACGGGGGCGGACCGTGCGGGGCCGGGTGATGCACGACGCCGGCATGGCCCGTTTGACCACCTGGGGGACCGGGGGGGCCGCCGACCGTCTCTTCGCTCCGGCGGACGCCGATGATCTCTCGGAGTTCCTTGGTGGCCTCGAACCCGGGGACCCGGTGCTCTGGGTGGGCCTCGGAAGCAACCTCCTGGTCCGGGACGGAGGGATTGACGGGGTGGTGATCCTGACCTCGCGCGGGCTCGGTCGATTCGAGGAGGCCGGGAACGGCGCGATCCGCGCCGGTGCGGGGGTTCCCTGCGCCAAGATCGCCCGCCACTGCGCCCGGAAGGGTCTTGCCGGCGGCGAGTTCCTCGCGGGGATTCCGGGCACGGTCGGCGGGGCGCTGGCGATGAACGCGGGCGCGCACGGAGCCGCGACCTGGGATCTCGTGCATCGCGTCGAAACGGTGGACCGTCGCGGCCGGCGCCGCTGGCGCGACCGGACGGAGTTCGATGTCGGCTATCGGAGCGTCGGCGGCGCGGTGGACGAGTGGTTCACCTGCGCCGACGTGCGGTTCGTTCCGGACGAACCCGGGGCCGTGCGGGAGCGCACGCGACGGCTCGTTCGGGCACGCGCCGCCACCCAGCCGGTCGGGCAGCGAAGCTGCGGCTCGGTGTTCCGCAATCCTCCCGGCGACCATGCGGGACGCCTCGTGGACGCCTGCGGCCTGAAGGGGGTTCGGGTGGGCGGTGCCGTGGTCTCGGAGAAGCACGGGAATTTCATCGTCAACGACGGGACCGCGACGTCTTCGGACATCGAAGAGCTGATCGAGACGGTGCGCTCGCGCGTGTACGCCGGAACCGGAATCCGGCTCGAGCCGGAAGTCAGGATCGTCGGCCGGCGGCCGGCGTCGCGCTGCGCCCGTGCGGACCGGGAGGAGCGGTCGTGAACGCGCGTCGCCCGCTCATCGCGTCGGCGTGCGCAGTCGCCGCCGCGCTCGTTTCCTCTCCGGTCGACACCCTGCCGGACGAGAATCCGGTGCTGGAGCGGCTGCGGGCCGTATTCCCCTCCGCCGCCATCTCCGATGTCCGCATCGTCGGGAACCTTCGGTGGGTCTCGTCCGAGGAGCTGAAGCTCGCGATCGCCCGGCGGATTCGAGGCGGATTCTTCGGTGTCGACATCGCCGCGGTGCGCGAGTCCGCGCTGGCGGTGCCGTGGGTCCGAGACGTCTCGGTGCGCAGGGTATGGCCCGGCGAGCTGCGCGTGACGGTGGTGGAGGAACGGCCGATCGCCCACTGGGCCGGCGGGGGGCTCATCACGGATCGGGGCACTTTGCTCCCCGTGCGGCAGGGGGCCGGGGAGGGCGGGCTGCCGGTGTTCGAGGGGCCGCGCGAGGCGATACCCGTGCTGCGTGAAGGGCTGCGCGAGTTCAGCGCCATCTTCGACGGGATCGGAGGAGGAATCGCCCGGCTCACGCGATCGGCGGCGGGCAACTGGACCCTCGAGTTCGAGGACGGCGTGCGGCTCGTCTTTCGCGACGAGCAGAAGCGGCGGGTCCGGCGATTCGCGGCCGTCTACCTGTCCACACTCATCGGCCGGAGGAAGTCCATCGACCGAATCGACCTCCGCTATCCGAACGGCTTCGCGGTCCGCTGGCGAGGCGGCGAGGACGCTCACTCGAGGGTGCAGGGATGAGAGCGAGCACGAAGAAGAGCCTCATCGCCGGGCTCGACATCGGTACGTCCAAGGTCGTCGCGCTGGTGGGCGAGATCGCGGAATCGGGCGAAGTCGAGCTCCTTGGGATCGGGTCGGACCAGTCCCGCGGCGTCAAGCGGGGTGTGGTGGTCGACATCGAGAACACCGTGAAGTCCATCCGGCACGCCGTCGAGGAGGCCGAGGTCATGGCCGGCCAGCCGATCCGGTCCGTGTACGTCGGGGTGGCGGGGGGCCACGTCCGCAGCCTCAATTCGCACGGCATCGTGGCCATCCGGGACGGCGAGGTCAGCACCAACGACATCGAGCGGGTGATCGACGCCGCGCGCGCCGTCCCGATTCCGGCGGACCAGAAGGTCCTGCACATTCTCCCGCAGGAATTCATCGTGGACGATCAGGACGGCATCCGAGAGCCGGTCGGGATGTCGGGCGTGCGGCTCGAGTCCCAGGTCCATATCGTCACCGGCGCGGCGAGCGCCTCGCAGAACATCGTCAAGTGCGTGCACCGGTGCGGTCTCGACGTGGACGAAATCGTGCTCGAGCAGCTCGCGTCGAGCCAGGCGGTTCTGATGGAGGACGAGAAGGACCTCGGGGTCTGTCTGGTCGACATCGGGGGCGGCACGACCGACATCGCCCTCTTCGGCGGGGGGGCGATCCGGCACACCGCGGTGATTCCCATCGCCGGCGCCCAGGTGACCAACGACATCGCCCTCGCCCTGCGGACCCCGATCCCGCACGCCGAGGAGATCAAGATCCAGTACGGCTGCGCGCGCGCCGGCTTCACGTCCGAGGACGAGACCATACAGGTGCCCGCGCTGGGAGACCGGCCGCCGCGCCGGTTGCCGCGCCGGTCGCTCGCGGAAGTGGTCGAGCCGCGCTGCGAAGAGCTGCTGGGGCTCGTGCGCGACCAGATCCGGCGGACCGGCCTCGAAGGGGTGGCCGGCGGAGTGGTGCTCACCGGCGGCAGCGCGCGCATGGAAGGGCTGGTCGAAATGGCCGAGGACGTGTTCCAGATGCCGGTGCGCCTCGGTCACCCCAATTCGGTGACCGGGCTCGGAGACGTGATCCGAAACCCGGTCTACGCCACCGCGGTCGGGTTGCTGACCCTGGATCACGAAACACACAACCATCTCGTCAACGTAGAGACCACCGGGCTGCGCCGTGCCTTCGATCGCATGCGTGGCTGGATTCAGGGCGTCCACTAGGGAGTGCAGAACCATGTTTGAAATCGTCGACACGCAGTACACCGAACAGGCGAGCATCAAGGTCATCGGCGTAGGTGGCGGAGGAGGGAATGCGGTCGAGCACATGATTTCGGCCACCATCGACGGGGTCGACTTCGTGTGCGCGAACACCGACGCTCAGGCGCTCGCGAAGTCTTCCGCCCCGGTTCACATTCAGCTCGGAGCCAACGTCACCAAGGGACTCGGCGCAGGCGCGGACCCGGAGCTCGGCCGGGCCGCGGCGATCGAGGACCGCGATCGCGTTCGCGAGATTCTCGAGGGCACCGACATGCTCTTCATCACCGCGGGAATGGGCGGGGGCACGGGCACGGGGGCGTCCCCGGTCATCGCGGAAATCGCGCGCGAGCTGGACGTGCTCACGGTAGCGGTGGTTACCCGTCCGTTCCCGTTCGAGCTCGGCCGGCGCATGACCATCGCGGCGGCCGGCATCGACGAGCTCTCCAAGCAGGTGGATTCGCTGATCGTCGTCCCCAACGAGCGCCTCATCAGCGTGCTCGGACGCGGCGTGACCCTCAAGGCGGCGTTCGCCGCGGCGAACGACGTGCTGCTCGGAGCCGTGCAGGGAATCTCGGAGCTCATCATCCGTCCGGGTCTGGTCAACGTCGATTTCGCCGACGTGCGGGCCGTGATGGGAGAGAAGGGCCGTGCCATGATGGGGGCGGGCCGTGCGACGGGGCAGGATCGCGCGTTCGAGGCGGCGAAGAAGGCGACCACCTGCCCCCTTCTCGAGAACGTGGACCTGCACGGTGCGCGCGGGATCCTGGTCAACATCACTGCCGACCCGAACCTTGGAATGGACGAATACGCTGCGGTCGGGGAGGTCATCGAGAGCTTTGCAGCGCCCGGGGCGAACGTCATCACGGGAACGGTGATCGACGACAATGCTGGAGAGGAGCTCCGGATAATCGTGGTCGCGACGGGACTCGGACTGAGCGGAGCGCCTCCGGTGGAGACGGCATCCAACGTGGCGGTACTGCCCGTTTCGGGGTCGGCCCCGGATCCGGAGCCCATGGAGGTCCCCGCCCCTCCGGGACCCGAGATCGGCGCCATCGAACAGGCCCGGCAGAGAAACTACTTCGACATCCCCGCATATATCCGGCGCAGGGCAAACGACAACCCGAGGGTATAGTTGAGCGGGGACAATGTGTTAGTCTTCGCACCGGTTTCCCGCCAAGGAGACCGGCGGCGAAGATTGCCGGAGGTGCCGCAGACAGAATGGAGCCTGCCTGGCAGAGCTTGGTGAGGAGACACCGGAGAGGGCGTATTTCGTGATTCGGCAACGTACACTGAGTAACGTCATCCGCGCTACCGGAGTGGGCCTGCATTCAGGGGAGAAGGTCTATCTCACCTTGCGCCCCGCGGCGCCGAACTCCGGGATCGTGTTTCGACGGATCGATCTGGCCGAGCCGGTGGAGATCCCCGCTCGCGTCGAGAACGTGGGGGAGACTCATCTTTGTACCACCCTGGTGTCGGAGGAGGGGGTCCGCGTTTCGACCGTCGAGCACCTGCTCTCCGCCATGGCCGGGCTCGGAGTCGACAACGCCTACGTGGACCTCAGCGCCGCCGAGGTTCCCATCATGGACGGGAGCGCCGGGCCGCTCGTGTTCCTGCTGCAATCCGCCGGAATCGAGGAGCAGCTCGCTCCCAAGCGCTTCCTCCGGATCAGGCGCAAGGTAAGGGTCGAGGACGGGGACAAGTGGGCGGAGCTCGAGCCGTTCGACGGCTTCAAGGTCGGTTTCACCATCCGGTTCGACATGCCGGTTTTCGAGGACTACCCGGACACCGCGAACATCGATTTCTCGACCACGTCGTTCGTGAAGGAAGTGAGCCGCGCCAGGACCTTCGGTCACGTCGGAGACCTGGAACGGTTGCGGGAGAACAATCTTGCCCGTGGCGGCAATTTCGACAACGCAGTCATCTACGACGACTACCGGGTGCTCAACCACTACGGGCTTCGGTACACCGACGAGCTCGTCAAGCACAAGGTCCTCGACGCGATCGGCGACCTGTACCTGCTCGGCTACAGCCTCATCGGATCGTTTGCGGGATACAAGTCGGGCCATTCGCTCAACAACCGGCTGCTGCGCGCCCTCATGGCCGACCGTGACGCGTACTCGATCGTCACCTACGACGATCCGGAGGAGCTCCCGATCATCTACGGCCGGCCCGTCACGGCCGACTGAGGCCCGGTGACGGCGGCGCGTTCCCCGACTGCCCTCCGGCGGAAGGGCGTTCGCGGCCGGCGAGTCGAACGAGGATCCGCGCGAGCCGCGGATTGTCGATGGAGCGGGCGGCGGCGCGCAGCACCCGGGCCGCGGAAGGCGAGACGGGGTTGACGGCTCCGGCCGGCGGCGGTTCGACGGGAGCTTCGACCTCCATGACTTCGACCCGGGCGCGCCGGATCCTCGGCAGCTCGGCGCGAAGCGCGGCACAGATGTCGGGAACGTGGAAGCGGGTGATCGACGCCCACGCCGGCGAGTCCGCGAACAGGGTGAAGGTATCCCCGGACAGCCCGGCGGCGCGAACGTGCGGAATGGAATTCCGGCCGAGGATGCGATGAACGACACGCTCCATCCGTACCAGGATGCGCGCCTCGGCGGCGAGCGTGCCGGTCGGTCCCGGGCCGCGAAGGACCGCTCCAATCCGGCGGGCCGACGGGGGTTGAACTGGCGCGGACGGCTTCCACATTGGGAATGTGCGTTACCGTAGTCCGGGGACGAATGCGGCCGCGTGCGCGGCCCGCTGCACGGGCGGTTTCTCAGGAGCTCGATAGTACATGGTGGCGAACATCCTGCAACGGGTGATCGGATCGCGAAACGAGCGCCTGCTGCGCCGTTATCGCCGAACCGTCGTTGCCGTGAACGAGCTCGAAGAGTCGATGCGAAAGCTCGATGACGCGGGCCTCGCCGGTATCACCGAGACCTTGCGGTCGCGTGTCGCGTCGGGGGAGCCGGTCGACCGTCTGATCCCGGAGGCGTTCGCCGCCGTGCGTGAAGCCGGCCGGCGCACTCTCGAGATGCGCCACTTCGACGTCCAGCTCATCGGCGGGCTCGTGCTGCACGAAGGCCGCATCGCGGAGATGCGAACGGGCGAGGGCAAGACGCTCGTGGCGACCCTCTCCGCCTATCTGAATGCCCTCGGGGGTGACAGCGTCCACATCGTCACGGTGAACGACTACCTCGCGCGACGCGACGCGGAATGGATGGGCGAGATCTACAACCTGCTCGGCATGACGGTGGGAGTGGTGGTCCCCGGACAGACTCCCGACGAGAAGCGCGAGGCGTACCGGGCGGACATCGTCTACGGAACCAACAACGAGTTCGGCTTCGACTATCTGCGCGACAACATGGCCTTCTCCATGTCCGAGAAGGCCCAGCCGCGCCTCGCCTACGCCATTGTCGACGAGGTCGACTCCATCCTCATCGACGAGGCGCGCACTCCGCTCATCATCTCCGGCCCGTCGGAGGAGAGCTCGGAGCTCTATCTGCGCATCAACCGCCTGATCCCGAAGCTGGAACGCCAGGAGCGCGAGCCGGCCGACGAAGACGATGTCGTCCCCGGGGACTACTTCGTGGACGAGAAGACGCGCCAGGCGCACCTTACCGAGACCGGATACCGCAGGGTGGAGGAGCTGCTCGGCGACGAAGGGCTCCTGGGCCGCGACGAGTCGCTCTACGACACCGCCAACGTGATGCTGCTGCATCATTTCGACGCCGCCCTTCGCGCCCACTCGCTCTATCACCGGGACGTGCACTACCTCGTGCGCAACGGCGAGGTGATCATCGTGGACGAATTCACCGGCCGGACCATGGCCGGACGCCGCTGGTCCGACGGTCTGCATCAGGCGGTGGAGGCCAAGGAGGGGGTCACGATCCGGCAGGAGAACCAGACCCTCGCCTCGATCACGTTTCAGAACTACTTCCGGCTCTACGACAAGCTTTCCGGGATGACCGGCACCGCGGACACGGAGGCGGCCGAGTTCCAGCAGATATACGGACTCGAGGTCGCGGTGATCCCGACCCACCTGCCGATGGTCCGCGACGACCGGGCGGACCTCGTCTTTCTCACGAGGGACGAGAAGTTCCAGGCGATCGTCGATGAAATCGGCGAATGCCGGGAACAGGGCCAGCCGGTCCTCGTCGGCACGGCGTCCATCGAAACCTCGGAGTACCTCTCCGCGCGGCTGCAAGCGGAAAACGTCCCTCACCAGGTCCTCAACGCGAAGCAGCACGAGCGCGAGGCGCACATCATCGCGCAGGCCGGCAAGCCGGGGACGGTCACGATCGCGACCAACATGGCCGGCCGCGGCACCGACATCGTTCTCGGCGGAAACTGGCGGGTGGAGTTCGGCGAGGATGCGGACGAGCAGGTTCGCGGGGAGTGGAGCGAGCGCCACGACGCGGTGATCGGGGCGGGAGGGCTGCATATCGTCGGTACCGAACGCCACGAATCGCGCCGCGTCGACAACCAGCTCCGGGGACGTTCGGGGCGGCAGGGGGATCCCGGTTCGAGCCGCTTCTTCCTGTCGCTGGAGGACGACCTGATGCGGATCTTCGCCGCCGAGCGAGTGTCGGGGCTCATGCAGAAGCTCGGCGTCGAGGAAGGGGAGGCGATCGAGCATCGCTGGGTGACGAAGGCGATCGAGAACGCCCAGCGCAAGGTGGAAGGGCGCAACTTCGACATCCGCAAGCAGCTTCTCGAGTACGACGACGTCGCGAACGACCAGCGGCGCGAGATCTACGCCCTCCGCGACGAGCTGATGTCGACGGACGACGTCTCCGACATGTACGCGACGGTGCGGACGGACGTCGTGAACGGCACGATCGACGCCTTCATACCGCCGGAGAGCCTCGACGAGCTCTGGGACGTGCCCGGCCTCACCCGCGAGCTCGAAACGGAGTTCGGTCTGTCGCTCGACATCCAGGGGTGGCTCGACGCCGAAGACGAGCTCCACGAGGAGCCTCTCCGCGCCCGCATTCTGGACTCGTTCGAGGCGGCTCACCTCGAGAAGGAGAAGGTGATCGGACGGGAGACCATGCGGGCCGTCGAGAAGGCGGTGATGCTCCAGGTGCTGGACGTCATCTGGAAGGAGCACCTGGCCGCGATGGATTTCCTGCGCCAGGGAATTCATCTTCGGGGCTACGCCCAGAAAAACCCCAAGCAGGAGTACAAGCGCGAGTCCTTCGACATGTTCCGCGCCCTGCTGGAGCGGTTCAAGAGCGAGGTGACGAGGCTCCTTGCCCGGGGCGAGATCCGGGCCGGAGAGGAACCGTCGCCAACCCCTCCGCCGCCGGCCCCCCCCGTCCAGGTGGAGTACTCGCACGAAGAGGTCAGCGCGATGGCCCTCGAGGCGGAGATGGCTGCCGCGCCGGCCGGCGCCGGACCCGAGCCGGGGGCGCCGGCCGCCCAACCGTTCGTGCGGGCGGGAAAGAAGGTCGGGCGCAACGAGCCGTGTCCGTGCGGCTCGGGCAAGAAGTTCAAGCACTGCCACGGGCGCCTGCACTAGCGCGGAAAAATCACCGATTTCATCACATCGAGTAGACATCACATCCCGAACCCGGGAATGGCCACGCTCTCGTCGCGCGCGAGCGCGTCACTGATCGTGGAGAACACGGCATCGACCACGCCAGCGGCCTGCGCTTGGGTCATCGAGGCCTGCGCCGCGACGTGGGCCGAGAGGTCGGACTTCTTCATTAGTGGCTCCTTTGCGATGGGCGAGCAACGCCCGATGGTAGCGTTCCGTCCCCGGGGCGCCCGGACTCTTCACGCCCCGAGAAGCCGCCGGCCCGGATCCTTGAGCGCCCCATCGGCGGCCAGGTAGTGATAGAGCGTGCTCGTGGGCACCTCGCCGAGCTCGCGGCAGATGTCCGGGATCGAACGGCTCCGGTCGGCCATCAGGCGTTGGCCGTAGCGCAGCTCCTCCGCGGTCATGATGCGAGGCCGGCCGCCCTTGCGGCCACGCGCCCGGGCCGCCTTCACGCCCTCGAGCACGCGCTGGCGCATGAGGTTGCGCTCCATCTCCGCGAAGGCAGCCTGGATCTGAAGAAACGCCCTGCCCGCCGGCGTGGTGGTATCCATGGGCGTGTTGAGCGCGCGGAACCCGATGCCGCGCTGGTCGAGCTCGTCAACGAGGGTGATGAGTTCGCCGGCGCGCCGCCCGGAGACGGTCGAGGTCGAGCACGACCAGGACGTCGCCCTCGCGCAGGTAGTCAAGGCACGCACCGAGGTTCGGGCGCTCGGCCGCGGCGCCCGAGGCGTGATCCTCGAAGATCCGCTCGCAACCCGCCTCGCCGAGTGCATCGAGCTGCCGGTCGAGGACCTGGCGCCCTTCGGTGGTGGACACGCGGGCGTACCCGATGAGATTCATGGTTGAGCGGTCCCGAAAACCCTTTCACCCCCCAACGTTATCGCAAATAGTTATTTGCGGAGTTGTCGGGACCAAAATCGTCCGAATTCGGGGGGTTCGGTGCCGGTTCGCGGGGCTCCCGACAAACCAGGGTTTCTCGTGACGGATCCGGACACGGACGGAGACATTGCGAGCGGATTCACATCCGACCACGCCAGTACGGTGAGCTTATGACGCAAGCAGATCTTGTGTCAGGAGTACCAGCGCTGTTCCCCCAATAGAAAGCTGATAGTCTGCCTTCAGACGCGATTGTTACCGGAGGAGACGAATGTCCGTACGCACCGCCGCTCTCTCGGCCGCGCTGTCCACTGTTCTCGCACTCGCCTCCACCTTCGCGCAATCGGCATGCGAAGGAACCAATCCGGAGTTCTGCAGGAAAATGACGATTGGCGGCGCGCTCGCCGATCTGCACGAGATCGGCTCTAGATCTTCCCTGTCAGGCTCTGCCGATCCCAACGCAGGTTCAGTCTTCGCCACGCGGGGAAGGATTCTGAACTTCGACGAAGAGTCCGTGCAGCCCCGGAAACGCGTGCAGTTCTACATGGAATTCGAAGACGAAATCGCGAGGCAGGGAATGCTCCATCAAAGGATCATGAACGAGACCGATCAATTCAACTTCGACGAAACGGAGTCGACCTACGATAAACGCAACGTCAGATCGGGCTTCCGGGTTAAGTTCTGAAGGGGGCCGGAGACACAGGAGAAACGACGTGACAGCGAACGACGCAGCGAAACTGAACCGATCACGATCCACGCCTCACATCCGCCTTCTCCGTTGGATCCGGTGCGCGACAGCGGCGTTGCTGTTCCTGACTGCCGCAGTTCCGGACATGGCGACCGCACGGAATCAGCCGCTGCAGCTCGTGTCGACGGCGTGGTCGCCGTTCACCAACCTGCCAGGAGAACCGCGGTTCGCCCTCGATCTGGTCGAGGAGGCTCTTGATCGTATCGGGATCATCGCCGAAACGATCATCGTGGGCGAGGCCAGGCTGACGCCCTCGCTGTTGAGCGGAACGTACGACGGAAGCGCGGCCCTTTGGAAGGACGCCGAGCGCGAACGCGTGCTGCTGTACTCGGAGCCGTATCTCGAGAACCGGCTGATCCTCGTCGGGCGTCGGGGCAGTGACGTCTCCGCTACATCGCTGGCCGACCTCGCCGGCAAGCGCATCGCCCTGGTTGCCGGGTACTCCTATGGAGAGGCGGTCGAGACGGCGGACGGACCGGTCATCATCGACTCGCACAGTCTGGAGGACAGCGTCGCGAAGGTCGTCGGTGGCGACGTGGACTATACGCTGATGGACGAGCTGGTCATCCAGTACCTCGTCACCGACCACGCAGACGAAGCGCGGACGCGGCTCGCGTTCGGTTCGATGCCGCTACTCACACGCTCACTCCACCTCGCAATTCAACGGTCGCTTCCCGACGCCGAGTCGATCATCTCGCGGTTCAATGCCGAGCTGCGTGGGATGCTCGCCGACCGCAGTTATCATCGTCTGCTCCACCTCGATTGGATCCGAGCGGACGTCGATGGCGACGGCCTGAGGGAGTACGTTCCCCACGATGATCGTGTCGGCACGCGCCGGCCGGAGCGTTCCTATGAACTCTTCGCGACGGGCAGTGCGACCAAGGAGCCCGACAGGACGCGGCGCTTCTACTTCGGCGGGGATGTCTACGAAGGATGGTCCACCGTGCCCAACGAGTACAAGGGCCTGGACTTCACCGGACCCAAGCCGAGCCGAGTAACGGTCAGACTCTTCACCTTCAGGTTCTAGCTGGAGCCAACCCGCCGCGGCTCGTGTCGCGTGAAGCCGTATCCGCGGCCCTCCTGAAGAGTCTGGCAGTCTGCGGCACGACCCTGACCGACACGCGCAGGCACTCGGCGGATGTTCGAGGAGATGACCTGTGCCGTGTGTGGATGGTCAGCCCTCCCTCGCTCCAGCGGTTTCCGGTCAGTCGCGCGCGGCGACAAGCCAGCCGAGCATACTTCGCCCACGTCACACGCCAAGTTGCTCGCTCGGCAGCCGTCGGCAGCTTCGCCATCAAGCCCGCGAGGCCCGCTTGCAAACGCCCGAACCCCGCCGTCACCGCGCCGGGTTGTTCGCAAAGTCGCCAGCGCGGAATATCGACATCTTCTCCGGGTCGATGTGCCGGCGCATCGCCGCGAGGAGGTCGTCGGGCGTCAGCGCCTCGATGGCCGCTTCGCGTTGCGCGACGAACTCCATGGTTCGGTCAAGGTTGAGGGTGGAATCGAGAATCGACGCGAGCGCTTCGTCGCTCGAGCGTTGGCGCTCCTCGCCGTCGAGGGTGGCGCGCTTTGCCGCCTCCACCTCCTCGGCGGTGAAGCCCCGCTCGAGCGTCCTGTCGAGTTCCTCTCTGAAAGCCGATACCACCCGGTCGGCATTCTCCGGCGCGAATACCGCGCTGCCGGCGAACGTGGCGATCTCGTCAAACGGGTCCGCACCGAACTGCGCAGCCACGGTATAGGAGAGCCCTTCGCGTTCCCGGATGCGGTTGTAGAGCCTTGAACTCAGGAGGTTGGCGGCGATGTCCAGCGCCGGGTAGTCCGCGTGATCGTCGCGCATCCGAATCCTCAGGGCCGCGACCATCCCGGCATTCGCCTTGTCGGGCATCTCGATGTCGATGCCGACGGCGGGAACGTCCACGAAAGTCCGATGGATTCGGGCGTAGGGTTCCCTGGCGTTCCAGCCACCAAAAGCCTCTTCGAGGACCGGAACGATCACCTCGGGGTCGAAGTCGCCGACGACCGCTACCGTTCCGCCTTTCGCTCCGGAGAACGACGCCCAGAAGTCCCGCGCCTGCTCGACCGTGACCGCGTTCCAGCGGGCAATCGCCTCGTCGAAGGTCGGCGTGTAGAACACGTGGGCCTCGTCGTAGCCACGATGGAAATGGCGTTGAAAGGCGTTCTCGGCGCGCTCCATGACATCGGCTCGGCGTGCTTCGAAATGGGCCAGGACGTTCTCGCGCACCAGTTCGAACTCCGCCGGGTCGAAGGCCGGTTCGCGCAGCGTCTCGGCGAGGAGGCGCAGCACGTCGGGAAGGTTCTCGCGAACCGTGGTTGCCGAGCCGCTGATGCCGGTCGTGCCGGGGTTCAGGTTGGCCGCGGCCTCGAGGCGAAGCAGCTCGTCACCGACTTCCTGACGTGATCGCCGGGCCGTTCCGCGCGTCAGCATGAGGGAGGCGGATTCCGCCACCGTGCTCCGGCCCATCAGCGCGTCCTCCGTGCCGTGCCGGAGCGACAAGCTGATGCTCACCTCGTCGCCCCGGTTCTCCTTCGGCAGGAGCGCCACCTCGACGCCGCCCGCGAGAGTGAGCCGCGTGGTGCGACTCTCGATGTTCGCGGACGTCGGTTCGAACGCTTCGCCCCCGGCCACCGACTCGCCCCCGGTGTACCCCGAAACCAGTGCCGCGACATCGGGCGGCGCGGGGATCTCGGCCCGCAGCGGTGTTTCGTCCGTCGGATGAAAAAAGCCGACCGTGCGGTTCGAGGCCTTCAGGTACGCCGTTGCAACGGCGAGGACATCGTCGGGCGTGACCTCCGTAACACGGTCCCGATGCACGAACATGAGCCGCCAGTCGCCCACTGCCGCCCAGTACCCCAGCGCCCCGCCAATGGCGCCCGGGTCGTTGAGCTCATTCGCGAAATCGGCCGCGAGTATCCTCTTGACACGCTCCACCTCCTCTGCCGTCGGAGGCTCGTCGGCGAAGCCCTGCAAGGTTGCCAGCAGGGCCTCGGCGGCATTGCCGAGGTCCGCCTCCCGGCGCACAATGGCACCGGCAAGCAACATGCCGGGTTCCTTGAACGCCGCGGTGGACGTAAACGTTTCGGCGGCGAGGCCGGTTTCGACCACGTTCTCGTAGAGTCGCCCTGCGGGCTGCGCGCCCAACAGATAGTCCAGCACCTGCACCGCAGCGAAATGTTCGTGGGAACCGCTCGGTACGTGATAGACCACCGCTATGAGCTGAACGTCGCCCACCCGCTGGAGCGTCACCGTGCGCTCCCCATCTTGGGTGGGCTCGACGGTGTAGGTCTCGTACAACCGGTTGGCGCCGATCCGGTCCGGGCGCGGGATCGGGCCGAACTTCTCCTCGATCAGCTCCACCGCGCGCTCGGTATCGAAGCGCCCGGCGACCACCAGCACGGCGTTGTCGGGCTGGTAGTACTTCCGGTAGAAGGCCTGCAGGCGCTCGATGGGCACGTTCTCGATGTCCGCACGGGCGCCGATTGTGGTGTTGCCGTAGTTGTGCCACAGGTAGGCCGTGGACAGGACTCGCTCCTTGAGAATCCGAACGGGATCGTTTTCGTGCAGCTCCCATTCGTTGCGGACCACGGTCATCTCGGACGCGAGGTCTTTGGCGGAGATGTACGAATTGACCATGCGGTCCGCCTCGAGGCCGAGCGCCCAGGCGAGGTTGTCGTCCTCGGCCGGCAACGTCTCGTAGTAGCTGGTGCGGTCGGGAAACGTTGTCGCGTTGTACGACGCGCCGCGCTCGATGAGGTCGCTGGAGATATGGGGATGGTTTGGTGTGCCTTTGAAGACGAGGTGCTCGAGCAGGTGCGCCATGCCGGTTTCGCCGTAGCCTTCGTGCCGCGAGCCCACCAGGTAGGTGATGTTGACGGTGATCTGCTGCTGGCTCCGGTCGGGCACAAGCAGGAAACGAAGACCGTTGTCGAGTCGGTACTCGGTGATGCCTTCCACGGTCGCCATCCTGGTTGCGGTTACCGGCGGCGACCCGGCGGGCGTATCGTCCGATGCCGCTGGCACGGCGGCCGGAGCAATCCAGAGGACAAACGTACCGAGGACGAGGACCTGAATCATTTTCATGATGGGCGTCTCCGTGGCGGGCTCGTGCCGATTGTGAGCCTGGGCGGCGGGGCGGGGAAGTCATCGTTCCCGCAGGGGTTCGGAACGGCTCCCTCGGTTCGCGCATCGGGGTCGTTCCGGCCCGGGGAACCGGCGAGCCCGTGGTCTCGGGTGCTTCCCGCTATTCTTTCGGATCTTCCAGCGGGAACACTACGATCGGAATCCCTCCGACGCTATCGATGCCGCTTGGCGGGAACTCTTGTGCCGGCGGAAACGAATCGTTGAAGGATCCGAAGGTACGCTCGACCTGAAGTTCGAACGGTTCGGTCCTGTCACGGTCCATCCACCGGCGGACCCAATCATCGACGAGCGAATCCTCCGGAAGCATCGTGGCCTCGCCCCACTCGCCGAGCTTCTCGTAGTCCGGGATCGTCTTCTTCACCGCGGCACCATCGTTATCCGCAGCGTACGTCACGTTGCACGCGGCGATCAGCAAGCAGGCCATTATGGTCAAGATTCTCATGGGTTCTTCACTCGTGCTTCGATCCGGTAGGTGCTCGACCGTTGCGAAGACCACAAATCCGGTCTACTAGTTCGCCCAACCGACAGGAATTGACCTGAGCCTTGGCATCGGGCGGTTCGATGCGGCAGACGACCCGAAAAAACGAGATCCATCGCTGCCTCCATGGGGAGGATACTGAACCTGCCCAATACGCGCGGTCAATCCCCCTCGGCAGTCCAATCTGGTGCAGACTCTCGGGCAGCATGCTGGATGACGAGTAGGTTCGTGAACTGTGCAGCTGCACGCCGACGACGGAACACATGCCAGTTCAAGAACGTATCTTTATATGCAACATAACGTTCTTTATGCACCTGACTCGGTGTACGCTCCCGTTCCATGTTCCCCGACCTGGTCCCAGTCGGAGGCCCGCGCGCCCTCCCCCACCCGCGCGGCGCGTGGCGACGCCGGCGCTCTTCTCCCCCACCGAGCGCGCCGAGCGGCGTTTCTGGGAGTTCTTCACCACCCACATCCGGAACCCGAACACGCGCCTCACGTACTTCGCGGCCGTGCGCGATTCGCCAGGTGGTGCGAACGTCGAGGCCTCACCCTCGGCCAGGTCGAGCCGGTGGTGGTCGCGGCCTACGTCGAGGAGCTGACGCGCGCGCGCTCGCCCGCGACCGTCAAGCAGCAGCTCGCGGCGCTGCGGATGCTCTTCGACTGGCTCGTCGTCGGCCAGGTCCTCCCCTTCAACCCCGCGAGCTCGGTCCGAGGCCCGAAGCACGTCGTCAAGGCCGGCAAGACCTCGGTCCTCCCCGCGAAGGAAAGGGGAGTACAAAATTCTCTGGGGTTACGCGGTGGGACTATTCTCGTTCTGAAGCGCCAACGGGCGCTTGAGGACGGCATTTGGTCGTTCAACCGGTGGTGTTGGCTGCATTTGACCCCACGGAGATTTGTGCTTCCTGAATTGGAACAGGCTCGGGCGCCGAAGGGGCTCGACCGCGATCTTGGGCTGTAAGGTGCTTCAACCGGCGGCAGCGAGACCGGATTGGGGCAGCGGAGTCGAGGGGCAGCCCGTGCGCCGCACCGGATTGAAACGCCGCCCGGCGCTCCATATAAGGTGTTCAGGCGCCGCCTCGGCACGGATAATGTGCGGTTCAGCCGACAAGGCGGCAAAGCGGAACAGTTCGATGGGCACAGTTCTCGAAGACGTCACAAGCGAAACCATTGACGCGGGGCACATACGGCGGCGCGTCGATGACTGGGAAGAGAGGCTTGGCGGGCTCTTTGCCGCGATCGACGGCTGGTTGCCGGACGGATGGGAGGCGCGCCAAGGTGCCCCGGTCGTCATGCACGAGGAGTTGATGCGCAAATTCGGCCTCGATGCGAAACCGTTGCCGACGCTCGATCTCCGGGACGGTGAAGGCCATGTTGCCAGGCTCGTTCCGCGCGGACTGTGGATCATCGGTAGCAACGGCCGCGTTGATCTGAAGCGGGACGGGCGTCGCTACCTGATCGTCGATATGGCCGAGAATTTCGAGGCGCCCGACTGGCAGGCCGCTTCCGCCGAACAACGGTGCGCCCGCGAGGCGGTCAGCGAAGATTGGCTGCGGCGCATCCTGCGGTGAGCGATCTCGACGCTATTGCCGCCCTGTTTCAGCAGGTCGACAACGCTCTGGAAGACTTGCGCGAGCAGCACGATGCGGCTGGCGAGGCCGACGAGCGCGACCGTATCGCACGCCGGCAGAGGCTGAACGAGCAGGCATACTTCGTGCTGGCGTGGGGGCAGTTGGAAGCTGACATTGACGATGCCTGCCGCGACGCGATCCGTCACGGGAAAGCGCACGAGGACTGGCGGCACCGCCGGGCGTGGAGCGTGTACGACGAGGACAACCCCAGGCTGAGCTTCAGGAACCGTCTGACGCTCGTTCTCGACCGGAGCAGCGAGGAGTGGAAGAGGACCCTGGAGCTTTACCAGGTCCGCAACCAGATCGCCCATGGCGATCTGCGCCATGCAGGCATCAACCTCCCGACCGTGATCGAGGATTTCCACCGCATCCAGTCGTCGCTGGCGCGAGATTGAACGGCGGAAACCCCGGAAGCACCAAGATCCGTGGGGTCGAACGGCGAGACCGTCTTGCGTCTGACGGGCGAGCGGGCGTTCGAGGGCGAGGTCTGGATGTTCAACCGTCGATGTCGGCTACTTTGACCCCATGGATCTTGGTGCTTCCCCTCGACGCGGAGGCGGCCGCGTACGCGCGGGCCCGCTTGCTTCTCGAGGACCGCCACGGGCGCCGCATCGAGGAGGAGGGCTCCGCGGCCACCGCGGTGACGGCGGTGTCGCGCGGCGCCGGCGAGCCGGACCCGGACGTCGCGGTCCCCCGGCCCTTCACTGGCCCCCGCACCTCGCCGCGATCGAGGCCGGGCGCGGGGTGGAGCTCGCCGTGCGCCTTCGCGCGAGCGAGCTCGCGCAAGGAGCCTTCTTCGCCGCGGACGGCGCCGGCGAGCGCGAGCGGATCGTGCAGCTGCACACCCTCGAGCGGGAGCTCGGGGACTGGATCCGCTGGGCCGGCACGTGCGACCGGCTGCACGACCTCGCGGAGTGAACGGTACCGGGTTTTTCGGAGGCCCCAAACCTTGAGAGACTGGGCACATGAAACATTCAAACAGATAGCCCTTGTCGCGCCGGGTTCCGTCCCCTCTGCAACTCCCGAGCCGGTGGCCGCTGGACGGTTCCGCGCGCCGATCCCGATGGCTCGCGCCGGGAACGCCGGCGCGCGGGGCCCCCGCCTCCGGCGGGCGTCCGCCGCGCGGGCCGCCGGCCCCCCGGCGGCGAGTGGGCGCGCAACCCAGCGGTGGAAGTGGTGGACCGGCCGGTCCAGCACCGGCGCGAACACGCCCCCCCCGAAGGCGGGCGAGCTTCGCCCGCG
>MKWU01002690.1_pt1 | contig 25629 bp, 21 predicted proteins | sample 809101 | NCBI WGS metagenome assembly MKWU01 (sample SAMN05860141, study PRJNA318959) | sponge metagenome | host: Aplysina aerophoba | place: Slovenia: Piran, Adriatic Sea, Gulf of Piran | collected 2013-05-07 | reverse complement strand
CACGTGCTCAGATCGGGCAGTCTGGCTGCGGCGAAGATCTGACTACCTGCTCGACGGTCGCGTCAATCTCCACTTTTGGGTGATCGGGCGCCCACGCTCGGGTTAAGTCTGGTCTAGCTCATTGGCCTCCTGTCCCCAAGGTTGGACACCATCGCACCCCCATCATAAATTCGATGGGGGACGATTGCGAAGTGAAATCAGGTTAAGTTGGTCCCCGTCGGTCGCTGTACAGCCAAATTAGGTCCATTGTCATAAGGATCGTTACCTTCGATCTATCCATTGTTCGTTCGTTGCAGTCGCTCCGGCGCATCCACACGAACGGTCACGATGTCTAAGCCGTGATATTGCTGATGAAGAACAGAGGAAGCGAAATGCCGCAGTAGCCGAAGTGAAACTTCCCGCTCGACCAGGACTCCAGCAGTCTGCTCGCCGAGCAGAGCGATCCGGTCCTGAAGGTTGTCCTCGCTGGTCGAGGCGATAAATTCGAGGACCGCCCCACCATCTTCCTTGTGCGCGGTCAACAGAAGCTGCCGGTGGTCGTGTTCCGCACGGGCTTCGTGCTTCTCGAGGAGCGTCAGCAATGTTTCTTCGCCGACGGCATCAAGACGGCTCGCCATCTCTTCGTCCCAGCTGCAGCGCGACGAGAATTCGCCAAGGAACTCCCTTAGCTTCGGTAGGGCCGAGAGTGCGAACTCCACCCTGGTCCGACTGCGGCGGGGCTCGGTCAGTTCCACGAACAGGGTCATGAAAATGGCTGCTAGACCGCCGGCAGTCATTCCGTTCTGCAAGAGGCCACCGACTAACCCCGAGAAATAATCAGGGAATATCACGCCGTTCTGGAAGCCGACACCGACCCAGAACGCAACACCCGAGATCAGGCCCTTGCGATAGTCGCCCCCATCCTGGACGACAATCTTCAAGCCGACCATGAAGAGCATTGCCATCAATACGGTGGCATAGGCTGCGACGACCGGACCTGGTATCGCCAGAACCACGGCGAGCACCTTGGGCAGGAACGCCAACGCGATGAATACCAAGCCGATGACAATTCCGACACTGCGTGCCGCGACCCCAGTGAGTTCGGTGACCGCTATGCTCGATGAATAGGTTGTGTTCGGTACCGTTCCCGCGAGGCCGGACAGCAGGTTGCCCACTCCGTCCGCAGCGACCGCGCCCTGCACAGACCGGAAATCCACCGCACGGGGCCGGCGCCAGGACACGCGCTGGATAGCGACGGAATCGCCAATCGTTTCGATAGCGCCGATAAGGGTTACGAATACGAATGCCGGAAGAAGTGCCCAGAACGCCGGACCGAAGTCTAGATCGAAGCCGGGCCACTCACCTGCCGGAAGGCCGATCCACGAAGCCTCGGTGACGAGGCCGATGTTGTATAGGCCGAAAAGCCCGGCGACCGCCGAACCGACAGCGACGCCGATAACCGGTGCCCAGAGGCGCAGACTTCCGGTCGCCTTCAGTGCGATGACGACAGAAACAAGCAAGGTCGCAAGCGCACTCAACGGGGCAGCTGGGGCCGGGGCTACTTCCGAAGGAACCTTCAACATGTCGAAGATGATTGGCATCACCGTCACCGGTATCAGCATGACTACCGTCCCTGCAACGGTCGGAGTTAGGATTCGCCGGAACAGCGAGAGCCGCCCGGCAAGTGAGAACTGGAACAGCGCTGAGATGGCGACAAGCGTGGCGAGCATCGCCGGCCCACCTTCGACGAGCGCCGTCACACAGACCGCGATGAAGGCGCCGGAAGTGCCCATGAGCAGGACATAGCCTGCGCCAACCCGGCCGACCCGGACCGCTTGTAGAATCGTGGTCAGCCCACTTATTGCTACCGCAGCGAACACGGCCCATGATATATAGCTCTCAGTGCCGCTGGCGGCCCGGATCACGATCGCCGGGGTCAGTACAATGCCGGATATGGAGAGAATGGCGAGTTGAAGACCGAGTCCTATGGCAATCACCGTTGGCGGTTTTTCATCAGGCTGGTAGCGGACATGCCTGCGGAGGTCGGAATCGTCAGTTGCCATGTCACAATCCTTACAAAAGATGGTCCGACTATCAAGGGAACCATCCGGCGAACTAGCCAAGATCCCGTGGCAGCCTAGTGGGGCTGCTGCGTTACTGAGAGATCAAGGGTTGGGTTTTCGGATTCGGCTCTCGGTGATGCACGTGCTCAGATCGGGCAGTCTGGCTGCGGCGAAGATCTGACTACCTGCTCGACGGTCGCGTCAATCTCCACTTTTGGGTGATCGGGCGCCCACGCTCGGGTTAAGTCTGGTCTAGCTCATTGGCCCCCTGTTCCCAAGGTTGGGCTGCATCGCACCTCCATCATACATTTCGAGGCGTTTCGTTTTGGCTGGTTTGCTGGATCACTCCCTTGCTGACGCATGATATAATTCCTTTTACGAAGGGGGAGACAGATGACCAGCACCGAATCGATGACGGCGTCAACCACCTTGGGAGAGCGCAATCGGTTGCGAGTCGCCTATGCCCTCGCGGCTGGCTTCAGCGGCAGCACCCCCCGGGCTTGGGGGTGGAGGACTTGGGCTGCGTCTGCGAAGGATCGTGCCCGTCAGGTGTTGCCAGCGCTGGTCGGGATCGTGATGCTTTCTCTGGTAGCGACGGCCACCGCCGAGACCGGCACCTTCAGGCTGATCCGATCCTATCAGCACAACTACACCACCTTCGAATTTGCAGGTCAGACGATCACCGGTGGCGCGCTCGAGGGGACGGCCACAATCCTTGAGAGCAGCGGCGGTCCGTTCGTAGCGGGCGAGAACAGCCGCGCGACCTGCATGATCTACTCGAAGCGGAGTGAAGCGGGGTTGGAGCTCGAGGGGCCGTGCGTCATGACCAACGCTGCTGGCGAAAAGCTATTCACACTGTCGAAGCGTACCCTGGGCAGCATCGGTGGAGCCGGGCAGGGGGGCGAGGGCCACATGCAGCTTTTGGGCGGCACCGGCAAGTTCATCGGTGTTACCGGGAGTTGCAGCTATGAGACCGAGTACCTGGAGGACGACTGGCTGGTAACGGTGGGAGAGTGTGAGTGGGAGCGGCCTTAGAGGTTGCAGGACCTAGCATCTTCATATAGGTTCAAGACTTACCCGCTGATACGCCTGAGCCGGGACTTGTGATGGCTTGCCTCACCAGCATCGGCAGGTAGGTGGGTGATACCGGAGCAGGTGGTGACCAAGGATTCGCCGGGACAGGCTGTGCTCTTCGAGTCCGGCGAGTGCACCGCCCGCCAGCGGCGAGAGAGACCTGCCGGGTGCCTGAGGCATCTGGCATGAGCACCGAGGTAATCGCCATTGTAAGTGCCTTAGTAGGATGGGCGGCTCTGCTCTCCTCAGCCAGAACCTCAAGTGCTTGAGCGGGCCAGGAGGATGCCCCGGTTCAGGGGGCCGGAGCCGGCAGGAGGGCCCTCACGAAGGTGGCTGCGTCGTAGGGTTGGAGATCTTCCGATGCCTCTCCCACCCCGACAAACTTGATGGGGAGTTCGAGTTCGCGGACGACCGGAAGCAGGATACCACCCTTACCGGTTCCGTCTAGTTTGGTCACGATCACGCCGGTCAGACCTACCGCTTCGTGGAACCTCCGAGCCTGCTCGAGACCGTTCTGACCTGTTACGGCGTCGAGGACGAGCCACACCTCCGCTGGCTCCCCCTTATCCGCCCTGCCGATTACGCGTCGAACCTTCTTCAACTCCTCCATGAGATTGTGCTTCGTGTGGAGTCGCCCGGCCGTGTCCACGAACAGGAGGTCGATTTCGCGTGCCTTGCGGGCCTGGGCGCCGTCGAATGCCACAGCGCCGGGGTCGCCACCGTCGGGTCCGGTGACGGTCGGCACCCCTAGACGCTCCCCCCAGACCTCGAGCTGGGCGGTCGCAGCTGCCCGAAAGGTATCGGCCGCAGCGAACATCACGGAGCGGCCGTGCCCTTGGTAGTAGCGCGCTAACTTGGCGATGGTGGTGGTCTTGCCGACGCCGTTCACCCCGACCACCATCACCACCCGGCCAGCCAACTCGACCACCTGCCTGGAGACGTCGAGATCGAAGCCGACCCGTCTGAGCTTCTGCCGCATATGGCTGGGTTCAAGTTGATCGAGTAGCGCCTGCTCCAGAGCGTCGTGGAAGCGGGTGCCCCGCTCCCGTTCCCTCCTCGTCTCCTCAACGACCTCGGCTGCAAGCTTGGCACCGACATCCGCTCCGATGAGGGCGAATTCGAGGTCTTCCCAGTCCATCTCCCAGCCCCTGTCCCGGTCGCGGACATCGGCAGCAAGGGTGTCCCGGGTCTTCCCGAGGCCCCTTCTCAGGCGATCGAACCAGGACATCAGCCGGTTGCTCCCGCCCTCCGCTCGCCCTTATCGCTCGTCTCTTTCTCCTTCTGGGGGTGGTCGTCTGGAAGGCCAGCGTTGATGGCGTTCAGGGCCCGGCCGATGCGCTGAAGGACCCTCTGCTTGCCGAGAATGGTCAGCAGATCGGAGACCCCGGGCGCCTGAGTCCGGCCTGTGAGCGCCGCCCGGAGTGGCTGTAGCACCTTGCCCATACCGACCGCTTGCGACTGGACGTACTCGCGCAGGAGGTCTTCTACGCTGTCGTAGTCATAGAACTCCAACATCGAAAGCTGCCTCTCGAGGTCCTCAAGGTACTTCTGGGCTGAGGACAGCCGCTTGCGAGCCTCCTCTTGGTAGGGAAAGTCATTGTCGAAGAAGTACCTGGCCTGTTCGGTGAAGTCGTTCAGCGTTTCGGTTCGTGGACGGAGCACGTCGATGATATCGAGAAAATAGTCCTCGTCATCCCAGGAGTACCCTGCAGCCCTGAAGTGAGGTTCGACCCGGTCTGCGAGCTCATCGAGGCTGAGGATCTCTCGGAGATACTTGGCATTGAAGTGTCTAAGCTTTTTTATGTCGAATACCGGCTCTCCCGCAGAAAGCCGTTCGAGGATGAAGGTGTCTACTAGCTCCTTGAGGCTAAAGAATTCTCTCCCGTCGGGCATGCTCCAGCCGAGGGTGGCTAGGTAGTTCAGCAGCGCTTCGGGCAGGATCCCCTGGTCACGATACGATTCGAGACTTGTATTCATCTTCCGCTTGCTGATCTTGCTCTTATCTGGGTTGCGCAGCAGGGGAAGGTGAACGAAGAGGGGAAGATCCCAGTCGAAGGCGCGATAGAGATGGATGTGAAGGGCGGTGCTCGAGATCCACTCCTCGGCACGGATCACGTGCGTGACGCCCATGAGATGATCGTCCACGACTACGGCTAGGTGGTAGGTGGGGTAGCCGTCTCTCTTTAGCAGAACCGTGTCCCGCAGCTCGGAGTTGGGCCAGCGAATCGTGCCGCGTACACTATCCTTAAAGGTGGTCTCACCGTCATCGGGGGTCCTCAGCCGGATTACGTGCGCCTCTCCGGCGCTTGCTCGTCGCTCCTGTTCCTCACGTGGAACCGAGCGGCCCCTCCCGTCGTACCCTTGGGGCCTGCCATGCCACTTCTGTTCGCGTGCCATGGCCTCGAGATCCTCGGTGGTTTCGAAGGACCTGTACGCGTGCCCGCTCGCAAGGAGCATCTCTGCGTGCTGGCGGTACAGGTCCAGCCGCTCACTCTGCCGATAGGGCCCACGGTCGCCCCCCATCTCGGGCCCCTCATCCGGGGTGAGGCCTAGCCAGCGCAACATCGACACTATCCGGGCTTCGGAGTCCGGATTGTACCGGTTTCGGTCGGTGTCCTCGAGGCGAAAGATGAAGCGTCCCCCCGCTTTTTGTGCAAGGACGTAGTTGAACAGTCCGACGTAGGCGGTTCCGACATGAGGGTCTCCGGTGGGCGAGGGGGCGATTCGGGTGACAACAGTCATGGATTGAGGCCTCCGTGGCATCGTTAGACCTGCAGTTCTAGGGCTCCGTACCGCACGCCACGTATTGTAGCTTAGGAAGCCTCCGCCTTAGAGTCGCCCGTGAAGCGACGAAGACCCCGCTGCGCTCCTCGCTAGCCCTGTCGAGGCTGTGCGTCGTGGGGGTATGTTTTGATCGTCCCTGAACGGGATGGCTAGTGCAGGGTGGCCCAGGCCAGGGTGAACAGGGCAACCGCCCAAAGATAAGGGGCGAACCAGCGGAACTGGCCCCTGCGGAGCAGGGCGAACAGCCAGAATAGGGCCAGGTAGCCGGTTGTGAACGAGCCAGCGGCCATCAGAACAAGCGGAGCAGCCTCGACCTCGTCTGTCACTTCGAACAGGCCGAACCCAGCCACCCCGAAGGAGACTACCAGGTACATCAGGAATGAGATGCGGGGGGCGAGGTCGGCTGAAGCCCCGCGCGCTAGGAGGGCGGCGATGGTGGTGCCGGACCGGGATACGCCGGGGATTACTGCTAACCCCTGGGCCACGCCAGCCACTAGGGCATCGCCGAGAGAGAGTTTGCGAGCCTCCGTCTTCGGGCCAGAACGGGGGGTGAACCAGAGTAGGAGGCCCGTGGCGATCAGCGCGAACGAGACCGGAACCGGAGCGTTGAGACGCTCAAACACTCCCCGCAAACTGAGGCCGATCGCCACAGTCGGAGCCGAGGCCACTAGAACTCTTACGGCGAGCGCCCACCCCTCTTCGCGACGCCCCTCCAGCGATCGGAGGCCCGCGACGAAGCCCGCGAGGGTTCGCCCCACATCCTTTCGCAGGAACAGGACCACGGCCAGGAGGGTGCCGCTGTTGGTGGCGATATCGACGTAGAGAGGCAGGGAGTCACCCCAGCCGAGGTAATAGTTGACCAGGACCAGGTGGCCGGAACTCGAGATCGGCAGGAACTCCGTTAGTCCCTGCACGATGCCTAATACGAGTGCCTGCTGTGGAGTCATTGAGACCCCGGGACTCCCCGAACCCAGGTTCGGGGGTGCCTGGCGCTAACGCTTGCTGTACTGTGGGGCGCGCCTGGCCTTGTGGAGGCCGTACTTCTTGCGCTCGACGACGCGGTCATCACGTGTAAGGTAGCCACCCTGCTTCAGCACTGTGCGGAAGTTCGGGTCGACCTTCTGCAGCGCCCGGGACACGCCGAGCTTGATGGCGTCGGCCTGACCGGAGGGCCCCCCTCCGTGGACGGTGATGAGCACGTCGTATCGCCCCGCTGTATTCGTTGCCTTGAGCGGCTCGAGGGCCTGAACTGCAGAAAGAAGGCCGCGAAAAAAGGTCTGGAAATCCTTACCATTTACGGTAATGCGACCGCCCCCTGGGCGCAGGAAGACCCGGGCCACGGCGGTCTTCCGCCGACCGGTGCCGTAGTACTGTTCCATCAGTTGAACTCCATCTTCACGGGTTTCTGCGCCTGATGCGGGTGGTCGCCGCCGACGTACACCTTGAGACGGCGGATGAGCCTCCGGCCGAGGCGGTTCTTGGGAAGCATTCCCCACACGGCCCGTTCGATCACGCGCTGGGGCCGCTTCTTAAGCATGTCGCGGGCCCTAATCTTCTTGAGGCCACCCTGGTAACCGCTGTACCGGGTATAGATCTTCTGATCGAGCTTTGCGCCGGTGAAAATGACCTTGTCAGCGTTGACTACGATAACGAAGTCGCCTCCCGGTTGGTGAGGGCTATAGTCCACCTTGTGTTTGCCACGGAGCACCTGTGCGATCTGGGTGGCGAGCCGACCTACAGTCTGCCCCTCGGCGTCGATGAGCAGCCAGTCGTTCCGGGGTTCCTTGGAAAAGTATGTCTTCACCTCTGCCACGCCCTTCGGTTATGGCGATCTTCGTGCCGGGATGATCGAGACCGGCAGGAATGAAGCCAGACGCGAGTGTATCATACCGTCCCGGGCCCGTAAAGTCGTTCCGAGCGCGATGCCAGGGCAGGAGTTGGGATGGTTCGGCTAGACAGGGTGCGAGGTGGGGCGTGTCAGTGGCAGAAGTCCCCTTCGGCTTAGAGTGGGTGTTGGTGTCCCTCCCTATGTTGAGCCTGACCCTTTGAGCCCCGCATGCTTGGTGGTGAGGGTTTCTCGGTTTCGCCCCATCTGGGTCGGCTCTCCCCCTCAATCGAGACCGAGCCTGCGCTGCAGGAGCGTTCGAGCGAGATCGGGTTTGGCTTGCCCGCGGCTGGCCTGCATGACCCTCCCCAATAGCGCGTTAACCGCCTTAGGGTTGTCGCGAACACTCGAGGCGATCGCCGGATGAGAGGAGACGACCTCGTCGACCAGCCGTTCAATCGTCGACGTATCGGTGATCTGGGTGAGCCCTCTCTCCCGCACAAGCGCCTCGGCGTCCTTCCCCGCCATCACCTCCGGCAGCAGTTCCTTGCCCACCCGGCCCGAAATCGCCCCCTCCTCTACCAGGCGCACCAGAGCGACCAATCCGCCGGGCGTCAGCCCGCTTGATGCAAGGTCTAGTCTGGAGCTTTTGAGGTGTCCCAACACCTCGCTCACCAACCAGTTGGCGAGGGGTTGTCCCCCCCCGGGGAAGAGATCTGCTGCGGCATCGTAGAAGCGCGAAAGGGTGGCGTCGTAGGCGATAAGTGCGGCGTCGGCAACCTTCAGGTTAAGTTTCAGATAGCGCTCCCTCTTCTGCTCCGGTAGCTCCGGGGTTTTCGTCCTGATGCTGTCGAGCCGGACCGCATTGAAGCGCATGGGCGGCAGATCAGGGTCGGGAAAGTAGCGATAGTCTGCCTCCTCCTCCTTGGTTCGTAGGCTGTAGGTCTTTTGCCCCCCCTCGTTCCAACCACGCGTCTCTTGCGTCACATGCCGGCCCTCTTCCAGGATTGCGGTTTGGCGCCTGATCTCGACCTCAAGAGCACTCTGCACACTCTTGAAGGAGTTGAGATTCTTGACCTCCACCTTGGTTCCGTAGGGTTCTCCCGGGCGGCGCAATGACACGTTGACATCCGCCCGCATCTTCCCTTCCTCCGGCGAGGCGTCGGAGACGTCGAGCGCTTGCGCGATGGCCCGCACCTGATTCAGGAAGCTCCGCGCCTCCTCCGGGGTGCGCAGGGCGGGTTCGGTCACCATCTCAATGAGCGGTGCACCCGCCCGATTCAGATCCACGAGGCTGTGGTCTGCGTAGGAGGGGTGCACCAGCCGGCCGGCATCCTCCTCGACATGGCAGCGGGCTACTCCGATGCACCTCCCTGCCACCTCAATGAATCCGCCCTCACCGATCGGCTGGTCGAACTGACTGATCTGGTAGTTCTTTGGGGCATCCGGATAGTAGTAGTTCTTGCGGTGGAACTGGGTGAGTTCGGGCACGCTGCATTGGAGAGCCAGACTGAACATTAGTGCCTTCTCAATCGCGTCCTGGTTCACCACTGGCAGGCTCCCGGGGAGACCTAGGCAGACCGGGCAGGTGTTGACATTCGGCTCCTCTCCGAAGCTGTCGGCAGCACAACTGCAGAACATCTTGCTGCGGGTCTTGATGGCCAGATGGATCTCTAGGCCGATAACAGGTTCAAGCATGGGTGCAGTGTAACGTGCTGTCCGGTTCGGGGACCCTGCGACCGATTGCGATACAATGCAACCATGATCGAGGCCTCGGTTGATGATATCGCAGTAGCGGGTGAGGGAAACCAGTTCCTAGCTCTGCTCAAGACTGGCGAAGGAGCGATACTGCCTATCGTCATCGATGCTTTCCAGGCCATTTCGATCTCGACGGGTCGCAGTGGGGAGGACCCCGGTCGCCCTCTGCCCCACGATCTGATGTTGTCGATGCTAGAGTTGTTCGGTGCAAAATTGTCCCGCGTCGAGATCACCGACCTCATCGAGGGGGTCTATTTCGCCATGTTGGTGATCGAGCGCCAGGGGGTGCAGTTCGAGATAGATGCCCGCCCCAGTGACGCCTTGGCACTCGCTGTGCGGGTGCAGGCCCCTATTTTCATTGCCGAACATGTTATTGAGGAGAACGCGCTTACCGACGACTATGGTGGGGGCGGCTTCCAGGCCTGACCAGTGAACGATCCAGGCGCGTCAGCCCACTCTTAACTGAGGAGAAAGGTGTGGGCCGCCCTATTCGGAGCGGGGCGCATCTGAATCCGGGACTGCGCCGCTGGTTCAGATAGAGAAGGGTGTGACGAATTCGATCCTGCTGGGGTTTTCCCGGCCTCTCCGGCACCGCATAGGTATGGACCGGATTGGTTCTAGGAAGCGCGGTGAGCCTAGAGACCGGATCGGCGGGGTTGCGAGTGGCGGGGTTAGGGGCTGGGGGAGCGGAGCAGGATTCGCGGGCAGCACCCGACCCTGCTCTGGTCTGCCGGATCAGGGGCCGCTTTACGCGAACAGATTGCCGGGTGCCCTTCCGTGTCTAAAGATGTTTTGGGACGTTAAACTGAATAGCGACTGCGAAGGTTGCAGGGTCGTAGGCTCTTGCCTAGTGAGCCCACTGCTAGAAGGGAAAGTCATGTCTCAGAGTGCAGCTACTGGCCATGAAGCCCTCTTTGGAGACGAGTCGGCTCGTCCCGAATCGCCCCAGCTTTACCTCCCGGGTTCTCAGGAGTTTGACGAGGTGGGTGAGTGCTGCCTTGACCATCTGATTTCCGAGTTGATTACGGGATTGGGCGAGGATGTTTCCCGAGAGGGTCTCGTCAAGACCCCACAGCGGGTCGAGCGCTCCCTGAGGTACCTGACTAGCGGTTACCAGGCCGATGTTAACGATGTCATCAATGGAGCACTGTTCGAGGCCGAGGGCTCGGAGATGATAGTCGTCAAGGGTATCGAGTTCTACTCGCTATGCGAGCACCATATGCTGCCCTTCTTTGGCAAGGCCCATGTCGCCTATATTCCCAATCAGAAGATTCTGGGCCTGAGCAAATTCGCCCGCGTAGTCGACATCTACGCCCGCCGCATGCAACTTCAGGAAAGGATGACCTCGCAGGTCGCCGACGTGCTAATGGAGGTCTTAGAGCCTCAGGGTCTTGCGGTGGTCACCGAGGCGAGCCACCTCTGCATGATGATGCGTGGCGTTGAGAAACAGGGCTCTACGACCTGCATCAACGCTATGCGAGGAGTTTTTAGAGATGACGCACGCACCCGTCAGGAGTTCCTCGAGGCGATTCGCTAGTGCCCACGATGGCAGCACGGTGTGGGGGCACCAGACAGGTACGGAGCCCCGGACCGGAATACAGAGTGCAGAAAGTTTCCGCAGAGGTTTCGGTTCGGCGCGACGTGAGTGATTCTTCAAAGGGGAGACGGGACCGGGTTCACCCGGTACCCTTTCGCGGGATTTCGTGCTCGGCATCGGTTGGCGGGCGGCCCTTTCCCTGCTAGGGTAGTTCACCGGACCGTGGACCAGTTCTCGACTCGTCGCCCCTCACTGCGCGTTACCCGGCGCCCTCCCCCGCTACTCCTGCTGTCTGCGGCTATTGTTTCCCTAGCGGTGCTGCTCCCACTCATCTATCTGGTGATCCGCGCTGCAGGGGCATCGGGCGGAGTCTGGGTTTACCTCCTTAAACCCAGCACCCTTGCAGTGCTGGGGCGCACCCTTCTTCTAGTGGGCGGCGTCTCGGTTGCTAGCGTTATCCTTGCCCTGCCGATTGCCTTTCTCACCACTAGGACGAGTTTGCCGGGTCGGCGCCTATGGTTCATCCTAGCGGTGCTGCCACTAGTAATTCCGAGCTACGTAGGCGCATACACCTACGTCTCTGCATTCGCCCCAGGTGGGCTGATTTCGGGATGGCTAGGTATCCGGCTACCGGTCTACGGGTTTTGGGGGGCGCTGATCGTGTTAACCCTCTCGACCTACCCCTACCTGCTGCTGACCCTGCGTGCTGGCTTTAATGGCATCGACGGCGGCCTCGAGGAGGCCTCTAGGAGTCTTGGCCGGTCGCCTCTTATCACCTTCGTCAGAGTGACCCTGCCGCTCCTGCGTCCGGCCCTCGCTGCGGGCATCTTGCTGGTGGCTCTCTATGTGCTCTCGGATTTTGGCGCCGTATCTATGCTTCGCTACAGCACCTTCACCCGTGCCATCTACGTTCAGTATGAAAACTCGTTTAACCGGAGTAACGCTGCAGCGCTGGGGTTGATGCTGGTCGCCTTTTCAGGTCTGGTCCTGCTATTAGATGCCCGACTGAGGGGCCGAGGTCGCATCAGTCGTTCCGGGGTCGGCGGTGCCCGTCAGCTGACATCCTCGCCGTTAGGGCGGTGGCATGTTCCCTCGCTCACGATGCTCGCTGCGACCGTTCTGCTCGGACTCGTCGCTCCGCTTGCCATCATCGCCACATGGTTTCTTCGAGGTTTGGCCAGCGACCGTCCCCTCTTGTTCGAGTGGGGTCCTATTCTCAATGCCACCGGCGCCTCGCTGGTGGCGGCTGGGGTGGTGGTGGTGGCCGCGATCCCGGTGGCGGTCCTGGCTGTCCGTTTCCCCTCGAAACTTAGCGCCGCACTCGAGCGTCTCAGCTACCTCGGCTACGCGCTTCCGGGCATCGTGGTGGCGCTCTCTCTCGTCTTTTTTAGTCTCCGCTTTACTCCGTGGGTCTACCAGAGTTACGGGTTACTGATCTTTGCCTATGCACTCCTGTTCCTGCCGCAGGCTGTGGGGAACCTCCGGGCGACCCTGCTCCAGGTAAGCCCGCACTTGGAGGAGGCGGCACGGGGGCTCGGCCGCTCTCCCCTCAGGGTCCTTTTTGAGGTGATGGTACCCCTGGTTCGAGTGGGTCTCATCACCAGCGCCATGATGGTTTTCCTTACGACCATGAAGGAGCTGCCCGCCACGCTTCTGCTTCGTCCCACCGGCTTCGATACCCTGGCCACTAGAGTCTGGTCGTGGTCAGAGGAGGCGTTCTTCGCCCAGGCAGCCCCCTTCGCACTCCTTTTGGTCGCAGTCTCTTCTGTTTCGGTCGCTATCCTGCTTGCACAGGAGCGTTAAGAGGATCAGGACGTAGCGCGCATCAAACTCAAGAGATACTTGAGGTAGCTGAATCGGAAGCGGGAGCGCCTCCGTTTGGGCGGAGGGGGCACATCCGAAAGAGGATAACCACGTTTAGAAGGGGAACATTGCGCTCGGATGCTTACTAGGCCCTGTCTGAAGACGCCGTATTCGTGAGTAATTGGCGGAAACTGGCGCCAAGGAGATACCTTTCTCATCGCTCAGGGCGCTCGTAATCCGTCGGCCTTGAAGAGTTTTCAGACAGGGCCTAGGACAGTAATGTGCGCTGTCCCATTGTTGCCGGTGCGCACAGGCGGGACTCGGCACGGCCGATTGCGGAGCCGGTATGGGATATTTTCGTGCACTCGCTTGATCGGCAGGAATGGGATCACGGGTGGAGCGGTCATTCAGTCAGGACCGGCGCTGCGGCGGGGGCGCTGCGGCCATTATTTTCTCGTTGAGAACGGAGCGGTAGCAGATGCTAGATCTTCAACCCGTCTCCTCTGCACTCGATGAGGTGGTCCAGCGCACCATAGATTCGAAGACCAAGCCACTCGGCGCGCTCGGAAGCATTGAGACTCTCGCCGGGCAGATTGCTCGGATCCAGGGTACGCTTACTCTGAAAACTCTCGAAAGTGGAATTCATGCAGTTTCTGCAGTCCTATACAATAGGGAACGGAATGTAGAGAGGAGGGGAGCATGAATCACGACCTGAGCGGAGCCGCACTCCAGGAGTTCATTGAGGCCGGGGCACTACGCCCGGGCAGAGTTGGCCAGCCGGGGTGCGGTGGCGAGGCTCAGGTATCGGGAGTAGGAGGGAAGACCATGCGACCGAAGTATCTACTGGTGATCTGGAGTGTGCTGGTGCTGGCGGCCCAGGCGTGGGCGGCGGACTGTGGGGAGTGGAACACTAGGGAGTTCTTTGAGGCTGTCACGGTTGCGGAGGTACAGGACTGCCTTGCTGCCGGGTCGGAGGTGAATGCCCGGACTGAGTTCGGCCGCACCCCCCTGCACCTGGCGGCCGTCTCCAACGACAACCCCGCCGTCACCACAGCCCTGCTTGCTGCCGGGGCAGAGGTGAACGCTCGGGATGAGATCGGCATCACCCCCCTGCACCTGGCGGCCGTCTCCAACGACAACCCCGCCGTCACCACAGCCCTGCTTGCTGCCGGGGCAGAGGTGAACGCTCGGGATGAGATCGGCACCCCCCCCCTCCCCCCGCCGGCCGCCCCCACCCCCCCCCCCGCCGTCACCACAGCCCTGCTTGCTGCCGGGGCAGAGGTGAACGCTCGGGATGAGATCGGCATCACCCCCCTGCACGAGGCGGCCTTCAACGACAACCCCGCCGTCATCACAGCCCTGCTTGCTGCCGGGGCGGACGTGGACGTGAATGCCCGCAGAACGACTGACGGCGGGACCCCCCTGCACTTTGCGGTCAAATACAACGACAACCCCGCCGTCACCACAGCCCTGCTTGCTGCCGGGGCAGAGGTGAACGCTCGGGATGGGGAAGGCTGGACCCCCCTGCACCTGGCGGCCGTCTACAACGACAACCCCGCCGTCACCACAGCCCTGCTTGCTGCCGGGGCAGAGGTGAACGCTCGGGATGGGGAAGGCTGGACCCCCCTGCACCGGGCAACCTGGGGAGTCTGGGGTGTGGACAACCCCGCCGTCGTCGTGGCCCTACTCGAGGCCGGCGCCGATGCGAACGCTCGGAACAACGAGGGCAGGACCCCCTGGGACTACGCTCAAGAGAACGAAGACTTCAGAGGTACCGACGCCTACTGGCGGCTCAACGACGCACGCTTCAGGTAGCGGCCCCTGGAACCCCCGAGATTCCTGCTGAGCGGGCGAGCGTACCGGGTCGGGGGATTTCCCAGGACCACAGACCCTATCAGAGAAGTTTGCAGGGGGCTTAACGGCATAGGGGGATCGAGCCTCCCCTGCGAGCGAGAAAGTGTGGCGCAAGCTGGTAGTAGACATGCTCGCTCGCGCTGGCACCGGCTCAGGGCAGTAGGGGCGACTCCCCCCCACCTTCGGGAAGCCTTCGAGGTGCCTTAACGGGCCTCTCAGAGCGTCGCTTACCGCTAACTCCCTCTCTCCAGTGGGCGTAGTCCCAGGGGATCTTGCTCTCCCCGTTTCGGGTGACCGTGTCTGCACCGGCTTCAAGCAGGGTCCCCTGTTCAGGCGAATTCGGATCGGTGGGGCGATCGGAGAGTCGGCACTCTCCCAGCAGGCGATCAGGATGATTATCAAGAGCAGGGCCGAGGCTGCCGGCGTAGAAGGCCGGGTCTCGGGTCACTCCCTGCGGGTCGGACCGGCACAGTCCTTGGCTGCTGCAGGGGCTACCCTGGTAGAGATGCAGCAGGCGGGACGGTGGGACTCGCCTACCATGCCGGGTCACTATGCTCGAGCTGAGCTTGCCAGTAGAGGGGCAGTGGCGAGGTTGAGGTACCGGCAGTAGCGGGTTTTGCCTACTTTTGCCTACCTTTTCAGGTCCACCGCCGTGCGCGGGGATAGGTCGCTTTCCTGAGGTGCGTACCTTCCACTGGGCGGGGTACACACCGACTAGCCGGATTCTCCAGGTTTTCCTACCTTCGGTAAAGTGTTCGAGCCGGTGTTGTAGTACAGTTCTTAGACAGAGTGTTTAGGAAGCGTACTAGCTCGGGCGAGTTCCAATAAAAGCTGTTTATGGGCCTATCGTCGTAACGAGATTCTATGACTAGGGTGTGAAGGTGTGGGCTGTGAACAGTTCAGGATCTTCTAAGTGCTTCTCGGCGACCGTGGTCAGGCCGTTGCGTTCAGCATATGGGCGTCGAACTCGTGCCCGATTTTCTGGAGACAGATCTCGTGGTCAGCCTTCGTCGCCCTCGACCGGCAGACCCTCCTCAACCCACGCCATGAGGCCGCCCGCCACGTTCACAGCGTCGTAGCCGTGTTGGATCAGGAAGGCAGTGGCGGTGGCGCTACGCTGTCCGCTGCGGCAGTGGATCACGATCTGGCGATCTGTCGGCAGCTCCTCCTCGTAGCGGTCCGAGAACTCGGACATAGGAATCAGTGTGGTGCCGGGAATCCGTGCCTCGGCGAACTCGTTGGCCTCGCGAACATCGAGGAAGAAGGCACCCTGTCCGATCCGACACTTCGCCTCGTGCACATCGACTTCGGGGACCTCGGATGTGTCTGCCATGCCCCATGATAAATCAACCCACTTAATCGGGTGTCGAGTGAGGCGTGCCTCTGATATATCGGTCGCCCCTTGGGTCGTAACGTGAGATTATCTCTACCCCCCGAAGGGGAGAGGCCAGTCCTGGTGCATCCTGCACCATGTGAAAAATAGAGACCGACCTCCCATAGCAAGTCTAGCCTGTGTCAATCATGAGTGCCTCAGCTACGGCCAGATAGGACAAGGGAACCTCAAGGAAGGACGGGTTCGCTGGACCCGTAAGACCTACGGACTGGACCAGATCCGTCCTTACAACTCGCTGAAGGTAGCTCCATCAAGAGTACTGCAAGGTCGGCGGGGTCCCCCCTTAGGGGGTACAAGAACAGCTTCGTTGGAGCTTCGGGTCGACTCACAGGCGTTACCCCTAAAGCGATCCGGCGCTTAGCCTCACAGTTGGGATGGCAGGCCGATCCAGCGAATCCGTCCTTGGGCTTCCACGACCAGCGGGTCCAACAGCTGGCCAGCACCAGCTTGCAGGCCGCTGAGCGTTGGGGCTTCGCTGGTAGTAAGCGTGAGCAACTCTGGCAGGCTGAAGTGATCGATCCGGCTACCAGGTTGGTGGTGGCCTTTGCCACGGGAGTGAGGAATGAACAACTGATCGGATCCAGCGAATCCGTCCTTCGGGTGTTGCAGGACACTGTTTCTCGTCTTTGCTACCCCCAGGGAGTGGTCCTGTTCAGCGACGGTGAGCCGAGCTATGAGAAGCCAGAAGATCGGACTCTTCGGGTCCGCCCCCTGTTCGGCCGACCCTACCGGCCTGCCCGGAAAGGATCACGGGGCCGGTTCCCCAACTTTCGTTACCGTCAAGACCGGACTCGTCGGGTCTCAAGGCATCAGGCCCAGGTAATGGTGCGCAAGACCAAGCGGGGTCGGCGCCTCGTCAGGGTTGAAACTAAGATTGCCCATGGAAGTAGTAAGCGGGTGGCCAGGGAACTCTCTCGCTTAGGCTTCTCGCAGGCTAACATCAGCGCCATCGAACGACGCAATGACACTGCCCGGACCCGTAGCTCCAACGAAGCCCTAAAGACGGACTCCACGGGTCTTGTCCGTCCTTGGATGGATGCGACGAGTGTGAGGATCCAGCGAATCCGTACCCCCAGGGGGGGACCCCAGCCTTAGAGCCTAGCCTTCGCCAGGACTACCGATCCAGCGAATCCGTCCTTGACCAAGCAGGTCCTGGGAGCTTGGGGGGTGCTGATCTACAACTGGGCCCGGGAGTGTAGATCGCTCAAGCGGCCCCTATCTCAACCTCAGGGACGGATCCGGCGAATCCGTCCTTGAGTCTATGAGAGACGTTCCCCAGCGATGGCTGCGGGGCTTACCGATCGGATTTGGAGTATTCGGGAACTGCAAGGACGGATTCGCTCACCTACTTATCCGAGTGGGGGGCAGAGATAATCTCACGTTACGACCGCCCCTTGACTACCCTTGGTAATTGTGGTTCCGTCCGGGTGCTTAAGGCCAGCCAACCCTTAAGCACAAAGCCCCCTTGGGGAACTCCCCCGCCTGTGCGCCTTAGCGCAGCTACGGTTCCGGCAAGTGAACCGGTCGACTGGGGCTTGTGGGCGTGCCGCTAGCGCTGCCTCGGTCCCACCCGAAATCTAGCAGTCGTTGCAGGCCTGAGACCGCTCACCTCCTTCGATAATGACGGTCCGCTTTCTGGCCAGTTATGATCCTCCCCCCGCCACTCTTAGTCGCCGACAGTTTCAGAGAGTCGTTGAGATAGGGAGCAAAGACCTAGGCTGGCTGCGAGGGGGTGGCCGTGGTATCCTCCTCAGCGGTATGGCGATGGAACGCACTTTCGCAATGGTGAAGCCCGACGGCGTGAAGCGTGGCTTGGTGGGGGAGATCTTGTCTCGCATCGAGGCCAAGGGGTACTGCATCGGGGGCATGAAGTGCATAACCATTCCCCGCGAGACTGCTGAGAGGCACTACGGAGAGCACAAAGACAAACCCTTCTACGAAAGCTTAGTGGCGTTCATCACTAGCGGACCGGTGGTGGCGATGGTACTTGAGGGCGAGGGTGCTATCGCCGGCTGGCGCACCATGATGGGGGCCACTAACCCGGCGGACGCCGTGCCCGGCTCTATCCGCGGCGACTTCGCCACCTCCATCGATGAGAACGTGGTCCACGGCTCCGATGCCCCCACCACGGCAGAACGCGAGATCGGCATCTTCTTTGGCGAAGGGGAGCTCGGATAGGGGCGGTCCTCCGAAGATTGCAGCGTGAAGGGGGCAGGTTATGGGTGAGATCGCGCGAGCTCTAGAGTGCTCTCCCACGAGTAGATTGAGGAACGGAGGTCACTGGCGAGAACGGACCTTCTCCAGACCCAATAGCCCTGCTCTTCAGGGGGTTTCTGAGGCAGTACGTAAGCTTAGAAGAGCTCTTTGAACCGATTGTCAATCTAGGCGAACACCGTGAAGAACGGAGATTGATAGTGTAGGCCGGTAGCCGGGATGGGGTATCGTGACGGGCCCGCTTTCCCCTTTTCTCCTCGCTTACGATTTTAAGTGGAAAACGGCGTGATAGTCTCCAGACCGTACCGCCCGGATCCGCAAGCGGGTACGATATGGAGGCGCGTCCACGCGCCGGAAGGGGAGTGGCCATGCCCCAACTCTCACACGCCATCCAGGATCTCAAAGCCTCTTCTACGATGGTCTTTAGCACCCGCGTCCAAGAGATGAAGCGCCAGGGCGTCGACGTGATCTCCATGGCTGCCGGAGAGCCCGACTTCCAACCCCCCGAACACGTCTTTCAGGCAGCTAGAGAGGCCATAGACCGGGGGCTCACCAAATATACTTCTGCTGAAGGCACTTTCGAACTGCGTGAGGCCGTCTGCGCCAAATTTGCCCGCGAGAATGGTTTGGAGTACAGCCCCGAACAGATTCTCGTCGGCACGGGTGGCAAGCAGATCCTCTACAACGGCTTCATGGCCACCTTGAACCCCGGTGATGAGGTCGTGCTTATCGCGCCCTACTGGGTCTCCTACCCTGCCCAGATACATCTTGCTGGCGGTGTACCCGTCCCCGTGAGCGCTCCGTCCGGGAAGGGCTTTGTCCCCGAGGTGGACGAGATCTGTGCCGCTGTCACCGATCGAACCCGCGCCATCGTCCTCAACTCCCCGTCGAACCCTACCGGCGCGGTCTACCCGCCCGAGTCGGTCCGCGCTATTGCCGAGCTTGCCGCCGAGCGAGACCTGTGGCTCTTCGCCGACGATCTCTACGAGCACCTCATCTACGAGGGGGAGTTCACCCCAGCGGCCCGCTACGCCCCCGATCACACTCTCATCATCCATGGTGCCAGCAAGGCCTACGCCCTAACCGGCTGGCGCATCGGCTACGGCGCTGGCCCTGCCCACCTCATCAAGGCCATGAACCGCCTCCAAGGCCAGTCCACCAGCGGTGCCAATGCCCTCGCCCAACACGCCGTCGTCGCTGCTTTAAACGAAGTCGACAAGACACGCGCTTTCATCGATATAACCCGTAAGGCCTATCGCGAGCGCCGCGACGTTCTCGTTGCTGGCTTAAACCGTCTCGGCCTCAAGACTCCCAACCCCCAGGGAGCCTTCTACGTGATGAGTGATCTTACCCCCATCGATCCTGATGAGGGCAAGGCCGCCCTCCGCCTCCTTGAGGAGGCTCACGTCGGTGTGGTGCCCGGCACCGACTTCTTAGCCCCCGGCCACGCCCGCCTCAGCTACGCCACTAGCCTGGAGAACATTGAGGAGGCCCTCCAGCGAATCGGTGCCCTCCTCGACTGATCCCCCCCGGTCGACCGCAAGGCGGAGCCACACTTGGGCGCCCCCTCGCCCTAGCAGGTCTCCATAGGAGGACTCCCATGTCGTCCCACAAGCTTACTTTCTCAGGCGCCCGGGGTGATACCCTCACCGCCCGCTTCGATCTCCCTGGCGGTGGCAAGCCCCGCGCCTACGCCCTCTTCGCCCACTGTTTCACCTGCTCCAAGGACCTGCAGGCCGCCCGTGGTATCTCTAGGACCCTGGCCAGTGCCGGGCTCGGTGTGCTCCGCTTCGACTTCACCGGATTAGGCGAGAGCGAGGGCGACTTCGCCGACACCAACTTCAGTTCCAATGTCGACGACCTCGTCGCCGCCGCCGGTTACCTTGCACGCGAGCACCAGCCTCCCACACTCTTGGTCGGCCACTCCTTAGGTGGTGCCGCCGTCCTCATGGCCGCCGCCCGCCTGACCGAGGTCAAGGCGGTCGCTACCATCGGTGCCCCCGCTGAGCCGAGCCATGTCGTCCACTTGCTCCAGGACAGCTTAGAGGAGATCGAGGCTGCTGGCGAGGCCTGCATCCTCCTCGCTGGCCGTGAGTTCACCGTGAAGAAGCAGTTCCTCGATGACCTCGAGCAGACTCGCATGCAGCGGGTCATCGCCTCCCTGCGGCGGCCGCTCCTGATTCTCCACTCGCCGATCGACGACACCGTGGGTGTCGATAATGCCCGTGACATCTTTTCCACCGCTAGGCACCCCAAGAGCTTCGTCTCTCTCGACAATGCCGATCACCTCCTCAGCCGTCCCGAGGATGCCGAGTTCGCCGGTTCCGTTATTGCCGGTTGGGTAGGCCGCTACCTCCCACCCTCCGCCGGGGGCAGTTGGAAAGGTGATAGTCGTGACGACCGTGTCATCGCCCGCACTGCTGACACCCTCTGCACCGAGGTGAGGGCTAGTGGCTTTGACCTCGTGGCTGATGAGCCTGTCGAGATCGGTGGTCTCGGCAGCGGTCCCACCCCCTACGACTACCTTGCCACCGCCCTCAGCGCTTGCACCTCCATGACACTGCGCCTGTACGCCGACCGCAAGGGCTGGCCCCTCGAGGCCGTCGAGGTGGAGGTCTCACACTCGAAGATCCACCTCAAGGAGTGCAGGGACAGACCGGTACGCAGGGACCGCTTCGAGCGCACCGTCACGCTGAAGGGTGACTTAGACGATGGACAGCGCAACCGCTTGCTCATGATCGCCGACCGCTGCCCCGTTCATCACACCCTCGTGGGTGCCGCTGACATCGAGACTCGCTTGGCCTAGCCTCGCTACGCATACACTGGCCCTCGTGCTTAATCGCCGCTTCGACCGCGAGATCCTCGCTCTGGCACTCCCTGCTCTTGGGACGCTCGCCGCCGACCCGCTCGTTACCCTCGTCGACACGGCCTTCGTCGGGCGGCTCGGGCGTGAGGCACTCGCTGCCCTTGGGGTCAACGCTGCGGTGTTCTCCACCTCGTTCTTCCTGTTCATCTTCCTCGCCTACGGCACCACCCCCATGGTGGGCCGCGCTATTGGCCGCGGCGACCCCGACGCCGCCGGCCGGCTCGTTACCCAGGCGTTTTTCCTTGCCGCTGCGGTGGGGCTTGCGGTGTTCTCGGTGCTCGAGCTATTTGCCCTACCCCTGCTGACCCTTATGGGGGCCAACGAGAGCGTGCTCGGGCCGGCTACCACCTACCTCCGCATCCGCGCGCTGGCCGCACCAGCGGTCCTCTTCATCACGGCGGGTAACGGCGTCTTCCGAGGCTTCCAGGACACTAGAACACCTTTTTTCATCGCGCTCTCGGTGAGCCTCCTCAACCTGATCCTCGACCCACTCCTGATTTTCGGCTTCGGTTGGGGACTTGCTGGGGCAGCGTGGGCTACGGTTGCTTCGCAGTGGCTTGGCGCCGCAGGGTTCGTGGTGCTCCTGCTGGTGGTCCAGCGGGAACGGTACCGGGTTCCGCTCGTGGTGCCAGGGTTCCGCGAGCTAGCGCCGCTCCTCCGCGTCGGTTGGGAGCTAGCGGTGCGGACCCTTTCACTGCTGCTCGTCACCACCTTTGCAACCGCCGTCGCGGCCCGCGTCGGGGTCGTTGAGGTCGCTGCCCACCAGGTGGCGTTCGGACTATGGCTCTTCATGGCGCTCACGGTCGACGCGCTGGCGGTGGCGGCGCAGGCGCTGGTAGCGCGCTACGTGGGGGAGGGGAAGCCGGTGCGTGCTCGCGCCGTCTCGGATCGGCTGCTGCTGCTCGGCTTTGTCGTGGGGCTGGCGCTACTCGTGGGGTTCTACCTGTTCGAGGGCGTTCTGCCGGGCCTGTTCAGTGATGACCCCGAGGTGATCTGGACCCTCCGTCGGGTCTATCCGCTGGTGGTGCTCCTGCAACCGCTGACGGCGGTGGTGTTCGTGTTCGACGGGATCTTCATGGGGATGGAGGCTTTTGCTTTCCTGGCCCGGGCGATGGCCATTTCTGCAGCTGTGGCGGGGGCGGTGTTGGCTCTGGTACTGCCTTTGGGCTGGGGGCTGGTCGGAGTTTGGTGGGGGATGGTCACACTGATCGTGATGAGGTTCCTTACGCTCGGATGGTGGTACTGGGGGCGGGGGAAGCGGTTTGCGGTGGTCAACGGAGACCGGGCAGCCCACTAGGTTGTGAAGGGAATCTGCGCTGGGCTTATCCTGATCTGAGGGGGCGTGGTGTTGGACAAGGTGAACAGAGCTTCAGGCTTCGAAGAACTTCTGCAGGAGGGCGTTGAGCCTCATTAGCCCCGCTTCGGTGGCGCGCAGCCGTCGCTCCTTGAGGATAAGCAGCCCTCGTTCGAGCGCAGGACCGATCACCGGGGCGTAGCGGGACTCCACCGGGAGGCCGCTCCTCCGTTCTAGCCGTTTGAGGTCCACACCGCGCTGGGTCCGGAGTCCGGTCATGAGCATCTCGAGGACAAAGTCCTCCACTGTGAGTTCGTGCCGCTCAGGCGGGTCTCCGCGCAGCCACCCCTTGATAGGCGGGTTGGTAAGTCGCACTCCCGGTGTCCCGTCGAGGGGCACGAAGGCCGCCGCTGCCGGACCTAGAGCCAGGTAGTATTCACCATGCCAGTAGACCTGGTTGTGACGCGATTCGAAGCCGGGTTTGGCGTGACTCGATACTTCGTAGCGACGGTAGCCGTAGCTTGAGAGGATGGTGTCGGCGAGTTCAAAGTCGGCGGCCTCCTGCTCTGGATCGATCCGCATCCCGCGCCTCCCAAACGGGGTGTCGGGCTCCACTGTGAGGGTGTAGACGCTCAGGTGCGCTACCCCTGTCGCGGCCAGCGCATGGAGGTCCCGGGCGGCATCCTGCCCCGGCACCGCCGTGATCAGATCTGCTGAGACGTTGTAGCCCGCTTCCAGGGCCGAACTGATCGCCTCGAGTCCCTCCCGACCATTGTGTAATCGTCCCAGCAGCCGGAGGACGGGGTCCTGGGTCGACTGCAGTCCGATGGAGAGGCGGTTCACCCCGAGCGCGCGCCAACGTTCGAGGCGTTCCGGGTCGAAGGTGAGTGGGTCGGCCTCGATAGTGGTCTCGAGGCGGGCGGGCCAGCCCCAGGTCCGCTCGAACAGCCGTACGATCCGCTTTAGCTCCGTGTCCGTCAGGTGCGACGGGGTCCCACCGCCGAAGTAGATGGTGTCGAGCGACCCCGGGTGTCGGTCGTACCAGCTCTCGGCCTCCAGTTCGAGTCGGTCGAGGTAGCGTCCGACTAGTCCCTGGTGCCGCAGCATCTTGTGGAAGTTACAGTAGGGGCAGATCACAGGACAGAAAGGGATGTGGAGATAGAGCGCCCTGGGCATGATCCACAAAGTGTACGCTCGGGTGGGGAATAATGGGGTGTCCGGGACCCGCGCTTGGCGATTTTGAGAGGAGTAGATTCCGATGCCGAACGATTCCAGAAAGTACGTATGGGACGATATCTCCCCCGATAACCCAGTGCCGCTGCTGCACCGTCGCAGGATTCATGGCGACCGGGTCCTGGTGGCGCGGATGCAGCTCGAGAAGGGCTGCAGGGTCGATCTCCACTCGCATGAGAACGAGCAGATCTCGATCGTCCTCTCAGGGTTGCTCAACTTCTTCGTGGGCCGCGACCCTACCGAGGAGGTCCTGCTAGGGGCTGGCGAGGTGCTGCACCTGCCGTCGCACACCCCCCACGGGGTGGAGACGCTCGAGGACACGGTCGTGATCGACCTGATCAGTCCCCCAGGAGAGATGGGGGTAGACCGCCAGGGCTCGTGAGCAGAGATGATGAGAAGAGGCCGGGCGGTGCGCCGCCCGGCCTCTCGTGTGCCCCCTTTAGTTCGCCAAGTTGACAATCCTTCTCTCGATGGTGGGGGAGACCGTCTCCAGGCTCCCGATGTAGTCGGCCAGCACGTCAGCGTCGAGCTTCTGACTGTCGAAGAGGTTCTCGCCCTGGGTGAATACGTCGTAGCCGTCGCCCCCTGCGGCGATGAAGCTGTTGGTCACGATGGTGTAGCTGGCGCCCAAGTCGAGCGGTGCGCCGCCCACCTCGACGGAGACCACCCGGCTACCGGGCTCGCGACTTTGATCGTAGCTGAAGGTGAGCCCGGAGACCTGCAGGAAGCGGCCGCTGACATCCTCGACCGCCGACACCGAGTTCTCGAGCGCCGTGAGCAGCTGCGCACCGGTTAGGTCGAAGGTGACGATGGTGTTGCCGAAGGGGTGGACCTCGAGGACATTTCCGAGGGTGATGGCGCCCTGGGCAATGGTGTTGCGGATGCCGCCGCCATTGGCGAAGCCGATGTCAGCCTGCGGGAAGGTGGCGCGGAGCCCGTCGGCTATCAGGTTGCCCAGGTTGGTCTCCACGGTCCGGACCTTGCCACGCTCGCCGTCGAGCGTGACCGCAGCGGTGCCGATCACCTCGCTTAAGCGGTTGCTCAGGCGCGATTCGTAATCGGCCGCCAGCGCGGCCACCTCGGGGTCGGGATCGAAGCCCTGGACCGGGATGTTGATCGCCGCGTGCCGGACGACCTCGCCCCCCTCGATGGTGAGGTCGACGCGGGAGACGGCGGCGGTGAACGACGGTGCCTTGACCAGCACAGGACCGGAGGTCGATACCTCGGCTACACCGTCCGGCAGGGAGGGGTCGAAACTCGAGCTGGGCAGGTACATGCCGTTCCAGCCGGGGGTGTGGCCGCCGACGATAAGGTCGATCCCCTCGACCGACTGCAACAGCTCGAAGTCGGCACTGGTGGTCTGGTGGGTGACCACGATGACCACCTCAACCTGGTCGCGCACCGCGTCCGTCGCGCGCTGGATGATGTCGACCGAGTCGACCAGCGTCAGGCTCCGGGTCTCGGCACTGGTGACCTGGTAGAGGTTCGGGTTGGTGACGCCTAAGATGGCGACACTGATCCCACCGACCCGCTTGACCACGGCCGGTTCGACGCCTAAATGATAGCTGCCGACGAGATTGGTGCTGATGAACGGGAAGTCGGCTAGGTCCTCGAGCATGTTCATGTGGTCGATGCCGAAGTCGAACTCGTGGTTGCCCAGCGCCAGCGCGTCGAAGCCGATCAAGTTCATCGCCTCGATGTCAGGCACACCGCGGAAGGCACTCGACATCACGGTCCCGATCAGAATGTCGCCGGAGTTGAGCACCAGCGTATTGCCACCGGTTTCAGAGCGGACTTGCCTGACGATGGTGGCGACCTGCGCTAGCAGTCTGTCGGACATAAGCCGTCCAACGGAGTTGATTATGCGTTTAAACAGCGGTTCTCAGAGCTGATGGGCAGGGGTGACCCGGGTTATTCGCTCTGGGCGGGTGTGTGTCAAGGGCCAATCAAGG
>MKWU01002689.1_pt1 | contig 25633 bp, 24 predicted proteins | sample 809101 | NCBI WGS metagenome assembly MKWU01 (sample SAMN05860141, study PRJNA318959) | sponge metagenome | host: Aplysina aerophoba | place: Slovenia: Piran, Adriatic Sea, Gulf of Piran | collected 2013-05-07 | reverse complement strand
CGTGTGCCTGCCGATAGGGTCGGCCGGTTTCCGGGCCTTGGCTTATTCGGCTTGCCACAGGCACACCGCCGGAGGCACGGGGTAGCCCGCGGATACGCGAAAGTTCCCGTCCCATTTACAATGGCGCAGCGAACCCGTCCCCCCGTCCGATGTCTTCCCCGCGCCGCATCCTGGTCACCAGCGCCCTGCCCTACGCCAACGGGCCGATCCACCTGGGCCACTTGGTGGAGTACCTGCAGACCGACATCTGGGCGCGCTACCAGCGCCTGCGCGGCGAGGACTGCACCTACGTCTGCGCCGACGACGCGCACGGCACGCCGATCATGCTGCTCGCGCAGCAGCGCGGCATCAGCCCCGAGCAGCTGATCGAGGAGATCGGCCGGCAGCACCGCGAGGACTTCGCCGACTTCCTGATCGAGTTCGACCGCTACCACAGCACGCACAGCGAGGAGAACCGCCAGTTGTCCTGCGGCATCTTCGAGGCCCTGTCCGAGGCCGGCCACATCCACCGCAAGACGATCTCGCGCTACTTCGACCCCGTCGCCGGGATGTTCCTCTCCGACCGCTACCTGCGGGGCACCTGCCCGCGCTGCGGCGCCGAAGACCAGTACGGGGACGCCTGCGAGCAGTGCGGCGCCACCTACGAGTCGAGCGAACTCGTCAACCCGCGCTCGACGCTCAGCGACACGGCCCCGGAGCTGCGGGACACGGAGCACCTGTTCTTCCGGCTCGGCGATTTCACCGATTTCCTCCAGCAGTGGGCCGCACACGGCGGCGTGCAGCCGGAGATCAAGAACAAGCTCGACGAATGGTTCGAGGCCGGGCTGCGCGACTGGGACATCAGCCGCGACGCGCCGTATTTCGGTTTCGAGATCCCCGGCCATCCGAACCATTACTTCTACGTCTGGCTGGACGCGCCGATCGGCTACATGGCCAGCCACCTGAACCTGTGCCGGGAGCGCGGGCTCGAGTTCGACGACTACTGGGCCGCCGACAGCGAGGTCGAGCTGTACCACTTCATCGGCAAGGACATCGCCTACTTCCATACCCTGTTCTGGCCTGCCCTGCTGCACGGCGCCGGGTACCGGACGCCGAACGCGGTGTGGTGCCACGGCTTCCTCACCATCAACGGCGAGAAGATGTCGAAGTCCACCGGCACCTTCATCGAGGCCCGCACCTACCTGCGCCACCTCGACCCGGAGCACCTGCGCTACTATTTCGCCGCCAAGCTGTCGCCCGACATCAGCGACATCAACCTCAACCTGGACGACTTCGTCGCCCGCGTCAACAGCGACCTGATCGGCAAGGTGGTGAACATCGCCAGCCGCTGCGCCGGCTTCATCGAGAAGCAGTTCGGCGGGCGGCTTGCGAAGCAACTGCCGGAACCCGCGATGTTCGAGGACTTCGCCGCGGCCGCCGACGGCCTGGCCGAGCACTACGAGGCGCGGCGTTTTTCCCACGCCATGCGCGACATCACGGCGCTGGCCGATCGCGCCAACCAATACCTGAGCCAGGAGAAACCCTGGGAGACGGTGCGCGATGCCGCCACCCGCGAGCAGGCCTGGGAGGCCTGCACCCAAGGACTCAATCTGTTCCGGGTGCTGGTCGCCTACCTGAAGCCGGTACTGCCTGCGCTGGCGGCCAAGAGCGAGGCCTTCCTCGACTCCGGCCCGCTGGACTGGGACGCCCGCCTGACGCCGCAACTGGACTGCCCGATCCAACCGTTCACCCCGCTTTCCACCCGAATCGACCCGAAATCCGTCAATGCCATGATCGAAGAAACCAAATCCGCCCATGCGCCGCCGCCCGAGCCTGCGCAGCCCGACACTATCCCCTACGAAGACTTCGCCAAGGTCGACCTCCGGGTCGCCCGGGTCGTGGAGGCCCGCCTGGTCGAAGGCGCCGACCGGCTGCTGGCGCTGACCCTGGACCTCGGCGACGAACAGCGCCAGGTCTTCGCCGGCATCCGCGCCGCCTACACGCCGGAGCAGCTGCAGGGCCGGCGGGTCGTGATGGTCGCCAACCTGGAACCGCGCAAGATGCGCTTCGGCACCTCCGAGGGCATGATCCTGGCCGCGGGGGACGACGAGGGCACCTGGCTGCTGACGCTGGACGAGGGCGCGCAGCCGGGCATGAAGATCCGGTGAGCACCACCCGGGTCGCCTGGATCGCCCGCCCGCAGTGCGTGGGCTGCACCCTGTGCATCGAGGCCTGCCCGTTCGACGCCATCGCCGGCCTCGCGCAGAAGACCCACTGCGTGCTTCCGGACCTGTGCACGGAGTGCGCCCTGTGCCTGCCAGCCTGCCCGGTCGACTGCATCTCCCTGCGGCCGGATCCGGATCACCCGCCCCGTAATCACGACTACCGTCTCCGGGCACGCGACCGGGCCCAGCAGCGCCTGCGGCGCCTGGCGGTGCTGCGCGGCACGCACGCGCGGCAACTGCAGGACGCCCACGCCCGCTTCCGGGACGGCGGCGCCGATGCGCGGCGGACGGCCATCCGGGATGCCGTCGGCCGGGCGCGAGACCGCACGACGCCCTCCTGATGGACGCGCGCCAGTGCGCGCGGATCTTCCGCCGCTTCCGGAAACTTCGCCCGCAACCGACCACCGAGCTGCGCTACCGCAACGCGTTCGAACTGCTCGTCGCGGTGATCCTGTCCGCCCAGTGCACGGACGTCGCGGTCAACAAGGCGACGAAGAAACTGTTCGCCCGCGCCCGCGCCCCGAAATCCATCCTGGCGCTCGGCGTCCCCGGCCTCACGCCCTACATCCGATCCATCGGCCTGCACAACAGCAAGGCCGCCAACATCATCGCCACCTGCCAGGCGCTCATCGAGCGGCACGGCGGCCAGGTGCCGCAGACCCGCGAGGCCCTGCAGGCACTGCCCGGCGTCGGGCGGAAGACCGCGAACGTCATCCTGAACACCGCGTTCGGGGAACCCGTCATCGCGGTGGACACCCACATCTTCCGGGTCGGCAACCGGACCGGCATCGCGCCGGGGCGGACCGTGCGCGAGGTGGAGGACGGCCTGATGCGCCAGGTCCCCAAGGCGTTCCTCAAGGACGCCCACCACTGGCTGATCCTGCACGGCCGCTACACCTGCACCGCGCGCAACCCGAAGTGCCCGGAATGCGGGATTTCCGACCTGTGCGAGTGGCCCGGGCGAGTGGACCGGATGAATGCGAACTGATCGATAAGGAGACGCAGGCCGATGCACCTGTCATGGAACGAGATGCGCGCCCGCGCCGCCGCCTTCGCTGAAGAATGGAAGGATGCCCGGTACGAGAAAGGCGAAACGCAGAGTTTCTACAACGAATTCTTTGAGGTCTTCGGCATCAGGCGCTTGATCGCGCGGTGGACCGGCTATATCGCGCAAAGAGGTTTGGCTCCGGGCGCGAACGCGTCGAGCATCTTTTTGTGCTTTACGAGAGAATGTCTTCGCCCCTTGCAGCGACAACTAGAAAACGGCAACCACGCAAGAAGAAGCGTAGCTGATAATCCCCTCATGGCATTGCGGGAGCAGCCTCGCAGCGGAGACCTTCCAGAGCACTTTAGGCTGTGATGGATAGAAACGGACTCCTTCTCAGAATGTAGCCCAAACCTGTGCGAATGGCTAGAACGGGATTCCTGGGATGTATAACTGCTTTTCAATCCTATAAAATCAATGTATAAACAATATGATACGAATATAATAATCTATATTGAGTAATTTTACTCAATATAGTAAAATTGTTCTCCATGGACGAATACCGACGCCCTCAAGTGGACGTGCTGGTCAACAGGCTAACCGAAGACCCCCACCACCTGATCACCCTGTCCGGACCACGCCAGTCCGGCAAGACCACCATCGTGCTCCAGGCGCTTGAAATGCTCCGAGAAGCGGGATGGAAAAGTCATTATGTCGCAGTCGACCGGCCCAGTTCTACCATTCCCCCAACCTTCTCCAATGCGAACGAATCCGAATTCGACGATCCCCGACCGCTTGACATCCAGGGGCTGGTGCAAAACTGGGAGCAGGCCCGGCAGGAGGCGAAAAGACACAGCCAAGGATTCATACTCGTGCTCGACGAGATCCAGAAAATTCCTCAGTGGTCGGAAACCGTCAAGGGCTTGTGGGATGCCGACCGGATAGAAGATTGTCCCCTGCGTGTGGTCATTCTCGGCTCGTCCCCGCTGCTCATGCAGTCAGGGCTGACGGAAACCCTGGCCGGGCGTTTCGAGCCGCTTGATGTCCGCCACTGGTCTTTCGGGGAAATGTCCCAGGCGTTCGGCTTCGACCTCCCTCAATACCTTTACTTCGGCGGCTATCCGGGAGCCACCCGCTTCTGCCGAGAGCAGGAACGGTGGCGCGAATATATCCTCAGGACCATCATCGCAACCAACATCGAGCGCGACATTTTCTCGATGAACCGTGTGGATAAGCCCGCATTGCTGAAGCAGCTCTTTGAACTGGGCACCGGCTATTCCGGGCAAATCATGTCGTACACCAAACTGCTGGGGCAGCTCCAGGATGCGGGGAACACCACCACTTTGGCACGCTACTTGGACCTGCTCGCGCAGACTCGCTTGCTCGCCGGGCTGCCGAAATACTATGGATCTTTCCAACGCACCCGAGCGTCAAGCCCCAAACTCAACGTCCTCAACACGGCCCTGATGACCGCCGGGTCGAGATATTCTTTCGAGGAAGCACAAGCAGACCGGACTTTCTGGGGGCACCTGACCGAAAGCGCAGTCGGGGCGCACTTGTTCAGCACCATGACCTCCGACATGCGCCTCCATTACTGGCGCGAGCAACCGCATGAGGTTGACTATGTCCTGCAACGCGACTCCCGAATTATCGCGATTGAGGTCAAAAGCAGCCGGAAGAAAGCCTCCTTGCAGGGTCTCGAAGCTTTCGAGGAGAAATTCCACCCTTGGCGGTCTTTGCTTGTCGGGGAAAACGGGATCCCCCTGAACGAGTTTCTGACGACCCCCGCCCATCAATGGTTCTCGGAAACATGAAAGTGCTCGTCCCTCGAACCTGCACCGAAATACTGTTCGGAGACGAGCAGACCCGTCAGGGGACATCCCGACCCCTGAAAGATTTTCGCGATGTGCGCATATACGTGCTGCTGGGAGACCCGGGAGCCGGGAAAACAACTGCATTCAAATCGGAATGCGATACTCTGGGAGATAGCGCCTGCCTAGTCACGGCCCGCGACTTCCTTGCTCTCGACGAAAACAATCACCCTGAATGGTGTCGCAAGACTTTATTCATTGACGGCCTTGATGAAATCCGTGCCGGCGAATCAAACGCGGCGACCCCCTTCGACCAAGTCCGGCAGCGTTTGGACAGGCTTCGTCCACCACGCCTTCGCCTTTCGTGCCGGGCCGCGGACTGGCTCGGGTCAAATGACCAGAAGCATCTTGAGAAAGTCGTGACCGGGGGCGAGGTCACCGTGTTGTCTCTCGACAAGCTGAGTGATTCCAGTATCGAGCAGATCCTGGAATCCTCTGAAAACGTCGGCATTAACACCTCACATTTCATCGAGGAAGCAAAACAGCGAGGCATGGAGGAACTGATCAGGAACCCACTCACACTCAAGCTGCTCATCGAAACGATCGCACCCGGTGGACGCTGGCCGGAAAGTCGCCTGGAAGTTTTCGAAAAAGCTTGCCTGCAGATGACCCGGGAGCACAACGAAGAACATGTGCTTGCCGCCTCTCCTCAAGCCCCTTCTGAACTCTTGGAAATCGCCGGGCGTCTGTGCGCCATTCAATTGATCTCTGGCATCTTCGGATATGCGCAGCATGCGAACCAAGCCACAGCCGACTGCCCCACGACACATCAATGCGGCAGCAACGCTCGACAGACTGAACAAGCTTTGAAGACCCAATTGTTTACAAGCACTGAAGGCTGCGTCGTCCCCATCCACCGCCACCTTGCCGAATTTGTCGGTGCCAGATATCTTTCCCAAATTATTTCCGGCGGGTTGCCGGCGCGGAGAGTGCTCTCCTTAATGAGTGGAGGGGATGGAAATGTTGTCACAGAATTGAGGGGCCTCGCCGCATGGCTGGCCGCCCAATGTGCCGAAGCCCGGATCGATCTCATCGAGCGCGACCCTGTGGGCGTGGGTCGATATGGAGATATCAGCGGGTATTCGCACGAAGACAAGCGCGCCCTTCTCGAATCCCTCGGCCAGAAAACCAATCTCCGCAGCAATACGCGATGGACCGAACCCGCCTTTGGGCCTCTTGCCACACCCCGCATGGAGTCCGAGATCAGGCGCATACTGGCTTCCCCCTCACGGGAGAAAGGACATCAGGAATTGACCGGATTCGTCCTTGCCTTTCTTCCCCATGGGCAGGCCCTTCCGGGCCTGTCCGAGATTCTGTCCGGAATGGTGCGCGACAACACCCGGTGGCCGTACATCAACATGCGGGCGCTGGATGCCTTTATCCACTGCGCCGGCCCCGGCAATTCGGACGATGAACTCAAAGCTTTATTGGCGGACATCTGTCAGGGAACCGTCCTGGACCCCGATTACGAACTGCTCGGGACTCTGCTCTCCGAACTCTACCCTGAAAGCCTTCCGCCTTCGAAAATATTCGACTGCCTGACCACGGGCGGAAACGGAAATCTGATCGGGCAGTACGCCCGCTTCTGGGAAACCGATCTTTGCGACAAATCCTCGGACGACCAGATTATCGCCCTCCTAAATCACCTGAGCGAGCGATTCACCACATTGCGCCCAGCTCTAGAGCATCACGACCTAAGAAGCCTCCCGGCCAAACTGTTGGCACGCCACCTTCATATGCATGAAGGCCGCCTTGATACGGAACGCTTGTACAACTGGCTCGGCATGGATGCAGCCTTTAATTCATGGGACGTGGAGCCGCTTGATTCCATACGTTCCTGGCTTGAACAACACCCGGACACCCGAAAGGACCTCGTCCGGGAAGGACTGGAACGGCATTCAAACTCGAACGTCCACGAGATCGACTTGGATTTCAACCAACGTTTCTATTGCGCGGAAGTGCCTCCTGATTTTGGCATCTGGTGCCTGAACGAGGCCCGCACCACGGCAGCCCCCGGAAGTCCTGCCGAGCGATACCTGCTGGACCAGGCCGTGCGGGCGCACCGAACCCAAGTGGGCAACACAGATTTGTCGCTTGCTATTTTGGAGGAGCACGCCAAGACCAATGAAACGCTGCGGGAGATCATGGCTCCGCCACCGGAGACGAAACGAACACAGTCCCGCCCTGAACAGAAAAAACGCAGTCCGGCAAAAGACGAATTATTGGCCCATATCCGCGCCAACGAGACCGACCTGCGCGAGAATCGCGCAAACCCCAGCGTTCTCTTCCACATGGCCCGCGTCTATTTCGGCCACTTTTCCCAACGGGACGGAGGAAACCCGGGAGCCATCAGGGAACGCCTCCAGGGTGATGCCGGCCTAGCCGACTCCGTGCTTCGGGGGCTTCGCCGCGTGGCCGACCGGCAAGATGTCCCGATCCCCGACCAAATTCTTGACTTGAGAAAACAGGGCAAGATTTCTTACTTCAGCATACCTTTCCTGGCAGCCTTGGCGGAAATCGAAAGGACGGAATCGGAAGATCCGTCCCAGTGGGACGAGGACCGGATTCGGAAGGCGCTGCTGTTCTACTACGCCACGCCCCACGGCAACTACCGACCCCGATGGTACAGAAACCTGCTTGAGGCCCGTCCCGAGGTCGTGGCCGACATGCAAGTCCGCTTCGCCATTCCCGAACTCCAGGCGGGACGCGAACATATCTACAAACTTTGGGAAATGGCGCACGACAAGGCCCACTCTCAAGTGGCCAGACTAACCGGCCTGCCCCTGCTGCGCGCCTTCCCGGCCCGATGTGGAAAAAGGCAACTCAAAACCTTGGCGCATCTTCTCTGGGCCGCCATCCAGCATGCCGAGACGGATGAATTCCTGAAACTGATCAAAAAGAAAACATCCCAAGCAAGCGCCACCATTGCCCAGCGGGTCTACTGGCTGGCGGCCGGCAGCACCGTCTTGCCAGAAGAGTACAGCAAACCACTACAGGATTTCGTGCTGGGCAAGCAAGGCCGAACCGAACACCTCGCCGAATTTCTGCGTTTGGACGACCCCTTGGCAACCGGGCTCGGCGAATTGCCCGTTTCGACATCGGGAATCGTGGTTCTCCTTGTCGGAAGATACGCGGGCCCCGGCCTCGTGTTCACAGGAGAGGATGGCCCAGTGACACCCCGGATGGAGGCTTCCGACCTTGTGCATAAGTACATCCGGCACCTTGCCGCCTCCGACACCCGGAGTGCAAGCGAAACCCTCGGCGAATTACTGAACGACCCGGCGCTTTCACCCTGGCACGACATACTGCTCCAGGCATCGGAGGATCAGCAAGCCGCTCGGCGTGATGCCGAATACCGTCACCCCGACATCAATCGGATATGCCAGACACTGGACGGCGGCGCACCGGCTAATGCTGCCGATCTTTGGGCCCTCTTGACGGATCGGCTGGATGAAATCGGTGTGCAGATTAGCTACGGCAACGCCGGCGGCCGGCGCCCGTGCTGGAACGAGGACGAGCACAGGAGACCCACTTCCCCGAAACATGAAGATTCATGCCGGGACGCAATACTTGACCGCCTCGACAGGCGTCTCCCTCAAAGCATTGATCTCCAGCCTGATGGACATTACGCCCGTGACAAGCGGGCCGACATACGTGTCTGGTGCCAAGGTTTCAATGTGCCTGTTGAAATTAAGAAAAACAGCCATCCTGATCTGTGGAGCGCAGCAAAAGACCAGTTGATTAAGAAATACGCCATCGATCCTCACACCGACGGATACGGCATCTATCTAGTGCTGTGGTTCGGCAAGGACCAAACGCAGCCACCACCTTCCGGCCTCTGTCCCGCCGACCCCGAAAGCCTGAGGCAACAATTGAGTGCCGCGCTATCGGAAAGTGAAGCCAGAAAAATTTCGGTTCGTATTATTGATGTCAGCAAGGAAGGCCGGGATAGTCTCAATGCCACAGCTTAGCGGCAGATGCGTTTCTGCCTCCTGCACCAGGTCCCTAAGGCGTTCCTCAAGGACGCCCACCACTGGCTGATCCTGCACGGCCGCTACTACACCTGCACCGCGCGCAATCCGAAGTGCCCGGAATGCGGGATTTCCGATTCGAATCCAGGGAGCCCAGGGATTCCACACACTTCCGTGAAGACCCAATATTTTCAAGGGGACTGGAAGATTCTCAAATAGTGCTGCGACGGGAACACGTGTGCCTTGGAAAACCAAGGCCCCACTCACTTTATCGGGATCCTGCTCGACGGCAGAACAACTGCCCGGCGCCTTCACCTATTTACCCCCTCCGGAATTAAAGTGCTCCAGGAATCGTTCACGTAAAAGATTTTATGACATTTTCAAATTCGTGTGGATCATCATCCGGGGTCAAGCCCTGGAAGATTCCAGGTCAAATGTCTTGACGGATCATGGGCGGTCTCCACCAGATGCCGCCATTCACACAGCAGCCCCCCCGTTTCGTTGTCCCCTCCCCGTCCCGTCACCGGAGCGCCTCCGGCCAGGAGCTTGCTCAATCCCAAGCCCAGGATGTTTCGCGCGGCATTGCCGTCCGCATGGTCCCGATGCCCGCAGGCGCGGCATGCAAAGTACTCCGCCTTGCGGTTCCCCTCCTCCGCGTGCCCGCACCGCGCGCACTGCCGGCTCGTGTTCCGCGCCGGCACCTCAGCACCGGCATCGCCTTGTATTCCAGCAAGCGCCCCAGTTGGCCCATGCAGGACCGCAGCAGCTTCCGGTTCAGACCCGACTTCGCGCCGACCTGCTTCCCCGGACACTCCCGCGTCCCCTTCGCCGACTTCGTCATCCCCTTCAGGTTCAAGTCCTCCAGCACGATGAACTGGAACTGCCGGGCGATCCGGCAGGCGGTCTGGTGGCTCCAGTCCAGCCGGATGGTCGCCGCCCGGCGCTGCATCTTCTGCCGCCGTCCCGAGGCCACCTGTACCGGCCGACCCGACTTCTTCAGCACCGCCGCCCCGTCCTCACCGCGCAACGGCTTCATCTTCCGGCGGCTGGCCCGCCACTTGGGGCTTGAATGCTTGCAGCGGCAGTTTGCCCGAAACGAGGACCATGCGCCTCGGGTTGCCGATCCCCCGTTACTGGAGGATCACATGCGAGCGTTCTATCTCGCGATGGAATTCCTTTGGCAAACGCGCCCAGTCATGCACGTCCACCAGGAAAGGAATATTGGAATTCCGCAACGCCTCGACAAAATCGGCCAGTTTCCGCGCGTCAGTCTCGGCGAGTTCCGGGCTTCGGAGAACCACATCCAGGTCGCTGCCGTCATGGCTCCGGCCATTCACGCGGCTGCCGTAGGCCCACACTTCGACTCCCGGCAGATGTTCGCGCAGCAGCCCCGCGAGCATGGCTCGGTGTCGAGGCAGGAGGTGCAGGCGATCAGCCATCCCCAGCCTCTTCCACGGCCTGCGTCAATGCCTTCGCGTCCTCGATGAAATCAGGCAGGAGTTTCAACGTCGTTTCGGCGAATCCTTCGGCGTAGTTATGCGCGGTGTTGTTGCGGTTGTCCCGGTACTCGAGCCAACGTTCGCATGCCTCCGCCTCAATAATGCCATGCTTGGCGGCATGGCGGAACAGATCCTTGAATGCCAACTCATCCAACTGGCGGCGACTCATGAAGAAGTCGGCCAGCCGCCTTTTCAGCAACTTTCCGCTCAGCTCCAGAATGAGTTCAAACTCTTTGACGCAGGCCGCGCGATAGATATCGTAGGCGGTGCCCTCCGGCTCGGTGCCTTTCAGCTCCTTCAATGCAGCTTCGAGCGTATTCAGGCAACGCCTGATGAAGTCCGTGTTGATGCCCATTGCAGCCATTTGGTTTGACAGCGGTACCCTGCCGCTTCCCGAAGCCTGCCGAAAAATGACATGCGGCCAGCAGGTTGTTCCGGCTTGATTTCATTATAGCCGCCATCGCCCGGACTTCTTGCGCTTGGCGCTTCACGGATTTGAGTAATGGAAATCGGGGGGCGACCCCCGGCAGTTCCACGACATCGTTGCCGGGTCACTGGCGGATCCTGCACGGCCGCTAACCTGTACCGCACGCAATCCGAAGTGCCCGGAATGCGGGATTTTCGGCCTGTGCGAGTGGCCGGGCGAACGAACTGGATGGATGCGTATGTTGCGAGAGAGACTTGGACGCTCACTCACTCTCTCTCACTCCCCATGCCGGGCACGTCTTCGCCCATGTTAGAATTTTCCCGAATGTCCCAGGGAAGGGATTCGGCGGGACGCGAACCTGATCACCAAGGTCGAGATATAAGGCGATCGACCGGCAACATCATGGGGCTGTAATGGAAGCGACCATTATCCAGATTGTCTCATTCCAGATGGTCGCGTTGATGGCGATCCTGGGATTCCTCTGGCGCCTGCATCGCGACATCAGCAACGTCCGCCAGGACGTGGCAGAAGTCAAAATCGACATGGCCAACCTGCGTCAGGAGATGAAAGTCGATATGGCTCACCTGCGTCGGGAAATTGGCGAAGACATGGCGGGCCTGCGCCAGGATTTCGGTCAGGAAACTGCGAGTCTGCGCGAACGCATGTGCAGGATGGAAGGTTTGCTGGAGGGTTTCGTCGCCCGCCCGGCGGAAGCCCCGGCCTGAAAACATCAAGCGGGCAGCAGGCGAAGCCGCCAATCCGGGCGTGCTCCACCGGTCCTGGGCCGGCGCCAACCGACTCTCACTCTTGTGTCACTCTTGTTCGGTCATATGACTGGTCTGTTACAATCAAACGGAATATTTCCCTATTCATCAAGGAGTACCTGACACCATGAACCAGAAAGATCTAAGCCCCATCGCACTGGCCTTGGGCATCACGGGCGCACTGGCGTGTTCCAGCGCGGTCGCCGCCGACAATCCCTTCAGCCTAACCGAACTGTCCTCGAGCCACATGGTGGCCGGAGAACATGGCGGCGAAGGCAGTTGTGGCGAAGGCAAGTGCGGTGAAGGCAAGTGTGGCGAGGATGCCGAGGACGGAGCTGAAGGGGAAGCTCCTGCTGAAGGCGAAGAAGGCGAAGGTGAAGCTTCCGAGGGCGAAGCGGCCGAAGGCGAAGCAGCTGAAGAAGCCAGCGAATAAAGCCTGAACTGCGGGCACGCACGGTGCCCGCATCCGGACTCCCGGAGGGCGCGGAACCAATCCGAGCCCTTCGGGAAACCACCCCGCCAGACGGCACCGGCCTGTCGTTGCCCACCTGTGAACGAGGACTTGCACCATGAGCCTGATCCGTTGCGCCTGCCGCGCCTACCACTCTCTCGAACGGCTGCAGCCGCTTGACTTCCTGCCACCCCTGCTGCTGCGCCTGTACCTGGCGCCCATCTTCATCGCGGCGGGGTCCCGCAAGCTGGACCTCCCGAGCCTGCTGCCGAACGCCGGCACCGTACAGTGGTTCGAATACGGCCTGGAGCTGCCGTTCCCGACCCTGATGGCCGCCTTGGCCGGGTGGGCCGAACTGTTCGGCGGCATCCTGCTGCTGGTCGGCCTCGCCACACGCTGGATGAGCATCCCCCTGATGGTCACCATGGGGGTCGCCACCTTCGCCGTGCACTGGAAGAACGGCTGGCTCACGATCGCCACCGGCAGTGGCTTCTTCGCCACCGAACGCACCGTCGAGGCCGTCGAGCGACTGCAGGTCGCCAAGTCCATCCTGCGCGAGGACGGCGACTACTCCTGGCTGACCGAGCACGGCAGCCTGGTCATGCTGAACAACGGCATCGAGTTCGCGGCCACCTACTTCATCATGCTGCTGACCCTGTTCTTCATCGGCTCGGGACGCTACGTCAGCCTGGACTACTGGATCTCGAGATCCTGCCGGAATGCCTGCCCGAACGAGTGAGCTCCCGCGCCCGCGCAGCTCAGGCCTGGGCCTGCGCCGCGACATCCTCGACGATTTTCTTCAGTTCGAGGACGGTGCGGTCGACTTCTTCGAAGTGGCCCCCGAGAACTGGATCGGCCTCGGCGGCTCGCTGAAGTCCCGCTTCGACAAGCTCGCCGAGCGCTACCCCATCACCACGCACGGCCTGTCGCTGTCGCTCGGCAGTCCGGCCCCGCTGGACCGCGAACTGCTCGAGGGCATCCGCGGCTTCCTGGACAACTACGGCATCGGCCTGTACAGCGAACACCTCAGCTACTGCTCGGACCACGCCCAACTCTACGATCTCGCGCCGATCCCGTTCACGGACGAGGCCGTGCATTATGTCGCCGGCCGGATCCGCGAGGTGCAACAGACGCTGAACCGTCAGATCCTGGTCGAGAACGTCTCCTACTATGCCGCGCCGGGCAAGCAGATGGAGGAAATCGACTTCGTCCGGGACGTGCTCGAGGAGGCCGACTGCCTGATGCTGCTGGACGTCAACAACGTCTACGTCAACTCGGTGAACCACGGCTACTCCCCGCGCGCCTACCTGGACGCGCTGCCCGCCGAACGGGTGGCGTACTTCCACATCGCCGGCCACTACAACGAGGCCGAGGACCTGATCATCGACACGCACGGTGCCGACGTGATCGAACCGGTCTGGGATCTCCTGGACCACGCGTACGGGCGCTTCGGCCCGCTGCCGACCCTGCTGGAGCGGGATTTCAATTTCCCGCCGATCGAGCAGCTGCTCGGGGAAGTCCGGCGCATCCGCCACCATCAGGCGCAGGCGTCCGGCTCCGCCTGACGCGATGGCCGCACGACCCGACTTCCAGCGCGTCCAGGAAGAATTCTGCGCGCACCTGCGCGACCCCCGCCACAACCCCCGCCCGGAAGATGTCGAAGAGCGGCGCATGGCCGTCTACCGCGACCTTTTCTTCAAGAACATCCAGGGGTTCGTCGAGCGTTCGTTCCCCATGACCGCCCGGCTGCTCGGGCCGGATGCGCTGCACGAGCTGTCCTACGCCTTCTTCTCTCAGCACGGCTGCCGCACCCCGTACTTCCACAAGATCGGGCAGGAATTCGTCGATTACCTCTCGCGGGAGCATGTCGGTGAACCCGACGTGCCCCCCTTCCTGGCCGAACTCGCCCACCACGAGTGGACCGACGTCCGGGTTCGGATAAGCGCCGAGGCCGTCCCGCACGATCCAGACCGGATCGACCCCGACGGCGACCTTCTGGAACACCCCGTGGTCCTGTCCCCGGGATCGGAACTCTGCATCTATGCCTACCCGGTGCATCGCATCGACCCGGATCACCAGCCGCAGCAGAAGCCCGAGAGCCCGACCTTCCTGTTCGCCTTCCGCGATTCTGCCGAAAAGGTCCGGTTCATGGAACTTAACCCGGTCACCGCCCGGCTGATCGCCCTGCTTAAGGATCAGCCCGATATTCCGGCCCGGTCGCAACTTGACAGGATCGCCGCAGAACTCGGGCGGGATAGCCCCGAGGCCGTGGTTGACGGCGGCCGGCAGGTCTTGGAACGGTTGCGCGAACGCGGCGCCATCCTCGGCGTGCTCGGCTCCCCGGCCTGAATCGGCGCCGGACTCTCCCCGGAAGCGCCCCCGGACCGCCGGAGCACCAGCTTCCCGTTCAGCCATTCCTGGATCAGGATCCAGATCTCCCGCAGCGAGACCTTGCGCCCAAGACTCTCATAGATCGCCAGGAAGAAACCCGGCTGGCACAGCGGGTCGACACCTTCGTCGTAACTCCGATACCGGCGTACGAATTCATCGTACAGGAGGTACTGCAGATCGTCCGAAAGGACCCGAGGGCGTCCGCGACACTGTCGGCCGTGCATCTCACGCGCCTCCGCGTACAACTGGCAGTTCATGCCATAGTAGCGCATCATCAGGTCTCGCGGCGCACCCGCGCGGATCAACTCCACGCACTGGGTAATCCAGTGCGCCGAGGCGATACCCGTGTCGATCGACTGGTCCAGAAGCTGGCTGTCGATCTTCACGGTGGTAAAGAACCAGAGATACCTTGCCAGTTTCTGGAGTTCCACCCAGGGGCGCAGGCTGATGAACTCCGCCTGCTCTGGATTAAGGCCGATCTCGCTCAGCGCCCGTTGCTGGTTTCGGCGGTACAGGGTAATGACGTGATTGAACAGGTTCAGGCACAGATCAACCTCCTTGGTCTTGGACTGCGAGCCGCTCAGCGTCGCAGGGTCCTCGAGAACCAGGCGGTAGCACTGCTTCAGGACTTCGAACTGTAGGCTGAAAACGGCGAAGCGCCCGGCGACGCCGCTGAGTGTGTTGCTTTCGAATGCAGAGAGTCGGCTGATCCGGTTCGCCTGGCTGCGGTCAATATTCAGGGCAGCCAAAGCCGCCCAATCGCCGTCGTGGTAGCAACGCGAAATGTAGCTGACAAGCGCAAAGCTTGTAAGATTTTTTGTTTTCATTATTGCGTTTCCGTTCCTTGGCCCCGCCTACCGTTCTGCACCGTCCGGCATGAGCGGAAGACTCCTGTCGGACAAAATCGAGAACCGGCGGGCGCCGGAGTTTTCGGGAGAGGATCAGCCGGGAACGAGGGACGACCCTCATGCCCGACCCGCCGGCATTGCTACTTTTTCGCCTTATCGCACCGGCCAATACCGCAGGTCGCCGAAACACTTCCTTGTGTAGAGGAGAACGCATGGTCTTGGTCCCACATTAACGATGCTGAGCACATCTTCGAAAAAATATACACCACAAAAATAAATTGTCAAGACCATTGATTTATAAAGAATTTATATGTATTATTCGATTGTAATTTTTTGTTACAGCCAATACGCCGTGCGGGTCATCACCCGAGCCGCGGCCGCCATACCGAAGCGTATGGGCGCCGGCACACTCTCGGCGCCGGCATCGGCTGCCTGCCGGCGATGGCTTTCCTCATCTTCCCTCATCTGCCCGACGATTGCGCGGCTGCGCGCATCCACTTCCGGCAGACGCGCCAGATGGGATTCCAGGTGCGCACCGACCTGTCGCTCCGTCTCTTCCACGAATCCCAGGCTCCGGCGGTCCCCGGCCAGGCCGACAGCCAAGCCGATGGCCAGGGAGCCCAGGCCCCAGAACGGCGTCAGCCAGCTGACTCTCGAGTCCAGTTCGCTCAATCGGCGTTCGCACCAGCGCAGGTGATCCGTCTCCTCCCGGGCCGCCATCCGCATGTGCGTGCGGACCGCATCGCTGCGTGCCGCCAGGGCCTGCCCCAGGTACAGGCCCTGCGCCGCAATCTCCCCGGCGTGGTTGACCCGCATGAATGCGGCGGATTCCCGCTTCTGCGATTCGCTCAGCCTGTCATCGGGCAACGGCTGTGCCGGATACGATCGCGCCGCACGAGGCGGAGGGTGCAGGTCGGAGAGCCATCGGCCCGCCTCATTGAGCAGGTGGTCCACCGGGCTTATTCGACGCATGTTTGATCCTTCAGTTGCTCACGGAGCAAGTTTACGGGATGTTTGACGGCAACGTCCAGCCCGGCCGCGCGAAATGCACCGCGCAGGTGCAATGCGCAACCGATATTGGCCGTCACCAAGATCTCCGCCTCTCTGCGCGAAACCTCCTCGACAATGTCTCCCGCCAAGGCCCGGGCCGTCTGCGGCGTGCGGAACATGGCCACGCCCGCCGCTCCGCAGCACTGGGAGTGGCGGGATTCGACCACATTTAATTGCGGGATCCTCTGCAGCAAGCGGGTCGCCGAGTCGGTATCCCGCAACATGTTTCGGGCACTGCACGGATGGTGCAGCAGGACCGTCTTTTGCAACGGCCGAAATGAGAGCTTCTCCTGCCGCGAAGCCAGATATGCCATCACTTCCCAGTGCTTGTCCGCCCATTCCGTCGCCTCGGCACCGTCCAGCAGGCGCGGGTAGTCCATCAATTCCGTCGAACACCCGGTGGCGATTGAGACCAGACGGTCGAACGCACTCAGATTAATACGTTCGGCATTGCCTCGCACATGTGCATCGGCACTCGCGGCTCTCCCCTGATGCCGATCCAGCGCGCCGCAACAACCCGACCCCTCCACCCACGCAACCCGGGCACCGCAATATTCCAGGAGACTCGCCGCATCATTGAGCGTGACCCGATCCACAACATCCGACACGCAGCCCGTGAACAGACCAACCAGAGGCCCCTCGGCATCGAGCACGCGCTTACGCCGCAGCACGACGAAATCCGGCAGCAGGCCGAGCAATGGCCCACCAACGCGAGCGAGGCCGCTGGCCGCCGCCAGCCAGAACCCGAAGCGCAACAGGATGCGACCGGTTCCCGAACAGAACAGGCGGCTCCACCAGACCCCCTGCACCGGCCAGTGTTCACGGGCCCGATCCATCAGGTGGCCGAACGGAACCCGGGCAGGACACACGCTTTCGCAGGCCCGACACAGCAAACATCCGTCCAGGCGTGCCTGGAGTGCCGGGCTGGACTCCATCTGTCCGCCGGCCAGTGCCGCAATCAACTCAATGCGCCCACGCGGGGAATCTCCTTCGCGGCGGTGAACCTGCCAGGTGGGACAGTGCGGAAGGCAGAGGCCGCACTTCACGCAGCGGTCCGCCTCGGCCCGGATTCCGGATTCGGAAGAAGTTACGTCCATAGGCAAACCATACCAGAATCGCGAGATTTCCCTTTATTGAGGGCCTTAAGTCCTATTTCCATAAAAATAAATTATCAATAGTAGGATTGCTATACAAAATTAGAATAGTCATGAGTTTTTCACATCCTCCCTGCCAAATTCCCCTCAAAAATCGGCCGTACAGAGGCATTTCCCCAGTCACTTCAGCACTTTTCCACAGAATAGAAGGGTTCTCCACATAATTTAGCTGAGTGTTCCACATTCCTCTACACTCCATGGTGGTTGACATGGGAAATTAACTCTATATATTGTGGGATAGCCCTTTTGCCTGTAGGTAAGCGGGTGCATCCGGAGTCAAGTAGCCTCCAGATAGGGTCCGAATCCATAAATGGAGGGATAACTAAAAAGATGACCGCCGAAACCATCCCCGAGCAACCTTCTGCCAGCACGCCGAGCATTGCCTCCGGCGCACCGCAGCCGAGCGCACCCACCGAGGCCAGCCTGCAAGCCACCGCCCCCGGGAAATACCGGGTCATCCGCCGCAACCGGCAACTGACGCTGTTCGACGAATCCAAGATCCGGGTTGCCATCACCAAGGCATTCATCGCCGTCGAAGGCGGGACCGCCGCCGCATCCAGTCGCATCCATGATGTGGTCGCCGACCTCACCCGACAGACTGTTCATGCGCTGACTCGCAGCCATCCGGAAAACGGCACGTTTCACATCGAGGACATTCAGGACCATGTGGAACTGGCCCTGATGCGCGGTGGCCATCACAAGGTGGCCCGGAAATACGTTCTGTACCGGGAGGAACGCGCCCACGAACGTGCCGAACGCGACGCGGAAGAACAAAGTCCCGAAAAACAAGTCGACACCCCCCTCCAAGTCAAGGCCGCCGACGGCTCCCTGTGCCCGCTGGACACGGAACGTCTGCGCAAGCTCGCTGAGGAAGCTTGCCAAGGCATCGATGATGTTGACCCCGAGCCCGTAGTCGAGGAAACCTGCCGCAACCTGTACGACGGCGTCCCCGAGGCCGAGGTCGACCGCCAGCTGACGATCAGCACCCGCAGCCTGATCGAGAAAGATCCCAACTATACGTTCGTCGCGGCACGGCTGCTGCTGCACAGCCTGCGCCAGGAAGCGATGGGGTTCGTCTACGACGCGCCCGTGCAGACGCAGACCGTGGAGATGACCGTCGACTACGTCGATTTCTTCCCTCACTACATCCGCCGCGGCACCGCACTCGAACTGCTCAGCCCGCATCTGGCCCAGGAATACGACCTGGAAAAACTGGCCGCCGCCATCGTGCCGGAGCGGGACATGCAATTCACTTATCTTGGCCTGCAGACATTGTATGACCGCTACTTCATACACTCGAACAGCACCCGTTTCGAAATGCCTCAGGCCTTTTTTATGCGCGTGGCCATGGGCTTGGCCGGACCCGAAGTGGACCGGGAGGCTCGGACCATCGAGTTCTACAACCTGTTGTCGACTTTCGACTTCATGAGCTCAACCCCCACCCTGTTCAACTCAGGCACCTTGCGCCCGCAGTTGTCCTCCTGCTACCTGACCACCGTGCCGGACGACTTGGACGGCATCTTCAGCTCCATTAAGGACGATGCCATGCTGTCGAAGTTCGCTGGCGGCCTCGGCAACGACTGGACCCGAATCCGCGCCATGGGCTCGCACATCAAGGGCACCAACGGACGCTCCCAGGGCGTGGTGCCGTTCCTCAAGGTGGCCAACGACACGGCCGTCGCGGTCAACCAGGGCGGCAAACGCAAAGGCGCCATGTGCGCCTACCTTGAAACCTGGCACTTGGACATCGAGGAATTCCTGGAATTGCGCAAGAACACCGGCGACGACCGACGCCGCACGCATGACATGAACACTGCCAACTGGGTTCCGGACCTGTTCATGAAACGCGTCGCCGACGGCGCGGACTGGACCCTGTTCAGCCCGAGCGACACGGCCGACCTGCACGATCTGGTCGGCGAAGAGTTCGAGGTGCGCTATGCCCAGTACGAGGCAATGGCCGCAAACGGACAGATCGAGAATTTCAAAACGGTTCGCGCCAAGGATCTTTGGCGGAAGATGCTCGGCATGCTCTATGAGACCGGCCACCCCTGGATCACCTTCAAGGACGTCTGCAACCTGCGTTCCCCCCAGCAACACCATGGCGTGGTCCACTCGTCAAACCTGTGTACCGAGATCACGCTCAACACTTCCGACGATGAGATCGCCGTGTGCAATCTCGGTTCCATCAATCTCGCGGCTCATGTCGACGACAACGGCCTGATGATGGACAAGCTGGAGCACACCGTACGCACTGCCATGCGCATGCTGGACAACGTTATCGACTACAACTACTACAGCGTCGCCAAGGCGCGCCGCTCCAACCTGCTCCACCGCCCGGTCGGGCTCGGCCTGATGGGCTTCCAGGATGCGCTGTGCCAGTTACGCGTCCCCTATGCCAGTGACGAGGCCGTCGAATTCGCCGACCGGTCCATGGAAGCAGTCAGTTATTTCGCCATTTCCGCCTCCGTCGACCTGGCCCAGGAACGCGGTGCCTATCCGAGTTTCCAAGGGTCGCTGTGGTCTCAGGGAATCCTGCCCATCGACTCAATCGAGAAGGTGCGCCAGACACGCGGCGACGAACGGTTCTACCAAGTCAATGCCGACACCACGCTGGATTGGGACGGCCTGCGCGAGAAGGTGCGCCTCGGAATTCGCAATTCCAACACGATGGCCATCGCGCCGACCGCCACCATCTCCAACATCACCGGCGTGACGCAAAGCATCGAGCCTACCTACCAGAACCTATTCGTCAAATCCAACCTGTCCGGCGAATTCACGGTCGTCAACCTGTACCTGGTGCACGACCTCAAGAAACTGGGGCTATGGGACGACGTAATGATCAACGACCTCAAGCATTACAACGGAGGCATTCAGGACATTGCCCGCATCCCGGACGAGATCAAGCAGTTGTACACCACGGCATTTGAACTGGACCCGCGCTGGTTGGTTGAAGCCGCCTCGCGCCGGCAAAAATGGATTGACCAAGCCCAGTCACTGAACCTCTACATGGCCACGCCCTCCGGGCGCGATCTTGACAACCTGTACAAGCTGGCTTGGGTGCGCGGCCTGAAGACCACCTATTACCTGCGTTCGCTCGGCGCCACCCATGTCGAGAAGAGCACCGGCGACGAACGCAGCCACCTCAACGCGGTTGCCGCAAATGCGGTCAGCCCGGACACCGGCGACAACGCTACCCCGTTCTGCTCCATGGACGAGGACTGCGAGGCCTGCCAGTAACCGAACCCACGAAGGAGACCATCATGTCAACCACCACTCCTACCGCCTGGGACGACCCGCTTTCTCCACCGGACGCCCCACTGCCGGCCGCCGACCTCGCTCTGGAACCAAGCCTTCCCGAGTCTCCGGCCGTCACGGAACCATCTCCCGCTGAAGCCGGTGCCGGAGCCACGGGCTTGGAAGCCTTGGAAATGGGCGCAGCCCGCATCCAGGTAGACGACAAGCAAATCATCAACTGTCGCGCCGACTTGAACCAGCTGGTTCCTTTCAAGTACACCTGGGCCTGGGAGAAATATCTGTCTGCCTGCAACAATCACTGGATGCCGCAGGAAATCAACATGACCGCGGACATCGAACTGTGGAAGGACCCGGACGGCCTGACCGAAGACGAACGCATGATCGTCAAGCGCAACCTCGGATTCTTCTCCACTGCCGACTCGCTGGTGGCAAACAATCTGGTTCTGGCCGTGTACCGACACATCACCAATCCGGAATGTCGGCAGTACCTGCTGCGCCAGGCGTTCGAGGAAGCTATCCATACCCACGCCTATCAGTACTGCGTCGAATCGCTGGGGCTGGATCAGGGCGAAGTGTTCAACATGTACCGGGAACTGCCGTCCGTGGCTCGCAAGGCGGAGTGGGCGCTCCCTTTCACCCAAAGCCTGGGAGATCCGCTGTTCCAGACTGGAACTTTTGAGAATAATCAGCGCCTGCTGCGCGACCTGATCGCGTTCTACGTCGTATTCGAGGGAATCTTCTTCTACGTGGGATTCTCGCAGATTCTGTCGATGGGCCGGCGCAACAAACTGACCGGCGTTGCCGAGCAGTTCCAATACATCCTGCGCGATGAGTCGATGCACATGAACTTCGGGATCGACGTCATCAACCAGATCAAGATCGAAAATCCGGAGTTGTGGTCCGGAGAATTCCAGCAGCAGATGATCGACCTGATCCTGGAAGGCGTGGAGTTGGAAATCGCATATGCCTACGACACCATGCCGCGCGGCATTCTGGGAATGAACGCTCCCGTGTTTGAGGACTACGTCAAGTTCATCGCCAATCGCAGGCTGGCTCAAATCGGCTTGGAGGCGCAGTTCCCGGGGGCGCAGAATCCGTTTCAGTGGATGTCGGAAACTCTGGACCTGAAAAAGGAAAAGAACTTCTTCGAGACCCGCGTGACCGAATACCAGACTGGAGGAGCACTCAGTTGGGATTGACAGCCAGTTGAGTGCAAACTAACCTAGCGCACGCTACTCCCGCGTGCGCTTTTTTCTAGAAATTTTCCGTGTTCGTTCGACCTGCATGGCATTCTGACGCACCGGTAACCCTGCGTAACCGGATTGGGCTGTGGCTTGGACCGCTGGCGTTCATCCTGATCCTCGCCTTTACCGACCTCGATCCCGGAAACCCAATGGTCACCCGCATGGTGGCCATTACCGCCTGGATGGCCATCTGGTGGATCAGCGAAGCTATCCCGATCGCCGCCACCGCCCTGATGCCGCTGGTACTGTTCCCGGCCATGGGCATCATGCGGGGTCGTTACACCGAAGTTTCGAGAAAAGTGGAGTTTGGGGACACCGCGCTCAGCGGCGGTCTGGCTCCCGGCGATCTGAGCATCAGTCTCCACAACGTGGTCACCCAGTACATGAGCTGGGTCACGTTTCTTCTGTTGGGGGGATTCCTCGTGGCGATCGCGGTGCAGAAATGGAACCTGCACAAGCGCATCGCGCTGAACATCCTGCGGATCATGGGCAACCGGCTCGATACTCTCGTGCTCGGGTTCATGCTGGCGGCCTCCCTCCTGTCGATGTGGCTTTCCAATACCGCCACCACCATGATGCTGCTCCCGATCGCGCTGTCCGTCGTCCTGTTCCGCGAGGAGTTTCACGAAACCCAAGGTGCCTCCGATGTTCCTCCGCATCCTCGCGAAAGGAATTTTTCCTTCGCCCTGTTGCTGGGGCTTGCGTATGCAGCCTCCATCGGCGGTATGGCCACGCTGACGGGAACGCCACCCAATGCCATCCTGGTCACCCAATTCGAGCAGTTGTATCCGAACGCGCCCCCCATCTCGTTCGCCTCCTGGTCAATGATGGCCATGCCTTTCTCGTTTCTGTTCCTGGGATGCGCCTGGTTTCTGCTGACTCGCCTGGTCTTTCCTCTGCCTCCTACGGGCCAATTCAGCGGCGGCGATCTGATCCTCCGGCAACACCGGGAGCTCGGACCCATGGGCCCGGAGGAAAAAAGAGTTTTGGCGGTGTTCGTCACCCTAGTGATCCTGTGGTTCACCCGCAAGAAGCATCTGTTCGGCAGCGATATCGATATCTTCGGCTGGAGTCACTACCTAGACCTGTTTCTGGCTCGATTCGATATTTCCGCCATCGGTCCGATGCTCGACGACGGCACGGTCGCCATTGCCATGGCACTTCTGTTGTTCGCGCTTCCCGCCAAATCGACTCATGGTCGGCTCCTGGATACCGACGATCTGAACAAGATCCCTTGGGGGGTGCTGATTCTTTTCGGCGGCGGCCTGGCATTGGCCAAAGGATTTGGAGTTTCCGGGCTATCCTCCTGGGCGGCTCAGCAATTCGAGGTCCTGCTGCACGGCAGCAGCTCGCTCGTAGTAGTGATGAGCACGGTCGGCTTCATCACCACCCTGACCGAACTGACCTCCAATACGGCCACCACTTCCACGGCCATCCCGATCATGGCCAGCCTTGCGCAGGGAATCAACGTACACCCCCTGTTGCTATTGATTCCGACGGCCCTGGCCGCGTCCTGCGCATTCATGCTGCCGATCTCCACCCCGCCCAATGCCATCGTCTACGGCTCCCGGCGAGTCCCGATCATCAAGATGATAATTGCCGGCGTCTGGCTGGACATCCTTTCGGTCGCCATCTTGACCACGCTTGTCTTCAGCCTGGGGGATTGGGTGTTCGGACTGCTTGGCGCATTCCCGGATTGGGCCCTACAATGAACCTGGCCTCCAATTCTGCTCCACTCACAATCCATACATGATTTCCCTTGCTGATCGTGTCGCTGTAGTCACCGGGGCGGCCGGCGTGCTTGGTCAAGCCACGATCCGTCGCTTCGAGGAACGCGGCGCTTTCACTGTTGCCGTTGACTGCGACGCCGAACGGCTGGAAGAGGTGCCAAGCTCTGCGGCCCATGCCTGCGACTTGACCGACGAACCCTCCGTAAGCGAAGCCTTCAGAAAAATTCATCAGCTCAAGGGACGCATCGACATTCTCGCGAATGTCGCGGGTGGATTTGCAATGGGGCCGAGAGTCGAGGAAACGACCGTGGACGACTGGGCCGGCATGTTCCGGATCAACGCCGTCACTGCTTGGCTGGCCTGCAAGTACGTGCTGCCCATCATGCAAGAAGCGAATTTCGGTCGCATCATCAACGTGGGAGCCCGCGCCGTGCGTAAACCGGGAGCGCGAATGGCCCCCTACTGCGTCTCGAAAGCAGCCGTGGTCACTCTGACGGAAGTGCTCGCCCTTGAATGTGCCGAGACCGGAATCACGGCCAACTGTATCCTGCCCGGCACCATCGACACTCCCCGCAACCGCATCGACATGCCTGATGCCGACCACTCCAAGTGGGTTCCCCCCGAAGATCTCGCCGCCGCTATCACCCACCTTGCCGACCCGTCTAGCCGGTCCATCAACGGCGCCATCGTGCCAGTCTACGGGCGTAGTTAATAGCCTGATGATGAATGTTGCCTACGCTTGAGCATTTGAGCGGGCCTGTCGTGTCATCAAACTTTCATACCAATAATTGTTCCCATGGAATCAAGAAACAACAATCCTATGCAAGATGACGATTCACCCTCCTTTATCAAGAGCGCACCGATAGGAAAGGACCTCCTTGAAGGTCAGGCTCAGGAACAGATAGCTGAAAGCCTAGCCGAGTTGATTAGACATGACCGGACGGGAAGCGGGGCAGATGGGAAAATGGAAAGTAAGCTCTTTGGATTGGATGGTTCTTGGGGCTCCGGTAAATCAAATCTTATTAAAATACTGGAGACAAAACTTCCAGATACGCATTTCTTTATCTACGATGCTTGGGGACATCAGGAAGATCTCCAAAGGCGGGCTTTTCTTGAAGAACTTACTCTAGATTTATGCGCCCAAAAAATTGCTGGAAGAAATTTGAGGAAAAAATTAAAGAATCTACTGTCCAGAAAGCGAGAAACTACCACCAAAACCATCCCGCACATTAGTACGGGTGTAATTATTACCATTCTTTTCGCTATATCTATATGGATTACCAGCACTATCGCAGAAGTGGTAGATGATCCGCTGTGGAAACTCGGCGTGGCATTTGCACCTCTTTTTATTGGATTGGGGGCGCTTTTTATAGCCTCGTTAATTAAATGGAAATTTCCACCCGCGCCCATATCTGAAATGTACGCGTTCTACAAAGACAAGGAATTGAGCAATGAAACTCACGTGACTATCTCTGAAAAAGAGCCCTCTGTAAGAGAATTTAAAAAATGGATGAAAAGCCTTTCGAAAGCATTGGTGAAAAATGGCAAAGAACTTGTTATCGTATTTGACAACATGGACCGCCTTCCTACGGAGAAAGTTCGTGATCTATGGTCTTCAATCCATACCTTTTTTGCCGAAACATTATTTGATGGTATTTGGGTAATCGGGTGTACGTCAGATTTGTTAGATTTTCCTTCATCAGGCCGCCTTTAGGGGTCGCGATTTCGGTTTGAGCCCGGTAGATTGGGCATTTTCGTCTGATAATGAATCCTCTATCAGATCGGTTGC
>MKWU01002688.1_pt1 | contig 25642 bp, 19 predicted proteins | sample 809101 | NCBI WGS metagenome assembly MKWU01 (sample SAMN05860141, study PRJNA318959) | sponge metagenome | host: Aplysina aerophoba | place: Slovenia: Piran, Adriatic Sea, Gulf of Piran | collected 2013-05-07 | reverse complement strand
ATACCAATATAATACATAAAATTATAAACAATCAATAATGGGGGTTGAATCGGGGATATTTTGGAAGAAATGGGCAAATCAGGACATATTTACTGGATACAGCAATATGCTAATATATTGGAAAGTGAAATATAAACACGAAAACAAGTGACAATAAAGGGGATAAATCGTATCTATGGAGGGCCAAATACCCCCATAATGTCACTTTAAGTTGCTTGTTGGAAATTCAGGCTAGGGCTACATCCGATGTATCACCGGAAGAAAGTTCGGATTAACCCAAGTACACAATTTTCATCGAAAGTTCCTCGAGAAGCTCGTTTCCAGCTCAGCAGAAATCAGGCCGGAATTCGATGCCTGTTCAACTGAAACGCGCGACATGAGTAGTTCCTTAACGCCGGAGGCTTCGCATTACTGCATCCCCATCAGATGTGCGCACACGAATCATCGATCCACCACCATTCAGGTCGCCGACAATCTTCGAGCTTGCAACGTCACCCGAGAAATTCGAGAATGAATCCATCTCCACGTCATTCGCTTTCACGTCAAGCGTAGCCGAGAGGTCTGAGGGCATCGAAACAAGCGCGTCGCCATCACTAACTGATACGGATATATCTCCTGGATCAACAAGTCCAAGCTCTATATCTCCGTCGCTGGAGCTGACCGTAAGGCTCCCCGTAACGTTGCTAATTTTTATGTCGCCATCCGATGTTCGAACTGCAGCGCTGGACGACACCATCTCACCGATTCTGAGATCACCGTCTGATGTTCTTGCTTCAAACTCTCCGATTACAGATTCAACTCCTATATCTCCGTCTGAGGTTTGGGCGCGAATGACATCTCCGCTAAGTTCCCCGAGCATTAGATCTCCGTCGCTGGTCTTTATAGATACAGACGGTCCCTGGAGCAAGTCGGCTACGATATCACCGTCTGAGGTTTGTATCGCAACGTCTCCACCCGAAATTCCCCCAATTTTTATGTCGCCATCACTGGTTTTGATCTTTGCACCGGAGGTCAGTTCTTCAATGATCAGGTCGCCATCAGAGGTATGGATGTTCGTGGGCACATTGGCTGGCATGTTGATCATTACATGAATACTTGTCGAATTACCCCATTCGTAGGATCCCCCGTAATTCTCTTCCCGTTTCGAGACTACATGCAGCGTTCCATCTTCAAGGGCTACACTGAAATTTTGCTTCTCGTAGTACTCCATTGCTTTATTGCGGTCACGGCCTTCCACGGTGACGTCAACAGTCACGCTTGATACATTGGATGTGTTCACCGTCACGTCAGCATCTGTTACGCTGAGTATGAGTTCTCCGACCTGGCTGACAGAAAATTGCTCGCTGATTGGCGTGAGCTTTACCTGCGCACTGACTGGGGCAACAATAAGTAACAGTGCAGCAAAGGAGATGGGTTTTAGGTATGGGCGCATGGAAGTGTCTTGGTTGGTTTCGATTTTCAGGACTGACGTAATTCACCTACGTACGGGCACGGCCCGTGGTTGCAGTTATGTGATGAAGCACAAAAAATTCCCCAAGATTGGCTAATACGCGGCAGTATACAGGCACAAGATACTTCGATCAGGCGTTTCAGGGGGATCCGAATTGATCCATCTTAATGGTAAATCATCGCAGTATCTCGCAGATAAGGGCGGAATTCCTGGAGTTCTTTGAGGAAAAGGGGCATACGATTGTTTCCAGCGCCCCTCTTGTACCCTTGGATGATCCCACATTGCTGTTCATCAACTCAGGGATGGCCCAGTTCAAGGACATCTTTCTGGGGAAAGAGACACGGTCATATGTTCGAGCTGCGGATACCCAAAAATGCCTTCGAGTATCTGGCAAGCACAACGATCTTGAAGAAGTGGGACGCGACACGTATCACCACACCTTCTTCGAAATGCTGGGTAACTGGAGCTTTGGTGATTATTTCAAGAAGGAAGCAATTGATCTGGCCTGGGAGCTTCTGGTGAAGCGGTGGGGATTGCCTGAGGATCGACTCTACGCGACTGTGCACGCCGGAGATGTAGACCTGGATTTGCCCTCAGACGAGGAAGCTGCAGACCTGTGGAGGCGCTACTTACCCAGTGAACATGTTTTATATGGCAGCTCTAAGGATAATTTTTGGATGATGGGCGAGACAGGACCGTGTGGTCCTTGCTCAGAAATCCACATTGACCTTCGTTCCGAGGAACAACGCAAGCAGGTACCTGGGAGCGAGTGCATAAACAAAGATCTCTCTACGGTGATTGAGCTGTGGAACCTGGTGTTCATTCAGTACAATGCGCAGGTAGATCGCGGGCATGTGCCCTTGACTGCATGCCATGTAGATACGGGTATGGGGCTTGAGCGCCTCGCTGCTATCATGCAGGGCAAGATCAGTACCTACGATACAGATGCTTTTAGCGAGCTTTTGAGTGAGGTAGCCGGATTAACGCCGATCGCCGGCATCCGGGGGTACGACGACATAGATACTGCTCTGGATTCAGACAGTATCCGAGTCGCCATGCGGGTTGTGGTGGATCATATCCGTGGCATCGTAGTGGCTATTGCGGACGGAGCAATTCCAGGTAATGTGGGGCAGGGATACGTCATTCGTAGAATTTTGCGCCGGGCAGTTCGTTACGGGTATACCACGCTTGATATTAAGGAGCCATTCCTGTGTCGTTTGGTGCCAACGGTCATAAAATCACTTGGGGGAGTTTTTCCAGAGCTGAGGGCCAAGTCGACATTCATTACCGCGAGTATCCGGGGAGAGGAACGGGCTTTTCTGCGAACTTTAGGGCGCGGCCTCATGCTGTTTGACTCGGTTTGCAGGTACATAGATAAACTCTCTTCAAGTGAACAGGAGAACTGCATTGAGGACTTACAGGAGGATGCATCGATCCAGGATCTGTTAAAAAAAGCCTATATGACTGGGACGGATAGTATACAGTCCTTTATCTCGGTAGCCCGGTTAAGCCGTATACCTGGGGAGGTTGCGTTTTTACTGCACGATACCTACGGTTTCCCGATCGATCTCACGCAGTTAATGGCGCGTGAACACGGTCGACATGTGGATATGTCCAGGTTCGAAGAGTTGATGGCTGAGCAGAAGAATCGTGCGCGCAGCGCTAAAGCCACTGTGACGATCTCAGTCGACCGGCCGGATGGGGTGTCCGGGCTTCAGGAGCAGCAATCAAGCGTAAGGACAAAGTTTGTTGGTTATGAAGCGACAACTCTGGAAGGTGCGCGTATTGTTGGATATGATGTAGATGCGGGAGTTATCATATTGGACAGCACCCCTTTCTATGCTGAAAGAGGGGGGCAGGTTGGAGATACGGGTACGCTCAATTTTGATGGCGAGGTTATTCCTGTTACTGATACCCAGGTCTGGAGAGATCAGATTTTGCATAAAGTTGAACGCTTTCCGTCCAGTCTGGAGTGTCAGGTCACAGCCAGTGTGGATCAGGAACGCCGGCGGCGCATAGCCAAGCATCACACAGCGACACACCTGATGCACGCAGCCCTGAGAGAGACACTTGGGCCTGGAGTGGAGCAAAAGGGTTCGCTTGTAGCAGCGGGGCATTTGCGATTTGATTTCAGTCATTACGAACGAGTCAGTCCAGAGGATCTGAGACGTGTGCAGGATCGGGTCAACGATCAGGTACAGCGAAACATCACCGCAGAGATCGAGGACCGTGTACCTTACAAGGAGGCACTGGCACGCGGGGCTACGGCGCTCTTTGGCGAGAAGTATGGGGATTTTGTGCGTGTAGTCACGTTTGATCCGGATTTTTCTGTGGAGTTATGCGGGGGAACACATGTCGGAGCAACTGGCGAAATAGGGCTTTTTCTCTTGCAATCTGAGGGATCAGTTGCCGCAGGTATTCGTCGTGTAGAGGCCATCACGGGAATCGATGCCGTTAATTTGGTTACGCAGGAGCGGACAGCGCTCACGCGCACCAGAAGACAGTTTAAGGGCTCAAAGCGCCCCGTTGAAGAATCGGTAGCAGAGCTTCTGGAAACGAATCGTTCACTGCAGAAGGAACTGGAACAGCTTCGCCACGCACGTCTGGAAGTCCAAGTAGACAGACTAATGAATAATGCGTCTGTGTTGAATGGGGTTAATCTGGTCGCTGGACGCATTGATGATACAGACATAACGATGCTGAGGGCACAGGGACAGAAGCTTCGTCGCCGGCTCAACCCCTCCAGCGTGGGCATTTTGGGTACGTGTGATCCGGAGGGGCAAAAAGCTTATCTGGTAGCGGTTGTTACAGACGACCTGCTACCCAAGGGCGTGAAGGCGGGTGCTATTGTTAATCTATTGGCGCGCCAGATTGGCGGTGGTGGTGGGGGCAAGCCGGATTTTGCAACGGCTGGGGGGCGTCAGCCAGAAAAGCTGGATGCGGTCCTGCACAACGTCTATGAACTGATCCGCAACATGCTGCCTGCAGCCTGATTTGGGTATCCTTGCACTGGGGTGGTAGATTCTAGGACTTAATCCCCCAGAAGCCATACTGCTGAAAATCGAAGCGACAGGATCAGCGATAACGCACAAGTTTCGAGTTTTTGGTGAAATTGCGATCTTGGTTTGCGGGTCCTTAATCACCGACCAAAGACACAGGGCAGTCGCTGCAACCTCATTGATGTGTGGAAGAAAATGCCGTATCAATGGCTTAGCGTTGTTTGGACTCCAAACTTAGGGGGTGTTCTTACGTACATCTGCCCAGATCTTGGGAGTCCGTTGAAGTAATTAGGGGCAGAGCTCTCAGGGGTATGTAGCCCCCTGCTTCGGCAGATATAAAATTAGACATTCAAATCCTCGAACGATACTTTTCCCTAAAGAGCATGGCAATCCAAAGGCTTTTTCCACTGAGAACATCCTCGCTGGCATTAACGGTTTTCGGATGGATAATCGGGGGAGTCTCCGCAATCCTTTTCCTAGCCTGAATTCCCAACCGGCATTTTGGTGGATTGAGGATAGGGGAGGCGTAAAAAGCATTACTTGACAAAGTTTGGGATAGATACCATTCTGCAGTGCTGTGTTGGCGCCACGCCTTCGGACCAAACTTTGGGGTACAAACGATAGAGGCAGCATGCAGTGGTACGAACAAACTTCTTTTCCTGCTCGTTCACACGGAGCCGGAGGGGTGCCGGAGTGGTCGAACGGGGTGGTCTCGAAAACCATTGTAGGCACTGCCTACCGGGGGTTCGAATCCCTCCCCCTCCGCAGATGCGTTTTCCCGTAATCGCTTCCTGCCTCATCCTGCTGGCGGTAACTCCATCCGTCTCGGGCCAGTGGATTGTGTACGAGCCCGTTGTACGGCCGCTTGGGAGTCGCTATCAAGTGCACAGAACACAGCATTTCGAGATTATTTTTGAAGAGGGGGCAGCGACCGAGGCTTGGGAAACCGCCATGGTATTGGAACGCATGCTACCAGACGCGCAGGCATTATCGGGGGTGGCCCGAACAATGCGGATGCCTGTAATACTGAACAACTCCAATGATCGGTCTAATGGGTATGTTCACACACACCCATTCCGTCAGGAAATCGAGGTCCCTCATATTAAAGGGGGGCGTTTGGGGCCGAACTTTCCTTCCTGGATAGAGGCAGTTGCAACACATGAGCTTGTGCACGCATCCCAAGGGCAGGCAGGCGGTCCCTGGGGCTTGGGTAAACTGGTTCATTGGTTTGCCCCTGATGCTGCGCGTACGTTCAATTTATCGCTTCCGCCAGGGTTGAATGAGGGTGCAGCTGTTTATTTCGAGAGCTTGGGGGCGCACCGTGCAGGACGTCTGAATGATGCCCGGTTCCAGATGCAGTACCGGGCTGCGATGGCTTCTGAGCGCCCCTGGAGTTTATCTCAACTTTTTGAGATTCCCCGCTACGCTTTCCACGGAAACCGTCACTACATCGGCGGAGCCAATTTTTTCGCTTGGCAGGTTGGTCGTGATGGAGGTTCATTTTTTCAGAAGATGCGAACCCGGCGCTATCGCAATCCAATCCGATCAACAGGATTGGGCTTGCGTCGTGCAACGGGTCAACCATTACGGGAGCTGTCTGCGGAATTTAAACAGGAAACGATCTCAACTGCCCGTGAGCCAACAAAACCTGCAAGCATACTTGCAGGACAAAAGGGCGTACTACAACGCTGGCCCCAGTGGCTGAACGATTCGACGCTCGTGTTATATAGGCGGGGGCTGAGCGAAACTCCCGGGTTATATAGCCTCGACGCCGAAACTGGCCAAACCCAGCTTATACATGCTGTGCTGCTGCCGGAGGATGCATGGTTCAGCGTAAAGGACAGTGTATTGCTGTATGCCCGGTACCTCCCGGACAGGTTCTCAACACTACGTTCAGTTGCGGATGTATTTGCGTATGATTTGCGTCGGGGCAGGGAGGTTCGTGTCACTCACGGGGCACGTATGCACATGCCTTTGCAAACCTCTGCCGGCATTTGGGCGCTTCAAAATGACGGGCAGCGCAATAAGTGGGTTCAGATTGATGGGGACGGAAGTATTCGGACAATCCGGGACCGAAGTCAAGCCGATCTCATACAGATCGCACACACCAAGGATAAGACGGCACTATTGGTTCGGCATGATGGAGTACAAATAGTTTATTTAGCTGCGTCGGACGGCACGCTTACACCTTTGATCTTTCTGGATGGAGGGGCCGTACGAGAAATATCGTGGAGTTCAGATGGACGCTATCTCCTGTTCACTGCAGATATGGACGGTGTGACGGATATCTATTGTCATGATCTGCAATTAGAACGAACCAGTCGGTTAACAGAAGTCTCGTATGGAGCAATGGATCCGCGGTTATCCACGGATGGTCAAACGCTGATTTATGTCGATTATCAGCACGAGCGCTATGACGTAGTAGCGACAGAGTTCTCCCCGAGTGATGGGCCGAGTATATCGCTTACTCCAGTGAATCAGCGGCCCAGCATTGCTGCCAGATTGCAGGTACCGGACGAATTCACCTATCAGCCATACAGATTGAACGGTAGACTTTGGCCTCGAATGATTCTCCCAGTGGGCTCCTGGTCGTTCCAAGCACCCGAAAGCAAACTTGGGCTACGAGGCGGACTTGCCATGTACGGGAGTGATCCTCTTCGCCGTGTTACCTACGCTGCCGAGGTCACATTGCAGTCACGAAGGGCATGGCAGCGTGCAGTGATAAGCTCAGCATTTGGTCCGGTTTTAGCGACGCTCGAGGTTTATAACAAGCCTGGGGCCGTTATCGCCAGGATCGTAGCACAGGATCAAACAATTCAGGATAGAACATACGGAGAGCAATCAATGGGGACTGGTGTGACTATTGCGCTGCCTCTCAGGTTTGAGTCTAATGTTCGCCACAGTTATGCCAGAATTTTCGCAGGTGTGCGTACCGAACGAACGAGATGGTATAGTCTGGATGAAGGTCCCGTTCCGTATCTCCTGGACACGGGCCGATCACTTGCCGAATGGAGCGCGCGGACGACAGCTGATGCAGGTTTATGGTTTGTAGCTGGAGTGCAGCAAAATACGCGCGATATATGGCCCAATAGGGGAGCGACGCTTGGGGTATATGGACGTGCAGATGTGGACAGAGACAACGCACCTCGGCGGGTTGGCGTGTACCTGGAGTTCAATCAGTATTGGTCTCCCTATCGGCGTCGGAATACCGGTATGATGTTTGGAGCAGCTGCACTTGCTCAGAATGATGCAGGTGTATACAGTAATTCGTTGATTCTTCCGCTTGGGCGAGAGGCGTTCCTAGGCCGTGGTATCCATGGGAAAATTGATCTAGAGGTTATGCAACCTATATGGTATTTGGAAAACGGACTCCTGAGCATCCCCATGTACGTCAAAGCGGTCTACCTATATGGATTTGCAGAATACGTCCTTGTGAGTGAAGATTACAGTGGCGGTTGGGCAGCGGGGCTGGGTCTAGGAATCCAGTTTCGCTTCTTTCATTATCTGGACTTGGAAGTACGTGCAGCGATCAATCCTCTGGAGTTGAATCAGCGCTATTTCTCGCTCATGTAGTGGTCGTCCGCTCAATATCCCGTCAGAGGTGAACAAATTAAACCAATTCGTGTAACGTTTGGGTCGCGGATTGCGCCCAACGTCTATCGGCTGAGCATGACTTCACTGCCGAGGGACAGTGGTTGCCTTTGTGTGCAGCCCTTCTGTGTTTGTCACCAGACAACTTAGTTATAAACTCACCCCTACAGTGTATTTCTTTTGGCCGCCTATGTGTTGTTTTAACAAACAGATTATGCGACATCTAGTGATTATTTGTATTCTGGCTGGTGCTGTATCGGTTTCGATGGCACGTGAGTTCATGTGTACTGCACAGGTCAATTATCTGAAGTTGGAAGGTTCAGGATTTGGATTCCTTGATGACCTAGAGCAGCAGATCGAGGAGTATATGAACAACAATAACTGGACGGAAGATCAGTTCGAAGTGCATGAGCTGATTGAATGCTCTATGCAGATCGTGTTTCAGGAGAATTTTACACTTACATCGTTCCGAGCACAACTTGTTTTGACCAGTACGCGTCCGATTTATGGAACGATGGCAAAGACACCCCTTTTGCAAATTAGCGATGAAACATGGGATTTCAGTTATGCCCAGGGTAGCCCCCTGGTATTTGAGGTGGAACGGTTTGACCAATTGACCTCAGTCCTAGATTATTATGCCTACCTGATGTTGGGCTATGACTACGATAGTTTCAGTGAATTCGGAGGAGAAGAGCATTTTCAGCAAGCGAAGCGGATTCAGCAGTTAGCTTCGAGCAGCAATGCCGCTGGATGGAGTACAGTGGATATTGATGGACGCGCACGTATTGTCGATCAGATGACAAATCCACGGATGCGTCCACTCCGCCAAGCGTACTATCAGTACCATATTGAAGCGCTGGATTTGTTCATCCTGGACCAGGGGTCTGCACGAACAAAGGTCTTAGAAGTGCTGCAGACCATGTCTGATTTATATGAAGATCAGGCTAGGCAATATGTTCTTGACATCTTTTTTTCTACGAAACACAAAGAGCTCGTAGGTATTTTCGAAGACTCAGATGAGCGGGGAGAGGCTTTTGATTTACTCTCTGATGCAGATCCTGCCCGACTAACCAGCTACAACGTATTATTGGAATAAGACTTAAAAGCATGAAACGATCAATATCACTGATACTGCTTGTGTTGGGGTTCGGTGCAGTCGTCGCAGCCGGGGTTCTCCTGCGGCCCATCGATAACGATAAACCATCTATGGTTGTATACAAATCCCCAACCTGTGGGTGCTGTGTCAAGTGGGTGGAGCATATGGAAAATGCCGGTTTCGAGGTAGAGACACGAGATATGAGAGACATGGGGGCGATCAAAACACAGTTGGGTGTACCCCGTTCAGTGGGTTCGTGCCATACGGCGGTAATAGATGGTTATGTAGTTGAAGGCCATGTACCGTCTGAACACGTGGAACGTCTACTTGAAGAGCGTCCGGATACACGCGGCATAGCGGTACCGGGGATGCCCATAGGATCACCGGGTATGGAGGGGCCTAATGCCCAACCCTATGATGTTGTAACCTTCGACGAAAATGGAACTACGGGCGTTTTTGCTCGTGTGGAGTTGTAGAGTTCATGGCAATCCTTCCGATTCGCCTGTTTGGTGATCCTGTTCTTCGTCAACAAACCAAGCCAGTCGAGTCCGTTGGTGATGAGCTTTGCGAGCTCATTGTTGACATGGTAGAGACTATGCACAATGCAGAGGGCATTGGTCTAGCTGCCCCCCAGGTAGGACGTCAGGAGCAGCTCTTTGTTGTGGATGTTTCTCCACTACTGGATGAAATACCAGAAGATTTAAGAGGCGACCTTCCCGAACAGCCTATGGTGTTGATCAACCCTGAAATAATGTGGGAGTCCGAAGAAGAGGAAGAGTTTGAGGAAGGGTGTCTGTCGATACCGGACATTCGGGAACCCGTGGTCCGACCGGAATCTGTGCGGCTGACTTACCAAGACGAAACCATGAAAGAGCACACACTTACAGTTGGTGGTATCCTTGCGCGCGTGATACAGCACGAGTATGATCATTTGGAGGGCGTGTTGTTCACGGACCATATCAGTTCCTTTCGTCGCAGTATACTCAAGCGAAAATTAACGGGAATTTCACAGGGTAAAGTTGAAGCTACTTATCCAGTACAACCGTGCAACTGACTTTAAACCGTGCCGGCTCCTTGACTTTGCCAGCCACTTGGTTACTCAGGCATATGATCTCCAAAGAATCCTCATAGTTCATATCTTCCGCGTTGGTATGTGTGAAAAACTTTCCTGTAAAATGTTTTCGAAGAAAAGGTTTTTGATAGGTCTGGCGGGCTTGGTGGTAGGTGTCTGGGGTGGGTTTTCCTCGCAGGCTCTGGCGCAGGGTGAACATGAAATATCGTTGGTGCTACCCTCCGACAATGATGCCATCTTCGAGGAGGGTGGTGGGCCACAGTTTTACATGCATACGTACCGTCAGGAACGACCTGGTGAACAGCCTGCTTGGACGGCAGGTAAGTATGGGTTTGTGCGTAACGTGCGTCGCACGAGTGTGGGGATGACCTACAGCCGCTTTCACGAGGGGATTGATATTCGTCCAATGCGTCGCACGAGAACAGGAAATCCGATAGATGAGGTTAGAACCGTAGCAGATGGTGTGGTTGTCTACGTTAACCAGAGTTCAGGCCATTCCAACTATGGGAAATACATCGTGATTGAGCACCAGTGGGGGGAATCACCATACTACAGTCTTTATGCTCATCTCAGCAGAGTTAGTGTGGCAGTCGGAGACTGGGTTGATCAGGGGAATGCAATTGGTGTGATGGGATACACGGGGCGGGGTGTAAATCGTTCACGGGCTCACTTGCATCTAGAAGTCAATCTGATGCTCAATGAGTCCTTTAACGACTGGTATGATGATTACTTGAAGGATGCTGCCCCTAACTATCATGGACTGTTTAACGGTATCAATCTGACGGGATTAGATATTGCGCAGCTCTACCTAAAGCTGCAGGAAACTCCCGACTTGACCATACCGGAGTTTTTGCAGGAAACAGAAACCCCCTTCTTTGAAGTCATGATTCCCGCAGAGTCGACCATGCCCAATATGCTTTGGCGTTATCCCTGGCTCTGCCCCGACCTCGAAGATTGGCGACCTGATTATGGGGCTCCACTCGAAATGGGAAACTCATGGAAAATTACTTTCGCCGCGTCTGGATTTCCGCTTAAATTTGAACCACTGGACGAGGTGCTGGATGAACCGAAACTGAATGTACTGCAGCGTTCGAGTATACCTTATCAATACCTGACAAACGGCTTGGTACGCGGCAAGGGTGACGATTTCAGTTTGACCACCAGTGGTATACGTCGTATTGATTTGATCTTGCGTCCCACTCCGAATTACCGAGAGATGGAATAATAAACAGGGCAGTGCCGGATAAACGTCAGGTATTGGAGGGCATGTGCGGGCGAGCGTTAGATTACAGTCATTTATACCGGATAGCCAGAAATTGTCTGAGATTTCTGGCTACGGGAGAAGAGGTATCTTACAATTATGTCTGGAGAAGTAGTACACATGGCTTTGCCCTGCGCGGATGGTGAGGCACGAAATCATTTTAGTAATTACTAACTGTTCCTCGGCGGGGACACTCCAAGACAATAATAGCCGGACGCCTGTTTATTGTCTCTGCACAACTGAATAATGCTGCAATTTCGGTGGATTGTCTTGTACCATGTGGCTTGGTGCTTTGTCCTTGGCGTTGGTCTGAACAGTTCCAAATTACAAGCTCAATCAGCAATAGTAACAGGTTCTGTTCTGGATTCGGAAAACCTGAATCCAGTTCCGGGTGCGCTCGTAATACTGACAGGAACACTGCACGGGACGATAACAGGGCCGGATGGCCACTTCGAGTTTGGAGCTGTAAACTTGGGCGAATATACACTGATGGTATCAGCCGAAGGATATACGGATTTACAGCAATCAGTCAAGGTTGAAGATGATGCACAACTGGAGATATTTCTTATGTCCGCAGTTCGTGTTCTACCCGATAAGCACACATTCGTGAGCCTGGATGATGGGCTCCCAACTCGAATGCAGATGGGTGTTCTACCTCGTAAATTCGACGCGTTGCTCCCAGAATTTACGGTTCACAAACTGCCCATCGCAGCAAGGTCTATGTATGTGGACGGAGTTAGACTGCTTGATTCTGGCATGCCGCTCCTTATGACTGCGGATGTAGAGGAGACAGAGGTCATCCCTGGTCCCTATGATTTGAGTCTTGGGGCCGATGCATTGGCCCATTTCAGAACAAGTGATAAACCGGCAACGGGTGCGAACGTGATTTATGACTCAAGGGCGCGGTGGGTACACTCGGGAGCAACGATGCGTCACAATTGGTCATGCGGTTACGGAGCAATCAGTTGGATATATGAAGGTGCGTCCGACTATACAGACGGGGTCGGCGTATTGCAGCATGCCAGTGCCCGCGATGGAGGTATTTCGGCAAGAGTAATGAGCAGTATTGCTCCCGGCCATGTGCTCAATGGCGGAGTCGGTTGGGGGCGGTATGTTGGTCTTATCGAAGACGAGTTTAACAAACGAGAGGTGATGTTACGGTACAGATTCACCCGTGATACCACAATCCTGCGGGCAGTTACTGTTACAGGGGCTCTTCAAGAACTGGAAGGTTCATCTAACGACGCACAGCAGAGTATATCGGCATCTACACGCCTAAGTCCACTGCCGAACCTGCGCCTGTACATCGGTGCGGACTATTATCGGTTAAACTCGGTCGTTGAGAGCGGTTTATTTATCAGAGCATTGCACGGGATGGCACATCTTTTAATCGATGGACAATTCAGGTTCGACTATTACAATGGTGATTGGGGAGCTAATGCTTCTGCCACCTGGAAGGTTAGCAGTAACTGGCAGGTATTTACGGGCTTCGGACGTGCAGTTTGGCAATGGGCAGGTGGTACGATAATGCAGGCGGATGGAGGTGTACGGTGGAAAGGTTTTGAGAAATCATTGCAGTTCGTGACCTTTACACGAAAAATTATTGATCAGTGCTCACATGGTGCGACTGCGGTCGTCCGCGGTTCATGGAGAAGGGCTGCTTTGTCCGCAACGGCAATGGTACTCAAGGATGATAGAGGTTGGTCGGGCTGGGGGCGTGGTCGTGCGTCAGTGGCAGGCCCATTCGATCTGTTCGACCTTGGTGCAGAAGCCTATGGCTCTCCCGTGCGTTTTGGTGATCACGGGTGGATGAGTGCAGATTTGTGGATGGAAAGTATGACAGTTAGAGGTGTATTCCTACGGGTTGGAATATATAATCTGTTGGATGGAGTTCATATGTATCCGCTCAGCGATTTCGCTGAGCCCGGGCGGTCATTTCAGATCGGTTTGTTTTATCACAGCGGATAGGATAAAGACCGTTTTTCATTATTTGTCCACAACCAGGGAGTCCGCCACACGCTGAGCCGTTTCCGGGAAGGGGCGGAACGAGCAGCCGAGTTCGTCAATCGCTCGTCTGTTTGTGTATCGGTGATTCTTATAGATATGCTTTACAATAGATCGACCTATGGGTAGTCTGCGACCGGTTGTGTAGCCCCATGCATCTGCTAATATGCCACCCGTAAGTGCCAGTTGATATGGTAGCTGAATGCCGGGGGGCTTAGCTCCTTGCACTTTGGCCAAGGTAGAAAAGATGGCATTCCAGCTAAGGTTTTCACTACCCAGTATATAACGGGCGCCTGTACGTCCGCGCTCTAATGCCAGCAGATGCCCTGTTACAACATCGTCCACATCCACGATATTCGTTCCACCGTCGGGGTAAAACCACACCTTGCCAGTACGAATTATACGGGCATAATCATGTGTGATATTCGGGGCTTTTCCCTCGCTACGGTCTGGGCCGAATATCAAACTTGGATTGACCATAACGGCGTCGAGACCTTCAGCAATGCCGCGTTGTACCTCAAATTCTGCCAGATATTTGCTTCGTGCATAGGGCAATGTTCGGGATCCATCCTGCCATTCAGAGTTTTCGTCGGCGATCGTATGGTCACTATTTCCGATTGCAGCAACGCTGGATGTGTGTACCAGTCGTTCAACGCCGCTTTTTAGCGCCGCATTGACGACGGCGGCTGTGCCTTGCACATTCACACGGTACAGCGATCTGGATTCAAACCGGACGTTTCCCGCCACGTGAAAAACAACTTGAACATCCTTCATTGCCACATACAATGCATCCATGTCCGTGATGTCGCCTACACTATGATCCACTTCGTCTTTTGTCTTGCCAAGCGTGTCGAATCCGGAGGTTGCTCGTCTAAAGATTCTGACCCGGTGTCCAGTCTCCAAGAGCGTACGCACAAGCTGGCTGCCCAGAAAACCAGTTGCGCCCGTTACAAGTGCAGTCATGATTCAAACTCAACAAGGATTGCATCGACTTTGACAGACTCGCCTTCCTGGACATAAACTTGCCCGATACGTCCTTGAATAGGAGACCGAAGTTCATTTTCCATTTTCATGGCTTCTAGTACGACAAGTCCCTGGCCAGTAACGACGCTGTCGCCGGGCTTAACTAGTACCTGCGTCACCAGCCCCAGCATTGGGGCTCGCAGCTCATTCGTTGTTTTCTGGACTGTTTTTTGTTGTCCATAACGCGCAATCAGTTTTGAGCGTTCGCTGACAAAGTTAGCAACGAGGGTCTGTCCATCTACAGTCAGCGTGATACATGTATCTGTTTCGCTTGCTATGTGGATCACATGGCTGTCGTTTTCCAGTAACAAGCTATATAATTTTGGACCAAGCTCCACGAGAGATACGTTCGCACTCCTGCCATTTAGGGAGAGTTTATTCTGTGATTGTGCTACAGGAATCCGCTCGTTCTCAATCTCAATAAGGAAGTGTTTCGTCATGCGGATCAGGGTTGGCACATTTGGTAACGAGCTAACATTGACTTGCTAATGCAACGCAGCCTATGTAACCTTGTTTATATGGTCGTGCCTTGACTTCGAAGCAGCGTCACGATGCTTCCGGGGTTTGCCAGCCAGATGTGTGCGGGTTAAAATTATGGCAGCCCAGACACTCTGCGTATTGCAATGCCATGCTATTGTGAGTCCAGATTGCCTTTGCAATGTTAGTATTGGTTCGGAATGTATTAAATTTGGTTGCCATTCGAGACAGGCGTTGATGCGCTATTATCCAACCATAGGCGAGAATGACCAGAAGGAGTCAGAAGTAGCGGCGATGTTTGATGCTATCGCACATCGCTATGACTTGCTCAACCGCGTTCTGAGCTTTGGTTTAGACCGCAGATGGCGTAGAGCGGCTATTCGGCAGCTTGGTGAACAGAAAAATGGAAGAATCCTTGATGTAGCAACGGGGACGGGAGATGTTGCACTTGCGTCCCTTCGACTGGAGCCCATGGAAACCGTAGGGATCGACATTGCAGAAGTCATGCTAATGTCTGCACGGCAAAAAGCGGCTCGAAAATTTCCCGGAGCTCCGCTTGTTTTTATGCAGGGCTCGGCAGAGCGTCTTCCCTTTGAAACTGACAGCTTCGATGCTGCGATTGTAGCCTTTGGTGTGCGCAATTTTTCCAACCTGAGTGCAGGGCTGCGTTCAATAGGGCGGGTACTCAAACCTCAGGCCCCATTGGTGATTCTTGAGTTCGGCCAACCTTCGACCAAGCCTGTTCGAGCACTTTACAGAATGTATTCTCGATTGATCCTTCCCCGAATCGGTCGGTTGCTCTCGGGCGTTACAGGCCCATATAAATACTTACCGGATTCCATACAGGCCTTTCCGCACGGGCAGAATTTCCTATCCCGACTTGAAGAATGTGGTTTCGAAGGTACGTTCGCAGAGCCCCTTACCTTTGGGATTGCATCACTTTATACTGGTTATGCCACCGAGGGTGATCATTCCGATTGATGAAGAAATTTGGTCAGTCGGACCTCGTTCATGTTCTCATGTGCTAAATACTCAACTTTATCCATCATTCGGCGCATGATATCCACACCGAGTCCACCGGATCTGCGCTTGCGCGACAATTCTACTACGTTGGGACGTTGGTAGTCCTTCCTATTGAAGGGCAGTCCGTGGTCACGGATTTCTACGACCACATGCGTTGATTCGATGGTCATGGCAATGGTCAGTTCGTTGTTCGGATCCTGCTGGTAGGCGTGTTCAATGACATTGGCACAGGCCTCGTCAACGGCCAGAATTAGAGCACTAATATGTGTTTCAGTAAGCTTGGCTTGTTGCGCGTGCCGGGTCACGAATTTGCGTACCCTCCTCAGATAGCGCGTTGCGCTTGGAATGGTGAGGGTATGAATACTGGGCGCATAGCTCATGGCCAGTGCAACTATACAGGCTGAATTCCTTGGTTAAAGAGAGACAGTGCTTCCTCTTCAGTTTTAACGATGTGATAGATACGTGGAAAACCCAGTAAATCAAATACATTAAAAACCTTGGGCTTAAGCGCACATATTTTGATATCACCGTTAAGTGCGCGAATTTCCTCGATGTACGCCATAAAAACGCCGAGGCCCGCACTGGAGATATAGTCAAGCCCATGTCCGTTCACGATGAGATAAATCTTTCCCTCATTGACGCACTTTTTAATTGCGGACTCAAGTTCGGGTGCAGTGTGCGCATCCAATTCTCCGTATACAGTCAATATCGTAGCAATATCGAAGTCTCGAAATGCGACAGAAAAATTACTCATAAGCGATTACAGTCAGTGATTTACAGTGCATCACAAACTTACGACAATGAGGTCTGTGTGGTACCGCTTGACAGAGTTTTACAGCCATGCCATTTAATGATCAGTAATGTAAGGTCGTCATCGTAGCTTTTATTCGATCCCATGAACTCGTCAACTGTTTGACGTATAGAATCATGCACGCCTTGTGCATCTTCATTGCGAGCAGCCTGCACGGTTTGCAATAGGCGGTCATATCCAAATTCTTCCCCCTCATGGTTTCGGCTCTCGACTACCCCGTCTGTGTACAGCACAAGCAGGTCATCAGGTTTAAGCTCGAGGTGTTCGACTTCAAGGACGTTTTTGAACAACTCTCCCCGATCCAGGCCGATTCCCAATCCGTCAGAGCACAGAAGTTTTGCATTGCCGCTGGCATCTACAAGGACAGCGGGAGTATGGCCGGCGCGTGCAAGCGCGATACGACCGGATTGGCAGTTAATGATCCCGTAGATAGCAGTAATAAAGATGCTTTTTTCCAGTGACTCCCCGAGTGCCTGATTGGCATGTCCCAGAAATATATCGGGTGCGGGCGCAATGCGTGCAACTGCTTGAAAGATGCCTTGCATTTCAGCCATATAGAACGCTGCTGAGGTTCCCTTCCCCGAAACATCCGCCACAATGAAGGCCAATTCCCCTTCGCCCAATTCCAGTATGTCGAAATAATCTCCACCGACTTCGCGGGCGGCAACGCTCGACGCAGCCAAATTGAGATTAGGTAGATCAGGCATGGTCTGGGGCAAGAGGCGTTGTTGCACGTCGCGTGCGATGGCGAGTTCGTTCGCCAAGCGCTCACGTTCGATCGTTGCTTCCAGGAGACGAGCATTTTCCAGCACAAGGGTTGCCTGTGAAGCAAAAACACCTATTGCTTCGACATCCTCCCTTTCGAAAGCGTGGATAACATCACGCGAAGCAAACAACACCGCAAGTACCTCAGTGCGTGTCGAAAGGGGGATTGCCAGGAGACTCTCGAATTTACCGGATTTGCTTTTTCGGGTCCGAGTATCAATGAGTGTGTCCTGGATTAACACGGGTTCGCGCGTCTGTACGATTGTATTGTGTATTGCAGTGATGTCACACAACTCATTGATATGTTTACTTTCAATATTGCGTGAAGCCACGATATGGGCGGTTAGTGATCCAGACTCAAGGTTTTGTACCGTGAGCCACGCCGTATTTGCGTGTCCGGACTCGACCGGTGTAGAAACAGCCCACTGGTGTAGTTTCTCGGATTCGACAACTTCGCGCAGCAAACCGCTAAGCGTTCGCATGGCGACCATTTCGTCTGTACTCCGTCTGTAATCTGCCGTGGTTGGCAAATGGAAGATCAGGGATAGTACTGAGGTCAGTGCATAAATGAGTCCGAAGAAAAGGAAGAAAAATGTGACAACAGTAAGGGGGGTGCTATAGAAAAGCAGAAAATTACCGGGTGGTGTTAAGGTCGCGCTTCCGACGATTGAGCCAACATTACCCAGTGCTGCTAGCACGCAAACAAGCAACACAATGATAGCAGTTCCCAACCCAATAGCGGCTCCTTTTCCCCTAAGGGACAGGCGCACAATCCATGCTAGACGAACTGAATTCATCAGAATGAATATGATCGCAGTAAGGCACAATACGATGATGGGAAGGATAGCATAAAGCCCCTCAGGCAAATAAGATTCAAATAGGTGGTGCACAAGAGCCGTGGACAAGGAGGCAACACCAATGAATAATATCATGAGGCGCCAGTTGCGCTCACCCGTTCGGGTACGTCGAAAGCGAACCAAACGACCAAGCCGATGGACGACAAAAAAACTCAGGCCTGCCAGGAGTACACTCAAAAGGGCACTCTTTATATGGACGATGGAGGCAGCCGGAACAGAGCGTTCTATAAAATCGCCCTGAATCTGAAATGCCAGAAATGCTACAAACGAGATGCCCAGGATGGCTAAGATTGTTTGCCAAAAGGTCTGAACAGGCGTCGGACGAGAGTTATGGACCAAGCGGGCAACGGTAATCCATAAACACAGAAAGCACAGGACCAGTGCTGCATGATGAACTATTCGCTGAACTAATGTTGAGGATTCGTCCAGTCCCCCAAGAAAGGCAAAGACAGTTGTGCCTATGAACAACAATGGAAATCCAATGAGCGGTAGCCAACGCCATAAGCGTTTGAATACCGAGAGGATGGCCACTTTGGAGAAAATGTTAGGCAAACTGCTTTGAGGCTTATACTGTCGGAAGGATTCCTGACCGACTCAAGTTATTACCCGGAATGGGCCAATTTTGTTACAATTCATGGGATACGCTGGGAGCAACTTTACTGCTGGAACATCCGTAGTAAACGTAGTCATCACAACGAATAAGATGAGAAGAAAATGAACTCCCGGAATCGATTGCAGATCATTGTACTGTCATTGTTAGGGTTTTTCGTAATTATAAGACTTTTTTCAGGCCCTCCCTCTCCACATGGAGCAATTATATTCTCGAAGCTTGATGCTCGTGAACTGAGGCAACAGATTTTTCAAGTCTCAGAGGGTGTAACGGTGGTAATTGACGCGACTGGTTCAATTGATGAGCGTCGTTCAGGCGAGATGGGACTGGCTGCATATCCCTGGATAACACATGATGGTACGGGATCTGTCGTTTGGGAAATGGATGGTTCCAATACTATACTGGAAGGTTCACTCGCTCATGTAAAAGGGGATGAGTTTGTTTTGGAGGCAGGTACATACACGCTAAACTTTGTATCATATGGCCAACTCCTGAGTCGTTCACGCGCCCCATTCTGGAAGGATAACCGGAAGTGGCATGTGATGATTCAAAGTCCAGAGAACGAGGATGCGTTGCGACCCATATCAGGCGTGTTAAAAACGGAGTTGGGTGATCAGGTCTGGGCGGCTACGGCCTTGGGGCGCAACGAAAAGAGAGAATATTTTTTCGAGGTTTTGCGTCCGGCAGAGCTTGATATTCATGCAATTGGACAATTGAGCAACGGCGATGGAATTCGACCAGTTGACTATTCGTTGATCGAAGATGCAGTCACCGGGCAGGTAGTTTGGTATTTTTCCAGAGATAATACAACTTGGGCGGGGGGAGCACAGGAGAACCGAATGTTTGAGGGTAACGTTGCGGTGCAGCCGGGGATATATCGGACTGTCGCGGTTACGGACAGTCGTCATAACTACGGTAGCTGGGAAGCGAATCCTCCATACAATCCCAATGGATGGGGGGTGCATCTAAGCAGTTCTACTCGTGATCGGATTACCACGTTTGATCCGTGGATGCAGGACGAGCCTGTAATCGCTTTTATTCAGGTTGGAGATGACGCACGGCTAGAGAAAACCTTTATAGTACACAGGACTACGCCTGTAGTGCTGTATGCCATGGGAGAGATAACAGGTCCTAACAACGGATATGATCTTGCGTGGTTAGACCAGTTGGAAGGCGACGGGGGGGCACACACATTATGGGAAATGACATACGAAAACTCAGTGCCTGCAGGTGGAGCTCAAAAAAATCGAAAAACTGTTAAGTTCCTAAACTTGGAGCCGGGGAGTTATGTGCTGCATTACAAATCAGACGAGTCTCACTCGTATGAGAATTGGAACGCGCACGAGCCGGAACGCCCCGAACGGTGGGGTGTGGCACTGTTTCGACTCCGGGGGGATGGTCCGGAATTTACGATTATTGATTCTTCGGCCGAAGTCCCTGCGCCAGTGCAGTAGTCCCTTCGTTTTGCTTGCCGCAGGGATTCTGTGGTTGACCGAGTGATAATTCGCCCCATGATGGCGCTTTGGCCGGTCACGAGACCCATACCTGAAGCAAGGCGTAATACAACGTCTTGAAGGAACAGTTGGATTCAATCATTTCGATTTGAGGCATTGGCGTGCGGTTGGCAACTATTGACATCGGGACAAATTCGGCAAAGCTTTTAATCTTGGAACCTGCTCCGGGGAGTACGCTTAGACCGCTTGAGGAACGACGGCGCACGATCAGGCTGGGGGAGGGAGTAGATGCAAGTGGTGTTCTGTCAGAGGCTGCAGTAGAACGACTTATTGAGACACTGCGGGAGTTTCAGGTTATAGCAGATAGATGGGACGTGGAGAGATGTATCGTGGTTGGCACCAGCGCTTCCAGGGATGCTGGCAATACTCTGATTGATACCGTTCGGGAGCGCACAGGATTGTGCTACGAGATACTTTCTGGCGAAGAAGAGGCTGATCTGAGTTTTGTAGGTGCTATTGCCGGGTTGCCACACGCGGACGGCAGCTTCGTCACGTGTGATATAGGTGGAGGTTCAACAGAAATTGTCAGGGGTACTTCCCAAGGGGTAGTCCATGAGCGCTTAAGCCTGGATATTGGTTCCGTACGTATCACCGAACGGTTTTTTTCTTGTCAACCTCCCAAACCGAATGAATTGGAAGCGGCTAAGAAATTCATTCGAAAGCTACTTGCCGATTCGATCGCTCCGCGGCAAGAAAATGATTGTCTGGTGGGCGCCTCAGACACACATCGACTCCTGCTGGATTTACAGCATGCTCTGGTCAATGGTGAAATTCAAATGGCGATGGATCCGCCAAGTGCACAGCAGGAACGATCAGGAGAGACTGGAGCACATGCGCGAAAACTCTCGCTCACCCAGGTGAGGGGCTGGATGAAAAATTTGGTTCAAATGGACGAGGCTGACGTTCTTGCTTTGAATCCTGCACAGCTCAAGGGGCGCTCGGATGTGTTTCCGGCAGCATGTATGATTTGTTTTGAACTCATGAATAGACTCGCACAGGAATCGATTATCATAAGCAAGTGGGGATTACGCCATGGTATTGGGTTAAAGATTCTGGCTCTTGTGCCAATTTTGGGAAAACATGATTTTCACCGCACTCTGGGGGAGAGATCCAGGCCTCCGAGATGGAAGTAAATGGCGGTTGCAAATCGTTAATTATTTCGGAATCCACGCGCACGAACTTTGACGGTTTTGATGCGGCTATTTATGCTTTCAGCTGGGCCATTACTAACTTTTAGAACGACCGCATTTATGATTCCCCATAGGTGATTCTTAACCGTCTTGGCGGCTTTTTTCACGGGTTCAAGTCGACAACGCATGGCCCAGGATAGCCATCGCTTCCAGCCCTTGAGGGCCCAGGTACGACTGACGTAGTGCCACAACTTCTGGGACAATTCCTTGAGGGCCCATGCACGCGCCGTTTTCAGCGAATTGTTCTTTAATTGCTGGAATCGTTTCTTTTGTCGCTGGACAGTCGGGCGGACATATTCTCCGGGGATGCTCCAATGTTAGTTGGTTAAAGGAGCGTGACGTGAGGTTTCAAGATAACGATTTACAGGTTCACGGTAGTGTTTGAGCCTGTGAACCAAGGCTCTCAGTTGTGGGTTGTTGGGGATCCGCTTGAGTCTTTTTTCGGCATGCAGACAGACTGCCGCAATCCATCGCTGACGCTGGTGTGAGTTCGACCACCGTTTGACGTTACGCGTACCGTGTGCCAGAAGACTGTTCACGTTTTCCATTGTATTGGTGGTTCTTAGGCTATTGCGAAGTGGTTCGGCGCCCCCCCCCCCCAGTTTGTGCAGCGTCAACGTTTCTTCCATCCCCTCTCGCAGACTGGCCGCTGCGCTGGGGGATTCTTGCTCAAGCTCCTCTTCGATTTTCACAAGTGCACGTTTGGCCTGCGCGTAAGTGGGTTGTGCGTAGGCCTCCTCCATCTCTGCTTTTACCTGCTTTTTGCCCGCATCGTCTTTGATGTGACGGGTTACGTTTTCACGCTTGTGCCATTGACACCGTTGGACTAAGGCGTGCGCACCAAATACGTCCTGGATACCCTTGCGTAGCCCCTTGGCGCCATCGATAAGCACCAACAGGTGCCCGATATGCCGGAAGCCGCGCTGGATCAGATCAAGCAGCAAAGTCCGAACACTTTCATGGTTTTCTGTATTGGATTCCGTGAATCCCAGAATGAGCTTCTCGCCGGTCACCGTAATCCCCAGACACAGGATCATTTGCCGCCCGCGCAACGTCTTTCCATCCAGCGAGATGGCGATAAACGTCTGATCGTCAAACCGGCGATTCATGAAGGCCTCCAGAGTCTTGGCCGTCTCCGCAACGAATCTCCGGCCCACAGAACTGGCGCTCAACCCGAAACTCTCGGCCGCTTCTGCGGCCGTCTCGTGGTAACTGCGTTGAGAAAGCCCCAACAGCAGTCGGTTGATCAGCTTTTCCAAAAACGCGTCCCGCCTTTTATGAAGGTGTTGATAGGTCCTCAGCGGTTGTTCCTTGTTCGTCTCCTGGTTGCGCACACGCGGCACCGAGATCTTGACGCGTGCTTCGTCCAGACAGATGGAGCCAGGATTATTGCCCCAGCGTTGATACTTCCTCCCCTCACGCTTGCGGGGTTGGCCACAATAGGCCGTGACTTCCGCCTGAATGAGATCACAGGCCAATTCAAGAATATCCGCGGAATTCCGCTCAGATTGAAGCAATGCAGCTGAATATTCGGGATATTGGCACGACCATTCCTCATAGGTCAGGGGATTTTCATGGTTTTGGGTCATGGTGTCGATAGGCATGATTGGACGATTAGTTTGCAGGGAGGGTCGTGAGAGACTTGCGTAATGCAGGAAGATACGCAGCGTGGGCTACACGGCGTAGCTGGGGTTCAAGTTCCAGCAATCCCGCACACAGGCGTGGAATACGTTGATGGGCAGGACCGGCAGGAATCACAGGACGAACCCGCGACATCAGCGTATTCAGATAGCTCAATACGCGCAGTCCCCGGTCGGTCTGGGGCAGCATACCGGTTTGTTGCAGGGTTAAGGTTTGATCCATATTTTGCCGCAACACGCGTGCAGCTGAACGATTCTTCTGATCCAGGTCGCGGGCAATCTCCTCCAATGCAGGTCGCGTTTCCGCGGCATCACACGTATGCCATGCATGTTGCAGACGATGTCGAAACCGCCTCGCATCCATCTCTCCCAATCCATTCACCACCTCGGCCATCGTTGTATTGAGACAGCGCTGCAGGGCTACACGAGTCCCCCAAACCGTGCGTACAGCATTGGGCAAGGCAATCCCACCCGGCACCGTACACAACAACCCCCCGTCGGCAGACAATCCACGGGCATCCAGATCATAGAGAAATCCCTCCATACGTTCCTGGTCCTGCGGCGTGCTTTCGATTACCCCCGCGATACGCCGGTAACCCTGGATCGTGACGGCTAAACCGACCAGCACATGGGTGCCCAGCACGTAGCAGAGTTGCAACCACAGGTGCACTACCTCCTCTCGTCTGAAATCACGAGCATGCAGGTATCCGGACGCCTCCTCCCAGGACGCAGGGACCTCCTCCAATTGTGCCTCGGGGACCGCCTGTACCGGTTGCGGTGCAGCCGCGGGCATAGCCGGGGGACCAAGGGCCGGAACACGCGCAGTCAGCATGCACAGCACATCCGCGTAATGGCGTACAAGCTCCAAGCGGAGTTCCTGGGCCGAAGTGTTACCTCGTGGAGTAGGCTCCGGAGTAGAAAAATGTTGAGAATTCATGGAATGTGATATAAGTTGAAAATGTTATATCACGCTCCTTTTAACCAACTAACTTCTACGCATCCCTCACTATAAAGTGGTATAGTGATACTATACCAATATTTTATATGATTTGTACTACCATCATGTGACTGCAATTATAAGGCTATTTAGCCCCATTTGCGGTTTATTGCTGGCTATTGAGAATATTTCAGGCCATGCTTGCATCTTATAGTAGATTTGTCATATATTGGTGTATTATCACTATTCACCCTGTTTGTAATGACAGACCTCAAAGAGCTATTCCTGAAGCCTACCTCCACCGCCCACATACGGTATGAAGTGCTGCGGGCCTACTTCGTGGAGGGCCTCTCGTATGAGGCCATCGCCGATCGCTTCGGGTACACCAGGGGCCATGTCGCCAACCTGGTCTCAAAGCTGCGCACAAGTCCCGTCATTGATCACTTTCGAGATGCTGTGCCAACGCCCAAACCCAAACGGCCCAGAAAGGCGGACCGGGACGCACGAATCCTGGCGCTGCGCAACGAAGAACAGCTGACCAACCAGGAGATACACCGCCGCCTCAAAAAAGAATCTATCCCTGCCGGTATCAATACCATTGGCCGGGTGATTCGTGACGCAGGACTGTCCAGACTCAGGCGCCGCTTCTATAGCCGTGATCCGAGACCCATATCCGCGGCACCGGCCGATGTACGTCAGTTCAAGGTCGGCACCGGTACCTTCCAGACCCGGTTCGGCGGGCTGTTTTTGTTTGCGCGCGATATGGTGGATACGGACCTGACCGCAGCGGTAGCCCATATGCCTGGATCGGAGCGGCTGCCGGCCGCTTGTATGATCCGGGCCCTACTGGCGCTCAAGCTATGGGGCATTGAACGTCCCAGTCATGTGATGCCCTATATCCTGGATGCGGGCCTGTCCTTCTTTGCCGGACTGAATGAAATGCCCAAAAAGTCCACCCTGACCGAATACAGCACCCGGGTAGATGCAACGCATCTGGATCTGTTGATGGATACCTGGTATGCCCGGTCGCAGCCGCGCATGATGGCATCGGACGGTTCTATGGATCTGGACTTTCACACGATCCCCTACCATGGCCATTTGGAGCCCTTACAATCCCATGATGTGTCCAAGCGGAGTCGGCGGCAGCGGGGCATTCTGGCGCTGGTGGCCCGGGATGCCCATCAACGCGCCCTAATCTTCGCGGATGCGACCATCACCCGGGAAACGTCTAAGGACGCCGTGTTGACGTTCGTTGAAAACTGGCACAAGCGTACCGGTCAGAATCCGGCGGAACTCGTCTTTGACAGCCGGTTCACCACCTA